>Ga0172367_10000053_pt1 | contig 165727 bp, 188 predicted proteins | sample Lak10m_FD_114542 | JGI IMG/M metagenome (GOLD analysis project Ga0172367, IMG submission 114542) | Freshwater microbial communities from Kabuno Bay, South-Kivu, Congo - kab_022012_10m | ecosystem: Environmental > Aquatic > Freshwater > Lake | place: Democratic Republic of the Congo... | reverse complement strand
GTATGGCAAGAATCGCTGCAAGCAACCCCTGCACAGTTATCTGTTTGCCAGCCTCTTGTACCGTTTCCGTCAAACTGACGGCTACTACAGCGTGACGTGCTTGCGCTTGCCGGTAAACTTGACCTGGGCAGGCACAAACTTGCCGACGAAGTAACCAGCCACCTTGCTGTCAGGCGACAGGCTGACGTTCTTCTCCAGGCACGTCAGATCAGCGTCAGAGCGCAGTACGCCAACATGATCGCGCAGGAACCCGCACGAGCCATCCTTGCGCTCAAAACACACCACAGCGTTCGCAACGGGCTTCCGACCACGCTTACCAGCCGGACCCTTGGCAGCCTTCGCAGCAGCCTTGGCAGCCTCGCACTCAGCCTTGAACGCAGCCACCAATTCGGCATTGTCCTTGTTCGGACAAGTACGAGCATTGTGACCAACCTGACCACACACACTACAACGACCCTGCTGACCAACCTGACGACCCATAAGAAACCTCCAACGATGCGGAATCATTTCCGCGTCAGTTTCGGGAGCCAATCTCCTTCAACCATAGACACAGTATACTCGACCTTGCCTAAGAAGTCCATCAAAAAATGCAGCCCATCTTCTTTTTCTTCGAAGGTATTGAATCGCTTGAGAAACTTTCATCTTTGGAGGCAGCTCAGATCATCAACAAGATCGATCTTTTAAAACGTTCCTTAGATTTCAAGTCCAACAACAGTTTCGTTAGCCCTGTCAGTGGTACAAATCTGCTTACATTGATGGAGGTCACATAACATTACACAAGGTTGAACCACAACTGGAAAGAACACACAAAATGCAATTGCAGCAATTACAAAGAACAGCCAGCCAACACTATTACGACCTTTCAATAACATGCTCACCTCTTTAAAGAACAATACCAGCCTCTAGCAATTCGGTCATATGCTGCATACGATCTTCTTCATTGCCAAGATACAACGAAAGATCTGTTCGAACGGTTACGTTATATCCAAACTTTTTTGCATCCTTAGCAGTAGCAGACACACAATATGGCATTACCAATCCGCAAATTTCTACATCGGTAATTCCATCAACCTTTAACAGATTGTCAATGCTGGTTGCCTTGTTGCCATTTGTATCAAAGAAAGGACTGAAGGCTTCCTTATTATCTTCAATTCCCTTGCTGAATACATGATACGACGCATTCTTGGGAAAGTGCAATCCCTTATGAAACTCTGCACCCACGGAACCCTTTACACAATGAATCGGAAAAGGACCACCAGCAGTAGTAAACGAACAATGGCCATTAGGGTGCCAATCCTTCGTGTATACCAAAAGATCGTAATCTACATTATCGATTCGATTACTGATCTTCTCGATAAACTCCGCATTGGCTCCAGGCACAGCAAGAGCGCCACCTTCGCAAAAATCGTTTTGAACATCGATAATCAAGAGCGCCTTTTTCATTTACTTTCCTTTCTCTGCTTCTTTTGCTTCTTTTGCTTCCAATAAGACGATAACCAACCGTCTTGATAGTCTTCGACTAGTTCATCATATACGCTAGCTGGAACAACCTTTTCAATCTCCAATAGGTTTCCTTGCACAAACCACTTTCGAATTTGAGAAGAGCTAATTGCTCCCTCTGGACGATCAACTAAATATACACCACAGATCTTATGAATCAACGGACTTGCTCGCCAACTCATATTCATCTGCAATTCTTGATATTCGTCACTTCCAACGATTACAAAGTACTTGTTCCATTCGTTTGTTTCGTTGTCTTTCTCGACTCTAGCAACAACCTGACAAAGTACCTCAACAAAATACACATATTCGCTAAAGATTACTTTGACCTTGGGATTGTTCTCGAAGGCATCGCTTGTCCAACTGAATCTGGTAATGTAGTCTGCCATTGGCTTATTTACCAAAGGATTCTTGCCACAGGGCAGAACATATAGCTTATCGAGATTTAGATCTTTGATTGCCTTTTCTGCAACATAGATATGGCCATTGTGAATTGGATTCGCTGATAAACCTAGTAATCCAATGTTCATCGTTAACCCTACAACGTACCAAAATATGCCGCCACCTTTGCATCTAGGATTGTATCAGGTCCGACCATATCTTGCAAGAGATTTATGTCAATATCTGAATCGACCGTAAAGCATTGAAGATTCAGAAGAATTTCTGTCTCTTCTCGCTTGGGGCTTGCAATGACTTCGGGATCGACAGTAGCTTGCACTAGCCAAACGATTTCGCTTGTAATTCCAGGGCTTGAAGCAGTCTTTGTAACCGAATCAATTGAAAGGATCTTAAATCCTGTTTCCTCAAGAAGCTCTCGCCTTGCCGTATCTTCAACAGATTCACCAGAATCCATCAAGCCAGCAGGAAATTCAACCACTTCACAGCCAACAGCCGGTCGATACTGCTTGACAAGCAAATAGCGATCAAGATCTTCGATAAACGGAATGATTACAACTGCTTCTCGATTGTTCTTTCGAGAAACATACTCCCAATCAATCTTTGTGTGACAATCCTCAGATTCCAACCACTTGACGTGAAAATCAATAAAGCGTCCCTGATGAAAAAGAATGTCAGCTTGTGCGTTGAGCATTAAAACCTCGGACAAACAGGCACAACTTCATTCTTATGCTTCGAGCGCACAACCATAAGGTGAACCCTTGCAATCTGATCATTGGTGATCGGAGCATTATCAACAGCGGTTTCACCAAACAACCAACACAGACAATTATCAAGCACACCGTAAGAAGGCAAGCCCATTTCATCAACGTCGGTCTGACCAGCCCAAAGATCAGCACTAGGAGCCTTGTCAATGATTTCTGTGATTACTGGAACGTAAGTATGATCTCGAAGATACTTCGCAATTTCCCATACTTCCGTCTTGTAATACGCTCCGATGGGAAACAGATCTGCCGCATTGTCACCAAACTTCGTAGCATAGCCAACAGACTCTTCACTCTTGTTGCCAGTACCAATGACAAGAGCATCAAGATTCTGTGCCCATGCATACTGAAACACCATTCGCATACGAGCCTTCGTATTGCCACGAATCAGCGCGTTCATCTTGTCATCGTCAGAGTACAGCAGAAAATCCCAATTGTTCGCCTGATGGTGAAAGCTCTCAGTCAGATCTTCAATTCGCAAAGGCATCTTCCAAGCATCTGCCTGCATCTGAGCGTGCAAAAGGCTGTCCTTGCTCGACTCACAAGGCAAGGCAACAAGATGAACGTGTTCTTTGCCAAGTGTTCGAATTGCAAGAGCGCCAACAACAGCACTATCACAGCCACCAGAAAGACCAAGCACTACATCGGTCTTGCCAGCACCATTTACATACGAACGAATCCATCCACAAATCTGATTGACGGCATGTTCAGCATTGAAATAACGATTAAGCATCTTAATTCTCCATCTTCTTTCTGTTGTCGATCATGCAACCACATTCGAATCTTGGCTTGTTGTGAGTTTCACAGACCCCACAAAACCAATGACCAAGCGTACCAACTTCTTTGCAATTTACACGATCAAGATCATCATCTTCGGGTTCTCGACCAAAACGATCCTTGAATTCTTCAGCAGTCATTTCAACCTCTTCCCAGGTTCAGCCACAGCATAGCAGCACTCTCAGGCAATGTCAAGCTCCTTCTTGCAGCGCTCGATATTTTCCCTGCTTCCCAAAGCCTTGCCAATATTGTCGGACAACTTGACAGTTCCGACACAATTAGCTTTCGTAAGCTTAATAACGATATTCATCGGGTCCAATTCATCAACATCATGAGTGAACCATGTTCCAACAGCAAAAGAAGGAATCAGATCGTTAAACTTGCAAGCATCAACAATCTCGTAAACCTTATCAAAACTGCTGATTCCGTCAGAAAACACTACCTTCTTGGTCTTCGGATCGATTCCGTGCTTTCGATAATTGTCTCGCGCAAGCTGACAAAACGCAAAAACATCACCAGAATCATGACGAATTCCGTCATACAGCCGTGCGAAATAGCCATCGAATTCGTTGAAAAAAGCCTTGCTTGTCCAAGTGTCTGTCAGAGCGATACCAAGCTTGCCCTTATAGAAATTGCTCCAATCACAAAGAACATTAGCATTTGTACCAACAAAAGTACCACGAACAGAAGACAAAGCCATAAATAGCTCATGAGCCATTGTACCAACTGGTCTTACACCAAGCTCCATTGCAAGCTTAACATTACTGGTTGAAACGCTTTCTGCTCCACAAACATTGATAGCTGTCAATAGAAAATGCTTTTGAGCATCATAAGAAAACCTACGACGAGTACCAAACTCTGTAGGAAATGCATGAAATGCATATAGCTCATGCTGCTTAAATTGTACAATCTTCTTATAGCTGTTCACTGAATAGCTCAACGGAACCATCGGAAGACCACTCATTCTGGAACGAAGCTCAGAAATCATTGCCATCAGAGGCGTTTCCCAAAGGATAAGCCGTTCCCAATTACGAAAATACGAAGCAACCTTCACCTTCAAGCAGCCATCAACAACTTCAATATGAATATCATCAGGATAGAACTTGAAATTTCTCTGAAGCCATTCAAGATACAAATCGCTGAATAGATTCAAGCTCTTCAGATAGGCAATCTCTTCGTTGCTCACACAAAGTTGACTCATCATGCCAACTTGAATTTCGAGATTCTCTGCAAACTTCTTGATATCAAGCTCATGTTCGAAGGGCTTGCGAACAATAAGCTCATACTCAACAGGTACATTAGGATAACAAGCATGCACAAAATTTTGCATTGTCAGCTTATACAAATCTGTATCAAGAACACTGTTAATGATTCGCTCAGTAGACATTATTGAATTTCCTTTACTTCCCATCAAGCTTGTCGGCAATATCGTCAACTCGACAAAATATACCATACAAAACAAACAAAGCACCAATCAGCAAACTATCTGTCAGGGAGGCACCATAACCTCTTACCACCAATACAACTCCAGCAATCCAAAGCAACGTAATAAGTCTGAAAATTGCAATCGTCATTTGTTTCAGTTCCCTTAAAGATTGATAGCTACCCAAGCGCCAACTTCGACTAGCTTCCTACGACGAAGATGATCGACTGACCGAATGTTATCAAACAGATACGTAGCACAACCACGCTCACCATCAATAGGCTGAACCATAAAAATAACTGCTGCATGCTTATTTTCATCAGGCTCAAGATATCGCAAAACCTCATTAAACTGAATGCTGTAAATGAGATCCTCATAAACATTGGGCTTCGTTGAAGCAATCTGCTCAAGCTTGTCGAAGAACGACGGATCGATCTTAAACTTGGGATATCGAGTCAACTTACTATTGACAATATTGGGCGTTTGCTGGAAACAATAACGTCCCTTCTCGTCACCAAGAAAAAAGTAGGTGTTATTTGTCTCGCGCTCATAAAACAGATCATAACGATTGAGAACAGCAGGAATCGACAATTTTATTCTCCACTCAATTTCAGCATCAGTATATCAGAAGCCAAATTGCCTGTCAAGCAACTTGTGCAACACCTTAAAATCTTTACGATTCTTCTTGCTGACAACCACTGCTCGCCAACATCGAGAGTCTGTTAATGCTCGATTATCAAAGGCAACGATTGCTTCTTTTGCAGCCCTGATCAGTTTTTCGTTGTCAAATAAAGCGGTTGTCGTCATTATAGCTCTCCAAATCAATCAACTCAAGCTCAAAATCAGTTAGCCATCTACTCTTAATCAATCGATCTTTGAATGATCCAGTCGACATGCAAGAAACAATGCCTTCAGGCAGAATCAGATATGTAACATTATTGCGAGACACTTCCAAAATTAGAATCAGCCATTCATTGATCTTTTTTGTGTCTTTCAAATATGTTAATCGCATTACTTTGTTGACATACTTTTCTTCAAGCTCTCGACGTTCTTTGGTATTCATTGCTTTTATCGTTAAGACTTGACCAGCTTAAAATCTCTTTCGAAATCATACTGAGACATTGAATGCATAATCCCAGAATCATTTTCTAGCACAATAAGTTTTGCACTATCAAAACGCTTCTCAATTCCAACAACCGTATACAACGAAGAAGTCACGTAAAACTTGTTCGATGTTCCCATTCGCCATTCCCAAGGTTCTTGCGCTCTCCAACACCAATTAGAGCCAACGTAAATCTTGACTTGCTTTCGTTCTTGCTTTTCTTGTTTGACTTTTGCTTGCCATTTACGTTCAGTCATTCGGGTACCCGCCTAAAGTAATGCGGAAATTCACGACGTTCAATTGAAACGATTTCTCCGGTTACAGTATTCAAAAAGCGTGCAACTCTGCAACCATGCCTTCTCCATACTTCCGTTTCAATATAGATCAATAATTGTTCTGTAAAATTGCGATAATGAAGCGCATGTTCAACTCTCAAATAAGATCCTTGCAATTTCGGTTCAAAAATAATCGCTGCCGGTTGATTTTTCACTCGATTACCTCGAAATTGTCAAGAAAGCGTTCAAGCGCCAACGATCTGATCTTTTTGGCTGTCTCAAGATTCAAAACAGTCACTCGATAGCTCATTGCTGGCAGATAAAAGATCTCAACCAAAAGAAGCTTACTGTCAATCAATCCAAGCTTGGTAAGACTGTCAACAACATCTTCTGACAGATCTACTCTTGCTCTATACACTGCACCAACTTTTGCATCTTCGAGCTTCCACTTCATGCCTAGAGTATAGCCGATCAAAACCCGGCTGTCAAGGTTTCCTTTCCAGAACTACAGCGCTAGTTATTTCAGAAGTCAAATACCTTTTTAACATGGAAGTTTTGTCAATATGTCACAACAAACAAATCCGCACGTACTTGCTGATGAATATGCTACTCTAAAATCTCAACAAAAGCTACTATTAACAAAAATTGACGGTTTCCGTGAAAGCTTCGGAAAAATGGTAGAAGAGGGAAAAGCATTCTTCTCTTACTCCAAACAATTTGAAAAAGAAATCTTGAATTACAATGGCTTTCAAATATGGGCTGAATATTGTGATGGTAACATTCTGATTGTCAACTGGAAAGTCGATGGACCTCACAAGGCTGAATTGCACGTCCATGAAGATTCGAATGAAATGATTGTCGTCGAAGGTGGCGAAGCGATCTTGCATCTTGAAAGTCAATCGATTCCTCTCAGCAAAACACAATATCGAAACATCGCATACTTAAAACCCAAAGACATTCATTCGTTAGAAATCATCAGCAAAGATGGTGCATATGGCTACGCAGTACTTATCCCGCCTGATTTTGGCTTAGTAGCCAAAGACAACAAATGTATCTACAAAAATCTCTTCGGAACCTGCCACGGACACGACAATTGCCGTTTTTCTCAATAGTTATAGTTGAAAGAAACGACGCTCTAAAATACTACGAATTCTACAACCTGAAGGGATACTCAAAGAATGCCACCAGAAAAACAACTGATGACAAACGAGAACGTAAAAGAACTGTATAGCTGGATGGGTGGCGTCAACGAAACACTAAAGAATCTCAGCGCTTCCGGTGAAAAGATGGAAGAGCAGTTGATTCAGCGCATCGAAAACAACCATAAAGAAAGCATCGAAACGAACACAGAAGTCAGTAAATTTAGGCTAGATTATACTGCTTTTAAAACTGAAATCGAAACGTCTGTCAAGGAAAAAGCACGGTTTTGGGGAATTGTAGCAGTAGCCATTGCTTCTCTTGCCGCTCTCCTGACAGCAGCAAACATTGTTATTCAACTTGTAAAGTAATCTATCTTCCCATTTCTTCGTCAGATAAACCAAAAACATTATTGTTGACAGAGCCAGCTATAGCGCCAGATGACATACCAGAAGATTCAGTCAATCCTTCTTGATCATACAATTCATCTGCTCTATGCCAACCAGAAGGCGCGCCATTGGAAGCTTTGACTGCATTATTGTTCTTATCCCAATAGGATACTTGATACGTATATTGTCCACCCTCTTCTATTTTATCTTCAACAACTCCATATACATTGAGCGGCTTTACAAAAACAACACTGCCGATCCAATGTTCTTGATCGATTGATTCTTGAAACACACCAGCCCCAGGAGGCGCTGACTTGCTTCGTTCTTTTGGCGGGTTTACCACAAATGGCTTACCGGTCTTTACCGGCTTCTTGCCACCCGTTAGAATAGCGTTTTTACGCTCAGGATAGCCTTTTTTCACGCTCTTCTGGTAGTCATAGGACTCTTCTAGGGTTTCATTTACAAAATCGTTCCAGAGGGCATTATAAGCGTCATTTGGCAATTATTTTCAGTCCTTATTCATCACTTCTTGCCACAAGTACGAGCATTATGACCGGGCTGACCGCACCTACCGCATACTCGACCTGAAGGCTTCTTTTCCTTCTTAATTAGCTTATTCGAAGCCTTGGGAATCTTGCCCTTCTTCTTGGGCATCTTGTCTTCATCAAGAGATTCGATAACCTCAACAGTTGGATCGACAATATCGTCTAGCACGTCTTCGTTCTGTTCAAGCTTCTTCTTGCCACCTCTAGCAGCAATACCACCACTCATAAGAATGCCCTCGGACCAAAAATGCTTCGAATTATGCTTATTAGTTGTAAGATAACATTCAATGACAGGCTGATTGTCTGCTTCGATAAACTTGTGATGAATACAACTGCCAAACGTCATATCATATTTGTTTTTGGCGTTCTTTCGAACCTTGCCAGAAGCCATAACTGTTGGAGCGTTCAAATAAGTAATACATCGATCAAGAATTTCTTGATTGCTCAATCCTTGTTTCTGAAGTTGCTTCCAGTCGACCTTGATATAGCCTGCAATTACCCAAGTGCTTGTTCCATATCCAGGCACAGTAAAGACGCTGCCATGATATCGACCCTTCTTAAAGACCGTATCCTTTGTAACAGGAAATATTCGATACTCTGGAATCTCTAGAAACTCGCACTTGAATTCATTGTCATCAGTCATTGAGAAGCTGCTTTCCATTCTTGCTGTTAAACTTGACATAAAGTGCATCTGACTCACCAAGTAACGTAAGTGTTCCGCCACTCTTGAGAGTCACAAGACTAAACTTGGTTGTTGGCGTGCAACCTTTGATCTTCTGTTCTCGCAAAAGCTTTTCATGCTGTGGGGAATCAACAATTCCTGCAACATCGCCAGAGTCTAGATAACGTTCTCGCACAAAATACGTATCAGCAACGCTATACGTACCTGTCTCATTACGAGTCACTTCCTGAACCTTCATCAACATTTTCTTCTTCCTTTTCTTGCATGGCTCGAATATATCCCAAGCCAATATTCCTTGCATCTTCAAGCGCACTAATCAAATTGGTTAGATTCGAAATGTACAAATCAATTCTCTCGTGCAAAAGATCTTCTCGTTCCTCCTTAATTGCCTCAACAATTGTTCTTGGCATATTTTGAAGATTAACCCTGGCATCTTCAAGGTGCCGAAACACAATGACCGGTGTATGGACCAGATCAACTGTCAAAGTTAGTTGTACTCTCTTGTTATTGTTCATATTGCTCTTGCACCTCTTCTAATTCGTAATCAAATAGGATAATGTTATATAGTTGCACTTCATGAACCAGACACAAAAAGCGTTCGAAATTACGACTATCATTCTCAAGCTGCATCAAAACAGTTACGAGAACGTTGTTTTCATTTAGCAAGTTGTAACTTTTTGAAGCTGACTTGATTATCCAAGCGCCTTGTTCATCTTTCTTTGGAGTTGCAAAGACTTCCTTACTGTACTTGATTTCATTGCGAATCTTATATGCTCTGCCAACTGAAATCATTACATTTCCACTTTCTCAAGCTCGTGTTCATAGCAAATAATCAAGTCCAACGATCCGTCGCTGGTGATCATGCAAAGATATCGTTCACCGTTACTATCTCGAATCATCTTGTTATCAATGATTATTACAATCAATTCACCACACTGGTCTGAATCGATTGCAGATCTAGATCTAGATCCGATGGCGCCAAAGCTAGCGCCAAAGCTAAAGCTGTTGTCCTTACGCTTAGTCATTACAAACTTGTAACCACTCCACCATCTACTATTGGTAATACACACATCACCATTTTTGAAGACTCGATATCTTGCCATTATGTCTAGTTGTCTCCAACCAGCTTCTTGCTTGCCTTGCGAAGAAAACGCTCTTCGGTATCGAAGATCATCGCAGGATCGTCAATCTTCATGATCCGATAAGGCTTCGAACCAACAGCGCTAGAAGCAACAGCATCGGATTCGTTTTCAACAACGATGAAAATATCGCTGCTGAAATCAATCTTGTTGCGAAACTGCCAATTAAGTTGGCGCTCGATCAACTGCTTGGCAGCAGGAGACTTGCGAACCATTACATAACTACCAAGAGTGAAAGTGGCTTCCGAATCAACAGCAGCGATGACCTTCATCGCGTACTTGTTCGTGACCATCTTGTTGTAGACGTTTTCGCTAGGAATGTAAGCAGGATCGGCAAGACCCTTGGCAGCAACTTCCTTCCAGTACTGACCAAGCTTCGCATAGTACTTACAGCAGATATGAAACACACGAGCCTTTTCGGCATCCCAAGTCTCATTCCACGTCTTTGCAGCGCGAATCTTGTCGTCATTGAATTGGTTTTCGATGTTCAGAAGATACTTGACCTGACCGGCAGTAAGACCGTTATTCTTGTTATGGTACTTTTGGAAGTCCTTGACGACAGTCACATAGTTGGCAGGAAGATTCGGAACGTTCAGAAGCTTTTCCAGGCGAGCAACGAAAGTGATATCTTCGACAATTTCGGGCTTTTGATACGCGGGGTAACGCTTCGACCAAGCCATATTCTTTTTCTTTCATTCCCAACCAACAGAAACAGTATAGCAGAGTCGGATCGGAATGTCAACGACTTATTTTTGAATTGTTTAAGTCGTTGAAAGCATTGAGGAAGATGTCAGATTCGAACTGACCAGACGCATTGCTCGTGCGCCTTACTGCTTTCGAGGCAGCTGCCTTACCAGCTAGGCTAATCTTCCAAAATTAAAAATACCAGCAATATCAATCACTTAGGCGGAATGTAGTCGATTCGAACGACTGAAGCGCCTTATTCAGACGCTTGCTCGCTTTCCAAGCGAGTGCCTACAACCAGACTAGGCGAACATTCCACTAAAACCTCAATAAAAACAATCACTTGCGGCGGTGGTTGAAAGATTCGAACTTTCGTGACCCGAAGGTCAGATTGGTTAGCAACCAATTCCGCTGACCACTACGGCAAACCACCGTAATTAAATACGTCGAAAACTTAATTTCAATACTATATACTAACGCAATATTCAAAGGACAAACAAAATGCAAACTTTAAATGTGACGTGTGCTACATGTAACAAAATCATTACTCGACGCATTGGCGACTTTTCAAAAAAAGTGCGAGAACAATTTAAAAAAGAGGGCATGATTACCATTCCCGTTTTTTGTAGTCAAAGCTGCCTCTTTAAACATCGCGAAACATCACTTTTCGTTTGTTGTCAACAATGCAATAAAGAGTTTTATAAAACTCCCTCCCAAATTAGATCTAAAAATAACTTTTGTTCTCATTCTTGTGCTGCCACCTACAATAATACGCATACCCCTAGAAATCGCCTTTCCGGCTTACGTCGTTCAAAGCTTGAATGCTGGCTGGAAGGGCAACTCACAACACTTTATCCGAACCTCGAAATTCACTTCAACCGCAAAGACGCCATCAATTCAGAACTCGACATTTACATTCCATCTCTCAAGCTAGCTTTTGAACTGAATGGCATCTTTCACTATGAACCAATTTTCGGTGAAGCAAAACTTCAATCAACTCAAAACAACGATCACCGTAAATTCCAGGCTTGCGGAGAAGCAGGAATTAGTTTGTGCATTGTTGACACTAGCGCACAAAGATACGTTAAGCCTCGCACCTCTCAAAAATATCTAGACATAATGCTGTCAATTTTAAAAGAACGAGTGCATCAGCCCACCTAGGGTGATTCGAACCTTCGGACCCTGTTTTGGCAGGGTCACTCCCTTAGCGGGGTGCTGACCTACCATTAGTCCACTCTTCCAACTGACACTATCCTACTCGATCACTACTCAGTTGTCAACAGAAAACTGATAGACGCTCTAGTGGCTGTGACGCTCATGGTGGCTTGATTCCTCGTCCCCATGTTGGCAAACTTGTTCAAGTTCTGCCAGCAGCATCGGAATACACTTAGTGCATACGTTGGTTTCGGGGTTAACAAACTGGCATCTACCAGCTTCACTAAGCAATGTCTGAGGTGTTTGAGGAATCATTTCATACGCTTGACAGCCAGTGATACACGTACAGATCGGAGCACCAGTAGCAACAGAAAGACAATTCGACAGAGTTACATTTCCAATTTGCATTATTCTTTTCCTTCCTCAATCAAAGCTACATCAGCAGTTAATAGCGCGCTTGCAGCACTTGCAGCATTACGCAAAGCAAAAATTACAACCTTTGCAGGATCAATAATTCCCTTCGAATACATATCAACAAATTCTTCACTTAGGAAATCATATCCCAAATTTGGACTATGTGTATCAACTCTCTTTGTTCCATACCACGTTCTCTTGCTGGTTCTCAGAAGATGCGGAATAACGTTATATGACTTCAAGCCTGCATTCTCAACCATCTTTAGAATTGGAGCATAACAAGCTTCCAAAAGAGCATAATAACCTAGCTGCTGTTCTTTTGTGATTAATGAATTTACAGAGTTTCTCGATTTCTGTAAATTACAAGCGATCTTTGCCAAAGTACAACCACCACCGGGAACAACACCCAAAGCTTGTGCAGCCTTGACAGCTTCCAGAGCATCTTCAATGCGATGTTTCTTCTCAATCATTTCTACTTCAGTTGAACCACCAACACGAATGACAACAACACCACCGTTCATTCGAATCATTCTTTGATGATACATTTCTGCATTGACTGGTTCCGTTGCAGCTTCATACAAAGCTTTAATATCGGCTAGTCTTTGTTCGATTGCTTCTTGTTTTCCGCCAGTACCAATCAGCGTGGTATTGTGTTTATCAATCTCGATTGTCTTTACAATACCAAAATCAATCAACTGAATATCTTCTAAAAGATCACCTTTGTCTCTTCGAAAGTATTTTGCTCCTGTGGCAATAGCAAGATCTTCAAGGATATCACGACGTTCCTCGCCATACCTGGGAGCCTTTACTGCAACAACCTTTAGTGATCCTCGAAGAGCATTTGCAACCAAAGCAGCAAGTGCTTTTCCTTCTACTTCATTGGCAATAACAAGAAGAGGCTTGTTATCACGAGCAATCAACTCTGCTGCGTTCTTGATTTGCATTGCCTCGGACAGATCATAATCAGTGACCATTACTCTTACGTTTTCATAGCGTACTAGCTTTCGACGTTCATCTGTGATAAATGCGTTTGATAAATATCCAGAATCAAAGCGAAAACCTTCTAGAGCATCAATGGTTGTCTCTACGCTTCGAGACTCTTCGATTGTAACAACTCCATCCCTACCAGCAGCCTCAATGGCTTTGGCAACTAGTTTTCCAATCACCTTATCGTTATTGGCAGAAATTGTAGCTACGTTCTCAACATCTTCAATGGTTTCAATGGATCGAGCAACCTGCTCAATCTCTGTCACAACCGTTCTGACTGCCAGATCGATTCCCTTCTTAATTTCAACGGGAGACACGTTTCTAGCGATATGCTTGCTTGCCTGTTGCAAGATTGCATCTGCTAACACCGTCGTCGTTGTAGTGCCATCTCCGGCGTCATTTGAGGTACTTTCTGCCGCTTGTTTGATTATGCTGGCAGCGGTTTGCTCGGCAGGATCATCAAACTGGACAACACGAGAAATTGTAATACCATCTTTTGTGATAATCGGACTTCTTCCATCACCGTGAAGGATTACGTTTCTTCCTCTCGGACCTAGCGTAGAGCCAACGATTTTTGCTAGCTTTCTGGAAGCGTTGAGAGACTTGCTTCGAAGCTCTTCATCAAAACACTGTAATTGCTTGCTCATTCAACAACTCCGTTTTGCTTGTAATCAATTGGGAAATATTCGCCATTAACGTTTAGCGGAAAAATTACGATTTCACCTTTTATGATTTCGTGATCGGTAATGTCTCGCGGATCATCTTTTTCGATTACTAATTCTACCCAACCTTCTTTGGCATTAGCTCTCTTGACTAACCAGGACTTATTACAATCGCCATTGATGACAGCGAAACAACGATAGACTCGATAATAAAACCCATTATGTTCTCGAATATCTTCGCTTTCGTAATCTAAGTAATCTACAGTGATGTACTTTTCTTTGTTCTTATAGGCTTCGCACAGATCAATATGGTGCATTATTCCTCTTCATCTGGTTCTGTTTTTGCTCCAACCGACACAACCGATACTGTCCAACTTACGCCTAACTCTGGATTCTCATAAAATCGCTTGCCTACTCGATACTTGTTGGCATTCGTTCTAGAATACGTTGTTCTTGTTAACGTAATTGGTCGAAGCCTGAAAGCAATGTTTATTTTTGGATCTGCCTTGTATTCTTTTACGATTGTTTCAACGGACTTAATACGATCAAGAATCAATTGCAGTTGTTCGATATTTTTGACTGTTCCGTCAACATCGGCAACTAAAATGCCATCAGCCTTCTTTGGATTATCATCGCCACCTTCAACGATAAGTTTCAGAAATTCACCGTAACGTTCACCAAACAATCCAGAAAGCTTGACATAGTAATTTGCAATCTTAAATCCACCAATCGAGAACGTTCCTGCTGCTGTACGGAATTCGTCGTACTTGGCGAGTTGATTCATTACGTCCTTGGAGATTCTATCTGGATATCGATAACCTGGAACAAGCTCCTGAACGCGGCTGGTAAAGGCTTCGCGCTCTCTTTGAATCACGTCAGCTAGCTGTTCTGTTGACAATCTCGCTTGACTTATAAGACGAGTTACGACAGCTTCAGATTCTTCTGGTGTCATTCCTACTTGCTGAAGTCTCCCGTACAACTTGTCCTTGTCCATCCAGTTTTCAAGAAACTCGAAATTCTCCTTCTTCATGGAAATTCCAAACTCTTGACCGGTCTTTAATGTAATCGCGATATCTGCCTTTGGTTCCGGAAAGCCTCCAGCAACAGATCTAGCGCCTACAACTTCGTATGTTCCAAGATCGCCCAAAGACAACGATTTTGGACCATCAGCACAAATAGTGTTGATTGCGTTAGCTAGAAATCTTTCTGAATCTTGACCAGAAAATGTAACTGGCTGTTTACCTTCCCACAAATCTTCATCAATACGCTTGATTAGGGATTCTCTGGTTAATTGACGTTCAATGATTGAATCGATATTGTGCAAAACTTATGAGCCTCCAATAGATTTTGAAATAACTAGGCTCTAATAGATCTTGTCGATGATTCCAAACTTTAGAGCCTCGTTGACATCAAAATAGTGATTTGTATTACTGGAAACAATCTTCTTGAGAAACTTCTTTGTCAAATTTGAGCGCTCCAATGTCATTTGAATATAGTTTTCTTGTGCCCATTCAAGTTCTTTTACATCTAGAAGAATATCGCCTAGAGCGCCTGAACCTGTTCCGCCAATTGAATGTAACATAAAACGTGTATGACGACCAGCATAACGCTCACCTTTTGTACCATATGCCAAGATAGGAATCGCTGCACTCTTTGCACTACCTAGCGCGATTGTATGTACTGGAAGTCCTTGCTTTTGTACGTACTCCATTGTGTCGCAAATTGCAAACATATCGTCGGCATTTCCACCACCAGAATTGATGAAAAACTTAACAGGACGAAACTTCAGAAACTCTTCTTGCGCTTCATTTTCTGGCACTTCCTTACGATATCGATCAATTCTGGCTTTCTCGGCTTCATAAAAGCTTAGTAGCGCATTGACAGCAGCAGGACCATTATTTCCACTGATGATACCACAAAGAAAAATCGTTCTCTGTTCTAAAGCATCAGCGTTAAATTGTGTTGCACAATATCCTTCATCTTCTTCGTCTAAATCAAAGTCTTCAGGCTCTTCTTCAATTTTATGTTTTCGATTTGTCAAAATGTTTTCTCCTTGTGTGAGCATGTACGCGAATTATGTCCAAGTTGACCACAAACAGAGCAAACGTATTGCTTGCGTTCACTGTTGACTGCCTTGACAGCAACATTGCGCTTCTTGAAAAGAACGTTTCTATCAAGCTTGTTCTTCTTGACAGGCTCAATCGGCTTTGTCGCTTCCTTCTTCTTGCCAGGAAGCTTCACCAATTTAGACTTTACAACAATCTTGACAACTTGTTCAGTCCCATCTTCATTTTCTTGCTTGATCTTAGATGCCCTTTCAGGCTTCAGAAGAGATACCGGATAGCCAAACTGCTTTGTCCATTCAGACAGTTCTTTGAGAGAAACAAAATCCCTGGCATAAATCAACATCAACTTACCGTTCTTGCACGTTCCCCAACCAGTATAATTCCACTTGGGACAACAATCAAGCTTGATACGGTTAAGCTCTCGTTGTTCAATGTTTTCTAGTTGAAGGACGTAGTGAGAACCCCTTCCATTATCAAGATCGTATTGCTTCCAAACGACACCGACAACTTGAGGCTCAACAACACTCACAGCCTTCTTGGGCATTTTCAACTCCACTTTTCAGTTCAGACACAGGATACCACAAGCTCAAGGCTAGGTCAAGATCTAAATGCAGACCCTCTATAATTTTTGAAATGATTTATTTAGGATTTTGATTGACAGAATTTAGAACGATTGATTTTAACTGCTCTTTTGTGACGTGTTCTTCTAGAGAAATTTTCTTGACAACCGGCTTTTGTGCAACTGTAGTTTCAGAAATTACAACAGCAGATTTAGTTGTTTTATTTTTTGTTTCTCTGATATCTGCAAAGATACGCTCTAGTGGAGACTCTAGCAGAATACTGTTTGGATTCCGCAATTCCTCATAAAGAACTTTACGAATTTGCTTGCGAAGATCCTCGATCATTGAACAGACCTCAATTTTACTTCTTGACAACAGGCTTTTTTGGAGAAACCTTATTGGCAACTGCTGGCTTCTTGGTTTCTGGCTTTCGAGCAGCAGCTTTCTTTGATTCTTGTACAAGACGAGTAACTACCTTATGATAAACTGCTTCAACAAGCTTTTCGTTCTTCTTCTCTTCTGATTCTTCCTCTTCATCACCTAGATCGATATCAGGAAGCTCACCACCTTCATCTGGAGCCTCTTCGCCCTCTGCATGCTCGGCTTCCTCTTCCTCTGGTGTCTCAGAAGCTTCCTCACCACCTAGATCATCTAGATCGCCTTCAGCACCCTCACCACCAACACGCTCAACAGTTACACCAGTTAGACGCTCAATAGCACCAGCGATTTCATCAACTAGTTGCTCAACGTCAACCTGCGCAGTTGTTCCGGTTGCACCTTCGGGAGCAGGAGCCTCGTCACCCATTGGTGCCATTTCTTCGTCACCACCCATATCTCCCATATCGCCCATTCCGGCATCATCCATTGGAGCCTCACCACCAAAATCATCAGTTGGTGGAGCAGCATCTTCGCCACCCATATCGCCCATTGGATCGGTTTCATCTTCCTCTTCGGGCTTTGCTTCTTTTAGATAATCCCGCTTGAATTGCTCAGAAATGTTAAAACGACCAAGCCTTGCGAAATTGCGAATCACGCTTTCGTCAAGTAGAGTACGTGAATTGTTGTTCTTGCGATTTTTAACCATAGCTATTAATTCCTCCGGGGTTTGCAATCACAAATAAATAGTGACGCAATTTTCTAATCTCTCAATTCTAGTAATCGTGGTCCGATCTTCTGAAGAGCCTTGTCTTCAATCTGCTTAACTCGTACAAAGCTAACGCCAATCCTATCCGCCACCTCACGTAACGTTAACCCTTCTTTCAGCAAGTTCCTGCTCTTATCAATTGATACCAATAGACAATTATATTCGTCTTTATATGATATATGTAGTCTGCAAGACTTACAAGGACACGGCATTCTGTAATCGACACACTTTTTTGTACAGTCTAACATATTTATTCCTCTTCTTCGGAAATTGCCTGATCTAGTGGATCTGAGATATCTGTATGTAATGGTGCTTCGATTCCCTGTGATACATCAAACATTTTAGCTGCCTTATCTGAATTATCGATTCCATAAAGCTCTAGAGTCTTCATTGCCTTTCTTTTTACTGCCGCAATCAAATTAATAGAACCTTTGGCGTGCCTTGCGGCTTTGCGCAAATCTGTACCACCATATCGAAGCAGTTTTGCATAAAACTCTTTAAAGAACGTCATAAACTCTGGATCGTTATGAATGAAAGCCAAAACGCAAATTCTAAAAAATGCCCAACTTGGAATTTCATTTAACGAACAAGCGCAAGCAAGATCGAGCCATTCTTTTTCTGTCATGCAAGAGATAGTTGTTCGAACAAAATCAACATCAATTACATATCCAGCGTTGATTTCACCTTTGGATTTTCTGGGTACTAATAGCTTACGATTTTTTTTTCTCACTTGTTCCACACAAGTCCATGAGGTTGAGCTTCGAACTGTGAAGCTTGTGAGACTTGAATAAATGTAGCATTTTCGTGAAACTCTGCAATATTCTTTGCACCGGAATAACTCATTGCAGAACGAAGACCATCAAGAATCTGACTGACGACTGGCTCTACTGGTCCCCGATAGTTTACTAGTTGACTGACACCTTCAACGTTGTTACCAGTTTCACCGCGATCAACCTTACTTTCATATGAAGCAGAACCACGATATTCCTTATAAATCTTCTCATTCGGGAACATTCCAGAACGATGAATACGACCTGGAGTTTCCTTCGTGCCAGAAAACAAAGAACCGCTCATTACTGCTGTAGCACCAAGACCAATTGCCTTGGCAACGTCACCAATATACTTACAGCCACCATCGGAAATAACTGGAATATCGTGCTTCTTGGCTAGCTGACAGATATCGATTAGAGCAGTTACTTGAGGGACGCCAGTTGCGCCCATGATTCGAGTTGTGCAAGCAGAACCAGAGCCTACACCAACACGAAGAACTTTGCAACCAGAATCGATGGCTCTTTGAGCAGCACCAGCAGTCGCAATTGAACCAGAAACAAAGAGAGTGTCGGGAAATAACTTGGCAAGAGCATATGTCACGTCATGACACTTTTTCATATCTCCATGAGCAACATCAATGCAGATAATGTCTGCGCCAGCATTAACAAGCGTTCGAACGTCTTCTTCAGCTTTCCATCCAACGCCGGTTGAAGCTGCAACAGGGGCGATATATGGAATCATCGCAATATTTTCCCCAACCTTTTTGGAGATTCTCTTCACCCAAAGCTCTTGTACAGAAATGTCTTCGAACCTATGAATGATCCCAAGACCGCCAAGTTGCGCCATTTTAATAGCCATTTCTGGTCCCGTGATCGTATCCATGTTGGAAGAGATCAACGGTACCATCAACATATGCTTTCCAAGTTTGATCGAGGTGCCAACTTCCTTTCTGGAATCTATCGTACTATACTGTGGTACCAACGAAATATCATCGAAACTAAGTCCAATTTTATCAAGAATTTTCAACTGGCACCTCGACCGGTACGCTGAACATGTTCACTTCGACTGGCTCGCTTTGTTCGCTCTTAATCTCAAGCTTTCCATCTTCTGTTAATGTTGCTTCCTTGATTCCCTTGCCATCACCAACAAGAGGTTCAAGAATTCGTTGAGTCTTTGCCATACAATCAGGGCAGAACAAATGAACAGTTTTCTTGTCTGCTCTAACAGTTACAAACCAAGTTGACACTTGCTGCTTATCCTTTTTATTGAATGGTTTTTGACATACATCGCATTTATCAGGAATGCGATCAAAAAACATCATTTTATCTCCAACAGTCGATTGCATATTCGCCTTAGCTTCCAAGAACTTCTGCCTACGGAATTTTTTCGCGAACCCCATCTTATACTTCCTTTTTGATTAGATGTTACGAGATTGATTGCTGACTTGCATAATACAGTTTACTCTACTTTGTCTTGGTTGTCAAGAACATTATGACTGCCAGTATAACTGTCCATATAGAAAAGTAAGCTTGATGGTGCAGACATTGGCTGAACGCTCATAAGACCTTGGATATGCTCCGTCTTTAGCTGATCGCTGCCATCTGATTTGTATTCTCGAAGATCGTCTTCTCTAACATATACGCTTCTTGCTTCATCGATCAAAAGAACTAATGCCCAACGAACAGTTTTAACAGTTACGATTGCGTTAGCCATTGCGCTTGAATAATCGCCTGGGAAATACTCATCAACATAGATTGCCAGTGTTTCTGATTCTTCGTGATCGTTTGCCATCAAATTAGGAAACACTCGCCTTACTGTCGGCATTGTAAATTTGGAAAGGCTTCCAGTTGACCCAAAACTATTATTGTTGTTCAGCGCACTAGCTTGATTAGCTAAAAGTTTTGCTATTAGCTGCCGATCTTTTGGACCAGTAATTCCGTTCATTAATGGACTTTTTAAAAAGCATTTATATGTCTCTTCTCGTTGGCGTTCAATCTCTACATCATGCAACATTGCATTAGCTGCAATTGCAACTGTTTGGCCAGGAACAAATCTGTTGCTCGACATATTCTTTTAACTCCGATTTTTTAACTACATAAATTTCACCATCATCCAAAAGAAGCACCAAAGATAGATCTTCCCCTTTCGACCATTTTGACAAGAAAGGTTCAATATAAATTGCCTTACGATATTGTTTTTCGAAGGCAATCATTTGCGAAACTACTAGTGGAATATATGGCGCATAAACATATCCATTTAAATTTGACGCTGGTTGAATCTCGTATTGTTTTCTATTATTTAATACTGCCAAATCAGATATTTCAACAATATCGCCAGGATTAAACGCTTTATCGTCCAACAATCTTCGAGTTAATTTCAACTGGTTCAACTGATTCTGCCGGTTCTTCTCTGTTGTGATTAATGACATATGCAGATAAAGAATTCAGAATATTGTTATCAATGTCGTTTGCAAATTGTCTCGAAAGCTCTTTCTCCATGAATAGCATATAGATTTTGTTCACCCTTGGGGATTACGTTTTCTCGAAGAACATCGCCCTCCACGTACTTGATAAGCTGATCATTTGCTACAACCACAAGCTTTGCTTCATCGATCAACAGAACAACAGCTTCATGTTCTTGCTTCTCATGAAGTCTAATGAAAATTGCCGGTCGATCAGATTCCAGATGATCATATCCCGATTCTACTGTCCATTTAGCTTTCAACTTTTTAAAGGTAGGTCCAGTGACTTGACCAACACCAGCAGAACTAGTATTGTTGTTTGTATGAAAACTAATTGGCAACGGTTGCAGTTCATATGGATAAGTCCACGTACCAGCCTGAATAATTACCTGATCACCTTCTTTGAAGATCATCTATTGCCTGTAAATGTAGATTGCCTTATCGACAAACACCTTATTGATGATTTCAGAAACTACAGTCCAATCGCCGCCTGCCAAACCGCATCCGATTTTGTAGGGCAAACCAAGCTTGCAAGTCTTGTAAATTCCAAGATCGATCAAATCTTGCCTCATTGCCTTGAGAGCATCTTCAAAAGCTTGATAATCAAGTTGTCGACTGCTGGCATCAGCCTTGAATTGTCCGTAAAGATTATAGACTAGCTTGTTATCATCGACAGTTGCTTTGCTGAATGTTCCTAACTTTCGCTTGTCACCTCTCGGAGTAAAGAAGTCAGCCTGATATACTTCTGGCCATTTTGCACGAATTGACTTGGCAATTCCAGAACCCATCTGACAAAAACAGTTGCAACAGTGGGCAAAACAATTGCAATCAGATAGCAATAGATCTCCCTGAAGATTGATACTTGGCATTTAATTCCCCGTTGATCCTAGAGCACCTTCACCACGATTGCTGATGCAAACCGGATCTCGGTATACTTGCTCGGTTTCTTCAAGACGCACATGAACCACGGGGATAATCACGATCTGAGCGATCTTGTCATTTGGCTGAATAGTCTGTGTTGCGTGACCATAGTTGTGAAGATCGACAAAAATTTCACCAGCATAGCCTGCATCAACAACTCTTGCTCCTGGCACCAGAGAACGCTTTGCAGCCATACCAGATCTAGGACAAATCATTGCCATATAACCGTGAGGCACTTCAAGCTTAATTCCAGTTGGAATCAATGCATTATGATGAGGCTCGATCATTACATGAGAGTCGAGATCTGCAAAGCAATCAAGCCCGGCATCTGAAGGGTTTGCTCGTTCTGGAATCTTGCTAGTTGAACGAAGCTTCTGAAATCGTAGAATCAATTGAACCTCCCATGTGGCTTTTCGGCTGGTCCATTATTGCCATTAGCAATCGCAGTAGGCGTTAGCGTAAAGTTATAATCTGGTACGTTCATTGCTGGTGCTTCAGACAATACTGTCTCCATCTTCACATCATGAGTATAGCTCAACCAAGCTTGATTGTCAAGCAGTTTTAGCCTACATTACTCCAAGAAATTTCATTCCGTTCATCCCAAACAAAGAGAAACCAAACTGAGAATTATATGACGCTTTGAAAATATACACTCGATTTAATTGAATCTTTTCTGCATCTGATTCTTTTGCCGACCAAATCCGAACAATCGATTGTTTATAGGTCGAATCGATGCACTTAACCATAAGGAATTTCTTGCCCTTTTGGCTAGTCTTGACTTCAACACTAAGAGGGATTCCCCAACAAGTGTCAAAAGTGTCAACTTCGCTAAACTCTCCCATAGGAGCACAATCAACGTTCCAGAAAGCGCGGATCGTGGCTGGAGCAATCACAGCCTCAATTGGGAACAATCCCGTCAATGAGCGCTTGAATTCGATGCGTTCATCGCGGCTAAAATCTTTTTCATTTTTGAATGCTTCAATATTAGTTGCTAGTTCTTCTTCGTTTGTTGGTCTATTGGCAACCACAGAAGCCCAAAAATGCTTCAAATTTACAAACCGTTGATCCATCAAACTCTTCAAAGCACCTCCACGAACCAGAACGTCAAGCACTCGCTTATTAACCTTTCGATAGCTCATAGTTGGATGAAACAATAGCTCAGAAATCGACGCAAATGGTCGAAATTGAACGATCTCATCAATGGCTGCATCACCAATGCCCTTAATGCTCGAAAGAGGCGGAACAAGGGTTTTTGGAGCCATAGCACTGATTTCCCATCTAAGCCCTGACGTGTTGATGTCGACGTTATCAATACTGTACCCGTCATTACGAGCTAGCGAAAGACTAATGTTTTTCTTATCGTCGTCGTCCTGTTCACGCTCCAAAAATGCTGCAACCCACTGATCAGGATGATAACGAAGCAAGTACGCACAAATGTATGAAATTACACAATATCCTTTCGAATGACTCGCATTAAACAAATACTGCGCAGTATTTTCAAGCACTTGCCAAAGTTCTTCAGCTTTATCTACTTGAATGTTTTTCTTGTCACAACCAGCGATAAACTTCGTCTTGATTTTGTCTTTAAATTCCTGATTTTTTCCAATTCCCTTCTTGACAAGAACCTTGCGAAGCTTGTTACCTTCGGCAAATGAAATGTTTTCTCCAAGAGAGCACACAAGACGAGTAATATCTTCCTGATAGATAACCATGCCCATCGAAGCCTTGAGGTTTTGTTCAACGATTGGATGAACATACTCGATTTCTTCTGGATGATTTCGATAATGAATATACTGCTTATCAAACTCAGCAGCCAATGGACCCGGACGATAAATGGCAGTTACAGCCGACAAATCATCAATGCAGGTTGGTTTGGTCGCCCTGCACAAAGCTTGAGCGCCTTTCTGAGCAAACTGGAAAATGCCCATGAAACGACCATCATGAAAGATGCTCTTCCAAACCTCTTGATCGTCGAAATCGATCTTACGAGGATGCAACAGACTTTCATAATACGTTTTGATTTGTTCAAATGTTGGATTGTCAGTTCCTTGCTTCTGCAAAATACGAGACACAGTATCACGAATGGTTCGAAGCGTTGCAAGCCCAAGAATATCAAACTTGACAAAACCCATTGGTTCCAGATGCCGACCAGCAATTCCTTCTGTCCACGGTGTTTGACGAACACCACCAGACATAAAAATTGGCATACGATCTGCTAGGTTTTCAGCAATAATACAACCAGAGGCATGACGACTGGCGTTCTTATATTGACCCTGTAGAAATTCAATTTGCTTTGCAACAACAGGATACTTCTTGAGGAATTTTTGAAGAGTTTCAGAAAACTCCATTACTTCTTCGGTCGTTGGAGCGTCATCACCAATCAATACACCAGTCTTGATCCCACGCTTTTCCTTGATCTTTGGAATAGCTTCGTTCAGCATCACATTGGTTACGTTATTGGCTTCTTCAAAAGGTACATCAAAAAACTTGGATACGTCCTTGATTAGATTGCGAATTTGGAATGTCGTAAAGTTGCTGACAGGCACAACGTCGATATTGTGCAGACGCTTCCATTCTTCAGTCAACAATTCCTTCAAAGCCATTGGCTCTTCGACATCGCAATTATGAGAACCGACCGTGATATTCTTTGTTAAAAACGAACTACAGTAAAGTGTTTTCATGCTTCCTCAACGGTCTTCAAAATTTCCTTAAAAACTCTCTCTTTGTCTTCGCGCCAATCTTTTTCCCATACAACATATACTTTAATACCGTCGACACTCAAACTTTCAATTCTACTTCTATCTTTTTTATGAATCTCTTCCATAGTTCTACCTCCGGTAAAGATATGCTCTTTGGAGAAAACACTTGGGTTAGCATGCCAATAATCTCCAAAAATCTCAATGATCAGTTTCTTCTCTTCGATAAAAATATCAGGAAAAATATAGCGCTTTTTTCCAAGGACGTTCTTTTCAGAAAGAAAAAACGCTCTCATGTTTTTGTGAGCATTAGAACGAATGATATATTTATCGTCAAGAACCTCATGAATCTTTTCTGCTATTTCGACTTCTAGCTTTGAAACACAATAATGAGAGCGAGGACCATACAATTCAATACAATCTAGACCAGTAAACCGATTTCTTCGACCACACTTCTTCTCTGTAGTAGTCCACGTCTTTTCCAGCAACTCTGGATTCATACCAGAGAAGGGTACACCATAACGTTCTATCATTGTTGATCGAATCTTTTTTCTTATGTGGGGAATTCGTATCGGACTTGTTTCTCCGTATTTTTTGATCATCTCAGCATTATATTTTTGGCGGTATTCCTCAGACAAGTAATATACAGCCTTGAAACACTGTTCACAAAGAGAAAACTCCTTTCTTCTCGAAGGGTTCATATCAGCAACAATCTTTTTTCCACACGCGGGACATTGAAAGTGCATAAGAGATGTTTGTACGATCCGAATCAGTCCGTGATTTTGATGTTTTAATTGCTGTCTCCATCCTCCAAAAAGTACAACCTCGAATTCCTCTGGTTTTGCGATAACCTTAATTCCGCCTTCATCCAAAAAAGATACGAAATCCGCATTTGAAATGTTGTTTAGCGACATTGAACAACAATTGATATTTTTAAGATGTTTTCGAATTTCGTCGTAATACGATTCTTCAGCACACATCTTAAAACCAGTCTTTTCGTTTATGTAGCGAATACACTCTTCACGAGTTAACTCACGTACACCACTCTGTAACTCTTGCAAATCTATTTTGCTGTAACTCATTGTATATCCCCTCTACATCTAAGTCTATATTATAGATAGGGACACAGGATACGAAACGCCCTTCATCGGACTCCAAAATGATCACATCAAAAGGATAAAATACGAACGTAGAGGTTTTTTCTACAGTAATGTCCGTAAAAAACAACTTTTCATCAAAATTTGGTTCGATTTGTACAACAACAATGGGCTCTTTTAGGTTTGACCAAACTCTATTTCCAACTTCCAAATCCCTTACGAAAATTTCCGCTCCATTTTGATTCAACAAGCGATGATCTTCGCTAGCAATGATTAATCCAACTGTATTCCGATGCTTCACGTAGATATTATAAACGCCTTCGCTCTCTTTTCTCGCTCTCGTTTGAACGTGTAATACTTTTCGAACATTTCCCAAATGATCATATACTTTTGAACCAGTTGTCAACTTGGAGATAGCCAACGAGCCAGATGGAGTAGAAACTAAATGAGTGGATTCCAGACAATCAATATCTGGATATCCATCGCTATCTGGATCAAGGAAACGTTCAAACAGCAAACCGTACTTGATCGGATCGATCTGAGTGATCTCAAGCAGATACGATAGTAAACAGCCACCAGCAGAGCCGCGCGAAGGACCAGCCAGCCAACGCTTATTGTTCTCAGTCATGATCCGCTGAGTCAGCAAAAAATACTCAGCAAAGTTTTTCTTTTCAATTACAGAAAGCTCGTATTCAAAGCGCTTCTGGTACTCTGCATTTAGCTTGCCATTAAACAGCTTCTTAATTCCTTCTTCTGCTCTTGCACAAAGAGTCTCAATGGCTGTCTTGCCCTCGTCAATTACGAAACTAGGAAACTTTACACTAGTGTCAATTGTGTAATCGCTAATAAGCTCATTAGCAATATAGACGGTATTTGCGAAGCTCTCTAAAACCTTGGATTCGTCATATTCAACATTGTTTTCAGCACTGTACTTCTTGAAATCTGCATACATCTCTTCTCCCGTCTTGGGATAGAGCATATACTTCATATCTTCGATCTTTTCTGGAAGCGGAGCAATCTCTTTTGCTCCCTGAGACATACGAGAAAGACGCTTGTAAAGCTCTCTTGTCTGCCACAACTCAGGATTGGGATAATGTGCATCAACCGTGCTAACAAGCTTGAGATTGTGCTTTTCTGCCAGAGAAATGATAGTTGGATTGATGATATGCTGCTCTGGCAGACCATTCCATTGCATTTCTAGAAAGTAGTTGTTGCCAAAGATAGCCTTATGCTTTTCTACGACATTATTCGCATCTTCTAGATTGCCGTCAAGAATGGCTCTCGAAAGCCTCGATCCCATACAAGCAGACAAGCAAACAAGCCCTTCTGAATGTTCTTGCAGCATCTTATAATCGATTCTTGGATATCGATAGTAATTCTCGCGCTCATAAGACTTTGAAATTAGACGACAAAGATTCTTGTATCCGACTTCATTCTTTGCCAGCAACACAAGATGATAGCGGCGATTAAGAGGATTGGCTTGACCCTTGGCACTCTTAGTTTCTTCTTCGTCTTCAATTGCAACCGAAGCTTCATCAGCATCAGCAACAATATCGTCTGCCTTCTTGCGCTTCTTCTTTTCGGTTAGCTTGGCTTCTTGATTTTCAGCGTACTTCTGGTGCCAATCATCAAGAGAGTCAACAAAATAAGCTTCAATGCCATAGATGAATCGAAAGTCCTTGCCTTGCTTCTGAATGTCCTTACGAGTCAAATAGGCATGCGAATAAGCTGCTCCTGACCCATGATCCGTGATCGCACAAACATTAACACCCTGACTCATTAGCCGTTCAGCGATATCCTTTGGAAAACCAATGGCATCACCAATAGAACCAGCGTTTGTATGAACGTGAAGATTTACAAAATCGATCTTGCTCAAGATAACCTCTTACATTGCATTTGGTTGCGGAGGCTCAGGTTCATCGTTCTCTGGCTGATGATTCTGTCGCTCTGAAGGATCGAAAAAATTGCCTGTCTCTGGATCGATTTCTCGATACTTTTTTGGAAACGGAATGATCTTTGCTGTAGGTTCTTCTGGAACTCCTTCCTCAAAGATCACCTCAAGAAATTGATTTCCTTCAAGCTCTTTAAAATTTGCGTGAATTGCAAGAGCCTTCATCAAATCTGGTTCTGCTTTACCGAAAATGTACTGACAAATCTCAACACCTTTCTTTTCGGCAAGGTCTGAAACCATCGTCTTAATCACCTTCTCCATCGGAACCTTGAATACTGCTCTTTTTGCCAATTGTAAAACCTCGATTCGAATCCATGTTTTTTAATAGCTCGTCAAACTCAATCAATCTTCTCTGCCATCTTGGAGAGGCAAAAAGCAAATTGGTTCTTTCAAGCTTCTTTGCATTGGTCGCCAAATACGAACAATAACCTTCCCAGGAATCGATCTGCGAATACCAAGGAAGCTCCAATACAATATCACGTCCTGGCTCAACTGTCAACTCTTTAAAGACATCTTCAAGTAAGACCTTGACTTTCCTACGAGAATGCTTGAAACGACTGGCGGATTGTTCTCTATAATCAAAGGTTTCGTGACTTTTTTGATATTTACGATGATAAACACTACGAAATTTGGTCAAATCATCGTTTTTGAATGAAAATCCAAGCAATTTTCCATCACGAATCGTTTCAGACTCATAAGCAAGAAAAGTATTAACTTCTGTTCTTCTCACAATATCTCTCAAAGAAATCAAAAACTCACTATCATGTACTCCGTGAGGAAACGAGATCCAATACTTCTCTGGAGCCAAAAGTTTTGAAAACTCCGATGAAATTTGCTTGATCTTTGTTATGCCATACAATATTGCAAAAGCTGCTCCTTCGGCACTAGCAGAAGCAGCTTGAGGATAAGCAATATAATAAATTGGAATATCTAATCTTGCTAATACTAGTTTTCTCTTAAATCTGAGAGACTTATAAAAGATCTTTCGTTCTAACGGTAGTCCAATGGCTTTTTGATCGCGAATCAACTCGCCTAAATGTTCTCGCACTAAAGGCTGAAGCTTTATACTACTAACAATCCAAATAGTATTACAGCCTAATATAGCGCATTCCACAACTGCTCGCTGAATAGCACTATAATGTGGTGCAACTGGCATTAGTGTTTCGTGCCAAGGCATTCCCAACCCAGCAGTAGGCACCGAACCAATTGGAATGATTCCGGCTAAATGATTCGCAAAAGATGGTTTGTCTAGACTATTAAGTTTGATTTTGGAAGACAAAGATTCCTCACATCTTGAACTGGTTTTTGAATCGTCTTTTTGGACATATTTGGATCATACATAATGGCACGAGAATCGAAATATGATCTTGTAGGATACAGAAACTTTCGAATCGTATATACTTGCCTCTCGATTGGCTCAAACGTTCTGCCATCAAATGCTGCTGCTGCCAAACGATTTCTCAGTGCCATTCTGACACTTCCAACGTCATATTCTAAAAATTCTGCTTCAGACATCAATGGAGAAGTAATTTCTACTAGTCTTCTAGGAGAATTGTATCGCTCCCCTTGATCTGGTGTATATGGATGCGTATTACCAAGCTTATTTTTATAATAGAAGTATGCTCCACCACAAAAGAATTCATCTTCAATTCGAACAAGCTTTACTGGAAGCCCTTGCAACGGATACATCTTGTAAATTAAGATCGTATCTCTCACAAGATATGAGTCTCCAGCCCCATTGAAAGATGCTTGTTCTTTTTTTATCAACATATTGATTCCGTCTGCATCGAAAATTACAAGTTTGTGAGATTTTACTTCTCCAAGTAAGCCAACATCAGATAAGACCTTTAAAACAAACTTATTATCTTGAAAATCAACTCGAATTGCTTTTACTTTATCCGAAAATGGTTGACAGCCAAGATAAGAAAGACAAGCGTTTAGATTTGACCACTCTTCTAATAGAGAAGTGCCATCTTTTGCTTTGTCTCCATAGCCAGGAGGCTTTGGCTTGACAGTGATGAACAAAAGATCGTGAATTCGTTTTTCGTTGGCAGCGTATTTCAACGCTTCAACACGTCCACCAATTACGATCTTTCGGTATGTTCTGGTGAAATCTAGACGTACCACAAACTAAGCTTCCTGAACCTCTCGGCTTAGAGTTGTACCATATACTTCTTCAACAATCTCCATGATGGATTCAACGGTATCTTGACTGGCATTCCGCTTCTCCATCTTGTAACGAAGCTTGACAGCCTGAATGATCTGTCCAACTAGCTGCGGATCGATTCGTTCCTTGAAAGTCTCTCGAAATTCCTTATGAGTCTCTTGAGCTTGCTTCTTTTCTACATGATAGGCAAACTCACCCTCAACAAACTCCTTGACAGCCACCTCATCATAGGCGATACTGTCCTTGCGTGGACGACCACGCTTCTTCTGCTCTTCTGACATTTTAACCTCTTTTTGTTAATCGTTGTCGTCGTTGTCAAGCTTCTCGGGCTCTGCCGAACCCGCAACCTGATCAATAGTATACGTGATGGGACCGTTCTTGTTCATGAGTCCAGTGGCAATCGCAAGGTTTGCCCAGCGCTTTGCCTCCTTGAGATCATCAACTTCGATCTCAGCTACTCGACTGGCAGTTACCTGACTCTCACTCTTCCAACTAAACATGACTCGTACTCGCATGTTGCTCTCCCTTATCCCAGGTTCAGCTACAGGATACTCTAGATAGGAGAGAATGTCAAGAACGTTCAATTTTTGATTCGGTAGTACGCGCATGCACAGCAGTTTTTTGGCAGCTTGGGAAAAATACGATTCAAAATTAATTCATTCTTTTTTCCATTGATTTTTATGAGACTTCGAAGAACTCTGATCTTGAAATCAAGCGATTTTGCTGCATATAGGCATTTTGCCTTGAAGAACAAAAATGGCGGCTTATAGTGTTGACAAGTAGCACAATTAGTTAAACAGTTTTTGTTCATTTCGCTGCTCCAACTTTTTGCATATGAAGATCGAGTTGCTTGTTGAAAGCAGATAAAGCCAATGCAACTTTTTGTTGCTTCAAATTATAATCTGCTTCAGCACAACAAAGCTTTCGCTCTTCCAAAAATCTAATCAAAGGTCGCTTGAGCAATAAAGTGTCTTGTCCAATAACCTTACGTACCAATCGATTGTATAGCTGTTGCATCTTCTCGACAATATAATCGAAATTTTCATCAATTGTCTTAATGCACATTAAAATCAATCTGGTACCATATTCATTTCGTTCTTTAAGTTGTCCGAAAACATCTTTAAGATCGTATTCAAAGTAATAATTGACAGAATCATCTATAGAATCAACGTCAATGAAAATGCTTGGCATCAATATACCAGAAATGCTTCTAGTTGTAACGCTCGGAAGCAATTCTTCTTGACGATAAAAATTCTGCCTCATTAACCCGATAATTACCTCTAAAAACAACATATACAACGGTTCTTTGGAATCGTTTGCCAGTTCAATATTTCCGTTGAAATTACGATCTTGTATAATTTTGCTCAAAAAGCCATCAGTTTGATACGTTTCAGCAAAATCAGAAACATCAACTTTCAAATCAAACGAATCTTGAATATCTGCATATTTTCTGCTAGCGGTTGCTTGCTTGGTAGATTTACCTTCGTTATAGTTAAGTCTCTTCAAAAAGTTCTTGAAAAATACCGAAATGTCACTTGGCATTGTCTGCATATCCCACTTGTTATATCCAAGTGTCGGCATTTCACGAAATATCACAGTATGATGCTCTTCATCGTATACAAAATGTTCCAAATCCATCTTTTCAATCATATCAACAATATTGTCCGTATCGCGATATGACTCAAGATAAGGTGGTCGAAGAATCAATTGCTCTAGTATTGGTTTAATTGTTCTGTCCCAATCCTCCAATTGATCTAAAATATTCTCAAAATAACAACGTAAGTCGCTTTCATTGTAAATGTTTGGGCACGCACTTAAATCAAACATTACATCTAATTCAAAATTATCTGCACCATTGACGCGAATTCCCAATAATTTGAGATATGTAATTGTTCGACGAATTATTGCAGCTTTGATATTCTTTAAATCTGGCATTTGAACAACTTTTCGACCACCACAATCTAACGTAGCATATTCAGAAAGAATTTTTGCCATGATTGTACAACGCCATTTGCCAGTACGATCATCTAGCTCTTCGTCAATATCCATAAATACTTTTGGATAATTGTCGTCCATAAATTGATGAACGGCAATCTTCATTTCTTCAAAATCGTAACTTTTAGCGTCTACATTTCCCTTGAAGAAATCAGTAAGTAGTACTTGATATGAAGTATCCTCATAACTACCACCCACCAAACGCCAACCACTCAAAGAAATTTTCTTTGGCAAATATGGATCTTGCTTTTCATGAGCCCAACGAGTAACAACATCTTTAAAATCTTCTAGTTGAGTTCCATAAATCTTTCTTTCTGGAAGTGCTACGGAGCCAAACTTTGCATTAAAAGCTTCTCGAAACCTTAATCTTGAAATTGGTCTTGCACCTTTGATATCTCTACCAGGATGACGTTTGGCTGCTCGTACAATTTGACCGCCAACGACGACTTCTGGCTCTTTTTCCCAACCAATATCTTCAAAAACTTCAGAATCCTGTAATCGATCTTTTATCTTGTTGTATTCGTTTTCACTTAATAAATAAGCAACTGGACCGTGAGCTTGAGCTTCTTCACAGGCACATTGAAAGAATACGCCTCCTTGCGAATGACAAGATTGAATGCCTTTAAAATCACTCATTCGAAGAACATCAATTGGATGCTGAGAAATGATAACAACAAAATTTGAACGGATCTTTTCAGAGTTATTTGTCCACCAAGTCAATACTTTTTCCCAAGCAACAACTTGGTAATTATAACCATCTAATTTTGCTTGAGAAATTAGCCTTTGCACGAATTTTCCGATTTTGTACTCGACTTTACGATAATTGTATTCATCGGTTGTTTTATTGTATTGTCTCTCTTCTCGATAAACTCTGCCAGCCTTAAAATCAACATGACTATCGTACATTCCGTTCTCTACTTCTTTATAAATTTCAAGTAGGGGCTGATATTCAAATTTACCACTGCCTCCTTCACCCTCATCATATGCTGCTTTTATGATTTGGTTGATATCGGTATCAATTGGGATAACAACTCTCCATTGATTATTGAACATATAGTTGAATGGATAGTCTGATGGCTGCGACTTCTTGGCCATAAACAACAACACTTCATCAATATATTGCTGTGAAATCTCTGTTAAAAGCTTTCTACTCATATTTTTCCAGTCTTAATTTGTTAAACAATTCTTTACATAAAGACGCAAAACCTACTTTAAGACGAAGCAATCCTGATAAAACAGCAGAAGAACCTTTGTTTTGCATCATTTCAACCAATCTCTTGTCAACCTTAAGTGCAACAAAAACCATCTTATTGTTTCCGCTGCCATTTGACAATAATTTGACTTCAACAAGATTTTCATCGACAAACTTTTGAGATTTCAAGAACTTTCTGACAGCAGCCGTCAACCTCTGTTCACCAAGTTTCAGCAAATCTCTTCCTGGCTCCGAATCTTCAAATGCATTCCACAAACTACCTCGATAATACCAAGAATCGCTCTTATCATTATAGTAGAAATCTTTATGAGCGCCCAGCGCGGCGCTATCTTCTTTTACTGCCATTCCAAGCTTTATGAACATTTTGGCTAGTATTGGTCCCCAAACATCAGCGGAATTAAGCTTTTTTGATGTCAATGCATCAATAGTACATTGTGCATTTTCAAGACCGTCTGCTTTGGCGCAAGCAGTAAGCGAAACATAAAATTGAATATTAAACTTATTATAGATATTTAAAGAGAAAGAACTTCCGAAGATTTGCTTTCCAAACAACTTATCTAACGCCAACTCAACTGTTTGAGCGGCAGAAAATCCAACTCTTTTTCCAGCAGCTTCCATTGCACTGTGACCATTTTGCATTGTAATTGGTGACATAAAATAACCCCTTGGCATATAATCCAATGGATTAAAATTATTGATATTAATCTCTTTAATTTGCAACACGTAAGCTGGTCCTGATTTCGGTCCATAAACTGCTTGATCGGTACTGGAAAGCTCACTATCATAGCGATCATATTCTTCGTTTTCTCTCCATTCTTTTGCCCAATCATCTTCTGACAATTCAATGATATCGTATTTTATGATAGCAAACGTAGAATAAGCGTTATATCTATCAATTAGCTCTGTTACTTTATTGATTTCTACGAGATTGTTTTCTTGCTTTGGTACATATTGCTCAGTTTTGTCTTTGAAATAGTCAAGGAAATAATCATAGTAATATTCGTTATCGCTGTAATAACCGCCCATCAATTCAAAATCGTTTGGATCTAGCTTCTCTGGTAAGTGTGGATCTTGAACGGAATGTAACCAATCTTCGAATGCTTTCTTAAATCCTATTGCTGGAGTGCCATATGTCTTTGGATCGACTAGAGCAATCGAATAACCATCTTTTCCATTATGGAACTCTTTTGCTCGAACTCTAGAGATCGGTTTGATTCCAGCAATATTTCTGCTATGTCGGTCTTCTAGTTCATCATAGTCGGCTTGAGTAAATGGCATATCTTCAAAGATTTCTTCGTCTTGCAAATGATTTTTGACTTTCTCGTAGTCTTGCTTGCTCACCAAATAAGCAATCGGTCCATGACCTTGAGCTTCCTCGACAGCACAAAAGAAATAGTCACCTCCTTCTGTATGACAAGACTGCATATGCTGAAAATCGCTCATTCTCAAAATATCAATTGGATGACGAGAAATGATCATCACTCGTTCACCAAGTTGCTCAAGAAACAAATTGCCCCAAGCAAAAATGTTCATGTTTGGAGGAAACAAAACACTGAATTCGCTCTTTGTTGACAATTCACTTAAAAACTTGCCAATCTTTTTAGATATTGTTCTCTCTTCCGTAATTCCAGTTTGAGGATTGGTTTGGTCTTCATTCCAACTGACAAGCTTGCGATTTAGATCCAACTTCAAGAATTTCGGATACTTTTTGAGTAGCTTCTGAAAGGCTTCCAATCCTCGATTAAATGCTTCTGAATTCCTGGCTACTGGAGACATTCGCAATTCATCTAAATCGAATTTATTGTAATCGACAGGAACAGCAACTCTCCATTGGTTGTTGAATAGTTCTCCAAAAGCATAATCAGATGGTTGAGCTTTTTTCATGAACCTCTTGATTTTATTGATATGTCGCTGAGAAATCTCATTAAGAACAATCTTCTTTTGCCAAATATCAAGAAACTGCTTATAGTTTTGCATTAATTTATATACTTTCCATCTGGCAGTCTTCTCAGTCGAGCATGCATTTGACGAATAATCTTGTTTCCCAATTCGTCAACCAAACTTTCATTAATAATCGAGTCATAAATGTTCTGAAAAATACTGTCAGCAAATTGGTCATAACTTGCATCTAGTTCTTTGATGCCTTCTGCATTTCTGCTGTTGATCACAGAACGAATTGATAGAATTACCTTATGTCCGACTTCTCCCAATGAGCATTGAAACTTTAGACCTTTTTCTCCAAAGGCTTCGGCATTCGAATTGACCAATTCGACTAGCTTTTGTTTTGCCGTTTCTCTGTTCCTTGGAGTCGTATTTGAAAGCAACACTTCATATACGGAAGTGCTAAGTGGTTCATCTTCTCGCAAATTTACCATATCATGTTCAAGATAATTCTTGAGCAATTTAAAAGCTAGTGAACGAATCTTTTGTTTAGCTTCTGGATCAATCTTCAGTCTGGCAGTACCAAGACCTTCTACAGTTACTCTTTGTACAAGACGCTTGATGAATTTCTTTGGCAGCATCTTCACGGGAAACGTAATTGGCACCAACTCAATATTTGCTCGCACAGCATTTGGAGAACCGTTCGCGATCATTTCTGATTCGATCTTAAAGCTTCGAAGAGTTTCAATTAATTCTTCAGAATAAGAACGCTTATCGACCAAAATGCCTTCGTCAAGCAAATATTCAGTCAAAAATTCAATTGTCTCGTCATATTTGCGATCATCATATTTCAAACCGGCAATAACAGAATCGATTCTTCCATCTTCTTGCTCATATTCTGGATCAATCTCGACATAACCTTTGAAAACTAACCCAATTGTCTCGCCTTTGTCGTCTAGTCCCTTATCGCCATATACTTCTTCGACTTCAAGCTCTTCTGGTCGAAAGCTCAACGGACCAGCGTTTAACTTTCTAGCTAAATCACTTTGTTTTTTATAGTCTCCAGCCCAACTTTGAAAATATTCTTTGTCTAACTCGACACTTGGCATACTCTCGAATAATATCTCTACTCTCCAAAATGCCCAATAACTTATATAACCGCTGTCATCTCCACTGTCTTCGATTGTAAAGCCAAGACTGAACATATTTGAGTTTTTTTCAAATTGTCTAATTTGAACATCAATATACTCTTTATCAAACTCGATTCCAGATCCTAAGTTTTCTTCTGGTTCATTGCGATAATGACCTTCAATTGAAGCTTCAGAAAAGTATTTTTGAAAATATTCTTTGGCATCAGAATCTTCGTATTCTCCACCATACAGAGAAAATTGTGACATGTCGATCTTGTCTGTCCGCAAAAGACCTTCTGGCAGTACTGGATCTTGAACTTCATGCAACCATCGATATACGTTATTGAGAAATTTACGTGACTCTTCTCCGTATCCCAAACCATACGTATTGCCTTCTGGTAGAGCAATCGAATAGTAATCATAACGATTGTAAAATTCTCTTAGTCTTACTCGTCCTAGTGGTGCCAATGAAACTCCAGCATCATTCTTATAACCTACATTGCGTTCTGGATCTCGGAAGATCTCATCAACTTGCAATAAATCGTTCTTTTCAATATAATCTGCCGTGCTTCGATCAATAAGCCATACAATCGGTCCATGCCCTTGAGCTTCCTGAAGAGCACAGTAAAAATATGAATTTCCTTCAGCGTGGCAAGATTTTAATTTGCTCCAATCACTCATTCTCATTACATCAAGAGGATGCCGAGAAACCATCATTACGTAATTCTGATTAATATCTTTTTTGTCTGCATTTTCTCCCATATATCTAAAGCTGTTTTGATTCCACCAATTCAAAATATCTGGAGCGTCTTTTTCGGTTTCTGGAGCGGCGTCAGCCTTCTTTTTGCCAAACAAGACTTCGAACAGCTTTGTCGCGTGAATCTTTTGCCAAATTTCTTCTGGTGGCAAAACTTTGATGATATGTTCCCCAAGATTCGAATCGTAGACTTCTCTGGCTGAAAAGTATTTCATTCCTTCTCCGCACTCAGTTGCCAACTTATCGAAAAATTCAATCTTTTGTTCATCAGACATTTTGTTATATGTCTTCAGAATTCGATTAAGATAGGTTCCAATCGTAAACTTCTCTTTTGACGGATACTGTTTGTTGTCTTTGGGGTTCAATTTCATGTACTCTTTAAGAACTGTGCCTTCTTTGTAATCTACAGCGAACATGTTCATACGAGCCAAATTGTTGATCAAAACGATCTCTACCGGATAACCTTTCGTATTCTTAGGATCGTATAGCGTTGCAATATCAACTTTTTCATTTTTGTATGGCACCAAGATTCGCCACTTATTTTCTCCAAATAGATAATCAAATGGAAATTCTGATGGAGCAGAATACTTCATCCACTGAATTACCTTATCGGCAAACTTGCTTGAAATCTCTGATAAAACTCGCTTACTTTCTGTCATTCCAACAATTCCTTTATTTCGAGCCATTCAACAAGGCTTTGAATATACCAGCAACAATATTGCCATCGCCCAACTGTTGCAATTCTTGCAGATTCTTCTCAAACTCACTCAAGATGCATCGAGCTTCTTCCATATTAAATGCAGTGCCAACATCATGTTCTGAAGTTTTTGGACAAGTACGAGGCGACAAAAATTGAAGTTCAATGATAGGATTTGCAGTATAATACATAACCCGCGCATCAAACCTATCACCAAAAGACTTATCACCAAAAGACAAAAAGCCGCCGACATTTGGCATTCGCATGTTATTATTTTTGCAATATTCGACAAATAGTTTTGTTGAAATTCGATATAACGGCATTGCAAAAACAACTGTTTTGCGTTTTCTTTTATCAATTGCTCTATATTTTGAAATATTCTGTACCGACTCTAAAATACGCAATGGTCGAATTTCTTCCATCTCCTTAGAATCCAACAAATACTTTTTTTCAATCGCATAAGCTTCATCTTGCAACATTCGAATGTTTCTATCGTCACCAAAATCATTAATATATTCATCGTTATTGCGATATCTTCGATCTGGAAAATAATCTTGGAACAATTTCAATAGCCCAACTTCAGCGTTATTTGTTCTTGCATCTGAATATTCTCCACCCAACAGTTCAAAATCGTTTGGATTCAGATTTTTTGGTAGTTGAGGATCTTGAACAGAATGCAGCCAACTATCAAAATCTCTCTTAAAACTGTCGATCTTTGTACCGTACATTTTCTCTTCTGGCAGAGCAATCGAGTAGTTGTCTTTCTTGCTATAAAATTCTCTTGCTCTTGCTCTTGAAATCGCTGAAATCCCTGGCACATCACGTTGAGTATCTGAAAAGATCTCTTGATAGGAATCTATTTTGTCTTTGATTTTATCGAACTCTTTCTTGTCAACCAAATAAGCAACAAATCCGTGACCTTGAGCTTCTTCAATGGCACATTCAAAGTAATCGCCACCTTGAGAATGGCAAGATCTAAAATGAGTACCATTGCCGACATCGCTCATTCGAAGAACATCAACAGGATGCCTGGAAATGATGATTATAGCGTTCTGAATTAGATGTGCTCGCTTTTCCCAACGTTTTGAATGATATTCACAGCCATATACAAAAGCTCTAGCGTCTTCGGCAAGTTCTTTTCGATTCTTTAGTTGCTGATTGTTAGTTGGTGGATTGGCTTCTGTTTCTTTCTCGATCTGCTGCGCTTTCTTCTCATATTCTGATGCTGCCATTGCAAAGAACTTATTGATCCTCATATCGACAACTTGCTCAAAAGGCATGTTGTTTTTTGGGTTGACACCCTTTTTCTTGACTTTAACCAGCTTGTTGTCAATGTCTAGTTTGGCTACGTTGCCTCCCATGTATCGATCTTCGATAAACGACTTCATATCTGACAACCAAGCATATCCCATTGTTGCAAGATACGTGTGAGAGAAATCATTCCATTTCATTGAAGAAGGAATAACGATTCGCCAATGCTTTCCGAACAGGTTATCAAAAGCATGATGACCTTGCATCATTCGTTTATCTGAAGAAGCAACTTGATCGATATATTCTTGACGCATTTCGCCAAGATAGGCACGCCATTTACGTTCTGAAAAGATTGTAGACAAGAAGAAGCCTCCGAGGTGAGAATTTCTGATATAAATAGAGGCTAGAAGAGACTAAAGAGATCGAATAAGTTGGTTATGCAAGATGCCTAAGATGTGAAGTTCAACATTTTGAGTATGAACAACTGCTGCACTGGACGCAGCCTCCTTGATAAATCAATTTCGATTGACATTCTGGACAAACATCACCAGCAGCAACAGAGCCATCTTTGATATATTTCTTCAAACAACGAGCTAGACCCTTACAGAAGGTAAACATATCAGCTTCTTTGTCGCTTCTCAAAAGTTGCTCAACGACTCGTTCAACTGAAGCACCTTGACGAAGACTAAGAGAAATCATTCGACATAGAGACAGGTTGGTCGGATTGTCAAACACGTCAACAACGTCTTGAATGACCAATTCACCTTCGCCTACGGGAATCACAAGATCATATGTTGATTTTGCCGTTTTTCTAACATGCTTAACCACAAAGCCGTGATCGGACTTCTTTGGAAGCTGCACCTTGCTACTTAAGCCACCAAAAACCTCATATGGTTTTCCATCATACATGCCAACCAAGATTGTCCACTTTTCGCTCTTCACTTGAAGATGATGAATTTCACACTCCAATCTTTCTGGTCTAGCTGGAGCTTCACACTGAACGAATTTTGCTTCAGTCTTCTCGCCCTTCGTAAGCAACACTCCATCTCTAGACCCATCAACATAAACAGTAATGCCTTTCAGCCCAACCTTCCAGGCTTCAAGGTAAATGTCGCGTACTGTTTGCCATGTAGTGCCGCGTGGTAGATTAACTGTTGAACTAATCTGATGATCAATATGCCTCTGACAAGCCGCTTGCATGGCCAAGCGTTTATGATAATCGATTTGATCGCTAGTCACGAAATACGATGGCAGTTGTGCAATATCAGTAAGCCCGTTTTTTACCATATATTCTTGTGCATACGGATGATAAACGCTATAGTGCTTCCACGATGTTCCGTTTTCGTCTGTATAGTCTGGAGCCTCCGAATCACCCGGATTAAGCTTCTTGCGACGATCATATTCCAATCTAAACACTGGTTCAATGCCTGATGTTGTTCTCGCTTCAATGGCTACACTACCTGTTGGAGAAATAGTTAACAAAGCGCCATTGCGACGACCAACCTGACTCATCTTTTCATAAACTTTGGGATCTAGCCCAAGCAAAAATTCATTATCTTTTTCTTTGTTCCACTCCCAAACGGGAAATGCTCCGCGTTCCTCTGCCATTGCAACAGAAGACATATATGCAGCGTTCTTGAACGTACTCATCATTTGATCAACAAAAGCAACAGCTTCATCGCTGTCGTACCTTAGACCCATTCTCAAAAGTGCATCACCTAGCGCAAAGACTCCCAATCCCGTTCTGCGACCTGCAATTGCAGATCTCTTTAGCCGACTAAAAACGTGCTCAACATCATCTTCATTACTGGCGTCGATAATCCCTTGAAGCTTTTCAATCTCCAGATCAATCAAATCGTCACACAATCGCTGCGCTTGTCTTACGACTTCCCCAAACTGCAACATATCAAATTCGTCATTAGTGACAAACGACGAAAGATTGATAGTAATAAGACGACAACCATCATCTGCGGATAATACCAATTCGGAACAATTATGCACCAAAAGTCCATTTGCAAAAAAGTTGTGATTATCATCGACAGTCAAATCGTATACGGCTTCTTCGCCACAGTCTTCAATGGATTCAATCTCGATAAACTCTACCATCATTCTTTAATCTCCCCAAGATGCTTGCGAACACTTTTCCATTCCCGAAGATTCTTACAATAAGATGTTCCGATCAACTCATAAAGTTCCTTGTCAAGCAAAACTTCGGTCGTAATTTCTGGATACTGCCGCTTAAAATCATAATATTTTTGCAGCCTTAGAGCCGCTTCAAAGTTGTACATCGATTTAATTTCTACGATTTTTTCCAAAGTCCAATTTTGATCATAAACGAAAAAATCAGGACGATAATATGCACCAGAATTCAACAAATATGTTCTTTCCTCGACGCCCCAATTTTTGTTAGCCAGAGTAAGATACTTTGCATATGCAAATTCATAACTACTTCTTAAAAATTCATATTTCTTTTTGGATGCATTATAATAAAATCCATTTGCTGCGCGGGAGGAACCGACCAGCCAATCTTGGTGTTTTTCTGGCCAATTCTCGAAGGGACACTCTTTTGCTAGCGCATTTTGACTTCTTACGCTTCGCAAAAGTTCTGTAACTACAGACGTACCTTTACGAAAATCTATTTCCAAATACCCAAAAATCTTTCGCAGTTTACTATACGACAAATGAGAATTTTCCAATACACGTAAAATCAACTTAAATCCAAGCTGATTATCAAAATATAATTCCGACAACAAAACTTTAAGTTCTGAACGATGTACTTCAAGCGCCGGAATATCAACAAACTGTCGAAGTACTTTTCGGTTCCCCCGATGGTTCGACAAGCTTGTTGCACTCGGAAACACTGTTTCCAGTAATGTATTGATTTTCTGAATTTTGCTCTTTTCCAATTCCAAGTTGTATAGCTTCATTTTCGTTCTCCAATCCGTGTACATTATAAATAGGTGACACGGATTCATTCGACCGCATCGACAAAATTTTATCTTCAACTGTAAGTTCGCCAGCCTTAATCCATCCACGATTAGTGTAGACTAGATGATCTGATGTTAAACGAAGACTTTTTCCGTCTTTCGTTTTAATCTTCAAAATCTTAGCACGATCTTTCGTTTTAAATGCCGTTGCTCTCTTAGGTTCCACTAGTCCGGTCTTTTCGTTATAAGATTGAACGTAAAATACAGCTTTATTGTCAGATAACTCTTTGACTGTTTTCTGACCACCATTTGTATCCACAACTGTATCGCCAGTTACACATGGATTTACACCAACATGATTGAAACCTACATCGGCGTAACACTGCAAGGGAACACTCTTGAGAATGTTGTCCCAAAACAAGATTCCCGGCTCTCCTTCATCACAAGCTGCCTTGCAGATTTTCTCAAATAGAAGCTTTGCGGACACCTTTCGCTCTGCATATCCATTCCAAGATAGCATATATTCGCGATCTTCAACCACCGCATTCATAAAATCATTGAAAAGCTTAACGGAAACATTGGCGTTGTCTACTTTGCCCTTTGTACGTTTCATATCGATAAACTTTTCAATATCTGGATGCTTGATTCCCATAGACAACATTAAAGCTCCACGTCTGCCAGATTGACCAATCATTCCAGTAATATAGGAGAAAAAATCAGCAAAAGACCAAGCTCCAGTAGTTGTCTTTGCTGCGTTATTAACGCTCATGCCACATGGACGAAGATTGTCAAGATCGTTTCCAACTCCACAACGATACTTGTAAAGATTGGCAATGTCGCGACCGGTATTCATAATCCCAGACACAGAATCCCTCGGAGGTGATACGACCACACAATTCGAAAGACTCATTAACCCATGATTGTTGCCAATACCATAAAGCGGTCCACCTTGAGGCACAATAAATCGAAAATGACGAATAAGACCATAGATTTCAGCTTCCGACATAGGGTTTGAATACTTTTGCTCAATGCGAGCAAACTCTTTTGCGATTCTCGCAAACATATCATCTGGACAAAGCTCCAAAAAATTGCCCTCTTTATCTCGAAGAGCATATTTGCTCATCCAAACATCAGTTGCCAAAGAATCGTTATCAAAGTAAGCAAGCGTATATGCTTTTACCTCATTCTTGTCAAAAATTGTCATTTAAGCTGTCCCTTCAGTATGTCACAATTGTATAGCTATCTGTCTTTTCTACTTCTGGATGCTCTCGATATTCTTTGTTGGCTCTAATCGACTTCTCAACAAATTGAAGATAATACTCGACAGGAATTTCATCCACCATTTCTTTGAGTTCTTTAGCAATTGCTGAGTTGCCATCAACATTACAGTTTTCATGTGGACATCGAGCCTTTAATTTTCGATTAAGCGTAATCCTTAAACTTTTCATCGGATTATCATCAACAATTTGACCAGATTCCAACGTCAACATAACTGTACTGCTCATTTAGTTGTTTGTCCCTTCGTTTCTTTTCTGAAATCACTATAGATTTTCTTGAGATTAAGCTTCTGCTGTTCTAGTGATGTTTGTGCGCTAGCAGCAACACTTTGTTCTCGATCAAACACTTGAATTTTTGCACGACTCCAATCAATAAACGCTTGAAATACCACATTTGCTCTACCAGATCTAGACTTGGCAATATAGAGCCTACCAGAGTTGGTTTCCATTTCTTGTTGATTTCTGGAAAGGCTCAATACCGTATCGGCGCACCACACCTTACCATATGATTCAGCAATCGATTCCATCGTTACCAAATCATCAGAACTGGCACTTCGATTGGATTGACTAGCTGTTACGACAGCACAATCATAAATTTGAGCAATCTGTCTCAATTCTTCAAAGATACTAGAAAGATCGTGTCTAACAGCTTCTTTGCTTGGATGCAAACTCTTCAAAAGATCGCCATAATCTACTACAACAACATCTGGCTTGAATCCTCGCATCTTAAGACGTTCAAGATGATTGCGAATTGTCTGAGTTGTAGCAGATTTGGTTGGATAAGTCTTGAGAACAAGCTTTCCCTTAATATTGCTTACGATTCCTCTTACGACCTCTTTTTCACTCTTCAGATCGTTCATTGGAATATCAGTCAGCAAGCTATCATAACGCAAAGCAGTGTTTTCTGCTGACATTTCAAGGCAATAATGTGCTACATCCAGATCTGTTAGTAATGCTTGTGCTCCCAAATGCACCAGCACAAAGCTCTTGCCAACATTCGTTCTTGCAAGAACAATCGTTAGTTCTTGCTTGGCAATTCCTCCACCCAAAATGACATCGACAGGCTTCCAACCGGTTGAAATACAAGAACGAGCGTTTTCCTCAAATCTCTTCTCTAGATCAAGCAAATAATCATATGTATCATCTTGATCTCCACCAGCCTTGAGAGCATCATTCAAAACTTTACTTACTTCATCGAAACTGCTTGTCTGAACAAGTTTGATTGACTTGAGCATTGCTTCTTTGACAATTTGGCGACGACAAAAATCAATTGCTGTATCCATCACGTACTGAGCATCATCAGCTATGTTCTCTGTATATGCTCTGGCAAAGAATTCTCTTACTTGTTTTTGTACAACTTCTGTTTCTACCTCAATTTCTGGAGCAGTACGAAGCAAGGTTGTCATTGTATCAATTGATGGATGGGTCTTATATTTTTCTCGATAAGACAACAGAATATTCGAAAATACCTTTAGATATTTTGTCTCAAAATAATCTTCTTTGATTACCTCACTCATACGATCACAAAATGTTCGATCTCTGAGCAGCAGAAACGCTAAAGTCTCTTGAAAGTGCTTTCCATATCGCGAAAAATCATCTTGATTTGGAGAAAGAGTCATAGAAATTGCTTCCTTCTTGTCTTGAGAGACACAGGTTACATCGAAATGGGACTGCCGTTAAACACCATTGAGTTGAAAGTTGCAAACATGTTGTCTAGACTGACGGTTCCTAGCCCATCTTGAATGCCTAGTTTGGTAAACTCCAACTTACCGAAAGATGGAACGTAATCTGTCAACGTTTGTCTCAGTTGAAGCTTGTCTTGAATTGACATCGAAGAACAATAAAGCTGCATCATCTTATAATTGGTTCTGACAGTATCTTTATTCTCAAGAATTGTCGAATAACATTTGGCAGCATCTTTTCGTTCTTCACAAAGCTCCCAAAGCTTTTCAAAGGTCACACTCTCTTCTGATTCAAACTCAGGAAACCGCTTTGCAACAGTTGGCAGACCTACTCCACCAACACCCTTCAGGTTATCGCTAGAATCCCCTGCTATAGCTCTTGCAAGGGCAAAATTAGAAGGATGAATATGATACTCGTCTAGTACTCGGGGTAAATTAACAAAATGCTTCTGAATGGGTCTATAGAGCAAAACGTGATCATTACATAGTTGGTAAAAATCATGATCCGAACTTATGACAACAGTATCCCACGTCTTAAATGCTGGCATGGTTGCCAACTCTGAAATAATGTCGTCTGCTTCTGTGTTCTGAAATCTAAACTGAATTACAGGCATCGTATTCAGATATTCGATCAATCTGATTTGCTGATAAACTCTGTTGTCTGCGTCTTCTTGTTCCGTTAATTGACTGTTCGAACGATTAAGACGAATTGGTTTGCGTCCTTCCTTGTATTCTTTGACAATCGACTTACGTTTTGAAGAACCACCTTCACCATCCCAACAAACTATAATCAGATCTGGCTTGAATTCTCTGCAAAACTTGTTGAGATCTTTGATAAACCCAACAATGCCACCAACAGGAATACCGTTGTCAGAAAGAGAGGGATTACAGACAAAATGGCGAAGATAGTTTGACAAAGAATCTATAACAATTAATCTTTTTGGTTGCTTATTGCTCATTAAATCTCCACTACATCATATGTTTCGATCATATTTAACGGACCCCACCCTGCGACAGTATGAATTTGCAATGACTCTATATCTAACACTCGATGCAATCCATTTTGATGAATCTTTAGAACAACAAAATGCGGTTCTTCTTTAACGTAAAAATTCCAACCTGATTTTGTCATATATTGAGCGGCTTTATCGGAAAACTTAATTACGGTACCGACTGAAAAATTCACAGCTTCATTACCTCAATATCACCTTCATTGGTACTATAATAGATCTTTTTGATTCCTACAAAAGCAGTAGAACATTTACACATAGAACAAGGCTTGCTCATTCTTAGTTCACCTTTACGATTAATTCTAACAACAAGCAAGCTGGCTCCCTCAGTAAGAGTGCGATCAAGATTTAAGATAGCCCTCAATTCGGCGTGCATGCTCGCTTTAGATGGCACTTTGTCTGCTTCAGAATGAAATCGTCGACCAAAAGAAGAAAATCCAAGTTTGTTGTGAGAAACGTTAATAACTCTACCAGCTTTGATCAAAACGCAACCGTGGCGGTGTGGTAGATTTGAATCTGCCTGTTGAGCCTGTCGAATCGCCAAATCAACATACGTTTGAATTCGCTTCGATATTTGCAAAAGAAACCTCTTTAGAAGTTCACAAGACACAGTATAGGACGGATTCAGTCAAATGTCAAGAGGCAAGTTCTTGACAGAGTTCCTTTCGAGCAGCATTTCGAATATGCTGCAATTGCATTTGGATATAACGAAAATAGTTGTGCAAATCTTCACCATCATCAGTTGATTTGTAGATCACTTTTTGGAAATAACAGATAATATTGCCATAATCACTAATCGCAGAAGTAGAAAGCTTTACTTCGTCAACCAACAACGGGTCATAATCGTGTACATGACGATTGGCATTCTTAGCGTACTTTATAAGAGCTTGTGTTGCATCATCTTTAGCATCTCTGGAAGTATAAATTGATGTATCGCAAGGAATATCCAGAGGTTGAAGAGTCATTGAAAGCTCCCAATGATCTTGAAACATTTCAAGATCATAGTCTTGTTCAACAACTTCTTCATTTTCTCGAACATAATCTCTAACAACTTCTTCTACTGTATTAACTGAATACACACCTCTAACCTCTCGAACAATATAGTCTGAAACTAACTCATATGGCTCTGAATCCTTATAGCTGCCTCCATGAAGCTGAAGATCGTCTTTGGTTATATTCTTTCGATATGTTGCATCTCGATAAATTGGACTTGTTTTTGCCCAACTCATCAAAATGTCTCTAAAACCAGCAATATCCGTTCCATACTGCGTTCGTTCTGGTATTGGAAAACTGCCGATTCCTTTAATCTCGATTTCTCTGAATCGTATACGACAAATTGGAACCATTCCTTCAACATTACGCATTTCGATAGTATCGTCATCATCTTGTACTGGATCTGGAGCCATAGAAAGATTGTCTGCAAATACTTCTTGCTCTTGCAATCGATCCTTATATTTCTCGTAATCTGACAATCTCACGACATAAGCAATCGGTCCATGTGCTTGCGCTTCTACGATAGCACACATGAAAAAGTTTGCTCCTTGAGTATGACAAGATTCAAGACTATGGAAATCGCTCATTCGAAGAACATCGATTGGATGCTGAGAGATAATTATCATCAACTTGCCAGTTTGGATTAGTTCTGACTTTTTATTCCAAAGTTCTTGAGCTTTTTTGCACCATTCGATTCTACCACGATTAGTTAATATAGAACTATTTGCAGCGTCATATGCTCTAATTTCTTTATTTTGCTTGTACGCTTCTAACTCGATCCCTAACTTTTTATTCAATTTTTCGTATTGAGCAATGACTTTTGGAAATAGTTTGCCCAATCGAATCTGTACTTCTCGATCAATCGTTTCGCCGGTTAACCTGTTGGTTTCTTTGACGATTTTTGTGGCAATTCCATTCTTGAAATCACTTGTCCAACGATCGATTGAATTGGCAAACAAAGCAAAATACTTTAATATTCGTTGATCGTTTTCACTTAAAGTTGCCAATACGTTTTTTGTTTCTAATGGTATAGCAATTCTCCACATACCACCGAACATATCATTGAAAGGATAATCTGCTGGAACGGCGTCACTCATGAATTCGAGGATCGTATTAATTGACCCTTGATCCATCTCGGTCAACAAATGATTATGCCAAGTATTTCGATATTCTTTGAGGATTTTGGAAGACAAATAGGATTCTCCAGTTGCTTTTGTTTGCTGAAGTAAATAGTCTGGAAAGCCAGTCAGGATTCGATACCTGAAACAGCACAAACATAAACGTGCAGTTTTAACTTAAACTACTGGCTTCAAAGTAAACACAGTATACACCAGCAAAGTACGCTGGTCAAGAGAAATAAATTCTAGTCTAGATCTGCTGGTGGGGTATAGTCTTCTTCGTCAGAGACATAAAAATCGGCAGCCTTTCCGCTCTTATGAGCAAACTTGTCAATAAGCTCTTCTTCTAGAAGCTTTAATACTCGTTCTTCAAACTTCTTATCTTCAAGTTTCTTGTGGAAATTAGCACTAGTAAACTCTTCCGAGGTTCCATCCTCAAACGTCAGCGTCCACTTGCCCTTTCCAGATTGAGCAACCGAATCAGAAGTTAAAATGGCTTCCTGCCAAGTCTCGTGCTCACCATACGAAACCGATCCACCGCCCCAAATCAATTTTACAGAAATCTTACGACCTTGCGTTCCATATCTCGACTTGATAATAACGGCTTCTGTCTCGATACCAATCCTAAAGCCATTTTCATCAAGTACAAATGAGCTTTTGGCATTCTTCGCCACAAGCCAAACACGCAAATTGCTGAAATACTTGATCGCACTTCCTCCTGGCTCTGCAAACTTCTCTGAAAGCGGAGAATACTTCTGATCAACTCCAATCGCGACCTTTAGTTGATTGAGCAGCAAAAGTGTTGATTTGGTTGTTGCCAAGGGAGTAATAAGCTTTGACAACCCCTTCGACAACACGCGAGCTTTCACGGCAACGGTAGAACTTGGGTCATAATCTGATTCTAGCTCTGCCTTGGCTGGAATTGAAGCTACAGAATCAACAACAAACAAGAACTTTTGATCTTTTGTCGCTTGACCGGCTAGCTCTTCAATTGTCTCAAGTATAGTCTCCATATCTGGAGGTTGAATGTAAATGAAATTATCCAAATTGATTCCAATTTCTTCAAGGAAAGAGAAATCAATCGCCGCTTCTCCGTCAAACCAAACAACTTGAATCTTCTGTAATTGCGCGCACTTAACTGTCTGTAAAGCCAAAAAAGTTTTACCGGAAGAGCTAGCACCACTCAACGAATGAATATGTCCACACTCCCAGCCGCCCTTATGTCCTTTGACAAGAACATAATCAAGTGCTTTTGAACCGGTTGAAATGAATTCTTTTGGTCCATTTTGGCTTTCAATAGAACGCGCTAGTTTAGTTCCGGCACGAGCATTAATTAATCCTCTTAATTCGTCGACTGATAGCGCTCCAGCCTTCTTTTCCTTTGGTTCTTTCTTAGCGTTTGCCATATCTACTCCTTCAAAAGAATCTTATTAACAAACTCTTCTGCAATAACAGATTGCTCATACCGCATTTCTGCTCTATCCTTGTCAATCATCTTGGTATACTTTTCAACGACTTCCTGTGGGCTAATGTCTGCCTTACCAACAGGAGCAAGAAGCTTATTGACGATTGGATCTCCGTATTCTCCTGTTGCTGTCTGAGTTAGTACATCACGAAGAGTTTCCTTGTCAAGCTTGATAGGAGGCTTGCCCTCTTCACCAATTGGGGCAACATATTCACCATAAGAGCCGTTGAGAATATATGTCTCTACCTTCTTGGCATTCTCAAGAACAGTCATTAGATTGCCCTGATGAGGAAACTTTAGGGCAACATCAAAGCAATATACTCGTAGTTCTTGATTCTTCTGCTCTAGTTGTCGATTAATAACGTCACGTTCAGTCACAATCACCATCCCTTCTTTCTTTTTCGGTCTGCAAAAATTCTGGTGAAATTAAATTTTGCCAAATATACGTTACTAACGCATCTGCTGGAAACATAGTACCAACGTCATATTTGTATTTGATTAATAGCTGTTTAAGTTCTTCCCCTAAAGAACTCACTTGATCTTTCTGTCATAATCCACAACCTTGACAAAGCCCACGATTATGACAAGCGTGAGGTTTTGTGGCCATTGCAGTTAGCGTTTCAGTGTTGACAGCTACTTCAGTCAGACAATCACGAATATAATCCGCCAATTGATATAAATCAAACGCCTGTTCTAATCGATGACGCCGACAAAGCTGTAAAAGCTCTGCTGTAAACTTGCCTTTCTCTTCATCTGAAGAATAAAGCATTGGCAATTCTTGCCCATGATCAATATCGCACATTTGGATTAACTTCTCCAGTCTTCATTAGGGTTAGTTCAAGAAAATCTTCATCGATTGCTCGAATATGAGTTAAAACATACCATTTTGTATTGTTCTCGTATAGCATTTCAACAAGTTGATCGTTCCAAAACAATCTCGGAATATCTAAGGCAATAACAAGCTTCTTGATTCCATCAACTCTGCATTGTAGAGTTTGTTTTTTTGGAATCATAAACTTCTCAAAATTGCTTGGATTGATTACCGTAGATGGTCTTGTTGTTCGAAAAGCAGACTTGATGATTTCTGTTAGTTTAGAAAAGCATTGACACTTCATTTGATTTCTCGAATAAAAAGAATGGCAGGACTTACGTAAGTATCTATTCCGTACTGGTTAAGACTTGCTGCCTGCCAATTCACTTATTGCTTATCACTTGCTCTTCTTCGAAGACTTGCCCTTTAGCTCGGCAAAGGCGGCATTGATATCCTCTCCAGTGGCAGGGGCAGCAACGTCACCATTTCCAGCATAATGCTCAGTCTCGGTTGAATGCTCTTCAGCATTCGCAGGATCAAGCAGAGCAGCGTCAAGAATGTTCTGAACATCATCAGTGGTCTTGCGCTCAAACAGAGAATTGAAATCAGGCATCGTACCAAGTACTGTAGCAGGATCTTCACACATAACCGAAGGCTTTGGCTTAAGCACGACATCGGTGTCAGGGAAAGACTTGCCAGCAACCTTTGTCATCGTCACCTTAACGTCATAGCCCTGATCGATATCAGTAAAATCGCCATAATCAGGATCTAGCATGAAGTTAAGAAGCTTCTCGTAAACTCGCTTTCCATAACCCCAAAGCTTGACGCCTTCCTCTTCCTTGCCACGAACCACAACGAAACTAAAGAAACGCTCACGAACGAACATTTCCTTGGCACTCTTCATGTTCTCGGCATCACCGGACTTATAGAGCTTGGTTGCAAAGCCACACACGGGACAATCATCACCGAAATTGCGCTTTGGGCAAAGGAATCCGTTTTCCTTGCCTACATTGTAGTGAAAGTGAAGCTGCTTGAAAGGATCGCCATCAGGAGTTGGCAGAATTCGCACAACCGATTCACCGGTTTCGGGCTTCCAGAAAATATTCTTCTTTCCACCACCCTTGTTGGGATTACGTAGTTCTTCGAGCTTCTTGCGGATTAGGTCCATGTTCGTTGCATTTGTTGACATTTTACTGTCTCCTTCTTAGGTAGCCGACAAATCTCTCGCTACCATGTGTTTAGCTTGTCGACTTAATTGTCGAGAATCAAGCTTGTAGACTAAACTCTCCCAATGAGAGTTAATCAGCCGATTGTGGAGCATCTAGTCTTTCGACTTCTCCAATCGTGGTGCTATAGTTAAATAGCCTCAAGCCACGTTTTTCAACATCATATACCAATTCTTGCCCTTCGTTAAGGACTCGCTGCTTTCCTGTTCCCTTGATCAGGGAATCCATCATCTTTTGTGGCATATCCGACAACTTTACAAAAATCATGGTACGTAAAGTGCCGTCATTCTTACGATATGTTGCTTTATAGGTCGGTTGTTTATAGCTCATTTTTCAAATCCTCTAAAACAGCTTGCGCTGCATCAGCAGTATTGCGAACAATATCCCAGGAAGTTTCCACATAATTTTTTGGATGCGGCTCACTTCGAGCAATGGTCGCAATAGCTCGAATGTAGGCAATCGCGTGATCGATATGCTCAACCAACTCTTCATTAATCATCTTTGCAGCCCACTTGAACATAAAATTCTAGATCTTGCATTGCTGCCGTAACATCACCAACTGAACCTCTTACCTTTGCAAATAGCTCTCGATAAAGTGCTCTCTGCTTCAAAAGCCTGAGAATTACAAGTTCTTTTCGCAAAAGCTCACTACGAGCTTCGTTATGATCGTAAATGACCGGTACGTAAGCTTTTCGAGACATTATAGCGGCACCGTATCCCAATCATCACTAAGCAAATCAGTCTGAGAGCACAACCAAGGAACAAAATCTTCTGTTGCTGTGCGCATATACACATATGGAAGAGTCATCTTTGAATTTGCATCTGGCTTCTGCAACATAATCCACATATTCTTCCCGTTCCAGCCACGACGAGCAACCCGTAAATCACCCTTCAAACAATTTAGCGCTTCAGAAAAATTCATCATACTTTTTCCTTCTCAACCGTTATGAATACAGTCTACACGAGTCTACATCACTTGTTCAGCGATGCCTCATATAAAAGTGGTTCATCGAAGACACTCAAACAGAAACCGTAATCGTTTTGCAAAAACTCTGCATCGTAGACAGCATACGACACCTTATTTCGCAAGTCACTCTTATTGTTGACGATTTCTCGCACTCTGGAAAGGGTCTGCGGATCGTCTAGACTCTTTCGATTCAATGCAAACAAATAAGCAGAATTGCTTGAAGCATATTCCAACTTAAACATCGGATCATAATACCACTTTTCTTCGCCATCATTTACATCAAAGACACCTAGACAAAAGATTCTGTTCTTTTCTGGCAGCTTTCCAATTGTACCATAGACCGGCTTGAAGGTCAAGAGTGATTCGACAGACAAAATGCTAAAAGCTAGAAGAGCATTGATTTTCTCATGATAATTCGTCAAGCTCAGACCATCAAGAGCCAATTCCATCATTGAATTGCTTGTAACGAAGATTCTGGCACACTCTCCAGAGCGAACATACTCTTGAAGCACTCCAAATGTCAATCGATCCATGTTCTTTCTGGATTCATTGGCATTGTTCATTTCTTCTGGACGAACATAAAGGATATTGAGGTTTTCCGAGCTAATTTTCTTTGATAGGATTTCAAGCGTTCTAAGGCTGCTAGGAACGATTTTGCCTGTTCCTGCCAGTACGACTAGGGTATTGCCCTTGATCGCTCTAAAAAGGGCATTTAAACGCACAACAGGGGTATGCTTCTCTTGCTGAACGGGATCAAGATTGACAGGCACGACAAGTAAGCCTTCTTTGTCAACATTTTCTTCTGTGCCAATATAAAAATACTTTCGATTTTGATCTGCGCAAGTTGCTCTGATTGCTCTCACAATCCGACAGCCTGCATCACCATAACCAACAAAGTTGTCAAATTTATCGAACATTTTGAATCTTTTCCAATTCTTCTGTCTTTTTAATTGCTGCTTCGATCTCTTGTCGAGTCATTTCGACATCTTCGAATCGAACAACAATACGAAAAAAGTAAATTTGTTTACGACGAATCATACACATAGAACCATCATAATAGTGAAAAACATAAGAAGCAGAACCGTTCGGATTGTTCCACCACAAAAGAAAATCTTCAATAGTAGATTTTTTCTCTTTGTTTTCAAAATCGATTTGAGACTCTGGGAATGTATTCGGGGCGTTCTCTCTCAAACCGCCAATCAATACATCATGGGTATTATAAAGCTCAAGTGTGCGAAGCTTCATTGACTTGATTGGCTTGTTAATTTTGATTGACTCTTTCTTCCAAAACTTCCACTTCATTACAGTTTCCTCATTTCTCCGTAGTTTTTTCCAACGCTGACATTTACCAGATATTCACCAAACAAAGTATCGGCAAAAATCTCTTTACATTTTGTCAAGACTTCCGTTCCATCAGAATCCGCATAATCAAGAACCATTGCATCATGCATTAAGAATGCAATCTCTGACTTAGCTTTGATGCTCTTCAAATATTCTCTGACAGCTAATGTTCGATCATAGAATACGTCTGCTGCTGTAGATTGTGCAGCATAATTCAAAGCATGTTCATAGTCAGCCAATACTTCTCGATTGAACGGCGTGATAATACGATCAAATTGATAGACTCGATCAAGAATTACTTCTTTGTCATAGAGCTTTTCAAGCTTAATGTCTCGCTTATTGCCATCATACAACCAAGAAAACGTCTTTTGCTTTGCTTCATCCCTGGAACAACCAATCTTGCTTGCGTTCCAAGCGTGAATATCTTCTTCTGGTTGTTCTTGCTTAAGCAATCCAACCAAAGCTCTTAGATCTGCTCCATTTTGATCAAATTCGACATACCAATTGTTCGTTGGATGCAACAACCCTCGATATCGCTTTGCCATCGTAAGCACAGGCAACCCAACGTCAGTATTTGTGAGTCTACCGGTTCGCGTACCAAACAAATTGTACTTGACGATATTGGTTTTTGCACAAATGTCTTGAATTTTCTTGAGAGAAATCTCTTTTGAAGTAAAATCGACTCCCTTTGTTGATAACTTGACTTTTCGTTCTTCAATCTCGCTCAAAAGCACTTGGATTCTGACGAGAAAGTCATGATTTTGAGGTTTACAATTCGAATCAAAAATGCTTTCTGTGATTGCATTCAACACGTCAAAGTAACGCAAATAAATGTCTGTTGGCAGTACTTCATACAAACAAACGTCATTTAGTGGCACTCTGGCAACTTTAAGAGTATTCAGATGCAAACGCAACAGATCTGTTACGCTTGTCCAGTCTTTTTGCAAATTCTCTGGTACATGTTCATCGAGATCTGCTCCGGAAACCAAAATCCAGGCATATTCGATATCTTGCCTTGAATTTAGTACAGAATAAGGCTTCCATGTTCTACAAATGCCTTCTGGCAATGATTTGTTGATTGTTCCATCGGCTAGATAAAACCCTGCGCATTGCTTTTTGTAATCGAGAACCTGAAAGTAAAACAAATCCACCTATTTCAAGCAGTTTTCTAGAAACACCGACGCATACTGCTCGCCAAACTTTTCCTTCAGCACAACAGCATCATAGATCACTTTGGAGGGGTTGTCAAGCGGCTTAAAATTCTTTTCCAATTGCCGAACAAATACATACAGTTCCATCCATTCTGTCTCGTTCAGATCGATTTGTTCTGGCTTTGAATCTTCAGCCATAATTGAATTGTAATATCCGACAAGATATCTTCTGAAAGTATCCATATTGACTTGATCGACGGCTAGGAATCTGCCTTCTCCATCAAGGACGAACACGTCTTTTGCAGAATTCATGCCGTATTGTTGAAGATATGGCTTCATGGCTGGAGAGTTAAGATCTGCAACGAGTCTCCACGGTGCGTTCTTGTCGATTACAAAACCATGCTTAACGGCAATATCCGCAAACATCTCAAAATTTGGATCTGACAAGAAATTCTGCTTTATTCGATCATCGTCATGAGCATCTTTGTAAACTTCAATGATTAGCCCAGTATTCTTTGGATCTACATAAGGCGAAGACAAATAACCCATGAAAGTATACGGAATCGTATGAGCAGTCTGAGAAGCAAGCACTTTAAAGTCTTCTAAGAACACTCTAAAGCTGACTGGTTTGTTCAGTTTGGTATATTTCTTCTGAATTCCAGCAAACACGCCAGTACAATGCGAATTGTAATCTTTGTGTGGACTTGTCCAAGCAGCTAGAGCCTGAACAGTTACTAACTTTGATTTATTGATATCTCGCTCTGTTCCAATTGCAGTTTGAATAACTTGATTGTAGAAATCAGCGAAATCATTGAAAGCTTCTGCAACAAAATCGATTGCTAGTTGAATTCGTCCGTTATTGCTGAAAACTTGACGGAAATGTGCTTCGTTTGGGTAAATTACGTGTCCATATACGTCAATAAACCCATAATTCGGATTCAGATACCAAAAATCAATTGGTTTTGCCAAAGTAGACGGATATATACAATTCTTGTACTGTATTCTGCCATCAAACAATGCCTTAGCTGAATTTTGGTTATTTACAAGCATTCAATGGTTCCTAGAATGGAGTTGCGGCTTCACCCATTTGTTGATCGGTGAGCCTAACGATATTCTTTCTTTCTTGTTGCGACTGAATTGATTGATTGACAATCTTTTGACACTTATCTGCCAAGGCAACCGTTTCTGGAGCCAATCCAGATCCATCGCCCATTGCTTCCCATTTGGTTTGTAGCACTGTTTCAAATTTTCCTCGTTCGATAGACGATTCAACCTTGATAACTCGATAGTATCCACCCAAGCCAATCAAGCTTGCTACTTTTCCCCTGGCTGCTACGCTTCCCATTCCCATCATAACAGGATCTACAAATACAAGCTGACCGGGATAAAACAACGCATTACCATGCAACGTAATTGTGGCATTATATTTTCCTCTTAAACGAGCCAATTGTCCGACACCACTTTGATATGCCTGAGAGATTCTTGATTCTCTGTTGTATTGCATATCTTCTTTATTAAATTCGATCTTCTTGACTAAACCGCGATCTGTGCCAAGCTTGAAATATGCTATTTTATCAGAAACATCTTTGAATTCTTCAGCTTTCCTGTTTTCAAGAAATTTTCTCGAATACAACACCAAATATTTATCATCATGAATTCCAAGAGCACTATTAACGAAAGGTACTAATTCTGTAACAGGATAGCGATATCCTTTAAAAATTCCTTGAGTGCTTTCAGCAGCCAAGTTGAACGTTTCCATTGCAACCGTCATGTTAATCGTGGCAGTCTCAGCAAAACAAGTAGAAGTCAAAGCTGGTTCGACTACTTCTGTAAGAACATCTTTTAGAAACTGATCGAGAGGATAACTGTACTTCTGAGGTTTAATCACGTTGTTGGTGAACCATGCAATGAATAAATCCAGAGAAATTGGAACGTCTGCAAGGTTTACAATCTTCATATCCTGGCTATTTGCTGGCGTTCTAGGTTCTCTGAAAACAATTGGTCCACAAATGACCTTGAATTTTGGATCGGCTTTTACTAGTCGGTCTAAAGCAAGGTTGAGAATGTCTCCAAAGTAGACATAGTTGATAATGACATTATTACCATCCAATTCAGCCACAAACTGATCATTTGTAACTTCTTCGGCATTTTCGATCATCTCTTTAGAATCACTTTTTGCTTCGGTCAGATCCTCAAACTTTTTTTCAATGTCGGACCTACGATTAAGATTGCTCAAAGAAGTCAACTGTGATTGCCATCTTGTTGAATCCCTTGTTGGTTGCGTTTTCTGTCTTGTCTGTCCTTCTTCGAACCAAGAATCTGTCCAAGCGCCAATATCTTCCGATGGAATCGAAACCCATCGAATCAAACTATTTTTTGTTAGTTTACTCAAGAAGTTACCATAAAGATTGACCTTTTGAAGTCGATCAATATCTTTCTTTTTGATATCTTCTAAATCTTTTTCTGCTTGTTCTTTGGCAGAGTTTAAATGAGAGTTTCCTGCATATTTATCTTTTTTCAAACACTCATCAATATCGTCTATCTTTTTTGTTTGATTTTCTTTGTTTTGCAAATCATTTTCAATTATCGCTTCTTTTTCAGAGCTAGCCAAAACATTGCTGTCTGGATTTGCGGCGCCGGTTAAAGCTTCGATCCAAGCCTGATATGTTACCTTCATATCAATTGAACCATCTTGATTGAAACTGAAATCATGATCGATCAAGCTTAGATCAAGCGTTAAGGTACAATCTGCAATAGCATTTACTTCTTCACTAGTGAACAATTCTCCGGCTTTCAGAGTAGCCCAACCAACAACGGCTTTAATTCGAAAATATTCTGGACTAAACACATATTGGTTGAGTTTATATTTTTGTGCTGGCAAAATCAAATCGATAAGCTTTGCTCTTTCATCAGCTACTTCTAAGCCGCCCAATAGTTCTTCCATTGTTTGCAAACGAATTGACAACTCTGCCTTGATGTTGGAAAACGTTTCAGCTTCGTTCTTTCCGGCAAACTCAAAATTGAAGGACTTAATGCCATAACCAGTATTTTTACCAGAATGAGATTCAGTAATTCGATTGATATCGTCTATTGCTAGATTTTCTGGAAAAATAAACTCTTCTGTCTTTTCGATGCTGACATAATCGTTTCCCAACTTGGGATATACTTTGTATAACCGAATCTTTGGAACTAAGGCAGCAACTTGATATGGCGTAAGATTCGACAACAAAGCCAAATTTCTGCTGCCAGTCAAGCGATTCATCAAGAATGTACCATCGCCATCAACAATGATGAAATTTTTGTAAGCTCTGCTTGAATTCGCAGCGGAAAAAACTTGCCAATAGTCAGTCAAAAAACACTGAGCTTGAAATCTCTTTTTACTGGCTAATGTATTCTTGGTATCAGACAATTGTTAGACTCCGTAGGCATGCAAAACTCGATCAATTGGCAAAGGAATCATCAACGTGTCTCCAACGCTAATATGAGCTTCTGTTGGCTTTTGATTCCACCAAGCAATTACCCACCAAAGTTCTGAACGTCCATTATAGTACTGATAGGCTAACTTGTACAATCTATCGCCTGCCTTCCAAATGTGTCCAATAGTTGTAATCATTTTTATTTCATCAACAGTTGGAACTTTAAATTTTGGAGTATTATATTGATCAATATATTTTACGGAACGATTCTTCAACACTTCTCGGTATTGTTCATGATCGTTTCGAAGCACTTGTCTGTTTGCATAGCGATTCATTATGTTCCACCAGTCATTTGAGAAGTTCTTGCCTGATTATCAAGAGCAGCCATAGCATCCAAATCATTCAGATCTGATTGATTTGTTGCCCTTTCGGTTTCTGTCGTAACATCTTCAAGAGTACTTACACTATATGGATAATTTTTCTGTCTAAATGTCTGTGTTTTCCAACCAAGAGGATGCGTATGAAATACCGTAAACTCACAAGACAATTTGATTGTCTGAGCATATGCATTATGATCTGAATCACCAAAGAAACCAGAATCAAGATCTGGACTATATTTAAAGCCGTTCACTCGACCGACAAGACCAGAACCACTTGGATCTGCAATAAGATTAGCAAATTTGATCCTGAACAAAGGACTTGCATCCATTCTGGTTGCATTTCCAATGGGTCCATCTTCATATGATGGATAAAGCATCCTCAAAAGCTGTTCTGCTTTCGCAATATTGTCTTTGGCTTCTTCTTGACTTTCTGAGGCAACTACCCAAGTAAAAGATATCGTTCGTTTTGTTCCCTGGAATGTCTCTAAAGGGTCCATTCGACCCAGCACTTCTTCGGACTGCCAAGAAGAATCGTAATTGTCAGAAAACTCTTCCAAAGCTGCAACAAACTCGACTTTTGTATTTGAAGGAAGATGCTCAAACTTGAGCGTCATCCCCATGCTTTCATAAATTGAATATAGAGTCGATTTTGCCATATTTATGCCATCTCCGGAGTGACGGTCATTCGATTATTCAATGCTTTTGCGACCACTTTTCCAAAACGATAACCATCCAACTCTAGAACAATCTCGTTATTGGCTGTTTGCTTCTCTTTGTTGTTTGCTGTTCCATCAATACCTAATGCGCTTTTCAATACTGTAACAAATGCATCGGTATCTGGAGATTTCATTGTCGCCTGTACTTCGACATACTGCTTGGCAGTATTAACAAGCGCTTGAGTACGCTTGACTGATTCGTCTGTCACAGAATTAGCAACAGTTAGCATTTCTTGGAAGCTCTTTACATTTTCATTCTTTGAAATCGCTTCTGAGGTTTCGACAATTGCCTGTTTAATGCTCTTGAAACTGACAGTAAAGTCAACATCTTTAATTTGAGATAGAGCGCTTACCAAATTTGTAATATTCAAGGTCATATTGCTGATGCTATTAGTAGCTACTGCGACTGCCAACGCAATTGCTCCAACTACTAGACCTACAGCAAACAATCCTGGCGTGGCAGCAATACCGGCATAGCCCAAAGCCAAAACAACAGCAATTAGACCATAAAAGAAAGCTAACATACCAATGACTTGTTCCCATCCATTAATCGACTTCATCAACTCGGACATTCCCCAAGCTGCAAGCCCAATTCCGCCACCAAGAAGCAAAAAACCTGCACCAAGAAGCGAAAAACCTGCTCCAAGGGCGAGTACTTTGGCAGGATTGACAGCCTTGAAAAAGCCTTTCATACACTTTACCCAACCACATGCGCCACCTTTTGCCTTATCTCCGGGCAATGTTGGTCCCGCTCCACCCGGTATTGGAGAAGCTGACGGTGCTCCTGTTGGAATTGGCGTTCTAGTCGTCCATTGTTTCAGCTTTGCCGTTGCTTTGGTTGCTGCATCACCAATCATAGAGGCAACTTTGCCAAAACCTTTCTGCAATCCCTCCAAAACAGGACCAACAAGTTTCAAGTTCATGATGCTAACGCCAAGCAACTTAAAAGCACCAACCAACGTCATGACACCACCAGCAATTGTAGCAAAAGTACCGAAAGACTTGCTGCTGGTAATACCAACGATTACATCAAGAACCTTATTAAGTACGGTCAATAGCGGTCCAACTGCTACCGCAAACCCTCTAACCATATTTGCTAATTTTTCAACAATCGATGTAGCGGCTTGTGTCACTTCTTTGAATCGTTCTTCCGTCATTGCTGCTTTTTCTGATTTCTTTGCAAAATCATCATAGGCTGTCAAACTCATTCCGAACAGATTGTTGGCTTCCGCCATATCTGTAATGCCAACAGCAGCAGCAATTGCTTTCTGTTGATACTTGCCAAGCTGTCCAAACTGAATATTGCCTAAATCAAGTCCTTTTTTGATAATTCGTATACGTTCTTCTTCGCTAGCATTCATCAATTCCATTGAGTTAAACAAATCGCCGCCCAACAATGCATTTAGATTGCCAGCGGCTTGAGCAGCACCTTCAAATGTATCAAACTGAGACATAAGCGAAATTAATCGATCTGTTGCAATACTAGTTGCTTTTGCAGCAGCAGCAAGATCTTTATAAATCTTGATTGATTGTTTTCCATAAGCAGCAAGAGTCGGCAATGCAGAATTGAAACCATCAATCATCTGAAAAGGTACGATACCAATTTCTGATGCTGAAGCGTATAATCCTTTTGCGATACTATCTGCTTCAGTACCAGTCAATTTTAGCGATTGAACAAGTCCACTGACTAGTTTTGCACTAGATTCTGAAGAAATTCCCAAAGAACTTAATCTTGCAGCAGTCGTCACCAACTGTTCTTGCATTGGCTTGCCCAATGTCGTAAATTGAGCAAATGAGCCATATAATGCCTGCATTGCTTCGCCAGTTTTTCCAGCATCAACGTTAAATTCTCGATTGTTGGCTTGAACGCTGATGATCATTTCATCATATGAACCACCAGCACCAGTAAGCTTGTTAAATGAAGTTGTTGCAGAGTTTACTTCCTTTGCGACCAAAGCTGTCGATTCTGCAACCTTGGAAAGTATGGATGAGCCAATATTCCCGATACCTCCAAGTGAAAACACGGCTTCCTTTAAAAAGCCGCCAGCAGCCTTAAAAGAGCCTGCAATTCCGCCAGCATTTTTGCTTAACAAAATCGCCTTTCCAAGCATTGATTCTTCAAAACGATATGACATTCCAAGTGTCTTGGCCAGTTTATTTTGTAAAGTATTTTGGATTTCACGTTGCTTTGTTAGTTGTTTGGCTTGCTTATACATTGCTTCCGCGTCTTTTAATTCTACTGCGGCTGCATCCGCGCGCTCTTCATCAGCCTTAGCGAACCTTTTTCGCTCTTCATCTTCCTTGTCTGCATATTTTTGTCTTAATGCTGCAAACTCTGTCGCACTTTTACCAGCTTTTCTGTAAACATCTTCTTCGGCGGCTAATTGCGTAGTTAAATCCGCCATAATTCGATTATGTTTTTCTTGCTCTGCTGTAGCCTCATCTTCATTGGCTGCATACTTAGCTTCAAGTACTTCTCTCCACTTTTTCTCTACTTCTATTTCAAACTCCATACGAGACTTAAGTTTGTCATTATATTGTCCAGCAACTTCAGCAACTCTCAATTGAATTGCTTTTTGTTCAGCTAGCTTGGTATTGATGATAGTAATATTCTGATTTACATTTTCCAAACCAGCCAAAAGCTGTTGTATGTATTTTGATGATTCAGGATCAATCCGTGTGATATCGAATGACAACTATAAATCCTCGTTATTGTTTCTATCTTATTACTTAAATGGCCACTTAATCTTTGTGGCTCTTTCGAATTCTGCAATTGCCTTATCTAAACTGGCTCTCTGAAAAGCTGTTTTGGGATCTTTCATTCCAAAACTTGTCCAAGCCTCAAGATACTTCTTTTCGCTTCCAATAGCCTTGGCAAATGCTTCAACTTGTGCTGGAGTACCTTTGATTTTAACTGGAAGCTCTGCGTTGTCTTCTGATTCTGACAGAGGTTTATCGCCCATCATCATTTTGAGAATACCTTTGATAGCACTTCCGAACATCTTAAGCCAACTTTCGCTTAAGACCCTTGATTTTGCAACTTCATTTAGATTTAATGTAATCTGATTGGACATTATGAATGCTCCAGTTATGGGTTTCTCCTATAAATAGAGCGCTTAATGTTTCTTAGACTTTTTCTTCTGAGCGTCTTCCGTTGCTTTGTTCTCGGCATCTAATTGTTGTTTTAGACGTTCAACAAACCAGCCTCTAAGACCAATTGGAAGATTGTATAATTCAAAGATCGACCAATTCCCATGATATTTCATTTGAAAGAATTGCTCGTAAACTGACTTTTGATATTCGTTAGTTAGGCCAAAAAAAGCCCGCAGTCATTGGGACCGCTACCTCCTTCTCGAATCCACAGTTTGAACAAACATAATTCTGACGTAGATCCACGTTAGGAATCAATTTGCCATATGTACTGCGAAGGAAAAGAGAATCTGAGGATGGGAAATATTCACTAACCAAGAAAGCATTGATTTTGGCTCTATCTGTTTCTCCGTCAAGCGACACAACAAATGCGCGCATGTTCTCAATCAGGTTGGTTTCACCTAGATTGTTCTTCTTGCGAGCTTCTAATGTTCTTGTAATTCGTTCTTCGTCGTTTCCGTCAAGAAGCTTGCAACCAAATACATGCTTTGTCTTTGGAACAGTAATATAGAACAGATTATCTTCAAACTTTACGCTATCTGTCAGAGGATTGATTCCTGGCTCTGGATTCTCTTCTGTTGGTTCAAATGGCTTTAGAGAGTTAAGAACATCGGTTAGTGTTGTTTTCTTAAGCTTACCGAGATCGAATGTATGCTCTTTGACTGCCTGCAAACAATACTGACAAGTTACGTCTTGTACTTTATAGTCTGCTCCATAAGCGGCAATACGAGTGGCAATCAAAAGAGCGTTCTTATCACCAGAAAGCAACGTATTTGGCTCCACTCTGGTAATCAAAAGACTATCTAGAAGCTTATCAAGCACTAGTCCCTTTTGAATAAGAGAACGAGACATAAGAATGTCTTCTTCCTTGGCTGTCATTTCCTTTAGCTCGACATATTCTCGCATATGAAGAGGATGACCCTCTGGATAAAACTTGCCCTCTGATGGCAAGTCTACAGCAATTGTTTGTCGAATATATTCAACATGTTGAGTGACTTCAGCGCCAGATACATTTGCCCCTGCTGTCTGAACGGGAACACCAGACAAAAGACGATCAGAATTTCGTGACATTATTTACCTCGAAATGAGAATTATATGATTACTTTCCTAGAGGGAAGGTCTTGGCATCTACAACTGAAATTGAACCGCCATGAATTGTGACGTTTTGATTTACGGTAACATATGCATAATCGTATCGAAGTTCGATTTCAATATTTGTTAAACCATCTTCTTCATAAGATAGTTCACCAAACTTTGCACTTGAAATCCAAGCGCCATGCAATTCCCAAACTTCAATATCATCGCCATCGCCATCAATCTGCTTGATCTTTACTTGGCCAAGAGCGCCTGTTGCACCACGCTTTTCAACAGTCTTCAGCGAATCCTTATCTTTAGGTGGCTGATATCCAGAAGCAGAGATAATACCCATTACGATACCAGCAGCATCAGGATCGGCAGGATCTACTAGCGTGCAGCTTACTTTGTCCCACTCAACTTTGCCTGGAAAGTAGTATGTGTGATTGAGGTATTTGTGTCCTACATCGGAAATCGTAAAACTCGGTTTTGTCACCTTCGACAAGAACCAAGCGGGAATATCGCTTACTTCCAAGACCCATCTAAACGCACGTTTCGGATCTTTTCCTGTTACATCATCCCAAAAAGCCATATTATAGTTCCTCCAGTTTCTTATTCATCACTTGCTTCATCTTAACTAGAACTTAGTCTTGGAAAGAAGCGCCAGTATTCGAAATAACAAAGTCGATTGCGATATGCTCAATAGTCTTGGTTGGAATCAAGATTATCTTTGCGTATACAATATTGCGATCAACCAAATCAGGTGTCGTAGTAGTTTCATCAAGAATCAGCGTGTAACCGCTCAATCCGTAACGGCTTCGAACGCTGTTCAAGAACGGCTCGGCTTGACCAACAAAGCGATTCCAAGTCACCTTAACGTTTGGATCGAACAGTACCGTTGAAGCCATCTTTGAAATTTCTTTCTTGACATATAGCATCAATCGACGTACATTGATTCGATCTGTTGCAGAACGAGTTACTTGCAATGTTTTCTGTCCAAGAATCATGATACCTTCTGCCGGGAAAATACCAATTGGGTTGATGTTTGCCTCGTATAGCTTATCGCGATCATCTTTGTTTAGACGATCAGCAATATTCACAACTGGCAGACCACCAGCACCAGCATTTAGACCACCACGATTAAAACCGGCAGGAGCAAACCAAATTTCTGTCTTCTTTTCGCTTGAAGCAAATGTTCCAAGCGCTAGAACAGAAGGTGGCATCCAAACTAGACTATTTGTGATAGTATCTTTGGTTTGCAGCCAAGGATAGTAGCAGCAACCATAGCTGGTATTCAACTGTAAAGTATCTTTTACGTAATCTACAGCACTAGCGACTGTTCCCTGACGAAGCTCGAAATCATCAGTATTTTCTGTATTTGCTCGATAACCACTATCAACATCAGCGATATAAAGAGCATCAGCACGATTCTCGCACACACCAATAGCATGAGCAACCAATCCAGAGTTGTATACGCCTGGAATGGCCATTAAGTTGTATTCTACTGTCTCTGGATCTGAAACAGTATTGATTGCGCGTTTGATTGTGTTGTAAGCGTAACTGTCTGTTTCACTCTTTCCTTCTAAAAGCTCATTGCGGAAAGGTTCTTTCTCGGTGATATCTAATCCATCGAATCCACCGAACATTGGTAGAGTAAACTTATTGAACTCAGCGCTTAATACGCTCTTGTAAGAGCCACCAACTGCTGTAATCGAAGTTCCAGCAACACGAGAGCTACCACTGTACATTGCATTTACGTTATTTCTGCCTGTCCAGCAAATATCATCTAGCGTGAACGTAAACGATGGAACCATATCGGCAACATCGAACGTTCGAACGCGAACCATATCAGCATATGATTCATCGAAACGAACATAGTTTGTAACACGACCGGTTGTAACGCCCCAATATGCACGCTTTGGAGAACTTAGCTCACCAAGAGTCGAATATTCGCGAAGACTTAGTGTTGGATATTCGAAAGTGCAGTACATATCAGCCGGAGCGCCGACGATATCCACGTTTTCAATGAACTTGCTGCCAGTAATTGCAGAACCGCTTGTGAAAGAAGTTGCAATTGGTACGTCTGGTCCATAGAAACCGAAAGGTAGAAGTTGTGTATCTGTAGTACCAGCTTCTACGTCGGGATTCATTTCGACACGAACAAACTTTGACTTATTCGTATAGTTTCCGTACCAACGATAACGATTGTCAGTGTAATCCCAAACTTGGTACATATCACCAATCTTGCGAGCCACATAATCTTCTGAAGCTGGATCTAGTGTGCATCCAGTAAAACGTTCAACAACTTGTGGTTTGCTATCAGAATCGTTTGCCTTTCGAATCTCTACAGTGAAAGTGCCGTAAGTATTGAAATCGCTTACAGGAGCCTTTACGTCAGAAATCGAAATCTTGAGATTCTTCTGATCCCACTCACCAGTCTCTAGAGATACTAAGCGGAACAACTTTGTCATAAGTTCTGAATCGTAAGAACCAGTATTGGTACTTAGATCCTGAGAGAAAATCCAACCAGTACGCGCAGGGTTCGACGAGAAACGATAATTTGCACCACTCCAGCTAGCACCATCAGAAAACTTTGTCAACACTGCAAACTGTTTGTCAACAGCAGTGTTATTGGTGTCAAGATCTAGATTTGCAAACAGTGCCTTCTCAAATGTCTCGCCCAACCAATAAGGCTTAACTGCATCAGTCTGAGTAATTTCTGTATTCGATAGTGTAGGATTAGTGTTGAATACCTTTCGAATAAAACGTTCTGAATTCTTATCAAAGTTGAACGAGCTTGTGTACTCAAATGAGTTTGGACCAGCAATACCAATCTGGAAACCACAACTACCAGCATTTGAAAGTACGAAAGCATCTGTAGCTGGTGCGGAACCACTCAATAGAGCGATACTAGAACCAGAATTCAGATAAAATACTGCGCTTAGTACTGCCTTCCCATAATCATCACCAGAACCAGTGCTGCCAATAAAGAGTCCATAAGCAGAATCAGCTTCCCAACCAGCAAGACCATCTTCTGTCGCATCAGGATGCTCTTCGCCAAGCAAACGAACGAACGTTGCAGGCGAAGCACTCTTTAGCCAAGCTTGAGCAGCATATGCAGCATAGGTTGGAGCAGTATAGTTTCCGTCGCGCCACACATCACCACCCTTACCGCCGGCAATTGGATTCCCAAAGACTTCAACGAAGTCAGAAAAAGAATTGACAGTTGTTGGTCGAGCAGGACCACGCTCGGAACGTCCAATGATTACTGGACCATAGCCTACTGGCTCATTTGGAATCTGCGAGTTGTCAATTTCAGCAACTTGCACGCCAGGACTAACGAATTTGTATTTAGAAACGCTCATTGTTCAAGATCCTCCACTAAGAGAACATTCACTTCTCAAGATTCAAGAATAAATAGTGACCGATTAAGCCAAAGGGAGCTTTCAGAAACCAGCACTAACCAGAAACATCAACATCTCGTAATCTTGCTCTGATAATTCACGATCATATAGGTCGTTTACAAAATCTTCAATTCTATTAATTTCACTGTCACTAAAAGCGTTGATATCATTTCTGTTCTTTGCTGTATTGTATATATTTTGCAACTGTTGCCTCTCGCGATTATCAAGTGGAGTATTTGCTTTATTTTTTTGCCAACTTCGATACTTTTGAAGATCTTCGCTACCTCGATAATCCTTTTCTGGTTCCTTATCTTGCATACACGTTGGCAAATCTGTTCTAGACAACCAAGTTCGAATATGATTGAGAGTATTCAGCCATTCAGATACAACAAGATATTCTTCAGGACTATGTTCGTTGTAATAACCTACAGAGAGATTGACTCCACATATATCAGTGCAAAGAAAGCTAATATCGGTAAACGAACTTCGATCTGGCTCATTATAATCTTTTAATTGACTAGTAATGTGTGCTCGAAAGTCTTTCGAACCTACATCATAACACTTAAAATCTTTTGCATTACGACGATCTAATTGTACAACAAAAGCATGCTTTTTATTAATCTCTCCATATATATCTGGTTGAGATTTGACAATAAAGTTGCTTGCGATTCCACCAATCTCTTCTCCACCAGTAATAAGCAGAGAATGACCAGAGTTTCGCATCAACCATACCATTGCACAACCGGCTCTGTCGTCTGCACCTAAACCAACTTGAGGATCGTTGGATTTAAAAATGCCTTTTTCGTAATAAACTCGATTCTTTCTTTCTCCTTCATCTTCCCATACAGTATCCGCATGAGCAATTAACAGAACACGATTCGCTCTAGAACCTGGGACATATACGTACTTACTGCTTCCAGAACCATTTGTAATCACTCCTGGCAAAGCTTCAAATTTTGCAAAAACTGGTTCTGAAGAATTGATAGTCATATTCAAAAATTCTACTAGCGTTCGAATATCGGAACGATTGTCTTGTCCGATCTGCACCTCTTCGTGCTTTGGCATTGATTCGTATAATTTTTGATAAAACGTATTTCGCATCACTTATTGCAATTCGCTCTTAAGCATTGTACGTTCTCCGGTAATCTTGACCTCTGTAACACCTTCTCTTACGGTTACAATCGGTCTTTCTTCGTTTTCTCCAGCACCAATCACATATCCGAGCACCTTTAGCTTGACTGTTGTTTCAAATCTTCTTCGATCTTGGCCAAGATTTGCTCCATTATTTTTTGCATCAAAACCTTCTTCGATGAAACCTTCATACCTATGACCATTTCGAACTAGGCTAATCCAACTAAAGCCATAACCATCAGTAACGAACGGCTGAACTAAATCATTCATCTGTTGTTGATATTCGGTCGCAATGTTGATCTCGTAATGAGCAACAACATAAATTGGCATTGGCATTGTAATGTATTCATAGACTACTTTGTTGTTCTTTTTTCTTGGAAAATTAAGCCGACTATAATTCTGCATGCTGTCTGCATTCTGAAAATTAGCTGTCTTATCTTGCTTGATTCTATGAGCAACTGTAATCATGCCGCCTCTAGGATCATAACCTTTTTCTGGCATCAAAAAACGTCTATATGAGCCTTTATCTTTGAGATCTCTTTCGAAACCTGTTCGTTCAACTGCAATTGCTGGAAGGATCATTGTTCCAAACTTATCTCTTAACTCTTTTCGATTCTTTACTTGATGGGAACGTTCTTCAGACACCCAAAGTACGGGAACAGTACTGAATCCTTCATTTGTAGTTGTCTGTAGTTTCTTATCCTTCACCCAATCCAACACAGAAGCATCAATATCTTCTAATTTCGATGGATTTAAGGGAAATGAACCTTGTCTGCTCTCTATGTCTCTCATATTATGATTCCAAATTGCTAAAATCTATTCCGTTCTTCTCTAAATATTGTCTCGCGTGACTTGTTATTACAATTTCTCCAATGTGATTATATCCTTGCATTACCAGTCGACCAAGATACATTAATGTGGTATCTTGAGGACTCCATTTTTCATGTGTGATCTTAGCATCTGGTACACAGGAATACCAAGCGTCTTGGTAGTCCTTTGGAAGCTCGGAAGGCGCCATCTGGAGCGTAAAGTAATCATCTGGATCTTTCGGAATTTTATTTAGGGATAGCGGAAAATTGCCATATATCATTTGACGCAATATGCCACCAGAACGATCATTTTCTCGTTCATATTCCATCCAATCGCGATCATTCCAATCGGTTGACGGTGAAGATGGACCATAATAGAATAATCGTTCACCTCGTCTAGCAACTTCATCCACAAACCATTCAAGCGCCTGATCATCGTAGAAATTGCCGCGTTCAGCAGCGCTATTATTTCCGTACTTCTTGTATGGACAATTATCCCAAGTTTTTTCTACGTCAACAATTGGGATATCGTCTTTTTTCGTGTTTTTCAGATCACCAGCATAAACGTATGGTCCTTTCGCCCCGGCTTTAACGGCATCTTCAATTTTTGGGGCTAAAGATACTCTCTCTGTAAAATCATCTTCCCATTGAGCAGGATATCTTGGTATTTGAGCGCTAAAGGTGAAAGCATCATCACCTAACTTCTTTGCTGACAAATGAAAGTATCTGAACATACTTTCAGCATCTTTAAAAGTGATAAAAGTCTCCCTTTCTCTTGGCAAAACAGTCTTATTTGACGACTCTCGTTTTTTGTTTGGAATTTGTCGAAGAGTGTCTTTAAAAACATCACTTGATTCGCTGATGAAACTTCTCCACTTAATCCAATAGTGATTATTCTTCATTAAAAACAACTCCAACTTTAATCAAGAACTGCTTCATATGATCGGTGAGAATAATATCCTTGTTTCGACTATCCATTGCTCCAACATACATTAATTTAACGTCTTTTGGACTCCACTTCTCGTGAGTAATCTTTGCATCTGGTACACATGAATACCAAGCCTTTTGGTATTTTTCAGGCAAAGAAATAGATGGATCGTTGCCAAATACCCAATAATTATGACCATTCTGTTCAAGCGATATTGGCAAACTATAATATACGATACTATTTTGTTTCTCAATATCGTTTTCTGGCACCTTTTTCCATCCTTTAGCGTTTCTCGAATAATAGTACAAAGTCTCACCGTTTTTGCGTAACTCTTTTAAAAACCACTGAAAGGCTTCAGCTGAACTCATTATTCCACGATAAGCTTTCTTTGCAAACTTCTTATATGGGCAATCGTCCCAAGTTTCTTCAACATCAACAATTGGAATATCATCTTTTGGAGTAAATTTGAGATCTCCTGCGTAAACATAAGGACCATCAGCACCAGCAACCAAGCAGTCATTGATTGTTGGTCCCAAAGAAACACGCTTGGTAAAATCATCTTCCCAAGGTGCAGGACCATTTGGTATTCTCGCACTAAAAGTAAACGTATCTTCTCCTAATTTTTTCCAGCTAAGATGAAAGTACTTGAAAATTGATTCTGCTTGTTCGAATGTTATTCTATCTGGAATAATTGTTTGCTTTGCCTCTCCGATATAACTTTTCCAGCCTTTTTGAAGCTCTGAAGCGGTCTTGTTCTCATATTTCTTGAGCAAATCATATGACTTTTGGTCTTTGAGAAGAGCAGTCAATCCAAAGTGCTTTCTTGGTAGTTTTTCTAGTTGTTGTAATGTAAGCCAACGAGAATCCTCTGATTCCCAATTCAATTTTGGTTCAAACTCTTGGTCAACAATGCCCAAAAAGTTCTGAAACGTAAAGTCATTGTCTTTAAACTTATACATTGGAGTCAATGACACTTTGCCTGTGTATCCTGTCTCTTCTCTTGCTTCTCTGGTAGCTGCTTGTTCAAATGATTCTTTGCCGTCGACCTTGCCAGATAGAACGCCCCAAGTATTAGGTTCATTTACTTCATCAGAACGAAGCATTACCAAAAATCTACCAGATTGAGCGCTTACGCATAAGACTCCAGCAGCTTTGTTGCCCCAATATTCTCTTTCAGCTTCATATAACTTCATCCCTTAAACAATCCCTCTCTAGCTCTGATGCATTTTGCTTCAATCTCTACTTTGTCGGCAAAAACTTGACCAAACAGTTCTCTTGGCTCATTTAATTCGACAATTTCGTAATATTGTTCTCCGTACAAAACGTAATCGCCTGTTTGCACCTCAAGATCCTTTTCTTCTGTCAATCTTCGTTTGAAAAAGTGGACCTTCATGCTAGCATATCGATCAACTCCCATCTTTTCGGTATCCGTCTTGTAGCCTTCCCATTCAATAGCCACGTACACTTGAATTGGAGGTAAAAAGTTCTTCTTTATCGCTTCACCGTATACTGAATGATAGTTTGTCGTCATAATGTCGATTGGATAATACAAGATCGATTGTCCAATGATTCTTTCTTCTGTTTCAAGTGTAATATGAGCAACAAAATCACGTTCTTTCTTACCAACGAACAAAGGAGGTGGAGCAGTTGTTAATGGTGTGAATTTATTGTCGCTTACCATCCTCGTTTGCTCCAATCGCGCCAACTTTCATATAGCTTCTCTGTAGAACCAACGGTCGGCACTGCCAAGTTGGTAAATTTACCAGATTTATTGAGATACCCAAGCTTCATCAAAATTTCTGTGGCAGTTTCAGACAGGTGAATTGTTCCTGAATCGCGCATGCCGACAAATACCATCTTCACATCGTCTGTAGACCACTTTTCATGCGTTTCATCTGCGTCTGGTACACAAGCATACCATAATTTTTGCAAATCATCTGGAAGGTCACGAGGACCAAAATAGCCCATCAATCCAGTTTTCACTGGAAGTCTGAGAAGCGTCTTATCTTTCTTGTCGCTATAAACTTGAATGTAGCGATTTGCGTTGGCTGTATCAACTGCACCAGCATTTCCATGTACGGCTGCATCACCATTTCGCATAATCACTCGAATCGAATCGTCGTTGAATCTTTCTTTGTAAATGTCTTCAAGCCAAGTTCTCATATTGAAATCTTCAACGCCACCAACCGCAAATGGACATTTTCGCCAATATTTCATCAAATCAATAGCTTTAATATCGTCGTCATTGAAAATCTTGAAGTCACCAGCATAAACGTATCTTCCATCAGCACCAGCCTGCATTGCATCGACAATTCTAGGAGCCAAAGATACTCTTTCGGTAAAATCATCCTCAATTCGATAGTTGTTATGAACATATGGTGTTCTTGGAACGCGAGGATTAAAAATAAACGTATCTCTTTTACCCAACTTTGTGTCGGAAACGTGAAAATACTTGAAGACCGCTTCTATTTGAGCATAATTGATTGAAGGTGTATTCATTACTTATCCAACGTAAATGCCAAGAGGAATCTTATTCAATACGCTCATTGTCTTTTCTGCCGTATCTGCTTGCATCTCGGCTAATTTCTGATAGGTTAGTTCATCAAGGATTTTCTTTAGCTCTTCTCGCAGATCTTTTACCTCTTCTTTGCCCTCAGTCAACAATTCCGCGCCATTTAGGGTCAGTTCATTACCTGGAATTGGAATTGAACGAAGCTTTGAGCGAGTATATCCCATTCGCATCTTGCAGAGAGCCAGAGAGAACCTTCGAATCCAATGCTTACCAATTGCATTGATTGCTTCATAAGGAAGATTGTCAAATGGTAACGTTCCAAGGTTGTTAACACCATGCATTCCGTTTTCTCGTTCACCATCCTCGAATGATCCTTTTGGAATAATGAACTCAAACCACATTTTACTTGTTGCAAATGGTTCTCTTGGAATTGGAAAAATTCTAAGCTTGTTGTTTCTCAACTCATACGAATAATGAGCCAAACGAGTGTACAAAGCATCACTATAATGCATCGCCTGAAGCTTATTTTGCCACACAGGAACCAACTGGAACGTTGAAGCACTTGCAAACTGACCATAGCTTGACAACGCTCCAACTGTATCAAGACCTCCCAAACCATAATAACCAAAATATCTCCAAGTTGCTCTCGGAGTCTTGTAAAATACACGTTTTACACGAATCAATGTGTTTGTTGCGCCGTCAGCAAACGATCCACTCCAAGGACAATCAGCATTTAGACTTGCAGAATACAAGATTTGCTGTAAATCATAGTCTTGTTTATCAATTTCCACGTCAAAAGAGGCTGAATAGACAGTCTGTGTGCCTCCCATTGATAATTCTGCCGAATATCCTTCAGCCGTTCTTCGCATATAGCCAAAATCAAAACGAGGATAGGTTAAATTTGCTCCTTCTGGACCGTCAACAACGGTTCCTTCGTGATCAAATGAGGCTGTTGGGCTTCCAAGAGCCTGCATAAGCACGTTTTTGCCTTGATGAAGGTTGAGAATATAAGAATATTCTGTAGTTGCACGTTCATAGCTCTCATAAACTTGCTTTTCAGTTAATTCTTGATCGAGAATTTCACCACCAAGCTCATTGTAGACATATGAAACCTGTGCAGCAGCACCACTTAGGAATTCTGTAGAAGAAGCGTATACACCTAGAGACAGTGCATCAACAACATTCTCAATTGTGCCTGTAGCTGGCAGGATATATTGATTATAGCTCGATTGTGGAAGATAAGAAGGTGGCATATTTGGGATTTCTCCAACAGTACTGTTCAGTCATAAATAGGCGTTGGAGAAAGGAGAGGCAACTAGTAGCTAGTAATTGTAATAATCTAGCTTTCCGCTTGACATCGCATAATTTACGATTATCGTTACGCCAGAATTGAGATCTATACAGGGAGCACTGTAGTTAGTACCAAATTTCTTAACTTCGTCGACCACTTGAACCAACAAATATCGATCTTTTAATACTTTTCTATGTGGCTCAAACGTGGTACTATCAAAAATCGTAGGACCAAGCTCTTGAAGTCGATATAACTCGCCAGTCTTAACCGTTTTGAACGATTCTTTATCAAGAATCGGCAAACTATCAAAATCGGAATTCATGACAAGATCTTTCTAATTCGTCCACGCCGAATGTCATTATTTAACTCTCTAATAGAGAAACAATCAACATAATACTTTTCCATACTAAGAAAGTAATTGTGTGCAACACAACCATCAGCCGAAGGCATAAACCCTAAGTACAACCACAATAATCCTCGACTCTGTACGCCAAACTTATAAATACTTCCAACTTCTAAGTCTCTGTATGATTTCATAGCTTTTCTGTATATCCAGTACAGCCTGGACCAACATTGAACGTATAAATTCGATTCCAATCCATCACATAAGCATCAACAGTATAAGTTACCCATCGTTTGCCAGGATACATCATTGTAAGACCGTCAAGTGTACGGTGCTCTTGAACATCTTGCTTAACGTTGGTTACTTTTGGATTTTCGAGAAGCAGCAAAAGAAGCGTATCAGAATAAGGCACTCTCACATCTGAATTCCAATTAGTCGTTTCCCATCGACACAAATCACCAGACTTTAACTGTTCTGCCGTCATTTCATTCAAAACTGGAAGTGGACTGCTGTTCATGCTACAAACCTAACACTTGCCATATCTGTTTCTGTAAATGGCTGTTCAAACCAACCTTCAGTTTGTCTTTCGATATCCCAAAGAGACAACGAAAGCATATAGGGACCACGCCACATAATCTGAGTGATAATTCCGACAATCTCTGGTAATATATGATCATCTGAAGCCCAGGCTGGTCCTTTCAAAACATATCGACGATTTAGCCAACCACGATGATCTCTGTATAAGAATATTACTCCAGCTTTTGTTACACAAACTAGATCGCCAACCTTGAGTTTGGTCCCAAAACGATTCTTTTTTTTGGTGTTCTTTGTCTTCACGTAAACAGTTTACACTTACCAAGATCGATTGTCAAGACAAATCGGAAGCCCTCAACGTTCGAAGAAACCTAGAAATAGATGCATATACTTGCTGTTGATAATCGAGTCCGTGATTCTTCTTTCTGCAAAGTTTGCTCTTTAAATTCGATCCGCAATTGAAATGGGCTGTATAGTTCACCTTGTCGCTTCTGCGCCATTCGACCAATCGAGCAATTCCTTCTTTAAGGTTCTCTTCAGAGTCATATAGGTTTGGCGTTCGATCTTTGTTTTGCTTGTGAGTAGCATATGTATTGCCCTTCTTTGGCCATCGAACCTGCATTAGTCCAAGATCGCGATCCATTCCAGTTGCCAATCTCTTAATCTTCGATTCTTTCCAGACAATCGCAGCAACAACGACTGGATATGGAAACTGTTGTTCGATTGATTCTCTTGCAATTTGATAACTGATTGTGATCATCTCGGAAAACGTTGGACACATCGATTGCTTGATTGCATATTGACTTTGAGTACACGAGAAAAATAGAAACAAAAATACCTTAACAAAACTCGGTACCATAAAAGAACCTCCTTATAAAACAATATGTAGTATACCGGACTCTCAAGAGCAAGTCAAGCCTATTTAATACGGCACTGTATAAGGAATTTTAAAAATGAGCCAAGGATTTTACGTTAATTTAACCCAAGAGTAGAAGGATTGGAAGATCAAGTACTTGCACTTGGAGACATTCCGGCTTTATCTGAATCAATGGCACAAGCGCTAGAAGACGTAGCTATACTTTCAGAATCGTTGGCAGAAGTTGATTTCGTTGCTGTGTCATCATCATTGGATGAACTATGGACTGATTATAGTTTAACATCCGGTTCTCTTGATAATGTTTCTTCTTCTCTCGCAAATGATTATTATACAAAAACTGAGTCGGATATTAACTATTTTCCATTGACCGGTTCTCATGAATCCTTGCAAGGTCTTCTCGGTGGAACAACAAGTGAACATTATCATTTAACAGAAAATGAACATACAACATTCCAGAATATATCAAGTTCATATTTTATCCCTATGTGGGATGATCTTGTTATATCTGCGGTAGCTGTTAACCCGCCAGGATCAGTTGGTCCAGCAGTTATCAATACAACAAATTCTACGCTTGACTTTGAAAATGGCTCAACGCAAAGATGTGATTTTGTATGGCAATTGCCTCATGGTTATATGACTGGAAGTGCAGCAGAATTTCACATTCACTACAAATGCTCAGACGCAAATACCGGAAATGTGACTTGGAATTATGCATATCGATGGATTGAGATAAACGGAGTTATTCCAGCTTTTACCATTGGTTCGATATCGATGCCCATCCCCACGCCAGGAGCTTCAAATAAACATTATCTATTTGAGATTATAGGAACAGGTTCGCTGACTGGAGTCGGGATGGGGATATCGAGCATTATTCAAGTACAGCTATCAAGAGTCGGTGGGACTGATACATATAACGGAAATGTCCAAATGCTTTCAGCAGACATTCACTTCCAAAAAGATACGAATGGTTCGTATCAAGAATTGGTTAAAAGACCATAAATCAAAGCTTCAATCGATATCTTTTAGAACCACAACCGTAGATTTTACTGACATTTGCCTCAAGAGCAAGCACTTTTTCTGATTTCTCTTTTGTCGCTCTAAACGAAAACCTTGGATATCTTTCTGCTCCATCAGTATACCAATAATCTAGCACAGACTCTTGCAATTCTTCAAAACCGTTACGAACATATACTGAGCCATCTCCAAACCGAAGATCTGCATAAGTGATTAAACTGGTAAAATCGTTTTCGACTGCGTATGCTTTAGCTTTTTCAAGTAATTTAGCAAAAGAACCATTAACAATGGTATCAAGCTTGTTTGAAAATCTGGAGATCTCTAAAGCATTTGGATACTTTGCTTTTTGTTGTGGTACTCGAAGACCAAGAGCAGCCACAACAGAATTATCATCATCGATAAGACCAAAAACAATTCTTGAATGAGTCCAGCCAGAAATATGCGTTAAATCAAAAAACTGCTTCGCTTCAGCAGTCGTCAATTGTCTGATTTCACAGTTACGAGCAGATACACGATTCGTTAGCACCCCCAGGCGATAAGCAATCATTGATTTTAAAATTGGCTGTTTATCCCGCCACTCATCAGAAAAAATATGAAACAATCTGATTCCTTTGGCAGCACAGGCGACGGTTTTGTCTTTGTGATAGGATTTTGATTTACTTTCCTCTGTGTGCCAGTATAGACCATTATATTCGATAGCTAGCTTCTTTTCTGGTACATAGAGATCTAATTCAACTGGAGGTATAACTTGCTTAGAATTTTCAATCAATTCACAAGCGCAAACAGATCTTACGAAATCTTTTACTTCTTGCTCTTCTCTTGAATTTTTCTGAATCGGATAACATACTTTGCACTTTGATTGACGTTCAAACGCTTGCAAAGTCTTTTTATCGACAGTACCGCACTTTGTACACTGCAATTGCAAACATTGATGTTGTCTGGAAAGGTATTCAGAGTAGGGCGTCAGCAGCACAAATTCTTTCTTTTTCTCTTCATTCGGTAAACTACATCTGGTTAAAGTGCGCGCATAGTATTCTTCTTCAGTAAGAAGCTTTTGATTACGAAGCTTTTCGATTGTTTCTTCAGAATGATGTTTGCCAAAAAAATGATTGCCTTCACCTTTAAAAGATTCTGCTTGCTTACGCAATATTTCATTTGTTTCTTTAGTCTGACCTTTGTTCCATGACGGAAGCTTTCCAACTTCTTTACAGGATTTGGCTCTAGCTAAATTTGCGTGTTCTTTGCAATATGTTCGAAATTGAAATTGAACATAGCGCGTCGTCTTACCGCATTCAGGACAAACCGGACGCTTTCCGTCATAAAGATATTTCACAGTATACGCTTCGGTTGTCATTTTATGATCTGTCATAATGTGTCTGACCAGTTCCGGAACAGAATCAAGCACCTTGTTACATGCTTTACATTTTTCCATTTTCAATCTCCTGTTTGTCGTACCAAGTCATTACCATATATCCATCTTCCGTGGATTGTAGCTACAGTATAACATATATAGGAGGACTGTAAAACAAAATCGACTATTTTCGTCGAGGGCGTACTTGAATTGGGCGATAATCCGGATCGAAATACGTATCATTTCTAAGCAATTTATTTAGAGCAGCAATTTGAATACCATAGATTTTAGAAATTTCTGCCGTATTAGGTCTATTGTCTGGATTACCATATTTTTGACGAATCTCTTTAGCGACATCTATCGAAAGTTTTGGCTGGTTATCAACAACTTTAATTGGTGGAGAATACTCTTTGTCGTACCAAGTCTTATTTTCAAGCATGATAGAAATTCCTGGCCAATTGTATTTTTCTTTTAATTGCGTTGCTGTCATTTCTTCAGAAGAATATAGCTTTCTAGCCTCTCTCACTTCTTCCCAGGTATGTTTTGCCACTGCACTTTTTTCTCCAACTTGAAGTCCTCGCAATCTTGCCCTTTGCTCTTCAGTTCTTTTACGTCCTTTATTTGCCTCGCTTATCTTTCGTTTTGTTTCGTCAGTATGATGCTTGCCATAAAAATAATTACCAGAGCCGGAATTCGCCTCGCTAATTCGTCTTTTAGCGTCTTCTGGCATAACTCGACCCTTGTTGAGATTAGAAATCTGCTCTTTCGTTTCCGAAGAGTGATGAAAACCTAATGTATTTCCAGCTACTTTGCAAATATTGTATCCGCGCTCACCATCATAGCTGCAATATTGATCGATATATTTTTGCTCAAACAATAAAAGCCAAGATTCTTCAACATATTCAACGGTTTCAAAAACAAACGCTTTTTCTCCGTACTTATTCCAAGCATGTTGAAGGTGAACGTTATGATGATTTCCTTTTTGCAGATGACTCCAATGTTCTCGCTGTCGATTTTTTAAATTTACAGAACTTCCAATATAAACTTTTCCATTGATCAAATTTCGAATAATGTATACTCCACTTTCCATTTAAATCCCTCCACTACAGTTTATCCATCTTCAAATATATATAGTGCGGGATTTACACAAAAAACAAAAAAGCCGTCTTTCGACGGCTCTTCTGCATCAATTAGATTGATAGATTACACAAGATCTCTGACCACGCATAATCCGTACATATCCGAACGTACCATTTTCTTTCCATATCGAGTCATAACCATTTTACGAGGTGTAAAATCTTCCACTCCGAAGATGGTTGGTGTAACTTGCAGAGGCACATAAGGTGCATACACATAACCACTCTCAAGGAACGAAGAACCCTTACGACCAATGAGAATCAAGTTACGAGGGAAGTAAGGGCTAACCCACACGTCCCACTTCTTGTTCAGACTACCGGTTGACATTACGGAAACAGTGCCCTTCTCGTCGTCATGAGTGATGTTAGCTCGGAAGCCAGCAGTCATCTCAAGAACGTTGGCAATCTCGGGAGAGGTCACGAGGAAGTTTGCACCACCACGAAGAGTCTTACGGTGAATACGAGCAGAAACATCGTTGATTGTCTCAACTAGTGTCTCATACCACATGCTGACGTTACCAGTGAAGTCGCCAACACCAGTTACAGCACCAGTCTCACGATTCACAAACTGACCAGGGATACGGCTCCAGTATAGTGTACCAGCGGTAGCACCAACTACTAGATCTTCTAGAATTTCGTTGTTGACTTCTAGCGCAACGTACTCAGAGAGAACGCCGGTTAGCTCAACTTCGATATCGGTGTTGTGATAAGCATCGATATCCTGACCCAATTCTGGTGTCCACTTAGCCTTGAGCTTCTTGGTCACAGCACGAATGTCAATCGAGTTGACCTTGATGTCGATCTCAGGAAGAGTCTGATCAGTATCAGAGAATGTTGATTCGAATGGCCATTGTGAAGTTCCCTTCATTGCACCAAGCGCATCAGCAGTCGTAAACTGATCCTTGTAGGGATAAACGAAGCTGCCAGTATCAATAGAACCAGTACCAGTTACACGAGCAATCGTATAAATCTGACGATTGGTACGATTGTAAATATCGGTTAGGCGTCGAACGCTAAACACGCCATTCGCTTCTGTACCAGACTCTAGATCACAAGCTACTAGGTTATCAAGGTTTACCTTGTTCCACGTGGCTTCTGATAGTTGCAGAACGATAGGAATGTACTTGCCAACATCATCCTGGGTTACGTCAACGTCAAAACGCACAGCAGCCTTATCGGAATCAGTTAGGGCAGTACCTACTGTTGAACCGGTCCATAGGAATACGTACTCATTGTCACCTAGATTATCAGGATCGGTTGTTCTCTGATCGGTTAGTGACTGTGAACCTGTTGGGCTTGAATAACCGTTGGCGAAGTTATAGAAACCACGCTCGGCATTCTTGCCTGACAGATCAACACCGGTTGTGATATCACGGGCAGTCACACCACCACCGTAGACAGAAGTTGCAGCGGCAGCACCGGCATTCAGCTTCTCATGAGTGTGAGTGAAGTCCATGAAGAAAATCAAACCGTTTGGTAGACTCATTGGCTGTACGGATACTAGATCTTGAGCAATAAGATTACCGAAAATACGACGAACGATTGGGAAGGCGACAGCCGCAAAGCCCTCAACTTCACCAGACTGCATTGTCGAAGCTTCACGAAGCAGTTCCTTGGCTTGGTTCTCAAGTAGACGTGACATATTCTCTCGCTCACGCTCTGACTTTAGACCTTCCAAAAGACCAGTACGTTCCCACTTCTTTAGAAGTGCAGCACCTTCTTTACGGACAGAACGGTGAGTCACGCCTTCTGTTAGTTTCTGTAGAATTGAACTCATTTTATCTTCTCCTTGCTATTTTCATTGATTAATTAGTTCTTAATTCCGGCAATTTTCTTCCAACTCTCTCTAATTGATGAAGAAATCGGATTGCCTTCCTCTTCTCGATCATTTTGCCCCGAACTATTAAAGGTCTTTGTTCGATTTCGATTAGCTAAAACCTCATTGAGTGACGGTGCTTTTCCAGTCATGACGCTTCCTCGGGTGCTTCCGACAGACTCAACAAGACTCTTTGCTGTTTCAAAAATCGACTTTGCTTCTTCTGCACTATTCGCTTTCTTTAAAGACTCTACAAGCTTATTGCGCTGTTGCTCATTCAAGGAGCCATCTCTTAAAATACGATTTGCATAGTGAAGCTTGCTATTGTTCGTAATGGTTTCCAATAGCTTTGTGCTAGTATTTTTCAGATCAGTTGCTAGCTTCTGATTTTCGTTGACTAAATCTTGATTCTTTTGCTCCAATGCATTCAAACGTACTGAAAGCTTCTTAACCTTCTTGTCAACTTCTTTTGAAACGGCTTCCATTAAAGCCGCTCTTTTCGTTTCTTCGTCTTTCTTATCTTTTAGATTCTTGGCAGCAGCCATACGATCTTTTTCAAATCGCTTTTCTGGTTCTGGAACACCACCAAAATTTCCATTGATATTTCCGGAAGGCACTTCCTCAAAATCAAAGTCAATATCTTCTAATAGATTCTCTTTATAGTCTTCGACAAGCTGTGTATTCGATGGTTTATCTGCACTTAGTTCATCTTCAACGGACTCGTCAAGATCGTCGTACTCATCGTCACCCTCTTTGTGTCGATCATGTTCACGATCTGCCCAACCTTCATCATACTCTTCTTTGGCTCTACGACGTTCTTCTCTTTCATCAGAATCATCATATTCATTATTGGTATTATAACGCTCAATTAAAGCACCTGCTTCACTAGCACCAGTATCATCTGTTTCGTTCATTAGTGCTTCTGCAAGTTGTTCTAATACTTCATCATCAATGATAAGCTTTCGACCATTATGATCTTCTTTAGGAGCTTCTTCATCAGAATCAATTGCTTCCTTCAGCGGCTCTTCCATTGAATTCTCACTACCGCCCATATCTGGAAGGATCGATTCATGAGATTGTGTATCTTGACTTACATCTTGTACTTTATTTGGCTTCGAATTTGCCATTGCTTCTAGCTCGGAAAGATCGATCTCGATTTCTCCGTTTGTCTGAACGGCTCCACTAACAGATTCACCATCCATTGCTTGATCGGGCATATCAGGAAAGCTATCATCTTCTGCTGTTGCATCTTGTTTTGCTTCTGCATCTCCAGAAGAATTCATAACATCAGCAGTCATTGGATCTTGCGAATCAGGATCATCCGAGTTTGCCGAAAGATCTGTTCCAACGTCGGCTGTATCTGTCAGGGAACCAAGATTGTCTGGATTTGGCAAATCATTTGTTGGAGAACCATCACCATTGGGTCCAAAAAGATTCTTGTCGCTCTTCTTGTCGACATTTTCATCTTCTGTTTCATTAGCTTCATAAAGCTCATCTGAATTACCAGATAGCACTTCATCAACAGCTTGCTTAATATCTCCACTATATTTTTCTAAAATAACCGATTCGACGCTCTTGATTGCAGCTTCTCTTAGAAGCTTGGCATCAGCAATTGCGCTCTTATACAAATCAGACATTCAATATAACTCCTTGACTCAGAATCGCTAATAACTAGTGTGAATATTCAGCAAGTTACTTGCGAGCCTTATCTTCCTCTTGCTTCTGAAGCTTCTGCATTCTGAATACATGCTTAATATGACAGTCATGTTGATGCTTAAGCTTTGAAGGCTTCACATAAAACATACGCTCTCTTACTTCATCTAAGATCTCGTTTTTCTTAACCAATCTCGTAAAGCGCTTGAGCATAGTCTCAATGGGTTCATCTGGTCGACGTTCTACATGCACATTAACTGGACGCATTTATCACCTACCTAGAAAATTTGTTTAACGCTACATTAACCGCTTCAAGAATCATTTCTGAAAGCTGATTATTCTTTTTCTTTAGATTTCGCACACACCGAATCACTTTATCGCCGTTTTGATATGTTCCGTCTGTTTCTTGACAGTCTGAACCAGTCTTTTTGTGCATTGCCAACGAAGCAATATTGTTGTGTCGTACATGCCCAAGAACTGTGTCATATCCACTCTTTCGAGCATAATCATCAACATAGTACATTGCTCGTTCACCAAGACCTTGCCTTCGATGAGCCTTATCGATTCCCATCTTATTGAAGAGAAGATGCTCTGGATATTTGTCCATAATCATAAAACCACAGATATTGTCTCCATCAACCATCTTCATGACGACGTGTTTTTTTGTATCGATAAAAAATTTGTTCCACGTGTTTTGAGAATACGGAAACTCAAAAACTTCGTGATCAACTTTCATAAGCCCTGGAAGATCTTGTTTGGTCGCTTCTATAAAAGTGACGTGACTATTGTTCTCTTCGCTTAATTCAGATCTGCGATGAAAGTTCTTCTCGGGAATGAATACTTCGTAATTGTCCTTACTGAATATTCTATGCCCACTTCTCCTAGAAGGATCTGTCTTTGTTTTCTTTCCGTAATCCGTATAATTTTTCGCCGCATCAACATTTTTTAATGCATTGTACTTTGTTAGAATTTTCTCATATGTATCAGTACTGACTAATACCCAACCATTTTTTCTATCATAAATTTTTGCATCCTTTGGTAACGCAACAGTCAAATATGTCCACAACAAACCAGAATAATTAAATACTCCACAATCGCCAGGATTAACAACCAAAAATCGTTCAACATAATTTTCCGGAAAAGCATAAAAACCATGCATTTCTGGCGGTTGATGACCGGTATTTTTCGAACTTCTATAATAAGCATTTTTCTTGAAATTTTTTCCACCACAACGTACAAACTTTAACGTTTTAAAAGGAGAAAAATTTGGTTTATATTGAATGGAAATCTTTTCTAAATCTTGTGAAGCTTGACTAGATTCATCAAGTTCATCAGCCAATCCAGCAGCCTTTAACTTGCTATAGTACTTTGGATCTTCCGAAAGGTGATCGAGCGCAATTTCAGCAGCTTTTCTAGGGTCGGACGCATGCTCCATTTCGACCTTGATTCCCATCTTTAATTGAACAGGATCAACGTCCTTTTTGGAAAGCTTATCGCCTTTGCCACCTTTGAGAAAATTTGACATATTTTAATAGTGCTTTTCTACTTCATCCAGCAAATATTTCATTGTCGGTACACCAATAATCGAAAGAATAACCTGTCCCTCTTTCCAGAAAAGAGTACAGGGAGCCTCATCTAAAATACCATGCTTTTCTCTGAAGAGGGCAACATTATCAAGAGGGACTTCACACACATGCACAAAGCGATACTCTTCTTGCACAATTTTCATTTTATTTTGCAACACAACATTCTCTTTTTCATCGCTTCCTGTCGCATACTCAACAATCAAGTTCTGCATTTATTAACCGACTCCTACTGTTCCTGACCAGTTATCATTGAGCATCTCTGCTTCAATGTTTGCCATACCAGCGATTACAGTAGCCTCTGCATCACCTCCGAGATAAAGCCTTACAATTCGCCAATCTCCCGTAAAGCTTTCAGAAGTAGCTAAACTGAAATAGTTTCCATTGCTCATTCCGTTCTCGGAAAAACCTACATCAAGAGAACCAGAATCACAACGCACACAAACAAATCTGGTTACTTTTGGAAAATCAATTTCTGTAATCGATCCACTTGTACATGCAATCGAACTAGAGGCAAAAGGAATTCCAGAAACCTGATAACTTCCTACGTTTCCTAAGCCGTTCTTTGGTTGATAAATATCACTCATTATACTCTCTCCATTACTTGCTTCCAGTTTTTTCTGCCACCGGCAATCTCTGTAATTAGACCTAAATTGACTCCTTCGTCATTTGGATCTACATCAGCCAATGGACCCTTTGCGGCAGCAACGCCAGGATTATTACCAGCAGCTAGTTCTTGCATTGGATCGCCGCCAATTGCTTCTGTTCCTTCGAATATGTCTGCACCAATTCTACTTCGAAGAGATTCAGCGATTCTTCTTCTGGAAGCTGCAATCTCTTCTTGCTTGGCAATCAAAGCGTCATCATCTACTTCACTATTTTCCGAAGGATCGTCTTCTCCAAGAGAATGACTTTCATATGCTTCCGCAAACTTGTTCTTTCCAGAAGAAGGCTTTGCTCTCTGTTCTCTGACAACTTGACGAGGGGCAACATCATTGACAGTCAAACTCATTGACTCTCGAATAATCGTTGAAATTACACCTTCTTCAAGAATGCATTCTTTTAACGCTTCCTTGATTAATGGCTTCAAAAGTGCCTTTAATTTATTGCGATCCATTTCTTCCTCGTTTCTCTTAGATTGAATTTTCTCGAACATATCGCTGATAGGCTTTAGTCACCAATATGTCCAAGCCGTCTTCGCCATCAGATGTAAAAGCAATATCCTGATCAGATAAAACTTGTGCCGCTACAATTCGCATCTTTCGACTAATCATTCCCAATTCACCCGGAGGCGACTGTCTAAAACTGTGACAAGCGGCTCTAAATCCAGGGTCTTTCAGCAGCTTATCTGCCGGATCTTTCTTTCCAAATCCCAAAAATCCTTCCTCCAATGCAAACTCTTTTGGTCCATGATGCTTTGCAAAGTCTTGTACTTGTCGAATTGCTTCTTGAACATGCGAGCGAACAATCTGCTCAATCTTGTCAGATAATGATTCATGCTCATATTCACCTGGATAATCAGAATGCTGAGAAACATATGTATCGATCAAAGTATCAGTCAATGTTTCAATGCACTGTTCAATTTGTGGATTCGGAACTGTCTCATCTTCATTTACAAAAGGCAGATCAAGATCGGCAATCTCTTTAAGGATGATTTTCTTTAATACTGCTTCAGTTAATTTCATGATGCTGGCACCACGTCATATAGTTTTTGATTTTTAAAATCGATCTTGTTTTGCACGAAGAACTTTTGCAAAGCCTGTCGTTCGTTCGACGCATTCACTTTGGCTACCTTTTTTCCATAAGATACGATTTGCCAAGACGAAACATCATTTGCACTAGCATCTTGCTGATTTTTAAGCCAATCTACTTCTCTATTAACAGAATGCCCGTTGCCAGAGCTAGCATAAGTGTCAGATGGAAAATCTCTCCAAGTTTCCTTGATGATCTCTCTAATAATTTGCTTTAATTGAGATTCAGTTAATTTCATTTATTGTTTACTCCGTTCAAAATTTTGATCATCATTCGATTAATTCGATCTGCTTTTGTATATACGTCGCTAAAACGAACTTTTGATTCATGCAACATTGTCGGCTTCATGAAAGCTCCGGTAGTTGATGGTTCCGATACAATATCAAAACAAACAAGCTCAAAATCATCTTCAACCATCAAACCTTCACTGGTTTCTGTTAGCGTTCCAAGACCTCTGGAAGAGATTCCAACCTGAACGCCATCACGCACTAATGCTTCCAGAATTTTACCGGAAGGCGTGGAAAGCACTTTAAGCGTCCCCATAACGTCCTTTCCGTTCCACCAAGTTCTTGTGATCATATGAGAAGCATTTTTTAATTCGACTAATTCTGAGGTCGGGTGATCACAATTATGGGTAATAAATATTCTACCATTTTTACGAGCAATCCAAGTTTTGTTCTCAACCGTTACACAGTATACATTATCGTCATATTCCACTTCGTTAATATTCAAAAATTTCTTATAAAAATAAGAACGATTTGTAACACTTTCAGACGAAATGTACAATTTTCTACAATTCTTGGTTTCAATCAACCTACCCTCAATCATCCGATCTTTTTGTGTTCTCTCGGACATTACAGAACCACTACCCAATTTCAGAAAGATTTCAGACACATCATTTGCTAATCGATAAGAAGTTGTGTGCAACTCCCTCATCAATTCGCCTTTTTTGTTGTGTCGATTTCTGCCATCGCCCTTAAGCATCCATTCGAGCAAAATTTCAAGTCTACGAACGTCCCATTCTTTAACTTCCTCTGGAATGTATTTCTCCCACGATTTCCCCAATGGTCTTACATAATCGAATACGTCTTTGTTTACAACAGAAAAAGAAGTCTTATTGGAAATTTTATTTGTAGTCTCATAAATTCTCTCGCTAGCGAATAATGCATTAAATAATTTTCGAATTTCATTTTTGGTGTCTTCTTTTGTTTGAACTACAAAAACTCTCCAACCTTCTGCCCAATTTTTCTTGTCATAAGAAGTAAAACCCTCTGCTAAATAAATACCAAGAAAAGCTGCCCAAAGATCAGCATCATACGTATGAGAACCAATTGTAACAGTGTCAGCTTGCTTTCCATTCCACTTCATGCCGCCACGTCTAAAATATGAATGTTGAAGTCCCGAATCTGTCTCGAAATTCTCAGCAAACTCTCCAGCAGTGATTTCAAACGACTTATCGTATCGATCCCACAAAATCATTTTATGCTCTGGAGTGAGCAACATATCAATCTTGTTCTTGTTATGAATATGAATCATTTTTCCTTGATGCAGTCGTTCAGTCTTGATTAAGACTGGCTGAAGTTGCATTTCTTCCGTGTCGACATTAAATGTATAAATTTCTTCATTTTCTTTAACGTCAACAATCGATTTCCAGCCATCCTTCGTCAAGCACTCTGTTTCCCCATCAACACACTCACCTAACGCTCGATGTTCATTGATCATTTTCTGATAAACGTCCATCTCTCGCTTAAGTGTTTCATATGGATATACTCGACCATTACCATTCTTGGCATCTGCTCTTTGCATAATGCCAGTAAGATAAACAGCTTTATTGTTTTTGATATCAAGCTTCTCGGCTTCAGTTAGTAAATCTTGGCAAACGCCGCCAGGACAAAGACCAAACCACTCTGTCAGAAGAAACTTGCCAGCTACTTGATCTGTTATCTGGCTTTTAATGTTTTCCATCAATTGTATATCCTAACTTTCGCAAACGTTGATTTATCCGCTCAATCTCTTGCACTTCAGATCGCACCCTAGCTCTCAAAGCCTGCATATATTCTGATAATTCAAGCGCGTTCATTGCCTGCCAAGAGTCTTTTTGATCGCTATCTTTCTTGACATCCTCAACTGCTTCGCGAATCATCTTCTTAAGAATTAATTCTGCCAGCTTCATATAAGAACTCCACTAAACTACAGTTCGTTCAAATCCCAAAGAAATACTGTTGTTCGTATAAATTCTCTTATTTTCAGCTGTCGGAATATTCGCCAAGAGCGTAGATAACGTAAACGTTTCCCAATTTGGACTTGTTATATAGACTTTTGAAAATTGTTCAGACGAGCCAGTGCAATCAAGATCCTTTGCAACTTCAATACATCTACCATCCGACAAATAAACCGGAATAGTAGAAAAGGTAAACGAATCATTATTAAATATGAACGTATCGTCAGCGTTTCTAATGTAAACATCAGTAGCCATTAAAGCTAAACTACTAGTATATACCGGAATTGACGCTGAAGAACCAGTCTCATACACAAACATAAAACTATAGTCTTCGTTAAAATCTGATACGAAGCCCCAATTTCCATCTTTTAAAATTGCTAGCTCAAATGCAGAACCAGAAGAAATGGCATCTATATTATGATACGTATATAATGAAATCAAATTCTCTAATAACAAGTTTACATCGCCTGCGCTTCCAGTGATTCCATTTAAATCTTCAATTGTCACAAATGGATTTTCTGCATCAGGACTATTGGCAGCATTCAAAGCCGCCTTTTGATCGGCTGTTTCCTCTTCCGTTTCCAATACAACAACGCGCTCTTGCAAAGACGGAACGGGATTGAATACTTGCTCTGGCTCTAAAATTGCTCTTTTTTGCTGTTCGTTAATCATCTATCGTTATCTCCTTAAATCCCGTACATATAACGCCCCATTGACGTATATGCATTGATGGAACCCTTTCGTTCCTTTTGTGGCACCTCACCCAATTCCGTACTATTCTCTGCATCAGGCTCAAGCAATTGTTCTTCTTGAGCATCTTCTAATGATTGCCCCCAAGATAGATAGGGTTTTTCTTCCTCAATCCACTTGGCAATCATGAACAAGACCATCTTTGCAGGATCATAATCTTTTGATGATTCTGGATATGTTGCTTCCATTGAACTATAGATATTTCCCGCATGAATCGAATCTGGAAGAATAACACCCTTCGCTGTCAAGAATTTGAACAAGCGATTCTGTGTGTCGTAAACATGATCTCCGAATTCTTCTTTGGCGAACGTCAAAACCTTCTTTTGTGATGGCATCAACATGATATAAACGTCTGTATGATCATTTACCATAATATTGCCATCCATTGTCTTTCGAGCATTGAGCTTAATCGTCAATGGTGCAACTTCAGGTTTTTGTTCTTCGGCATTGTTGTTATTGCCGACTCTTATTTGAATGGTTGCTGGCATTAGTGTTCCAAATCCTTCGTTAATTCCAAGAGAACCTTCACAATATAATTTCTTAGCTTTGTGTCGGAAATTGCCAATTACGCTAACTCCTTAACCAACTCCTGAATTTGCATTACAGTTGTCAACATCTCTTCATCAATTGGTTTCTTGGCAAACGATTCAACAAGCTTTGTTACTTTGTTTGCATTCTCAAGCATTGCTGAGTCTTTCTCTTCATTGAACGCAGCAGTCAAAGCGTTCTTCAATCTTCCTAGTTCTTCATTAAGATAAGCCTTGAATCCAACTCCATTATCAGTGAACGAAAAGATCAGCTTGTTCAATAGTTGCTTTTGTTCTGAGAGCAGCTTTGGAGCATAGGTGTCTTCAAATTTCTTTGAGAACGTCTTGTATGTCAACGAATCAACTGGCTCAAGAATCGATTCTTCCAAAACTCTCTCGCTTTGTGTCATCGTCTTAATTACGGCTTCTTCCAGCACAATCCTTGATTTTACTGTCATGACTGGCGCTCTACCAAAAATCTGAGCAATCGTTGCTAAGTTCTTGTAGTTTGGAACAAAATTGTCCATGATTCTACTGTTCTTTTTTGTCTCAAGATCATGAATATCAGCAAGCAATTTCGATTGTTCTGCATAAAGCATGCCAGGATTCAATAAGCCTCGTACACGCTTGGCTTCAGCAAGAAACTTCTCGGCAATCCTACGAGATACACCAGTCTCTTTTGATAGTAGACGATATAGATAAAGCTCTTGTCCAAGCAAAGTCTTCTTATTGAATGACTCTTGAATGATCTTTAGCAGATCTTTTCTATAGCTCTCGTCCTTGTTCATCGCTGCCTTAGTATATTCACGAACAAGAACCTCAAATAGAAAGGCTGTATTTCGTTTCTTATTGTGCTGTTTCGTTCTCATTCTTCTTTGTTCTCTTTTCAAATGCTTCGACCAATCTTCTTGTTTGAACACTAGTTCGCAAAAGATCCGTTTCTTCTCGTTCATAACTAGTGTCTTGCTTCTCAGCGATTCCACGAGAAAGACTCTTGAGTTCTGGATAACCCTTCCAAACATTACGAGTTGTGTTCTTGGTGCTGGAAGAGCCCCATTGAGCGTTCATGTTTCTTGCTCTTGCTCCAATTGAACGCTTATCAACAACTTCTGGTCGATACATCTTGCCATTTGATCTTGGAGTGGTTGTTTCTTCTCTCTTGGCTGGTGCAGCAAGAAGCATTGAATCTTCATCTGTTCCACCTCCAGCTTCACCTTCTCCCGCATCTCCCATTACATCATCGGTTAGTTCGTCAATATCTGCATCTCCTTCACCACCCATATCACCAAAGAGATCTCCACCAGATCCGCCACCCATTCCACCTTCTTCGCCTTCTGAAATAGCTGCAATGGCTGCATCTTGTACAGCATCATAGTAACGTTCTCTTTGATTACGTTCAAACTCTTCTTCAGACAATGCAAAAATATTCTTGGCAACATAACGTCGAGAGAACATATTTTCTGTAGCTGAAGCACCAACATCAAACTTGGTCTTCATATATTCAAGTTCTTGTAGCTCTGCAATTCTGGAAGGGTTGTTGAAGCTTAGTTTGAAGTCGATAAGATCTTTGTCTCTGAATCCCAAAACGTAAAGATGAGCAATTGCAATCAGATAAAGCTCCGAAAGGAAATTCTTCTGAAGTCTCAATACTGTTTGAGCAAATCTTACATCTTTTGTTGCCAGGGTGGTCTTATCTTCATCGCCACCTTCACCTCTGAACAAATACGATTGAGGAACTTGAAGAGCAGCAAACAGTTTGTCTTTCAGATATTTTACATCATCAATTCCGCCATTATAGGACGAACCGTTTAGTTCATCAATTCTCGTCTTGGAATCACCGTGAATAGGAACATAGAAATCATTTTCAACTGCATAGTGAGCATTGTAACGGAGATCGAATCGACCAGAAGTTTGATCTAGTACCTGATTCTTCTTCATTACATTTTGAACGTTCAATACGTACTGTTCTACGTCTTCTGGAGCAATATGTCCAACATCAAGATAAATGACTCTTCGACCGGAAGAACGAACAATACGATATGAAAGCATGTAATCTTCTAACAAATTTAATTGTCTCCAGATACGCCGTGCGGGTTCTAATATTGACGTACCGTACGGTGCCATCTTATCATTACCAAGCAGTCTGAAGTGTGCCATTTGCCAAGATTCAAACGTTAGACCACCAGAGTTCCATTGATATTGCACATAGTTAGGATTGGTTGGATCTTCGCCCTCAAGGCGTTCGATTTCATGCGCTGGCAAAGCTATAGCATTTCGGATACCAGTCTTTTCATCGATATCGAGATACAGGAAAAAATCACCATATTTAATTGTACTTCGCACCCAACCGGAACCATTTAATTCGATATTTAGAATATCATAAAATAACGTATGTAATGCGCTTTTGATTTGAGCATTTGAACATTGAATACGTAACATTTCATTCATATCCGTACTAAATGTAATGCTGTCCATATACAAATTCAATGCTGAAGCAATAATTGGCTCATACTCCATTTGATCATAATCAATATATCTGCTCGTTCTGTTTTGATTGCTTAGTTGTGCTAACTGAATACTCTCAAATGGGTTGTACTCTGCTCTCTTGAAACTCTTTCCTGAAGCACTCTTGAACTTGTATTTATCAAGTTGCTTTCGCTTTAGATCATGATAAGTCTGAGCTTTGAGATTGATAATTGGACCACTGAACAGTCTCGTTAATCTCTTGAATAGCTCATTCTCATTATTATACGGATTGCGAGTATTTGTAGCCATCTTTATATCTCTTTCTTATCAACGTTTTGATTATGATACTTAATGACAGCATTAATCATATCAAGTAATTTTGGATTTTCTCTGATTGGATCATCAGAATCGCAAAGATCTACGTGCTGTGCGGTAAGAATCATAGGCTTTGCATGTTCATCATGTTTATCGCATTTATATGGAGAGAAGTGACTCAACTGTTCTTTGCAAACATCTGTAACATTTTGATAACTGGACTTACCGCACATACACAAAATTGCTTTACTTTCTCTCGTAAGAAGTATATACATTCTCATTCCAAAGCCCGTTATATACTCCCATGCCGCGCAAGCATGCCATTTATCCCTGTCTTCATAACCAGCAACGCACCAATGCGCGTCTTTACCAAGAATTCTAGCAGAACCGGGACTTGCAATATGAAATACTCGATTACCTTTATCATCAACGTATATCTTCTTGTGCTTTGCCTTCAATTGTGGATTTTTGCGATGCGCTATAGCAAGGCGCTCTAATTTATCTCCCAGTGAATATTCCATTTTTTTTGAATATTGAAGCTTGTAAATATCAAACTCATCCCCCTCGCGTTTCGCATTCTTTTTAATCAAGGCATGAAAAATTCTAACAAACCGTATAACTTCTCGTAAACTTTCCTCGGACTTATCAGTTCTGGCTTGCCATTCTTTCAAAATCCAAACAAGATATTTGTTATTGCCTGACGGATCATTTTTCGAGATATAATCAATCATATCTGCCAATTGCGGATACTTTTGCTTCAGATCTCGTATTTTGCTTTCCGATAAATGCATTCAGCCTCTCCTATCCAACAAAAACTGGAAACATCATGCCGCCTGGAATAACTTCATCTTTTGATATATCAAGTTGTCCTCTGGCTTCTTTTCTCTTCTGCATTATCTCTTTCGAGTCATGACCAGAACCATACCCAATTTGTCCTTCAATTCTCGTATCCATCGTTGCTGTAGATACATAGATAGAAGTCAATAGAGCTTTCGCATATGCCAATTCTTTTACATTTTGTGTTAATGCTGTCTCGCGTACCCAACAAGCAATTGCCAGAGCCATTACAAGATCGTCGTTATATCCTTTTGCTGCTTCTGCTTTGCCAGTCTCTTTGTAGATGAAGGTCTTCATTTCGTTCAATAAACGTACAGAACGAATTGTTATCTGCCTGTTTCGAACAAACTCTTCCAGCTTACCAAGAATGTGTGTTCTATTGCCCAAACCGTTTGGAGCAGTATTGAAGCCACAATGAGCCTTATCGTTTCTTGAGGCTCTGATTGGATCAACGTGATCGTGAGTGCCTTTTAATTCATAATACAGATTCTTGTATTGAATTGCATCTTTAAGCCTGTTCGCCACCATCCAACCCAAGTTATTATTCTCAACAACGATCATGCAGCCACCATACATTCTGCCAGTATTTGCTAACAGATCTGCAAAGAGATCTGGAGTTAATTTCCCTTGATATTCTCCGATCACTTCCATCGTATCCAATCGGAGAATATGAAAAACAGAATAGTCTTCTCCGTCACCTCTGGCAACGTCAGCGGAAATCAAATAATTTGCAACAGGATCGTAATGTTGCCAGATCCACAAGTTTCTGTCAAAAGCAATTCGTTCAACAGGATCGCGTACTTGCGAATCTTCCATTCTCTTGATATCTTCACCATCAATGAGCGTGGCACCAGAAGATAAAAATCCGCATGAATACTCTTGAGATACCTCGCGTTTTGACATATTGCGAGTTTCTTTTTCAAACCACTCATCATCACGATCAGGATGCAATCGCCAATGTAACTTGGTTGCACAAAAATCGTTTCTTCCAGCCTCACCGTCAACGTAATACTTGTAGAACCAACCTTGAGCACCATTGGGAGAACTAAGAGCAATGCATCGACCACCCAATGTGATTGTAGGACCAATCGAAGTCCATATATCAGACATACCTTCGATGTGTGCGCAATTCGAACTTACAATTCCATTTGCATAAAATTCATGATCTTTTTCGACTTCAAGCAGATCATAAAGCTCGATGTCCTCTTCAAAATATTTAATCTCTAATATTTCTACTTGTTCAGATAGAAGTTGACCAACTTGCAATTTATTAGCTGCCATAAAGCGACCATCATAAATTTTAAGTTTATGCTCATAAGAGCAAACTAACTCGCCTCTAGTGGTATTGATACGATAAAAACACTTTTTAGAGACTTTCTTGACACCAGAAAAAATACTCCAACCAGAAGGCGTTAAGACTTCCCACTCTGTTATACTTTTGATCGTATACAAATCGTATAGCTCTTGAATTTCGATTTCTCTGATCTCGCCAGTCTTTTTGCTTCGAACAGTTACTTTTGTACTTCCGGCAACACACTCGTCAACTACCAACAACGACAGAGCTTCAGAACGACCAGCATCTTCAGATTTGGCAGAAGCAACAAATCGAGAACCATTTGTTAGTTCCAAAGATTGCTTATTGTCAACAGAAATCTGTGCCGTATTATCAACTAACCAACCTGGAAGATTTGAAAAGATTGTCTTGACTTTTCTTACAAGGTTGACAGCAACAGACAATTTGGTTGCTATACCAAGAATGTTTCGGTTCTTCTGAAACAACATAAACCAAGCCACATAAGCAGATGTTAATGTTGACAGACCCATCTGTCTTGATTTCAGAACGATGTTGAATCTATGATCTTCAAACTTTTTTAAAGTCTCTTCCTGAAACGGGTAGAGAAGAAATGGCACTAGACCCTTGGTTGGGTGAACGATCTTTACGTAATTTTTAAGAAAATAGCTTGGATCGTTACCGCAACGAATTATCTCTTTCTGAATCTCTGCTTTTGTTGGAACATACTTTGGCATTCATTAATCTTTACGAGTTACGTTCTTTGGCTTCTCGACGCCTGGAAATTCTTCCTTACCAAACGCTAGAAAACTCTTCATTGCCTTCTTAAGCTTGTCATTCGAGGACTCTTCGGCACTTACTGAATCTGCTTCTGTTCCCTTAAGATTGAAAACCTGAGTAGCCGTTAGAATGGTTCTGATTCTGGAAATGTTCTGCACTTGAATATCAGGATCACCATCTCTAGAAATTGTCAGAGCCTTATTGGCAATCTTCTTGTACTCTTTCTTGATATAGGAAAGAATGTCAGATAGGGTCTGCTTTACTTCTCCTTCAAATCCTGGCTCGTGTACTTCCTGAATCAACACTTCTGCTTGATAGGTCAGAATCATCTTATCTCCAGAAAATTTTACCTTGAATCCATCAACCAATCTTGGATCGTGAATTGTCATTTCTTCTTCGCGTCTAAGACCAACCTTGATTGGCTTGCCTTCTGCATCAGTAGCGCCATAGTGAGCGTTAGCCTGTGCAACCTGTGCAATAGTTTGTACTACGTCAAGAATATCAGCCATTATAGTGTATCTCCACCTTGTTTATCGCTCCATTTTCTACCGGTCATTCGCTCGTATTGACGCTTCGCTCTCTCTTCAGGAGGTAACGTACTTAGTGGACTCTTGCTTTGTCTTGGAGTAGGTACAGGATCGATCTCTTCTTTCTGAAGATTCTTCATCTTATCCTTGCAACCACATGGCTTTGCAACATTTCCAACGGGACTTTGCTTTGCCAGCTTCTTTGCTTTAAAGGCTTCTTCAGCTTCTCTCAGAGCCTTTGCTGTTGCAGCCTCAATCAATTTTCGACGATCAATGTTGATAGTTGTCATCTTACCACTCCTTTTTTAATCGAGCAAATATAACAGCATCCATACAGTTTGAAGTAAACTTCATCTCTTGCGTGTTGACTTCTCTTCTCACAAATTGGACACTTTTTTCCAAAAAGCATTGACGAATCTGTCTTTTTAAATAGCTTTTCATCAATTAAAACGTCTTGTTCTAGTTCTTTACGAACAACAACGTTCTGCGCTTCCTTTATTGCCATCTCTCTTGCTTGTTGAATATATTGTTTTTCTTTCTCAATATTCCAATTTGCTTTTGGATGATCGATGGCATCGTTGCCGTATTTCTTGGCAACTTCCTTCTCTACTCTAGCAGCATAATCATAATCGATTTTCTTCTCGGTGTTCATTTATCCTACTGCTTTTTTGAAACTTTCGAGTCTAGCAATGCTTGTGCGCCAAGATAAGTCATGGCAACATAACTCCATAAATCCGGAGTAATTTTACCAAAATATAGCAGTGCCGTTGCAGCCACCAATACCAATAATTTTCTTGACATAAACTTCATGAACATTTATTCCTCCCACCTTGGAGCTTGTTGAACTTTCTTAATTGGCTGTCGAGCTACCCATTGTTTAAGCCCTACAGCATAGCCCTCTTCATAAGCCTTTTTCGCAGTACCACCCTTTAATCCACGAGAAACCGAATCATTCATTTCCTTGCCAACTGAACCATCAAGAATACCAGCCGAATAATACCTATCATATCCGTATAATTCTCCAGCTTCTTCATTAAGATGATCGTCGACGATTTCTTTCAAAGCCTCCTTGATTAGTACTGTTAGCTGTTCTTGCTTAAGATGGATCTTATCGTTCATTTGAAAGTTCCTTAATCGAATTCTATTGTAATTAGAGGGCTAGAATGTGAGCGACTCAGATCCGAACGGAGGCGTAGCCATCAACCTTATCAATCGTGATGATCAAATCGGCTACATCTTTGAGACTATCAAGGTGAGAAATGAGAATCACCAACCTAAATTGAAGCTTCAACAAGTCGAAAACACGAATAAACCCTTCCATTCGTTCTTCATCAAGTCCGGTAGCAGGCTCGTCCAAAATAAAGGTTGAAAATTTTGGTAAATTGCCAATCTTCGTTAAAGCCAATCGAATTGCCATTGCAGCAATTGTTTTCTCTGCTCCAGAACCCATCTCAATTGGACGAGACTCATGCTTTGGATGCTTAATGAAAATGTCCAACCGATCATCATTATTTTCGAAAAACACTTCAAAATCAACAATATTTGCTAGAACCTTCGCAACTTCATTATTTAAAACTGGAAGCATACTCTTGATAATGTCGTAACTGATACCGTTAGAATGCATACAACGCATGAACAAATCATAAGACGCAAATTCATTTCTTAATGTTTCTCGCTCTTCGATCTTTTCGGTTACAGAGTTGATTTCACCTTCAAGTTTACCATGTGTCTTATAGGCTTCAAGACGTTGTGTTGTTAGCCTACTGAGTTCTTTAGCATATTTGATTGACAACTTTTCCGCTTCAGATAATTGCTCAAGCAGACTCTTGGCGCTATCAATCAGCTTTTGATCTGCCTTGCTCTTTGCAATTCTCTGCTGCAACTCAGAAACGTATCCTATAAGCACAGAAAGGGCGTTTTCATCCTTTTCAATTAGAGTCTGGTTAGTTAGTACCTCCTGCTCAAACTCTGTCTTCTGAGAGGCTAATTCGGCATATTTGTATAGTAGATCCTCAATTTTTGTTGGCTGCAATGCTTCCTTGTCTGCTGTCAATTTTTCAAGCTGTTCTGACTGCAACTTTAGATTATTACAAACGTACTCGTTCTCTGTCTTTGCCTTGAACGCATCTCGAATAAACTTGCACGCAGGAAACTGTTCTCCACAAGGAACCTCAAGAAGCAATTGAGTCTTCTTATCATTTGTCAACTTGTTTCTATTAAGTTCTGCAACTTTTTCTTCAATCTTCCTGGCTTCAGAAGATAGTTGCTCGATTAAATCTTGTTGCTTTCGACAACCTTCAATATCAAACGTATCAAGCAAATGATTCAACTTCGCGATAAGCTTGTTAAGCTCTTCATTGCGATCCAGCAAAGAATCTCTTTCCGAAGTCAATGCATCTTGTTGAATTAGCTTCTTAGCTAGTTCTTCTTCTGTCTCAGTAATTTCCTTGATATCCTTTGGAATCAAAGCCAACTGCTGCTTAAATGAATCAATCTGATTCTGGTTGTCCGCAATAGTCTTGTTGATTTCTGTCAGCTTGTTCTCGACTCTTTGAGCTTCTTTTTCATTGAGGTGCAGCTTTGTTCTGGCATGTGAAAGTGTCGTATCATAATCGATTCCTTCAACGCGCTTCAAGGCTCCCTTGATGGTCGAAGAATCTTCTTTGGCTAACTTGAACTTCTTGTCAAAGCTGTCAAGATCCAAAAAGCGAGCAAGAATTTCCTTGCGCTTCGTTGAACCCTCAAAGATATACTGCAAACCTCCATGCTGAGAAGATAACGAAGTCAAAAGAAAATCTTCAACCGTTCCAAAAATTGTACGAATGTTCCTATCTGTATCGCTTCTGGTATCTCCATTTCTTGAAATTTCTATTCCATCAGCTTGCATTTCCCAAAAATCAACGTCCGTCTTAGCTTCGATTGTTTCAACTCCATGAAGCCGCTTAACGTACTTTTCTACTCGTCTTTCAATACGATAAGAGATTCCATTTGCTTCAAGCCATAGACGAACAACGGCATCATTCTTGTGTTGATTGACTACGTTGACATTCTTTCTTTCGTTCTTTGAAGTAGTATTGAATAATCCGAACAATAGGGCATCAATGGTAGAAGTTTTTCCTACAAAACTTTTTCCTAGTAAAGCTGCAACTCCGCTTAATTGCTCATAATTCATATAGTTGCCAGAACCGTAATTGAACAAATTATCCCATTCAATCTTTTTGACAGACCACTGAACATTACGAGCGACTTCTTCATCGTTCTTAATTGCAGCATTATATTGATTATTTAACTTCAAAATCGAAGTCATGGTTTCATCATCAGGCTTAAAATCTTTCAGATAATCTCGAATCATTCGTTCTTGTACTTCATCATAACGAAGATTTTCACCGCGAACAACAGAAGATACAGCAACACTCTCTTGTAACTTTGTCTCGTCAATCTTGTTAACAAAGGAAATATCTTCTGGCAAATACTTCGATTTGACAACATCGAGAGACTTTCGCATCTTGTCTAGACTGATATAAGAATGAGCAACCACACGCACATGTGAACCAACTGGAATCTCTAGATTTGCAGGAACATTACCTGCCAGATCCAAATTGACAGTAATGAATGGCTTTGGATTGCGAAGAGGTCTAAATTCTACGCTGATATCATTCTTGTTTTTAATGAGCCAAATACTATAGCCTTTCTCTACGCCTTCCCCATGATTCTGCTGAATCAAACTACCGACATATCCTCGGGTGTTCGAAAAGAATTGACGACGATGAATGTCTCCAAAAATTGCTGCATCAAACGAATCAAAATAACTCAGATCAATTCCAGAACTACGATCAACCGTATAGCCAACGTCTGTTGAAGCGTCGATGATCGCTCCATGAAAAACTGCTACATTGATCTTGCTTGGATCTGTTGGCTGCATCCAACCATCTACATCAAACAACGACATTGCATTTAAGACTATATTGTCATTGATGTTGTATTCTCCAGACTGCTTCATATAGTGAATATTTGAATTATCAAGAGCTTCGATGATTGGAGTAATAGCATCAAGTCTAGAAGCATTGCGAAGCGTCATGCCACGAAAGGAAGCATCATGATTACCAGCTAGGATATACAATGGCGCAATAGAAGCCAACTCTTTGAACAGCTTGGCGGCAATAGAGAAGTATTCTGGCGACAGCACAACCTTTGAGTGAGCAATGTCGCCAGCGCATACAATTACGTCAGGCTTTTGTTCTCGAAGATCCTTATAAAACTCCTGAAATACGGCAAGATATTCTTCATGATACTTGAGAGTCTTTACGTGGAGATCTGAAAAAGCTGCTATCTTCATTGTTATTACTTAATCCTCTCAATTAGATACAAAAGATAGTTGTCGTTTGACATTGGCTTTGCTTCTCGCTTACATTCCAGAAATTCTTCCTTGGTCATCTCTCCAATATCCTTTTTGTTCTCAATTTGCATTTTATAAATTTCGATTCCGTATTTCAACATTTCAGAAATGAGCCTATTTGCCTTTTTCTCAGCATCAGGATCAAGACCCACTATAACTCTAGTCTCTGACATCGCAACACGCTGGAATAGGGCGTTGTGTTCGTCTAGAGAGCTTCCCAAGAGGGCAATCGAATTAGTGCCAGCCACGAATTGATCGAAGACGCCTTCGACCAAAACAATCTCTTTTTTCCAGTCAACATAAAGCTCATTAAAAATCATGTTCTTTGGAACTTTTGGATTCCAATACTTGTAATTGCTGTCGACATAGGTTCTTCCGACAAAGTAGTTTAGCTCTCCCTGACAATCAAAAGAAGGTACAATAATTCGTTGCTTGTAATCACCCTTGGCACAGTACCCAATTTTCCATTGAAAAATATCTCTGGTTGTTAACCCTCTCGATTTGAGATACTTCAGGGCGGCTTTATCACTTGATGTATATGTGTTCTTAACTAAACTAACGAAATCTGTTGGCAACTCGATTGGTTCGATTATTTCTTCTTCGATATGCTCCGAGAACATATCTTCATTGACAGAACCGAGATCGTAATCGACTTGTCCAGTCAATTCTTTCCAAACAGTTCTTTGAGTTTGATTACCAAGTTGCTTGACAAGACGATTGAGATTTCCTCTCCAGTCGCAGTGCCAACATTTAAATTTTGATTTTTGAAGATTGATGCTAAGTTTTCGTTTATCGTGCTGACACTTAGGACAAGCGAAAAGCCTCTCGACTCCAGTAAGATAGAAATCGCCTAAAATGTCAGTCAGTATCTTTAGCTTTTCTGCTTGATTTTGCACTCTTAGAACCCATCCAACAGGCTTTGGCAACTACCCAGGCATCTGCTCTGTCAGCACACGATGGTACGTAGTTTCCACTTGGAGTCCAAGATACACTAAAACCGGGTTCCTGTCTAGCAAAATCAACAATCTGCTTTTTGGTGTCTTGAGATTTGTCAAGCACGATTCCGACTCTTTTTCTGGCAGTGGTAGCTGAAATATATTCTGGCTCTACCTTGAAGATATCATAGCAAAAATAGCTGACAAGCGTGTTAAATCCTGCCAACAGAAACAGTGTTGTCACAGAAGATTTCCCACTTGTGAACATAAACAGAGACTTTTCGATATAGACTTTTTCGATTGGATAGATTGTAGCAATATCAGTTAAGTGCTTGCGTACACAATCTGCTTTTTCGTTTAATGTTTTGTATTTGTTTTTATTGCGAAGATCGATGGCTTCTGAGAGAACTAATTTGCCATCATCGTCAAGAACAGATATACCGCATATGCTAGTTGAAAGATCAGCACCTAAAAGCATTTGTTTTTACTCTTTTAAGATAAAACTATTTCTTCTAATTTCATGAATTAATCTCTCTTGACATAGAATCTGTGCCACCAGCTGTGGCTTTTAATCTATTGATTGTATCTGGACTTGACAGCTTCGTTAAAACACTTGTTAGTTGGCTAGCAGTTACGCCATTATCCATTGCAATCCTAAGAGCATTAAGAGTTGACTTTGTAAATCCAGACAGCACTTGTCTTTGCTCTGCTTCTATTAAAACTCGTTTATTTGCCATCGCAATCACACTTCTTTTCTTTCTTGGGCTTTGTTTCAGCATCCTTGCGATAATTCTTCTGTTTCTGAGCATACAATTGACTTACATCTTGAACAATGCCAACGGTTGTCTGAGCAGCCTCTTTCTTATCATCCAAAATCTCTTGAAGAGTCTTCCAAATGATTCTTTTTAATTCTTCACGAGTAATTTGCATTGCTATTTGCCCTTTTTCTTTTCATCCCTTACCATTGCACCGGCAATCTTTTTAGCACTCTCTTCTGACTTTCCGCTTCTCTTGATAGCGTTCACTTTATCTTGAAAGGTGGCTTCTGAAAGAACCTCGCTCAAAGCTTCTTGAATCATTTTCTTAAGTTGTTCTTTGGCTAAATTCATTGTATTTGCTTCCTTATCCGTCAATCGAAATCTTTATCGTGTACTCTCGCTCTTGAAGTTTGCGTAATGGCTCTGCTAAACTGGCAATTGCAATTACGTTCTTGTCTTCATCGAGAACGGCAACTTTCGAAATATATGTTTGCTTTCGAAAATCTTTGTGTACATCGTTGTACTCTGAATAAATAGAGTTGGTTAAGCCTACCTTCTCATCTTCATAAAAACCATGAGAACTGCTAGCAAAATTCAAATATCTTGTCATATCATTTCGATCAACAAACGATGGATTATTGGAATGGTTCAACGATCCTTTTGGTGCATGAGCATACATCAAAATCACTGGCGTCTGTACTGTTCCATTAAACTCCAAAGTATATGATGGAAAACTTTCATCTGTATTGTCTGCGCCCCAATAACACCACCTAGGCTTGCCATCTGTGTTCCAAGTCGGATATGTTCCGGAATAAGTCAATCCATCGATGCTGTCATCAATGATCCAAGAACCAGTCAATAGGATAATGCCTTCATCATATAGTACAACTCCAGCTACTAATCCAGATCCGGTTGCACCAAACGTCTGAATTAATTCGCCATTTTGATTTGAATCTTCTAGAGTACCAAACAGCACTTCAGTTTCAAGAAAACTTAACTTGACAGATCCTTTTTGTATTTTGCTTCCGTAAAATGCCTCTGGAATGCTGATCATCAGCATCTCTTGAGCGCTCTTGTCACCATAGGACGAGCTAAAAGCAAAATGAGGACTTAGAAGAGTGTTGTACTTTAGTGTTGACTTGATGGCTGACAAATATTGTTCGTAGCTTGAAGTATCGAAACCTGTCCAATATTTGTATAAAGAAATCGAAGCAGTTGTCATTCCAGAATTTAATTGAATCTGTTCTCCGTATGATGCTGTCGGAAAACTATCAGCATTCGAAGAATCTTTATATACAAACTGTCCACTTGAAGCAGACAGCCCATAGGTCAAATAACCATCGGCATTTCTTTCAGAAGGCTCCCAAGAACATTGTTTTGTTCCATCTGACAAGATTATCATCTCTGAACGAGGATGCGCCTCGTTTGTTGAATGAATAATATCATCTTGATCGAACTGAAAAAGATATGACAAAATTAATCTCCCGTTCTATGTCCACCGGGCTCTGAATAAGAATTGCCATAAATCATTTCATTCTCATCACGATAGGAAGGTACATATTCTCTGGCTTTTGGTTTCTGAATTGTTGAAGCAATCTGTTTAACGTCAATCGACTTATTCAGTAAACCATCGCTCTTATCTCTCTTCGCTATTCTGGTATGAAAACTGACAAAAGCTGGAGCTAAGTCTAGATCTCTTGCAATCTTGTCAACAGAATCAGAAGTATTATCTGCCATAGCCATACGGATAATGCGTTCAAAAGCATCGATCATATCTGTGAATACCGATTCATCTTCAACGAATCTTTGAAGTTGCAACTTGATATGACGAATAATTTCTGGTTGCTTTTCTTGGGCTTGCTTAATGTGATCTTCGAAAGCCTCGTTTATCATCTTTTTAAGATTCATAAATCGTTGATTTCCTTAAATTTCCTTAAATTACCAATCGAGCCTGATTTTAATGTTTAACTCTGTACTGCTTGTTTTCTTCAATGGTTCCGATAACTTAGCTGTGGCTAACAGTTCTCCTTTAGCAGAGAAAAGACCAACTCCCGTTAAATACGAAACTGCTGGATCGCTAGCCACGTCTTTTGTGACAATCTGGCTACTAGAAAGATACGTGGGATTACTAGAATAGTTAAACTCGTTATTATTTGCCCGGCAGAAATACATCTGACTAAAAAGCTCTGTAGTGTTTGTTAGTTGAAGATTACAAATTCGGTGTCTGAAACCGTCACAAATCTCTTCGATACTGCCGGAAGTAAAGAGATCTGCAAACGTGTCAGCCGAACCGTTAGCCTCTTCTATAGCCCAACTAGAGCCCGACAACAATATCGCACCAGCCTGATAAAATACCATTCCACAATTATCCTCGGGCGATATTGTGACATATATTGAAGAATATTCACCAACCGGTGAATCAATATAAATACTACCGGCTTCATAACCGTGACAAATTTCTCCCGAATCACAGGACGTAGAATAAGAGGTATCGTCAAAATAATACAGATTCACTGAGCCCTTCTTAATTTCATCCTTGTAAACTAATCGAGAAAGATCGATAAGGAAGACTTCCTTCATTTCTGCACCAGTCTCGGGATTTTTCAATGGTTTTACCTTTCCATCATCGTCAAATCCCATCAACATCTGACACATTTGATTGTACATGTTAATTTTCTTGTCTGCATCAACAACACCAGTCGTATTGTAAATTGAGCTTGATGCAAAGCCAAACGACAAATCAAACAAATGATTCGCTGAGGAACTCAAATAAGGATAATCATATACCGATTCAAAAATACCATGAGAATACTTCTTAATATTCTCTTCATCTGGAAAGCCAGCATAGTCAGTACCATTGAACAAAGTTCCCGTCATTGGAATTCCTTCATACAAAGGCGTTCTTACGGTCGCCTTATCGCTAGCTAATAATTGCTTAAACATAGAAGCCATTATATTCTCTCCTTATTTCTTATACTTGCTTAATGTAAGTAAGTGGAACAACAACGCTTCCACCTGTAGTTGCACCAGATACGCGAACATTTGTTTCAATGATATAATAATTGCTGTCATTAATCGTAATTGTCTTACCATATCGAGTAAAATAATAATCGCTCTCTTGAAGATTAACTGAAGACTTGATTCTGAATTGCAGAGAATTTCCACGAGGACCGGCGATCACCTGACCATTCGATACTGTTGTGTCCTTGTTGGGGAACACGTAATCTGGATCATTGCTTGACAAATAATAACTTGCCATATCGTCATCGTCAATATAAGATGATACTGCCGTTGGATTTTCCGTATTGCTGATCTTCAATACTGCTCCAAAGCGATTATCCATCTCGACAATATAAGCTGTCTCTGTCAAATCCGCATCTAGTGGATTGACTGGAGATATCGCTGTCGTGTCGAGTCCTTGATCAACTTGTACACCACCTTGGCCAAAATTCTTCGATCCGTCCATAATCAAAGCTGTCAAATTCAAAGCACCTAGATCATCGCGTACAGCCGTAAACGTGTCTGTATCAACTGCAACAACATAAACGTCTTTGCTGTCAATCGTTGTCGGGTGCCTTGTATCATTAATCTTCATAACTGGCAGATATAGCAAATTTGTTCTAGGGATCGTCATGAGCCTCGACTTGCCAGAAGAAGCATTGTTCGTAAACGCCTCAAAGATTGGCGTTCTCATGATCTCCAAGTCGTAATAAGCACTTCCAGATGGATGAGAACTATCATACAGACCGTAATCAATTTCATCATCAAACAAAGCAAACTGAGTGATTCGGAAAGAACCATCTCCTTTTGCCAGCAACTTTCGACCAGCATCCGTCAATACGGCATCGAGAATAATGTCACCTGAATTATCTAAAAATCCCATAACTATTGTACTCCATTGTTCAATGTTTTCCCAATAACTAGTTTATCGTCCAAAGTAAACTTACAATACACATCGAGCTTCCTGCCGGTATTTTTCGAAGTAATTCGAACCCTAATTGGCTTGTTCCAAATCGAAAAATCATCAATTCCCGTTCCGGTATATTTTCCAGAGTCTTCTTGCTTCAATACAGTCTGCAAGAAAGCTGGACTAATTGAAAGAGTCCTCTTAAAGCTCTTGTCTTTCTTGCTCTTTCGCTTCTCTGCAAACTCAAACAAATCATTCATCATATAGACCGTACCACCGTCATTAACTACCTTAATTTTGAAAATATTTGATGGCATCGAAATATTATTATGATTATCGATACTTCGAATGCAATAATAATAAGTTATATTTGGCTCTATATTATCTTCAAAGATTGCTGAATTGTTCTCTGTTTCATAAAACAGTCCACTTTGAAAGTCTGTCCATTTTACCGGCTCTTTGTCCAATCGAAACACTTGAAAACGAATTGGTCTATCGTCGGTTCCGAACTGAACCTTCTTGTCTTTCGACTTCTGAGAAGCAATAACCGTTCTCCAATACGCAGCATCAGTATTCAGAATGGTTACTGGTTCTAAACGTACTTGATCAAAAGAGCTATTTACAAAAATTTTGACACGATTATCGATACCGATTTGCGGCAAAAACCTTACCGTTGGACCAACCGAAGGCTTGTCGAGTACTTGTGCGACATCAGCATAAATTGAAACTTCAACAATCTGTACAATAGTTTCGCAATTGTACGGCACAACCATATCATCTTTACCATAGCCGGGCTTTGGAGCACCATAATTGTATTTTTCTCCGATAACCAACTGAAGAGCGATAATATCATAACGATACGGAATTCCATATTTGACTTGGCTGTCGATGTATCGCAATACTTCTTGCTTCGAAGTATTCATGAAATAAAAGCTCTGTAACGTTTCTCCAGTCACATTGTTCTTCTTGTCAATACGATAAGCAACTGTTTCTGTATATGGCTTCTTGCTGTTCTCAAGCATCTGTTGATATGTTCTGGAATTTTCTAAAACTAGCTGCTGATACTTCTCAGAGAACACAAGCCAGTTAATAGCTCGTTCTAACGAATCTTTCTTAGATAATGATTCCGCGTAACGTTTGAGATATTCACCATAATACACTAGCTCGTTAGTGGGAATAGTGATCTTTGGAATCTCTTGATCTTGATCATAGGCGTCATACCAAGCTTTCAGATCGAATACTCTTGTATCTTGAAATGCAGCGTTCTTTGGATCGCTTGTATCGTAAACATAATACTGATCTTTTTTCCAATACGTATCCGAAATCAACTGAGCTAACAACTGATCGTCAAACTTCGTATCTTCTAGAATCTTCGAGAACGTCGAAACGTTCGTGTCCAAATCGATTGCAATATACATTGGAATTGAATTCTTCAAAGAATCCAAAGACTTGAGTTGATTTTGATCTTCTCCGGAAAACACAAACGTTCTCTGTTTCTTCTGCACCTTGTCGACGAACTTGCTGCCAACTGCATTGTCATAACGCTTTGAAAAGTTTGAGAAATATGTTCCGTTTCTGACTTGTTCTAGACAAATTCTTCGTTCATCAATGTGAGCATCTTCGACCAGCGTTACCAAAAAGTCAAGACTGGTGCCAGTTTCTTTGCCGTTCTGTAATTCGGCTGCAAGAACGTTAACATTTGGCAAAGCTCGTTCTACATATTCGTTTTTTCGACCAAGCTCATATCCTTTGTCGAAATAGTTGTATACCGATTCTGCCGAAGCTTCTGGATATGTCTGCCATCCTTCACTTCGATCATTTGGTGCTAGCATCTCAGCAAACGAAGAATAAAAATCCTTAAATGATTCAAAAGTATTGTTCTTGACGAAATCACTAAACTTTTTATCGTTGAATTTTCCGTTTTCTAAAAACCAGACTGACTTCTTGTTAGCAACAACTCGAATCAACGGACCATCAACACCTTGAATAAACTCTACCTTCTCAAATACATCATATGGCGTAACGGTATTGTAATGTACAGGCTTTCCATCAACAACAGTAACGAAAGCTCCCAATTGCATTCGGAAAACGTCATCAATACCAGAAGCAAAAAATTTCTTCTTTTCTTCTATGATGTTTTCTGGTACTACACCATATACGCCTTTCTTGATAAAACTCTTATATCTTCCAAGTCGCTTTCGGAAATCTGTCACATTCTGAACATTTAGAGCAAACGTACTGGAAAGTAACTCTGTGGTTTCTAGCTGCTGAACGGTCTCCGAGAATCCGCTGACATTTTGTTGCGCTGCCGACTGAACAACACTGTTGGCTGGTGCTGTATTTGATTGTCCCGAGAATTGTGTTGGATTTGTAACATTCACTGCCATTGTTTGTCAGCCCTTATTTCATCAAGAAGTAGCGATTATAAATGGTCACACTCTCGGGATTTCTCATCGACAATAACCGACAAAGAATCATACCGTTCTTTGCTTTGAGTCGTTCATATAAATCTGGTGTATATATTTCCCAAATCATTTCTCTTGGTTCTGTACGATTATTGCTCAACTTGAAACCAGACAACAATTGAAGTTGCTTCTCCAATCCAAATCGTTCAAGAAACTGTTGATAGCTTGTTGGAAGTTTTAGCAACTTCGAAACAAACGAATTTACAAATGGTTCTGCAATCTTACTAGCAGTATTTGACTTCTGTAATTGATTATCAGTGTATGCTGCTTTTTCTGTAATTTGTGTTGTTCCAGCTTCAAGTTCTACGAATCCTAGACCAATTGCACCAGCCCACTCTTCTAGCGTTTCATATCCAAGCTCTTGCAAAGTAAATTCCAAAGACAACTCCGAAACGTTCATCGCTGCACTTCTAGAGTCGAAGGTCTTGTTAATTTCCGCCGAGCCTTCAACTTCTGCAAAACTTGTAGTTCTTTTTGTAACACTACTTGTGTTTACTTGAATTTCTTTTGGCTCTAAAGAGGCTTGTCTTTGATTTAGTGCTAGCGAGGTAATTACCGTTCTGCTGCTAGCGTTCAACAAACCATCAGAAGGTGATTCTTCAAGATACACAGCAGATGGCATGCCGACCTTATCTGGATCAATTAGTTCTCGCAAGAAATTAAAAGTCAAGTCAATTCGTTGATACAGACTCAAATCCTGCAACATTTGGATCAACGACACAATCCAATCGATCAGATATTCGACTCCTGCCAAACTGCCAGTATTCGAAGAAGCCAATAAATTCAAAGCAACAGCTAGCTTGTTTGACTCTTCAGTAGAGATTGTCGTGACAAATTTTAGGGTTTCCAGATAATCTAGGATCGCTGAAATCCAAGGCTGTGTTCTTCCGACATATTGATCGTTAAATGCTGCCGTAAAATATCCATTAAAATCAATATAGTTTGTATCTGAAAGTGACTTTGCTGAATAATCTCGAAGAGCTTGTACGTGACTTTCGAGCTTTGTTTTCTGCTCTTGCAACAAGGCAACGGCTCCATCTTCAACTTGAAGCTCGACAGCATAACGATAACTGCCAAAAGTGTTCTGAAGCACTGTACTGTCCACAAATTCAAACGCTCTCAAACCAGCGTGATATGAAGTCGTTGCAACTTGATTTTTCTTCAAACTAGCGGAAGCAGTCACAGACCCATTTTCATTGCTAACAATTACTAAGACTGGAGAGTCAAGCTCTTCAAATCCATCACGATACCTCATAATTCGAATACTAACGATCTTGCTTCTATCGAGCACTTTCTGTAAAATCGTATCAGAAGAAACCAGCAAACTCTTATAATTTGAACGTTCAAGCAATATATTTCTTAGATCCACAAAGAACATAGCTCGTACATCACGATCCTCAGAGACAGACATTAGCAATGGAGAAAAGAAACCTCCAACATTATTTGAATTGTATGCTGTCAATACATCTTTTGGATGATACGTCATGTTATTGAATAACGTATAATCCAACATTCTCTCTTCTACTAAAGTTGCCGTACTATCGAAATCTTGAATATTGATTCCGGCTACGTATTCTGAATCTTTCATGATATCGACAGAAGTGACGCCACTAGTAAACTTCTTCTGTTGCGCCGGATTTACTTTCGCACTGATTCCAGTGTCTTGAATCAACAACTCTAAATCAATTGCTGTTGAGTATTTGTAATTGAGATTCTTGATTGGATATACGTTTGCTTCTGGATAAAACACATGCTGAACATAATATTTCTTTGACTCTTGGCCATTACCGGTCAATATTGTCTCAACAACATCAGAATCAGTCAATAAACCGAGATTATATTCAAGCTTGCCATTGAAGGCGTTATTGATATATTGCTCCAACTTCAATGTCACGTAGTTAATGTACTTCGATCCTAACCACTGACCAGATAAAGACTGTTCATTGATAGTCTCAGAAATCAACGTACCGACTGTTATCCTTGACTTTTCCAGTTTAATGTCGCGAATTTCAATTGTTGGCAGCATGTGTTAGCACTTTTCCTCAATGTCTTTGTTGGTTATCTGAGAAGTATATATCTTACCAGCTAATTCGATTTTCAACTTTTGATTGTCGGCTAGCGTAACAGCCATTGGCTTGTATTCTTCAGCCTTTCGATCAATCGCTATATCTAAAAATCTCTCAACATTATCATCGGAATATTCTACATGCCTTAAAGGATATTCTACCAAAATGTCATCAATCACTTCAGAACGTGCCATATTTGCAAAATTTAACGGAACAAACTGTCCTTCTTTGAATTTTGAATTAGATAGATTGGGACTTTCAACGAACATCGATACTTCAATGTCAAACATATCCGTTCTGCTTGGAACATTCTTTTCTTCGAACTCGAACACGTAACCAGCTGGATTAATCGTTCCATCAGAAGCAATAATCGTTATCGCATCTTCCATATCAATTCTGGTATTGAGGACAGAATCCACAAAATTTTTATTGGTGTCTTGCGTACCACGTTTTATAGCTTCTATTTTGCCCTGTAGTACATTTAGCTTCCAAGATGGGGCGTAGTTGCTAGTTGAGTCCGAAACGCTTAAAAAGGGCATTTCTGTTCGCATAGGAACGGATTTGACGTGAGGTTGTTCTTCGATTCGAGGAACGATCTCGTTCTGCTCTTCTGAACTAGTTGAACCGCTGACAAAACCAGAATCATAAAGAATATCATCATCAGAAAAGAAGTAATAGGCTGGCTTGAATTTGCCTTGAGCAAAAAGCTCCTTACCGAACTTCGTAAGCTTGATATCTATTACTTCTGATTTCTTATCGAATAATTCCATTAAACTACTAACAGTCCTTTTACAAACTCAGCAAACAACTTGCTGACAACTGAAGTTGTAATTGCCACAAATCGATTTACGTCTTCTTTATGATCTGCTTCATCATTCTGAATCTGTGCCCAAAGATCGCTTGCCTCTTCTAATGAAAGTAATGATGTATCTGGAATTTCCTGACCACCAAAAAACTTATCAATTGTTTCCTTAGCAATATCGATACCTTTATCACCATATAGCGCTACAGCATTAATTACGATTGCCAATACTGCTTTCTTGCTTGGATCTGTCGCCTTACTAGAAAGTTCTTGAAGCTCTTTGATTGCTTCCTTGAGTCCAGCAGTACCGATTAACTCAATGATTTTCTTTAGTTGCTCATTCATTGCGAAAGACCTCCATTGCAAAGTGTATCAGGCATTGGAATTTCTGGTACTTCTCCGGGTCTAGTTTCAGTTAGTCCGCTATTGTATAACATCATGCTCAAGTGCCAATTTAATCTAGTTGTCAAGAACAGATAAGTTTTTGCAGAATTCTCACAGCTTACAGTTGCCCAATGGCCATTTTGACACGCACAGTAATCTTGCATAGTCGCTTGAATAGTCTTGGCGCTTTCTTTAGCAACTCGATCTAGCATCATGTAATCTACTCTCACCGCTCGTTCATCACGAATAACGTAAGTCGGACAACCAACCATTGATAAAACCAACATCACTGTCGCAAGAATCATTACCAACTTTTTCATAATTTGCTTCCTTGTTTTTGCAATACGTTTGCAATGTTACCACCAATATTTAGCTGTTGCTTTGTTTCTTTCGATACATTCATTGCAACATCTCCAAGTCTTGCTTCAATATTCGATACATCACCAATTACTTCTGGTGCAGCAACATTTAGATTGACCCTTGGAACAATATCCAAGCTGGCATCTAATTTAACCGATTCTACCAACGAGAAGAAGTCATATGGCCAGTTGTAATTGTATTCTGGTGCCTTCTTGCCTACCTTGAAGTCAAACTGGAATCTTGCATCATCCTTAGAGTCAGCAGTAAGATTATAGTAGCTCTTTTCTGCTCTTTGTTTAACTCGGAACAATAACCATCGCACTCCTTCTGGCAGTTTTTCTCCACCAAAGAATTCAACTTTGCTCAAGCTGTGAGAGATTGTGATATCTTCTCCTTCGACCTTCATTGCAATCGAAGGCATCAAGCCCTGCCAAATATTCTCAATGTCACCTTGATTTAAATTGCTCGTAAATTCAAAGATATACATCGCAAATGGATTAATGTCTGGATAGGTTGAAAAGTCTAATGCTGGTGGTAGATAATACTTCTTCATCTTATCGTGCATATCTGTAATCGTTGTATTCTGAATATCTTCTACTGCTCCATAAGAACCCTTTGGTACTGCTGGTTTGCCAGCAGTCTTGAAAGCGGTCTGAAGAGAATACATCGTCTTATCGATTGCAAACATATTATATCCGGCAACGCTGACTGTCTTTGCGCCACTTCTTGTTGGATTGTCGACAAACGGAATGGCCACAACAGCTTCGTGAATCGTCTTGTTATCTGCTACTTCACCAATCTTGCGAGTACTCGGAATAAAGCCACAAACATCAAGCAAAGAACCAGTATTTGAAGCAATATCTCTACCACCCTTTTTCTTGTAGCTTTCCTCAAGAGAAATCCAAATTCCTTCATTACGCTCCAATGAACGTCCATGATTCAACCACATTCCGTACGGACCATAATCAGTATCCAAAGAAGCTGTACGAAGATCCGCAAAGTTCAAAACAGGACATTCAAACTTTGGATAAATTGCCCAAGCAGAATATCCAGCATCATTGATGTTTTTGATCGATGTTGGCACATAAACGCCATCACTAACAAGAGTATGTTCTGTCTCAGAAATTTTCGCCTTGCCTCTGATTTCAATAGATGATTCCAGCGGCATTGAAGAAGACCACAGTGGACTTCCGTTTGTTAGAATGTCTTCACCAATTGAAGCAGAAGCCATATCAACAAGACCTTCATTGATATATTCAACAGTCATTCCAGCTTGAATCTCATCAAGTGAATATTGTCTTGACTGTGTTGGCGTAAATGACAAACGGGCAACAGCCTTGCCATATAGATAAGGTGGAGCATATGCTGCATATGTCGGATCGGCTGACATTGAATAGAGATTATCAGAGCCGGTATATAACTCTGGAACTGATACCATTTGCATTGCGGGTCCAAAATATCTACCATCATAACTCAAATTATCACTAGGACCGTGATGTGTACTGAACACCATATCATGATCAGCAGTTTGATATAAGGTCACGTCCATATAATACGTGCTTCCAGAAACCATCGGCTTATACAAGCTTGATGGTGCTGACACATACGAAGCAAGACCTTCATTCTTCAATGTAAATCTTGGGACTTCTCCAAAGAAGTTGTGAGCAGCCATCTCAAACAGATTACTCGATTTCTCAGAATCCCAAAGAAAATATGGATAGCGAGTTGTTGCAGAGCTTCCAGTATACCACTCTGGCGCAACAAAATACATGCTATTGTCAACGCCAGCAACAGAAGATGAAGCCGGTACATAATCTTTCAACGAGAACATTGATTCGAATGGTACTCTAAAGTTTGGCTCTGTCGACAAAAAGCCAAAATCACCACCAGGACAAGCGTTAACAATAGTCGAGCCTGTCATTTCGGCTGGTAAAGTTCCAGAAATCATATCATAAATTAAACCATTGTACCCATCATCATGACCAGAGCCAGAGCCGTCACCCATCTTCCACCAATAAACCGGTGCGGGTTCAACAGTGGTCAAATCAAACAAAGAACAACGACCAGCATTATAAATCTGTGTAACGTCGGCTTGTTGAAGTCTAACTGAACCAGTATAATAAGCAAGATCGTCGACATATCCATTAAAACATAACTCCGGATTTAATATCTGTACAGTGCTGGCAGACAGGAAATTACCAACTACCATATCGACACTACCACTTGGCAACGTTGAATTCAAATTTGTAGTCAACGTATCAGCTTGTACACCATCGAGCCACAAGCTAGCACCGACTGCCGCTTTGTAAATTAATGCAACATGATGCCATGCGCCATCATAGGCATCGAAATATCCAAACAAAGAGTCTGAATGACCCAATCCATCATAAAACACAGCGTATAATGGATCTGCGCCGGTACTAATATTACTACTAACTTCATAAGCAATCTCAAAAATTCTTTTTGTGACATCAGATATATCAAAACGGGAAAGTAAAACTTTCGTATCGCTATGCCTTACGGTTGCCGGTGGAACTTTAAACCAAAAGGAAATTCCTAACCAATCGGATACACCCGCATTTAATCCACCATCATCGGGAATAATAATCCAATCATTGACACCATCTAAATGTACTGCCTTTCCGCCTGCTGCTTCGCCAGCCGATCCGTTAAATCCGCCAACTCCCAAATATGTTGGCCAATCAACAGCAATACCAGATTTAATTGTATTGTATACGATTCCTGGCGAGAACCAAGGTTGCAACATAGATTGAAGCTTCCATTGATCTTGTTGATCGATTGATTCTGTTCCCGTACCAGCGCCACTTAGTCCTTCGATGTGTTCAGCAAAGCTGCTTGAAAACAAATTTGCCAACTGCACTGTTCTGTGTTGTGGATAGAATCCATTGTACGGCAACAACTTCTTAAGACCACTGCACTTAAGACTTAGACGAGCGTTCTCTTTGTGTTGCTCATGATCCTTCATCAACTCATTAAAGTATTCAAAATCATCTGTGAACGTATGTTCTGCGAACAGTACAGAATCAGAGCTAGCAGAATGTTCAACTCCGTCAAGTTTGATTGGAAGCGTTCTTTGTGTTGCTCTAAAGTTTCCACCATTATCATCGACAAAGAAATCCATATATTCTGATACACGGTATTCTGGAATAAATCCATAACGCTGACTCATTGGTCGAAGATCTGCTGCAAACTCATTATAATCATTGTACCACGGAGCATTGCCAGCTTCAGAACCGCAAGTCCAGTTTGGCATACCAACTTCGTAGCTATCATTATTGATTCTGACGTTATGCGCATATAGACAACTGGCTGTCGCCATTTTTGCATCGTTATCTTGACCGGTAAACGATGTATAACGATAACCAGCAGCATCCTGCCAAGTGTTATTTAATTCACCTCCCTTACCAACAGAACCAGCTTCGGATTCGTCATCGTTTAGGTCCAATGGCCAAACAGAATTCCTGAAATCTTCCTTGTCAAAAGCATTGTGACCGGCAGGGAACGATCTTCCGCGATCACTCTTGTTGGTTGCCCAAATCTTTCTACGCTCCAACACGCCTCGATCGTAACCGTTTGATCCAGTGCCAACTACTTCTTGATAATCTGGTTTGTCTCGTTGAGTTGTTGAGCCGACATTCACCGCTCTAGGGAAAATTTGTTCTTCGTAGTGAAGACTAACAAATTCTGCTTCTTTGCTGTCATTCAAGTACATTTTACTATACGAATCATACAACGTTCTATTGTCTTGTCGATAATCTCCCAATAGTTGATCTTGCAATGCTGGTTGAGCAAATCTTTGTCTCTGATTTGAGAATGGATAAACTATATGAGCCGGATCGCCTGTCTCATTATCAACCAATCTCTGACGCAATGGATAATTCCAGCTTACGGCTGGTTCGTGATAGCTAGCTGTATTGTTGTCTGATGGCTCAATGACGATTTGGTTGTTTTTCTTCTGTAATCTTGCTTCTAGATGATCACCAGAGCGCAATTGCTTCCAAGTTGGATAACCAAATCGATCATAATGCAAAGCGTCTTGCAGAGTAGATGCTGTACCGAATTCAAAGAATGGTACATATTCTCCGTCAATATTGTCCATTCCGTCTTCTGGCGCATAACCGACAGAAGCAGTTTCAACAGAGGCAGTAATCCAAGCATATTGCTTGTCGTTCATCGGAATACTGTGACCGACAAATTCGTTATCATAGCGAGGCTCTAGAGTATTATCATCAATAGCAACATATCTGGTATTTCGATTTGCCTTACAATATGATGCACTTGGAGCACCATACTGAGAGTCATATCCAAATTGAGCACTGTGTTTGCTCATTAGAGTATCAAGTGGCATTCTAACAGAAAGGTTTCGATAATTCAAGCTGTTATAAACTGAATATTCTTCACTTTCTGGATCACAGGCTCCAACGCCCATTGTATCTGCTCCACCAGGGGATGCAAACTTATTAACAAAAATCGTTTCGACACGATCTCTTACTGGAACGGCATAGTCAACTAGCCCTTCGACATATGGTGATTCGATATAGTTTTGTCCGAAATCTTCTGGATGATCACGAAGCCATAGATTATTCTCTTTTCTTCCAGTAGTCTGAACGCACGCATACTTTCTTTCGTCTGCTCTTGGAAGTCCGGTCATCGTTGGCATCGTAATTGTGCCTTCGATTGAATATTGTTGATCTCCTTGAACATCGGACATATCAATAGTTGCTAGATTTTCACGTTGCTTTGCCGAGTGATAAACGGGCAATTGATATTGTACTTTGTTGCGCTCAAGTACGTGACTTTCGATAACATCACCGATCTTGACGGAGAAAGATGCTCCTGCTGGTACTAGATTCGAAATAACGGCAACAACTGCTCCATCAAGCCACTTATAGAATGAGGTAAATCGCTCAATCGTTGAGCGATCTGTTACATTTGCGAAGTATTTTTCTCTTACTGTTCTCAATCGATCATACGATGGCTTGTATTTGTCAAGCGGCATACCGATCAGATTGTTGAACTCTACGATTGCAGAGAAGGTCTTTAAGATCTCTTCTGAGATTGTTCTCCACATACTCTTTTCTAGCGAAAACGAATGCTGCACCGGTCTAAACGAGGCTGGAATCGATTCTGAGTTTTCATCAAAAACGCCAACCATTCCAGACGTACCAACACTACCAGGAATTTCACTCTTGGCGATTTGGATATATTCTACATCAACCACATCGCTTGAATCCGCTGGCATATACATGCACAAGCCAGGATGCTTCAAACAAAGTGACTCACTTAAAAATCCATATGTATTATTTGCGTAGAAGTCTGCCGATCCACTGGAAATGTCAAGTACTTCCAACTCACCGACATTGTTTGAACCAGTGACAAGTTCGAAATCCCAATGTAAAGCCAACATAGCACTATTCTTGATTTTGATTCCATCCAAATACAATAGGGAATCGTAATCTGAACCATAATCTCGTCCAAAACTATTAATGTCTTTGGCGTGACTAATAATTTCATTATCTTCTAGACATGCTTGCCAAACCTTAAAATCTGCAACTCGCACATCGGTTCTATAGATTAAACTAGCACTCAGAAAATCTGAATGCAACGATCCAACATAATATCGCTTTGGTTGCGCAATCAAACCAGAAACGTCACCAGCAGGATAGGAGACACTCAGTGCAAACGAATCAGCCAACTGATCGATTTCGTATTTATATCCACCAAACTCGATATATCTACTATCGGTTTCTTTGTGTAGTTCTGTATTTGCTCGTACGTACAGATGCCAATTGCGACCATCATACAAGTCGTTGATTGTATCGCTTTCTAGAGAACCAAATGTTCCTGTCAAGCAAAATCGACCAGAAGATGAGTTTGAGTCATCACGATAAATCAATACGTCAAACGAAGCAGAATTGTTGTTCCATTCATAGCTGCCAGTGTTGCTTGCATCGCGATATCCGCAGATTGATGAAGTCAAAAAGTCTGTCGAAATCCAAAATTCAGACTCTTGCGATTGCTTTTCTGGAGCAATAACATCAACTTCTACCGTAAAGCCACCACGCTTGTTTAGCTCGTAGCCTGCGACATAATTTGTCTCATCAGCGTTGCTGGCTGTCTGGATTACTGTGCCTTCAAAACGATCAACATTATAGAAGTCAATAACTTTCTTTCTTGTAACTGTCTGATAATCTTTCGATTCATCAAATCGTACTGTCTGATTATCTGCATTAACAACCAAACGATATAGTTCATCATCAACACCAAAACATCTCAATGCATGACGAATCGCTTCTTCAGTACCTTTGGATTTGAAAATATTGGTTAGATTGTCGTAAAGACGATGATAAATTGTGTTCTTGATATCTTTTACTGATTGTTCGAAGATAATCGAATCGTTACGATTGCCAATGCTTTCAAGTAACTCGGCATCAGCAAATAACTCTCCAACTGTCAAGCCATGCGATTCCAAAAGATGCTTTGCAAATGGTAGAGGCTTTCCACCAGTATCATATAAATGATTTACGTTGCCAACCTTCGGAAGTTCATTGATAAACATATGAAGTTCATCAAGATAGCTTGAAATAATCTGAGTAATATATTTGAAGTTGTTTCCTGCTTCTTCATCTTCTTCAAGCAAATAGCCCGGGAACAACTTATAGAACGAATTAGTATTCTGTGTATCGTATACAATACCGCTCTGTTGCTTTGACTCATACAAAGCCAACACGTCTGGGTGATTAGCGTACATGATTGGATCTGGAATCTCGTCTGTCATTGCAGAGCCAGTCGAACGACAACTTGTATTGTAATTCACGAACGTTCCATTTGATGCACGACCAGCATAATCAAGGACAACGGAATCAATCGAAGATGTTCCAGTAATTCCCTCGTTAAACTTGAAATATACTCCAAGATCTAGATTGTCATCTTGAGTATTTGTTCCGCCATAAACTGATGTGAACCAATTTTGAGCGATCTTTTCGAAGGTTCTTGCAGTCTTCCAAAAACGGAATTCGTCAAGAGAACCAACTAAACCAAGTTGTCCTAAACCTCCAGTACCAAAACCAAAATATTCCCAAGCGTCTGCTTCAAGCATTGCGCCAACCGAAGCTGCCAATCCATTCGAAATTGATGGAATTGGCGAACTTGGCGTAACGCCATAATCAATTCCACTTGCAGATTCGTCAAGCTGTCCATTGTGATAAAAATACGGAACCAACATTCCAGCTTCACTTTTAAAAGTAAAAGCATAATGCTGCCAAGCTTGCGAAACATCAGACAGTTGCCAATAAAAAGTATCCAAAGAATCGTTATATAAAACGTAAATCAACCATTCCGGATCTGTTTCAGTACCACTCAACAACGCCAATACTCTAAAATAATCTGGAGTACCATAAACAGCCGTACCGGAATTTGAAGAATCAAATACAACGACACTGCCAGTCCTCCCGGCAACCTCATCCATCCAAAACTCTATAGTGACGCCTTTATCAAAATCATAAACAAGATTCGCCTCTCTTGTTCCAGATTGATAAACATTATCGACACTTGGACCACCAAAAATAGTAACACATTGTGTACCATCAAAATTCACATATCCAGTTGTCTTTGGATATTCACTATCAAAAACGTAATTATCGTAAGCGCTTCCAGATTGATACCAAGTTTCTTTTTCTTTTCGAGAACCATCATAAGGATAGCTGTCATAAATCCAGCTTACGGCTCTAGTCCCATAAAGTTCCGCACTACCATAATGCACGAAATTGGCATAGTCGGAAAAATCGACACTTGGAATAATTCGCTCATCTTTGTTCAATTCCGAATCAATTGCAATCGAATTGACGGACTCGACAGTTAATGTACGGCTTGTCTTGTTCTCGAAATATTTTTTAAGATTGCTCATTATTCCTCAACCTTGAAATTGAAGATCTCTGGCTGCTCAACATCATTATATCTGAATTGGAATGCGTACATATATCCTGGCTCCAAAAGACTAATATCGAATGTAAAGTAATTACCATTGGCGTCATATGATAACTTGGTATATGCGCTATCATATGCAATCACTTCGTAATTATCAACCACTCTAAAAACGCGATAACAAGCCTCTCTTGCAATTTGTGATTCTTGCGTGGCATTCGAAACAGTGTAAAGCGTTGGCTGCCAATTTTTGTCTCGAATAAACAATCTAAACATTGCATTAGTTTCTTCGGTTGAATATCTGTTCTTTAAATTGATAATCTTTGTGAAGTGTTGCTCTGGACCGAAGTGATTGCTAGGCGTCAATGTCTTGGGAACAAAACTTCCAGTATAAAATTCAATACCATTTCCATCACCCCAAACATCATAAACGATACTAGATGTTGTTGGCTCTAATGCTACATCAACAACATAGATTCCAATCGATTCCCAAGAACCGGTAAAACTAGCGGACAACCATTCCATGTTTTCATCATATAGATCAACATAAATGGAACCTGTCATGCCGGGAATATCTTTCAAGCCAATGCCACGAACATAATTGTAAAGGTACAACTTGTTCGTATTATCTTCTTCTGAAGCCAGAGAACTACTAAAGTAGAAATCTCCACGATCATCAGACTTGGAAGATTGCCAACGAGCCTCAAGTACCGGTTTTTTGAAAAAGAACTCTGTTCCTCTGGCAAAAAATCGTTTGGTATAATAAGAACGTTCCTCAGAACCATCCTCTTGACTACCAGACAACTTGACTAACACTCCTTTGTTTTCTGTTGTCTCGTCAATCCAACTTTCAACTAAATTGGTAATGTCAATCTCCAGATCTTCTGTTCCTTCGTCAAAGAATTGCTCAAACTGTGGACTTCCTAGATAATCACCTCCTTCTGAAGTCCACGAAATATTCAACGACGAACTAAGCCAACTAGCTTGCCCTTCGTCTGAATACGTTTCCATATCAAGCCCGATCCCTTCTGTCCATGAACTTGATACAGGCAAGACCTGCAATGTAAATTGTCTTGGCAACGTTTGAGCATGCGGAGCATTAAAAACCCGCATATAGAAATTGACACTTCCGCTAGTTGGAATGCTTGTTGCTTCTCGATCTGCAATAATCGAATCAACATCAAATTGAAATAGCACTCTAGATTTCTCAATTGAGCTAGATGTGGCTTGTCCAAAAATGCTAAAAACTTCTGCGATATCGCTAGCACCCATATTGGATTCTTCGCCTCTATCAAGCATGTTTTCCTTGAAGGCATTGGTAATTGTAGTATCTTTAGTACAAGAATAACGCTTGATAGCCATGTTAAATTACATTCCCCTTCACGTCGTCCCACACATATTTAACTTCAAAAATACAGTTTGCTGGACAACGAATACTTCTGCCATCGGCTGACGTATTCGAGTCAACATCGAACTGTACGCTAGAGTAATTTGCACCAGTCTTTTGTGTCACTTTGACCTTCGTAACATCTAATACATCATCTACTTGGCGCAAAACAGAGTATACATCGGTAATGTAAAAATCTTCACCAACATTGCTCGTATTTGAGAAAAAATCTTTCAAAGCCGCTACTGCACGTTTGTATACTTCGTATTTGTCTCGATCTGAGGCAGCCATAAATTCGAATTCAATCGCCAAATTAATAATCTTAGCGTCATGAATATCGACAACATCATTAATCATCTTATTCTTGATTAACCAAAAACGAAGATTTTCCTTAATTGCATCGTTGGTTTGCGTCAATACTCCAGTAGCATCTTCCGAAACAACGTAAAGATTTAATGTTCTGGTAGATGAATCTGTCTTTCCCTTAGCTACTCCAACTCGTTTAATAGCTCCAAAGGATTGTGGCATTGCATATACCAAAGCCTTGTAATCTTGCTCTGTAACTGCACGACTCTGAGCCGCAAAAGAATCAACCATTCTTACTTTGACTTCCTCAACTGACGGTAATGTAACATCGCCAACAATCGGAACATCATTATTAACTTCTAGGCTGCTTTGTACAGCTTGCATTTGAGAACGATCTAGTCCAACGGTATTTCGAAATTGAAAATCCGTTTTGCCAACTACGCTCAAGGCTCCAGAAGAGACATTAACATTATCGACGTTATTATAACGATAGACAATTCGCAAGGCAGTATTGGCTGGAACAATGCCATACTTGTCAGTCGCCAATAACTTAGTTGGATCAAACGATGTATCAGAAACGTATTGCTTTCCATATAAATTTAACGCTACTTTTGATGGTTCTGCTACAGATGACTCAGACAATGTAGCATCAGTGCCAGAACCAAACATCAATGTTGTATACGTTCTATCTCTATCTACAACAAATCTGCGAGGCACAATATAAGGACGAAGCAAGTTGTTTGCATAATTTCTTGTATTCTCGTCATGGTTAATAATAGAACGCAAAACTGTATTCTGTGAAAGATGAGTTACCTCAAAATATTCATGACCTTCGGCATCTATTACAGAAATAATTTCAGAAACATTTTTGGCAGTTAATTGTAGCTTCAAAAATTTCTGATATGCACCAATTTGTTGATATTCGACTCCCAAGGCTCCGGAAATAACATGTCCAGAAGATCTTACTGCGTATGACGTTGGCTTTCCGGTTTGTGCGTTGACTTGAGCAGCAACGAAATCCGTAGAACTCGAAAAATCAACATCTTCGTTGAGAATAAAACTAGCACCAGCAGTCGAATTAAACGTGCTACCCTTTTTAAGTACTGGCATATATCTTGAATCCGGTCCTAACGCATTCGTTAGTGCAGGAACCAACACGAACACTTGAACTGCTCCGTAAGATGATGGATTCCCCAAAAATCTATATCCATAACTTTTTGCATGGCGTAAAATATTATTGTACTCTAATGCTGTATCTGGAAAGCTTTCGTTAGTCTGATAATCCAAATAAAACGAAAGTACATCACCAACATAAGAAACAGAATCAATTATCAACGATCCTAGACCGGGTTCTGAAAAATCTTTGTACGTATCTGGATAGTATCTCTTTGCATGCTCAATCAAAGCTTCTCGAATTGAAGCATAATCTCTATTGATATATTTGATTGGAACAACTCTCTTAGAACTCATTCGTATTTGTTCCCTCTTCGGAAATGTTGACGTTAATCAAATCGCTGGCTCCCAGTGGTTCAATAAAATACTGAATCTGCAAACGAAGCAATTGATCATTCTCTTCTACAAATTCAATATTTTCAATCTTGATATACTTTAAATATAAAGCCACTTGCATATTAATTTTTGCCTTAAGTGCTTCTTTAGTTACAAAAGTGCTTTGCTCAAACAGAAAATTCTTGACACCAACTCCAAACCCAGGATTCATTGCACGTTCACCAGGGGCAGTCAACAAAAGATTTCGAAAATTTTGTCTGACAAGATCTCGATACTGTTCTACTTGTGCGAATCCTCCAGCTTGTGTTTCATCGCCTCGTAATGGAAAGCTAGGTGTCAAACTCATTTATTTTTCTCTATGTATTCGCTCTGTTCTTTGTTACCGGCTTGTTCGGTGTACACCTTAAATAGATTCATACATGCTTCTGCGTTTCTTTTAAAGTTACCATAAAGCTCGATATTTTTATCATACACGTACAAGGTAATTACGGATAAAATTTGTTCCAATGGAAAGCAGAACTTAAACAACTCTTGCCATTCTGGCGTATCGGCTAGTTCGAACGACAATTGTGCCGGATTGCTTTCATGTTTTTGAATGATTTCAACCATTTGAGCCAATGTCAAATCTGCTGCAATTGGAGATTCATATTGTGCCAGAGAAATTGGATAAATGTTTCTCATAACGTCTGTGGCATTTCCGCTAACAGGAAACCATTTTGAAAACTCAGCAACCACAAAAAGCCTCTTATTTATAGCGGTTTTTGGCAATGTCGTTGCATTTAACATGCTCTGAAAATCGACAATATTAACATTTGGCATTTGCTCGCTTAAATTTTCATATACACTTGGTAATACAGGCGGTATATAAACTAATCGTAAACCATATGAAGCTTCACTATAGAAATTGTTAACCTTATCAGTAGGAGTTGCTAGCGTAAACATTGTTATGACTTTTTCCGGATCAATCCATTCAATAGTACCGTCCAAGCCGACAAGCTTAACGTATTTTTCACGAATCAATTGCCCGTTCGTTAAGCTGTTTTGTGGTTTCTTGAATATACTACTAAATTCAATAGCTTTTGTGTCTGTAGTATTCGCGGCAAACAATCTAGAACGAGTACCACCATCAGATCTGGCAATACTCACTAATGGTAAATTACGTACAAATGCAGCGTTGAAACTGCTAGCCTTCTTGAGATACAACGCATCTTTGGCATCATCAATAGTCGTCGACCACATTTGCTCAATCAAGTCAGGAATTGGTTGAGATGTTTCTGCTATTTTATATTGAGCGCGCAAAATTTCTCTACAATACCAAGCAGTCGAATCGCCAAACTCTTCTTGCAATCGATCTGTCAACCCTTTCTTAAGCATCGACACTTCGGTAACATCAAAAGCACGTTGAATAGACAGCGTTTTGAACAGCACTTCGATAATCATCGCTCTGATTCTGGCGTATACGACTCCGGAAGCAAAAGCAATATCCATCGGTCTTGGAGCATTAGGAGCAATCTTATCTAATGCATGTTCCGCATATACGTTTTTTACGAGATTCTTGATTGACAATTTATCTTCATCGAAATTATAATGATCACGCTGTTCAAGGTAATCATGATATTCATCAAGCTGTTTTGTATAATCAGCAGCTAAAACATCATCACCTGGAATTGTAAACGGTTTTACTTCAATTGGGCGTGCAACACTAGACAAATTTTGCTTTACCTGAGCCAAAGCAAATCCAAATAAATCGTCATAGATTCCTTGATAGACTTTATCTGCATAATATTGTTCAAGCTTTGCCAAATCTACTGAATTTGAAATCACTTCTTTCCAGGCTTCTGAACATAAAAATCCAAAATATCTCTCTGGAAACGACAGTGGAGTCTCACCCTTGATTCTATCTGGAGTTTTCTCAATTACTCGTTGCTTAAGTTCTTCGGATAATTTTACTTCGCTAACGATACTGTCTGTTCCTCGTATAACCCTGGCATATAAAGTATCTCCATCAAATGCTTCAGTGGGCATACCAAACGAAACAGTATCAGTCTTTAACATTGAATAATTCGACAAACTTACTCTTTCAGACTTGTTTGCCAACAAAAATTCATCAACCGCTAACGACAATGCTTGCGAAATGGTGATTGTCAATTGTGTTCTAGTTCCGAGCATTAGTTCTGCAATTTCTTGTGGATTTGTCACAGCCATCGTCGCATTAAAATACTTGCGCGTATCTTGTACCAACTCTTCAACGACATACTTGAAAATCGGCTCCATTACTTTCTCAACACTGTACATCAGTTCAGGGGGTGTTGATGAAATTACGCCTTTTATTACGGAGCCATCTTCGTTCTTTTTGTCCATCAACACTGGCGTTACAAGTTTGCGATTCGGATTCTTTAACATATCCGAATACTTAATCAACAGTTGCTTGTTTCGCTCAAGATCTTTATTGGCTTGTTCTTCGGCTTCTTGTTGAGAAAGTCCCTTGTTCTTGTAAAGCTCTATTTTCTTGCTGACAAATTGTTTATCACCGCAAATATAACGCTTCTTTGGTGGATAACTAGCCGTTTCTTCTTTGGGTTCACTCTGAATTTCTTGCTCAAGCGCATACAACTTTTCTTGTACAACGTATTTCTGCAAAGCCTTGCAGAAAGCTTTAGATTTTTGAGTGGTATTTAATAGCTTTGGAAGATACAAATACTTGTGACCAAAACTGTCAACCCACTTGTTGTCAGCCACCTCAACAATTTGAATAGTCGTGCTTTCTGTTGGTTTTCCGTTGAGCATATAGTACATGTTCGTAGGATTCAACGTAGCTGAAACATCATCGAGCAAATTACGAGCTTCTTGATTAACATCACTCTTAAATTCAGCTACCGGTTGATTAATATATATGTCTTTTTGATGATCTGCTTTAGCTTGTGCAACTTCATCCGGATGATTTAACGCCAATACAATCTCTCCAAGCGGAGTACCTGTTTCTTCTTCGACGGAATTAGAGACATAAGAATTTCCCTTGGCTTTCTGCCATACCAGATAATCATTCGCCTTGTGTTTTCCATAATCAACAGAATCGCGACAACCTTCTTCAAGAAGTCGCATCAATTCTTTCATAATATCGACAACTTGCTGATCTAACGCATCTCGAATGGCTTTATCGACTGCATCAGATAGTCGCTCTAGCCAATCCAAAAAATCAAATTTTCCAAAACTAGGAAACGTCCAAGTGCCCAACAAATTTGGAGGATTTGGCCAAGAGAGTTCCAGTTGCTTTTGGTGCAAACAGCTTACAGCAGCCTTAATAAGCTCGCCTATATCAATTTTCGAAATAGCGTCGCTGTACGCTGAAGCAAGATCTTTGACTCTTCGAAGATAACTGTTTTCTTCTTCATCAATTACGTTCGAAATCCTACGATTCTTGTTGAACTTTTCTCTGCGAATACCAAGATCGTCAAATTTTTCCGAGTCTGAATCTAAATTATCGCCAGGATTTTCTTTATCATCAGATGGTCGAAGTTCTGTGCCACTGTAATATTTCGCAACAAAGTCAAGCACTTGCATATTTTCATCAGCCAAAATATCAGCTAAATAATAAAACAAGAACATGATCTTCTTAGATTGAATCGGAGACAGGTTGGCAAAGCGTGATAACCCATTTCTCATAAAGAAGACTCTATCGCCAACAACATAAGAGAACGTCACAAATCCATGATCTTCGTTCTGGTAAAAATTGATATATGCCGGTTCTCCAGTCATTTCTAAACTGGTCATCTTTGACATATAATCAGCATAAATTTTATTCTTAGTTTGTTCTTGAATCAAACTCTCAATGTGTTGCGGAATCTCTCGAAGTAAAGCGGCATCATCGTTCATATTAATGCCGTTTACTCGACCGGAAAAACCAGTATCCAACAAATACTGTTTATCTTCAAGAATTCTTGTAGCTGACGCAACGACAGTATTTAATCTAGCGCGCTCATATGAAACGTTATAGCGTGCAGCTTTTTCGTGCTCGTAATATTTCTCAAAACCCTCATTGACCTGTGCATCTGTTTTATCAGGAAACATATCAACGTAGGCTTTATTGGCAACAACTAGTACTCTCATTTTTATCAATGGAGATTCGCTGGTCTTGTAATCCTTTTCGTAAACTAATGAGCGAGTTACAGGATTCGATGGATCGAATTTATCGTAATCCGTAAAAAAATCTGGAGGGTAATACTTCCCGGCTTCATCTAGAATTGCTTGAAAACCTTTACGCACAGAAGATTCTAGTGCTTTGACTCTAGGACTCTTGTTTTCTTCGATATATTGCTTTATTTTTGTGTTGGAATCTTTGATTGCTTGATTGTATGCCGCTTCTTTCTTGGCTACCTTTTCTTTGGCTTTCGGGATCTTTTTTTCGTGAATATCAGAACGCTTTTTCTTTAAGTCCTCAATCTGTTTGTTTTGCTTGGCAATCTTTTCTTTATACATTGCCACAATATCGGCATCAACAGGAACACGCGCATTTGCAGATTCCATATTCGACACATCAATATCGCGTACTTGCTCTAAGTGCTTAATTTCTTCGCTAAGATTGACAACCTTTCCATCAGAGCGCTTATACTTTTCCTGTTCTAAATCGGACAATTCGAGCTTTGACTTATCCCAAGAATTTTTTGCCTTTTCTACTGATGCTTCTTGTTTGACAATAAACGGATTCTTAGCCGATTCAACTGCTTCTCCAGCGGGTTTACCGGTGGTTGCCGGTTCTTGAGAACCAGAGGCGACATATTCTGTCGTAGTGCTATCATCTTCAAGATCAATTCCAAAGCGATCATCTTCTGGTGGTGGAGGATTGACTAGTTCTTCGTTTTCTTTTGGAATTTGCTTGTCCGACGAAACTACAATATTCCACTTGCCATCTTGTTCCCAAACTGTCCAAGGCTCTCGATAATACCAATCCGCTGTGACACCAGTTTCACCCTGAGGGGCTGTTGTCGGGGTAATTACATGTGGCGTACCGTCCGGATTCATTGACGCTAGAGCAAAATTATCTCTAGGATCTGTCCATTTCTCTACATTTTCAAATGGGTCTAGATTGGACATATTAGTTAGCCTTATTGTACAGACTGTTGATATATTCTTTGCTAGTTGGAGATAGATAGTCCCAATACCAATTCACCAAATTGATCTTTTGATTAATCAGTGGAATCTTACCATCCGACAAATATGTTGACAACGCTTTTGCTACCGAGGGCGCCAAGTCTGCCGATGGTGTTGTCGGTGAACCTGGAGCCGCACAGATATGCGTATGTGCAGCTAGAGCAGCGTCTAGCGCTATCAAGGCTGTCAAAACGTTATCTACAATTCCAGTCAATTTTGAAATGTTTTCATTCATTGATTTCAGGGCGCTGGCCAAATTTTCTCCCTTGACCATTGACTGTAAGCCAGATGGTTGATTTCCAGCGTTAAGCTCAATACCTCGAATTGCTTTTACTTCTCCACCTTGAGAATTAAATCTATCGGTTCTTGTAACAAGTTTAATTCCGCCATCTCTTGCAATTATTCGAATTCCATCTGCCTTTAAAGCAATGGCAGAATGAGCTTTAATGTTCCCGACATTTCCATCTACTAAATTAAAGTTCTTGTCTACATCTGTTTTTTGACTAATGTGGATTCGCGCTGCATCTCGAAAAAAATCAGGATTAACGACTCTCTTTTCGCCCTTTTCGTCTACCAACTTTGGTGATGGACAATCTCTGCCAACAACAATGTCGAGACTACCAGCTTGCGTGTGACCTTCACCACCGTAGCCAGATTTTAGGTCTGCCGGTCGATCTCGACCAAATACGATCCATGCATTGTTCTTACCGGAAATGACTGTTTCGCATGGCGCTTCGTTGAAATTTGGAATAGGTTCAACCAACTGATCGTTGAACACTCCGCGAGAAGTAACAATGGCAACATTGTCTGTATCATTAACGGTACTTTTCTTAGTATCCGAAAGTCCACTAATATCAAATACTGGCTTGCGAGTTGTCAAATTTCTCTTTCTCCGTTATGCGACATTAATATCTTTACTCCACGTTGTATAAGCAGTTTTTTTATCTTGCGCAGTATTCCATCGACCAGTATAAGCCTTGAATCTACTTGTTAGTAGATCGTACCCTCCGTTGGCTTTGGTATACTTCTCGATATGTCTCCAATATAGACCACATGCCAAAATGCCGTTCTCTGGCAAATAAAGCTGATCGTGCGGAATTTTACCCGCAATGTCGGGATATTTTTCTTGCATATATTTCCAGTTTGAATTTCTTGTGTTCTGTCCAATGCCATATGCCGAGCTATGAGCTTTTACGGCAGATTCCCAATTGTTTCCATAGACTCCAACCGGTCGTCCAGTAGCTTCTGTCATAATTACAGTCCAAAACGCGCCAGGATCTTCAATGCCAAGCCGTTTACATACTTTGATAGCTTCTTCTTTAACTCTTGTAACTGGCCAATCTTTAAATAACTGTGAAGAAACCTTATCAAATTGACGATCCAAATTCCAAATATATCGCTGAAACTCAACGGACATATTAACACCTTGCAACGGAACAAAATCTGGATCGTCTGGAAAAATTGAATTCAAAATTTGATTGCCCACTCCTTTGATTCCTACAAATTTGCCATCTAGTTTGGTATACCCGCCAGGACCATCAGCTTTCAAATTGTTGGTATTACCATCTGGTTGTCCCTGTACCGGTCCTAGATAGATTGGTCCAGTAACGTTGACTTTATTAGTGTAGTCTACCCAGACAATATCGCCAGCATTGGGAGCTTCTATATCTTCAGATTGAGCCTCAAATATTGGATACATCTCAATAATTCTAGCATCTTCACCTTCGCGAGCCTCTAATTCATTTGGTTCTGGAAGCATTGCATGAAGCTCTGGAATTCTGGCTCTGATTCTGACCAAATTTGGAGGATCGTCAGAAAATGCCCAACTTAACCAAGAGGCTCCATTTGCTTCTGGCTCAACGCGAAGTACAACCGCTTTAAAGGCTCCAGTGTTATTAAGAGAATCTAATGTTTGCGAATCTTGAACAGAGCGCTCCAGAGCATTAATTGCGCTTGTTGGCGCACTTCTTCTTCGAATGATAGGCGGTTCAATTGGATTTAGGTCACCATATGCGAATTCTTGTCGACCCTCAATAGCCATACGACTTATTTGCTTTCTATTTACTGACGATTAAGCGCGCGTTGACGTTCAATTTCTTCATATTGAGCATCAATTTCTTCTTGAGTCATTGGCTCGTCAGCAACAGCATCGTTCTTGTGCATGCCGTGAATGATTTTAATAAGTTGTTCATTTGAACGTTGTAGAGTCTCAAGATATTTGGCAGCAACCAAGCCGCCCTGTTCTAACCGACTCTGCTGCTTCATGTGGATCATCAGATCGCTTAATAGCGCATCAACCTTGATACGATCATCGTCAATGTTCTTTAGTGCTTTAGCGGTTAGGTCGCCTGAATCAAATTTCATTCTCTTCGTCATAGATAAAATCCTCATACCCTTCATCCCAAATGCCTCTCCAAACTAAATATTGCTCTCGAAACTTTTTGAGATGACATACAATTTGTTTGGTACTCAGTCCTGTGATCTCTCTTAGATACAAATATATAGCCTTTTTATTGAAGATTTCAATATCTTCTTTGCTGTCAAACAAAATTTTGAGGGCATCATAGACCTTCTTGCGATTGGCGGTTGATTCTTCTTCGGAATCTTCCCAAGTAGCAAATTCCTTTAAAAATGTAGACCAAAATTCGTCACGTTCTCTGCTATCAAGATACGGAAGCGATTCAGAAATCAATTCTTCGCGTTCTGATAAAGCAACACCATTCTTTGAAGCATCTTCATAGTGCATCTCTCTCTTTAGCAGAGATACGTGACGCTTTCGTTCGTGACTAAACCAATTACGAGTGATAACTGTAAAATATGCAAAAGCCTTCGAACCTTTAGCCGGATCGAACTTATCAAGAATAGTCATTAGCCAAATCTTACACTCTTGCTTCTTTTCTTCAATATTTGGAAGTGACGTATACTTGTACGTATATACGATCTTGTCGACTAACTCTGAAAATACTGGCTGTAACAAATCTTTGTACAGTTTATTCTTTTCATCTCTATTTGTCGATGATGCATATTGAATAATGGCATTTTCATGAATTTGTGTAAAGTAATAGTTTTTGGGAGTCTTGCCAGCGGAGTTAGTATACTTGCCTGACGACTTCGCTTTTGTCGATTGTTTCTTGTTGCTCTTCTTTGTGATCAATATCTAATTCCTCATCTTGTGAGGACTCTGAAGTTTGTCGATCATACTCTAGCGCATCTTTTTGATCAAACAAGCCAACCAAGTATGTGTCATGTTCAAATTCATCTATTGCAGATTCTAGAAACTTTGTATGTTCGATAAGCTTTTCCAGAGTCGGTTCGTTGTAATATGACGGCATCTTGTATACGCGCTCTAAATGTTGCTGATAATCTTTCAATTCTGCTCTAATTGAAAACCAACCCAAGACTAAGGATTGTACACGCTTCATGAGCGCTCTAACATAAAGCAGAAAAAAAATCACAACAACAAATAGAACTACTGTAAAAAACCAACCCATATTATTGTTTTCCTTTTAATTCCTCGCGCATTGACTCAATATAAGATGTTAAATTCTTTCGTCGAATCTCCAAGTTGCGATCTTGATTTGTAGATGATGCAGCGTTCTGCAATCTGACTTGATTGATGACTGGAACTCTTATTAATTGCTGCGCATCTGCATTGCACATCGGGCATGCAGTTAACGGTTTTGTCATTTCATGAGAAACCGTATATTGTTTGTTGCACTCTTTACACTTATACGTATAAAATGGCATTTCTTACCCTTCAAAGTCTACAAGAATCGAATCCATTACCTTCTTAACTTCTTCTGGCTGCTCGTCATAGGGGCTAGCATCTGATGAAACGCGCAATACAGGCGGATTCTCGATCCAAACTTCATCGTCCTTGATAAAGAGCTTCCAGCCCATCAATTCTGGCATAATGTCTGTTTGTTCTGCCAACGAATTCTGTAGCGCAAACAACATTGCCATTGCAAACTGTTCCGATACCTTGAATGTCTTCTCTTCTGTCATTTCTTTTCTCCTAGTTTTTAATTAACCGCAACACTTCTTGTTCATCATGATTATACATTAATTCTACCAATTGTTCAAAAGTCACTTCTGGTTGCCATCCAAGTTCATTTTGAATTTTACTAGCATCACCAAGCAGTAATGGAACTTCCGCTGGGCGTTGGAGCGTTGGATCGAGAGAAATATAATCCGCGCAATTTTCAATTCCAGCACATCTGAAAGTCTCCAATACAAAATCAAAAACAGTACGAGTGATACCGGTGGCTACTACGAAAGTGTCTGGTTTATCGTGTTGCAACATCATGTACATGGCGTTAACATAATCTACGGCATAACCCCAATCGCGCTTTGCATGTAAATTTCCAAGTACAAGTTTGTTCTGAAGCCCATGTTTAATTCTCGCAACGCCTTGTGTAATTTTGCGTGATACAAATTTTTCACCTCGACGTTCTCCCTCGTGGTTGTAAAGAATGCCACACGCAATAAACATTCCATATGCCTCTCTGTAACTTTCGCAAAGCTGATGAGCACATAGTTTTGCACATGCATAAGGGGAAACGGGAAGCATTGCGCTCTGTTCATTTTGGGGCACTGCAATATTTTTGCCAAACATTTCACTGGTACTGGCTTGATAAAATCTCGCTTCTGGTACAATCTTTCGCATTGCATCGAGAAGTCTTAGCGTACCAAGTGCATTAACGTTCATGGTTTCTTCTGGCACCTCAAACGAAGTATGTACGTGAGATTGAGCAGCAAGATTGTAGATTTCGTCTGGTCTGTGTTTATGCAGAGCATTCCAAAGACTCGAAGAGTCGGTCATGTTGGCATATTCCAATTGAAAATTGGGATCTTTGAGCGCTGATTCGAGATTGCTGCCGCACTCTACGGCTCGGCGGCGAGTCAATCCGACAACCCTATAGCCTTTTTGCAAAAGAAGATCGGATAGATGAGAGCCATCTTGTCCATTTACGCCGGTTATGATAGCTAGCTTTTGTTTGTTACTCATGATTTCTCCACAAATTCAAGTAAAGTATCACAGATATGCTCAATTTCGTTAAGTGTCAATGTCGGATATGAAGGCAAGACAATCACCTTTTCAGATAATTCTTTAGCTACATCATCTTTCTGACAGAACACTCTAGAATTTAAACGCAAATGTTCGTGACGAGTATACGGATAAAACATTGGTCTAATATCAATGTTGCGTTCTGAAAAGAAAGATTCAGCCTGCAAATATGTTCCAGAATTTTCTAATTTTACTGCAAACATCCACTCTGCTGCTTTTGTGTTTTCGGCGTTCTGTTGATAGCTCAACTTTGTTGAACTGCTCAATTTGGCACGATACGCTTCAAAAACGGCATGCTTGGATGTTAGGATCTCATCGACAGATAAAAGCTGACCGCATAACATTGCAGCCTGTAAATTCGTCATTCTGAAATTATGAGCTAGCGTATCATGCACGAATCTGGTTGAAGTATTGCCCTGATTAACGTATGATGCAATATATTTCGCAATCGTATCATCATTGGTTACGAACGCATCTCCCTCGCCCGAGGTTATTGTTTTGTTTGCAAAAAAAGAAAAAGAAGCACAAAGACCAGCAGAGCCAACTGGCTTTCCATCATATTCACCAAACAAAGCTTCGCACGCATCTTCAACAATCAACGCATTTGGAAACTTTCTCTGAAGCGCCGGTACATTTACGGGATTGCCCATATTGTGAACTACAAAAATAACACCTGAAGCTAGCATTCCCTCTCTTTCTAACCAATCAGCTGATAAGTCCATGTTCCAAGTGTTTTTGTCTGCATCCAAGGCTAAAATATCGTATTTATCATCATGCAGAAAACTGTTGACGGATGCAACATAACTGTTGTTTGACGTAATCACTTCTTCAGCCTTTGGCTTAACATATTGCACCGCCTTGGCCAAACAATATGTTGCGGCAGTGCCATTACACGTCAAAATTACATGTTTAACTCCCAAGCGTTCTTTTAATAACTGCTTTGCCATATCGATATATTGACCCTGTGAAGAAACCCATCCACTATCAAGAGCATATCGAACCAGATCTTTTGTAACATCATTTAAATAAGGTTTATAAATTGGAATCATTTTTTAGCTAACTCTAACGCATGTTCAATATACCCAACAGTTTTTCTCGTATCATAATAACGAATAATACTATTAACGGGCAAATATTCGCATTTTTTAAATGACAAAAGACCATTATGGTCAACTGTGTCTAACTCTAATATGTTTATTGGTTTGAGTGTAAAAACAGACATCATTTGATTGGCAGAATTTCTTCCAACAAAACAAGAACAATTACGCATCAATGTTATAACATCATAAAAATTTGCTCCAAGACAATTGTAACAACCATCAATAAAAAAATCATCCTTAGCGCCAACCAACACAACCGGAACGTCATTCTTAATCATGGTTTGCACAAACTCAGCATAAGCTTTTGGATTAGATGACGTTCGAAACGACATTGAAGAATGTTCAAAAAGAATCCAGGGTCGGGCACCCAAAGATGAAAAAAAATCGAAATCGCTCATTTTGCCATTATGCTTAACTACGTGTTTAATATCGTAATTTCTTTTCATATTCATTGAGTCATAATAAGGAAACTCAAAACTTTTCCACTGTTGAATGCGGCGTCTTTCTATGTGATATTGTATTACTTTTTTAGACAGATCGTATATTCGAAGTTTGGAATGCACAAATGCTTTGTCCACCAACGCACCTAAACACTTAATCACTTCTCGACTTAAAGCGTTATGAGGATATCGATATCGATTAATTACATGATGACCAAAAACCAATTCTTCGTTTCTATAAATATTTGCTACGTTTTTATTAACAAACCATGCCACAGTTTGCTCCGGATGCTCTAAGCGATATTGTTGAATCATTAATCTGGAGTGAATGGCATCACCGAATCCAGCATATTCCACAAACACAGTATCTACTTCAGTACAATCTATTCTTTCACACAATTCAATCAAATCCGCTTCAAATGTATGCAATATTACTGATATTTCATCTTTTATAGCCTCAACAGACATATCAAAAAATTTCGAAGCTTCTTTATATATGGAAGAGACTTCTTCGGTTTTAATAGGTTTTGTATTTAGTCTGGACGTATTCTTCAAGCGCTTTATCATTTTTTATGTCTTCTAAGAGGGTCACAATATGTTGATCAATTTCATCAATAAGATTGTTTCTTTGAACATTTAAATCACAAGCCTTTTGTAATGAAGACCACAAACGTTTTGCGCCCTCTTCATTTTCAAAATACTCATGCTTGTACTCATCGAATGTCATTCGTCGAATTCGATACAATTCTTCTTGATTGTTCCACATTTTTGTGTCGACAGTAAAAAGCTTGTCAATTAAAGAACCTAGTGTATCAGACATTATTGCCTCGCAAATAAAGAATTTTATCGATTGGAGGATCGAATTGGCCATAAAACTTCATGTTCCCGCGTCTTCCTTTTGAATTACCCTCGAAGCGTTTCTGTTACCAATGATTGTTGCTGGAACGCCACCAAGAATAGTCCACGCTGGATATTCCTTCGTTACTACTGCGCATGCGCCGACAACCACACCTTCATGTAGCGGAATTCCAACCATCAATACCGAATTAACTCCCATAAATGCATGTTTATGTAGAATATTCCAGCTTCTTTTGATTTCTCGACCGTGAGGTGAAGCAGCAGACATAATCGCATTCTTTGTATCGCTTCCAGATATAATGCGACTTCCTTGAGCCATAGCAACATAGTCTTCAAGAATCACCTTGCCGCCGCCTAAAATTCCACAAAACGAACTAATGTGAACATACCGCCCGATATCTAATCCGCTACCACCCTCAAGACGGCAAAAATCATCAATGCGACACCCATCGTGCAAAATGATCTCTTCTGGTTTCAAAATCAGCGCATTTTCGAATACTTGTACACCTTCTCCGACATACTTAAATTGTTTCATAAATTCTAGAGACTTATACATTTAGTAGCACTCCGGCTAATTTATCGCCAACCAATTCAATAGTATTTAGACTTAACGATTGTGGACTTATATGATCAACAAGACCACTCTCGAAAGCCGCTCTCATCTGCTTGCGAACTGACTTAATATCCGCCAAATACCAATCCATATTGCACGTATACCCAGGCAATCCCTCATACGGTTGCCACATTCCATCAGTCAAAAAAATAGAATCTTCGGGATATCCCCGAAGCAAATCAACATGACCTCCCTCGCGAGGGACGATTACGCGCTTGTTGAATTGCATAGCCTCTGCCAACGGAATGCAAAAACCTTCTCCGCGCGTGGGCAAAACGAAAGCATTGCAACTATTATACAGCCAATTCAAATTTCCCTTCGAAATAGCACCAGGGACAACCACAACTAACGCCGAAGGATTGCTGCCATCATCTAGATATATGGAGTTTCGGATCTCAACAATTTGCTTTTGAATCTCTTGCTTTTGTTGACTGGCTGACATCGGATTGTTGTTCATAATATTAATGTAAGTCTTCAAAACTAAAACAACATCTTGACGCTTTGCGAACTCCATATAATACGCGCGCAAAAGATCTTTTAATCCTTTTCTTGGCTGCCACTGTGCAACTGACAAAAATACATATTTTCCGCTCAAAAGTGAACGCAACGACGAAATCTCTGTTATATCTTTGATATCACTCTGCTCAACAACGCATGGAACGCGATATACACGCTCTCCAAGCCGTCGTCGATATACTTGTTCATTCCAATCACAAGCGACTATTACCTTCGAGGTTTTGATGGCGTCAAAAATATCCATCCAAAAGCGAGGAATATCTGTTGCTTCCCAAAAAGAAATGTTCACATTATCACTAGAATGATCAAAAAGCTGCTTCACCTTTATCCAAATCGGCAAAGCACTTTTGTCTTTCCATACTATCATGGGTGGAGGCATACTCCAAATGACTGTATATTGAGGTTGATTATGGATTATCAAGTTATCAACTTCATCATAAGATATCTCATATTTTTCAATAAGCGCTTCTTCTTCCTCGGTAATTTTGCTGTTATTGGTTTCAAGAGGAATTGTAAATATACTTAAATGAAAAGCTTTCGGATGCATTTTTAAATAATGATCTAAGGCTTTAAGATATCCTCTCGCAGCAACGGCATATCCACAATTATCTCGAAATTGCGCGATAAAAACAAACCTTTTCATCACACAACTCCAATCTCAACAGCTTCAATCTCGAAAGCTTCCCCCAACAAAGTCTCGCGCATCTTCTCGTAAATCTTTGACTTTTCCAGTTCAACTAAAATATGCTTTTGAAGCTTCTTTGCCTTACCAAGCTTTTCAGAATGATTCTTATATACGTCAAGCAAAGCGTTCTTGTACGATACCATGTCTGGATAACACCATTGCATTCCAGGCTCAATTAAATTACGCCATTGCGGAATCAATCCAAACGAAGGATCAACTGGAGCGATTTTGAATTCAATCTGAGTTACCATCGGCTTGATAACTGTTTTGTGCAGCTTCTTGTCGACTGTTGGAGCTTGAAGAAAGTCAGTATATCCGCTCCACCAAGAACAAACTACTGGCAAACCATATGAGGCTGCGTCAAGAATCGGCAAACACGTACCCTCTCCATGAGTAGTTGTAACGATTGCCTTGACTTTTGGATTTTGATACAAGGCGCTCATTTCTGCATCAGTCATATAACCATGAAGAAGAAATACTTTGCACTTTCGGTTTGGATACTTTGTGTATAGCGGTTTGAGTAACTTGTCTAACTTTTCTTTTGTATCTTCTCGATCAACGTTCGAAAGATTGCCACCGGCAACCTTCAGAATCAATCCAACAGGCTCATTGTTCATTGCCTCGACAAAACCAATAATCGTCTGTTCTAGGTTCTTTCTTGAACCCCATTGAGCGACTGCCAGGAAATTGAAGTCCATAAGCGCAGGAAGGGCAAAATTAGCGTCTTGCTCTACCGGGACTACTGGAAATGGCACCACTTCAATAGGAACGCTGGAAGGTACCTTTAAATCGATTTCTCGACCATTCGGCACTGAAATCTTGTAATGAGCGTTAACGATGGAATTCTTTGAGTGCTCCGAATGAACGATAATCTTGTCCATCAAATAACACTTCTCAAGCCATTGTTTCGAAATTCTATCGGTTTCCATCGCAGCAGTAACACCAATATTGATTGGCGCAATCTTCTGCCATTCGCCAGGAATTGTTACCTGTACAGAAACATCAAACTTGCCGCCGTTCTTTTGATATTCAAAAGTCTTGAGTACCAAAGAATGCATCCATTCAAAAAATTCGGTTTGCTGCAAATTATTGGTCATCTTCGCCCAAGGAGTCGATACCAAATATAATTCAACGTCATTCCTGTCTTTTAAAGACTCTAGAACGAAACGAACAGCAACCGAATAGCCAGCAGTAGCAAAGGCACTACCAACGACTACAACCTTTTTTTTCTCTGCCAATTTATTCTCCGTCCCTATAACGCTCTATTTCTCTTACCCATTCAGCCAACTGTTCAACTGTCAATAAGTCCAACTGCTCTTTAATTAATGCTGCAACTGCACTAACATCTTCTTTTTCAACGGGAGCTTTGATAAACAATTTATGACAAACACTATTGGCTAACTTATTACCATATCTCAAAACAAAACTATATGTTGCTAACTCTTCATCTCCGTAAGACTCCACGATTTGTAATCCACTCTTGGCCATGTTGGTCCTTTCTGATATACGGAAGTTAGAATTTCATCCCAACGATTTGTATATTGTTCAAAATTAAAGTGTTTATTGACGTGTTCTACTGCTAACTTGCCGAGATTATTTCGCTCTTCTTTACTCATAAAGTACATTTTGGTCATTGCTTCAACAACCCGTTCGCGACTTACATGATCTTCATAAATATAAGGAATTATTTGAGAACCTACAACTGGACTAGCCGATGGTTTTAGTCCAACTCCAAGATGAACACCATTATCATTGATAATCTGTTCTACCATTCCGCCTGTCAACGTCGCAATTGCTGGCTTGCCGCATGCAAGAGTTTCAAGCAAGCTCAAGCCGAAACCTTCAGAATCGCTGATGTTAATTCCGCAATCACAGGCGTTGTAAAGCACTCCAAGACGCTCAAACGATAATGCCTTATCGGTAGAAAATAATACTTCTCCGTTCGTTAGTCCTGTCGCCTTAACGTTTGCCTCTAAATCTGGTCCAGCAGCTTCTTTTGGATCTGTGTGCATCAACAGAATTGTCTTATCGTGACCAATCTTATCGCAAAAGTCCTTATATGCCCAAATCAAACTAGCTGCTTGCTTGCGCTTCTGGTTTCGATTGTTCCAAAAGAAAATGAACTTTTCTGCATTCGGTCCTAAAGAGTTCTTCCTGAAAGTCTTAACGCTCTCTTCTGGAAGGGGCTTGAAGTACTTCGGGTCTACTGCATGCGGCAAATACAAACATTCAGTATTTGGAGCTACAGTTTTATTAATATCGAAAGTCAGCTTGCTGATAGCTACTAGCGTATCTGTTGATTCGTAGTATTTTTTGTTATATGTTGGATATGGTAAGTTATCCCAAATGTTATAATACACGGTGTAACAATTGGTGCGAATCTCATTTTCCATATTCCACAGCCACCAATAATATCTTGGATCTGTCATGAACCAAAGAATATCTGGCTTCTTCAATCTTAGGGCGGCTCGCAATACTTCTGGTTCTCCGAAGCCATTAATGGGCAGGATTTCCCAAGCGTCACCATATTCTTGTGTTTTGATTGGATTCATATTTTGATTTGCAGCGGTTGCTGCTAAGGAAGCGACTTGATACTTACCGGTTTTCAACAAACCTTCAATCATGTATCTGGTTTGAAGACCGACGCCAGTTGGTTTTCCGATTGGATTGTCGGAAATGGTCATTAATCGAATCTTTTTTTCTTCACCCATCTTATAACCTTTTCAAGAGCAATGTGGCGTATGAAACAGCTTACAGTTTCCGCAATTGCTTCGGTTCTTAAGATAACGCTTATTCTGCAAGTTGTAAAGAGCCTTTCTCAATAAATCATTAGCGTTTTGCATCTTTTTGTTGCCTGAAGTAACTCTGAAAATCTCTACCCTGTTCTTCTTTGCCGTTCTCTTGAGTAAAGCAAAGTGAGTTTCGATATTCTCTAGTGGGATTCCTGTTTTTTGACTGTAAAAAATCTTATACAATGTCAATTGATAGTTGACAATTGCGCTATTCTTTTTTTCAGGAAGCCACCCAAATGAACACGATTTTAGATCGACAATATGGTATTTGCCATCGCTGGTCTTTAAAATTAAGTCGATAAAACCTTTGAAATTCCAGCCATTACCGTATTCGATTAGCTCCATCAGCCTAAATTCGGTTGCAACAACCTCATATTCGCCAAAGTAATCCTTGAATGCTGGTTCAATCTCTGAAAATATTGGCTTCCAAAGTGCTTTGTGTTCTTCAATCATTGCAGATTCGTTGAGCAACTTCTTTTTGTCTCTCTCTGAGAGCTTATTTTCTTCATCTTTGAGGCTCTTTTCAATTGAAGACAAAAATGCGTTCCATTGTTCTTCATCTGTGTTTGCGCGCTTATGCATGATTTGTTCACAGGTATAGTGAAGCGCTGTACCTAAAATACCAGCAGATGCAGGACCATCATAATTATCTGGAATGTCAGCTTTGTCGATATACTTTAACTTGTGAAAATGCGAGCAGAAGTTCCATTGTACTAGCTCTGAATAACTCAAATGTGTTTTCTGTTCTGTTGTTTCGGACAATTTAAGACTCGAAGTTAGGAATTAAACAATTCCTGTAGTTTTTGATATAACGTCGGACACTGATCTTTTAGCATTTCTCTTTCTTCTGTACAAAATACCTCGAAGCCAACTGCCAAATATTCTCGAAGACTTGTTACTGCATAAGCAGACGGGAACAAGTCCATCGAAAGATTGGTTACGACTGGATATCCAACTTCTCTAAATAGAAAATCATCAAAATTCTCATCAAATTCAGTCTGAGAATACCATTCATCGGCAACATCGATTCCTTCTTGCTTTAACAGTACTAACAATCGATCTTTCTTCCCAACATATTCACCAGCTAACTTTTTGTCAGCATATAATGCTCTTGCATAAGAAGCTTCCAGTGAATGTGCAAACTCATGTACGATATCATCTACCAAAGTCATTATTGAATCTTGTTCGTTCGATACGTAAATCGTTCCGTTCTCGAAAACACTTGCAACCTCTCTTGTCTTAAGAAACGCAAAACTTCCGATCATGACTTCTTCAACGTCATATTCTAGGCTCTCTGGAAGTCTCTGTTCCAAAAGCGCAATTGCTTCGACGATATCCACGTCTTGTGGTAAGGGATTATTGACGTATACTGTGATTTTATTGAAGATTGAGAATTCGCCCAAAGATTTTCGGGACTTAGAAGAGGATTCTTTGATATAGGCTTTCATGGTTTCTCCTGCGTTATTCGACACTGTAACTAGTGTCGCTGACCAACAGGAGAGACAAAATTACCCGATCAACTTACGTCCGTCCTTGATTAGCTGACGAAAAAACCAAGGAGGAAAGTGAAGCTGTTTGAACGATGCGAATGCGCGATTGTAGCCAATCTGGTTAGTTACAGTGCTAGTCAGACGATAATTTACAGCATTTCGAGTCTCGGTGCTCAAAACCTGATAAGCGGCAACCGCAATGCAGTTATAGATGCCCTTGTGTTCCTCAACCATTGACTTCTCGATAGTCATTGTCTCGCCAAGAACTAGACGACCAACAGCCGTAGCCTTGCCATAGCTCTTTACAGCCGTATCGTAACGATCACGGAAAGAAAAAGCTAGACGATATTCCTTGTCAAACTTATCACCAGCATCTACAGCGACAGAAACAGCACCATCGTTCCAGTAACGAAAAAACACGCGATCTAGATTCATTTTATTCACCATCTTGTGAAATTTGTTAAATTGGCAGTTTTGCCAGAGCAACATAGCAACCATTTAATCAGTTTATGGTCTTGATCGGGACCACAGGTTAGAACCTCCGCAACAATGCGACACACGCGGTACCATAAACCTACGCATTTTACTTCCTCCTAAAAAGTTGTTTACTTTCGCAAAGCCTTAAGCCTGCGCTCTTCAAATTCATCTTCGTCCTCGTTCGAACCCTTGCGAATTCTGTGTTTGCCGTCCTTCGGTGCATTGTACACATCACGCGCATGCTCTTTGTCGAGGATTTCCATATCGTCAATTCTGTCTAGCTCTTCATCGGATAGCTCAGGAACCAAGTCAATTACCCGCTTTACTGTCCTTCGAATTGCCTGACGATCCGAGCGCTTCCACTTATCTTCTTCTCCAGCGCGTACCTTTGCGTTGGAATCGAACTGATTGCGCTTAAAACTCTTGCCCATTTTGTTCTGTCTTTTTCCTCAGTTACTTGTTGCGATCAGCAATTACTTGTCGCAGAGCGCGTACCAGTTCATCGATTCTGCCAAGCTGACCGTGCTTCTGAATGTACAGCATTTCCTCGATAATTTTGGCAAAAATAGCCTCGTCTTGCTGTAGCCAAGCAGTCATTTGCTTCTCGTCATGTAGACCCTTCATCATTTTCTTCCTTTCTAAGTTTCTTCTCTAACCTACCAACACAGTTTACTCGTTCTCGGTACTCTTGTCAAGAGGTGTTTTCTTAAATCGAATTGTGATCACAGCCTCGTGAAATTCTTTAGGATTGTCATACCAATCTTCTGTAACAACGATTGGATGCAAGACCATCAGTTTTCTGCCGGATTCATCTCATCTTCATCGCGATCAAATAGACGAAGAAACACAAACTTGCCCAACTCGCCTTCTTCAAAAGGAAATTGGCACGTTTTGTAAGACTGTTTAATTAGCGTTACTGGAAGGTCTGTATTTTGATATTTGTCGAGCTTGCTGATCATATCGTTGATTTCTTGCTGACCGACCTTATCCTTGACGTGAATATACACAACTACTCGATTTCCTTTCGAAGTCATGTAAAGTTTATTTCGAGTGGCAGCTAGCTTTTCTGTCGAAACGTAAAGCTGCTCAAGTGGTCGAAAACCTTCAGGGCAGTTAGGCTCGCTCATAGTTGTTTAGCCTCACCGTAACTTCATCTTCGTTTCAAAACGGACACCGTGCTTGAACTTCCTTATAGTCTTTATGAGCAAAGCCAAATCCAACGGTGCAACGATATTTCATATCATCACCATGCTCGAATGGGCAATCACCCGCAAAACAATCTCCAGGCTTATCTGGTCCGTTCATTTGCATTTTACCACCCGCGCTTAAGTTTGATTAAACGAAACCAGCCCATATCTAAAGTCCAATCGTAAACAATTCTTCCATCATTGCCCGAATATTCATATGAACAAAAACGAAATCCTAACCACTTCATCCTGAAGGTCATAATTCGAAACATTCGGCACAATTTAATTTTGGGCTGCATTTCGTGTCTTCAAATCCTTCTTAATCTCATCAAAACTGACTGGATAAAAATCATGTGCATCACAGGACACGTTGAAATGATTGGGATAATTTTCCTTAATCGAATTATGAACATGACCATGCACAATGTACTTGCAACCTGTCACTTCTCGCAACTTCTCAATTCGTTTGTTTTGCTGCATCAACTTATCAAACATTCGCTGCTGTTTGAATGGCTTTACAACGACGTTTGTATTGTCAAATTCTGCCGGCATCGTTTCTCTTGCTGGATAATGTACAAGCAGATAATCATTGTCTAGTACGAAATGATTGGCAATTTCGATAACCTTTGTACCGGGCATGCCATGATAATCATAAATATCATGTGAATCGTGATTACCCATCGCAAAATGAATGCTGCCATTAAGGCGATTCATAAGTTTCTCGACAAAAAATGCACCCTTTGTCCAGGCAAAATCCCCTAAAAAATACACCACATCATTTGGCTGTACTCGTTCGTTCCATCGTTCAACAAGCAGATTGTTCATCTTAAATGTACAATCTGGATCATTGATATCAAGCGGTCGATTGCAATACTTGATGATGTTTTTGTGTGAAAAATGTTGATCGCTCGTAATCCAAATCATTAAATCCAACTCCAATGTTCATAAGGACGCTTTCGAAGGCGCGTATTTCCAACTCTAAAATTATCATGCTGTACTTTGCTAAGGATTTGAGTATGATCGCTATCAACAAAAATCAACATGGCATGCTTACCATACTTATTTGCAGACTTCACGAAAATTGACTTTTGTTCAAATTTCCTAGCCCAACCAATTGCCTCATATGACAGTACTACCGAATCTTCTACAGATCTTGCAGGTACAATCAGACAGCGCAGATCGTCGTTTCCGTTATGTCTTCCGATTGCTTGCACGTATCCATAACCAGCTTCACGAACGAGAGCCTTAAGTTGTCGATAATTTTTATCATTCTTTTGACGCAATTCGTCAGCTTCTCGTGGAGTTGTACAAAGCGACCTCGTTTCAGAGGATACAATGATATATCCCATTTCGTGATACTTTGTAAAAATACGATTTGCTGTGGTCATGTTCTCAACCTCGAATACAGTATAAGCAATTTTACTTATACTATCAAGTATAAAGCGCGCCAAGGATGATTCGAACATCCGTAAAGCCAAATTAGAAGTTTGGTGCCTGATCCGCTAGGCTATTGGCGCAAATACTACATAAACTCTATCGCTTAAAGTAATCTGGAAAGACCTTCAATCCTAGCTTCTGTCGAATAAGCTGTTGAGCTTCAGCCAACACTGAAACCATATTCTTTCCGACTGTCAAGACGTTCAATTCTTTACAATCGGCTGTATAATCTGTTTCAGACTTGCGATAGATTGTAATTCCATACGTCTTACCATTGAAGATTACGTTAAATTCAAGCATACCAAACTACCTTTCGTGAAAGCTTTCGTGAAAGAACAAAATCGCCATCAAACAACGAACATTTTGTATTAGAGCTTACTTGTGTCTTTTGCAACTGACAAAACCAGTCTTCACCCTTCATACCGTCAGGTGTGGCGCAAGGACAGTCAAAACAACCTGTAACTTGTACAACATGTTCATCGGTACTTCATCAGCAACCGGGCAACCGTACCAAGTACCATTCATGATAGTTGTTCTATTCACTTTTGATTACCTCTACCTTCATATAGGTTACGCGATTTCCTCTGTGTCGACCAATTGCAGTAGTTTTGTTCATATGGATTCCAGCAATTGCTTGTTTAGTCTGCATATCCACACGCAAACAGTCCACATCGCCTTTTTCTTCCATTACAAACAAAATGACGCCAATCCAATCTTCATGAATCGCACTTGGCTCTTCAAGATTAATTTCGTCAGTATACGGATCATAAATCCGATCAAAAAACGTCACTCTGACGGCATCGCCAACCTTATAATCAAACTTTCGCATCCTTATGCCACTTTCAACTGTAGGATACTCGATCAACAATCATTTGTCAAGCACTTTCGAAGCTGATTCTTAAGATATTGTCTAGCAGAATGAATGGCATTACGTTTATCTCTTTTATCGCCAAACCAAGGACGATAACCAGGATACTGTATTTTCGTAACCGATTTCATGAGATCTTTCATGGTGACAGTCTCCAGCTGTTATGGATTCTGTACTCCACGAATAGACGTAAATGGTATAAAAGGCTATTTCAATCAAAAGTAATACCCACCAAAATAACCGTCAAGATTCGGATTAGTGATATAATCTTCCGTATACGGATAAAGACCGGTTCTGATCAACAAAAGTCGATTAAAGTTACAAAGAATAACTAACTGTCAAGTCGATAATTCCTCGATTATCCTTATCTGGTTCATTCCAATTATAATTCCACACTTTCTTTATTCCTTCACGTCCTTACAACGTTCTCGATCTGCCTTCTTTTTCTTGTCAGGAATCACTCGATTCTTGCTGACCCAAGCAGACAAACCAACAGCCTCAATGATTGCCTTACGCATTGCAGCCTTGGCGGCAGCCACAGGATTGTATTTCTTTTTATTTTTTCTCATGAGAAATGTCTTGCTCCGCTCTAAGACTTAACATACTCATAGTATATACAAAGCCAGATGAAATGCAAGCACATTCGAACAAAATTAGAAACTGAATCGATAACGGAAACCATAGTCCAAGAATCCACTGAAACATTAAACAGTTAAGCCATCCTACGTGAAAGCCAACGCATAATGGACAATGAAAAAATCTAGCTTTTGGTCGGATTGAATCGAAGATATGGCCATATGTCAGAATGAACGTCATTCCAAAACAAGCCAAAAGGTAGGAAATTAAAAGAAACGATAGCACTTGAATCTTTGTTAGTTGTCAGCCTTTGGAAGTACTTCATCCAGAGTTGGTACTGTTTCTGCTGAAACCTTGACTTCCTCTGGTACTGTTGCTACCGGTACGTCAACTGTTGTAGTGGTAGTCTCTGGAACAACTTCATCAACTGTCTCTGGTACGACAACTACATCTAGCTCAACTGGAACAGTCTGTACATCTGTCTGAACGACCTCTTGTACAACCTCCTGATCGACTGGAGCAGTAGGATCAAAGCCGATGCTGATTCCATAACCTCCAAGAATCGCAAACACGACCACTAGAAGTGCAATAAAGACCTGCTTAAGATTGAACTTCTTCGTTTCCACTGTCACTGCTGTCTTCTGTTCTGACATTTTCTTTCCCTTTCAACAAATGATTTCTAACATACGCCAATCTTTCTGCTTTCTTTTTATGAAGAAAGATGTTTTGTTGTTGTCGACTGATTAACCTCTTTTTGATTCTCTCTTGAAGTTTCTGATATTGCTTATCCGTCATGCAATTCAATCTCTCAATACGTACATAGTCTGCCATAGATTTTTTGATTTGTTTATGCAAAACGTCATGCGTCATGATCTGGAAATAGTATTGCTGTGCTGTCATGCCAAGAAGCAATGCAGCATCTTTGTGGTTTGTGGTCATACTGACTGCTATTTTAAGCAAAGCGTCTTTGATTATTTTCGGAAAAACTTTCCACAAAGGAAACCCAAAATATTTACCTCGCATTGTTCGGACAATAGATTCCAGCTTTAAAGCCATCAGTTCTTCCATGCTGAGAGCAGAAAGCATCACCTCAAATGATTCGTTGATTTTTCCTTGTTCTCTTAGTTGTACCGAAATTGGTGGTTCGCGAAGGCTGTCAGTATTTGTATAATCTACTTTGTATTGTTTCTTTTCCATAAAACCACTATACCAGAATTCAGGTTCCTGTTAACGTCCAAATCTTGTTAAGAGGGAAGGCTCACTTTTTTAATCAATCAGATCAACGACTTCTGAAAAAAGTGTAAACAAGGTACCTGGGAAGGTGTACTCTGTGTTTGAGGTTGGTTGGTAATGCACTGACAGTACTTGATCAGTATTTAATAGCTTGCTGATGCCAACTAATTAAAAACTGTTTAAAAAGCATTTTGATTCTGATCAGTTTGTTCTAGTTTGTTCTTTTCTGATTCGTACTGTTCTGAAGTAGGTTCTGGCAGTGATGTTTGTAGTTCATCCTCAAATTTGTCGAAATATAGACGAATATTTGTTAATAAATAATCATAGAAAGTCTCTCTGTCAGATTCATTGGCTAATTTCTTATATGCATCAACAATCTGCTTTTCTACTTTTTCGAAAGCTTCAGCAGCAAAGTTACGTCCTGTTTCTTCTTCTCCAGAAATTGTAAATTCATCCGGTGCTAGATCTTCCTTACCATCTCCATCAATGTCGATAAACTTTTCTTCTTCTCCAGGCTGTACTTCTGTATTAATGTTTTCTGGTGGATTATCTCCGATGAAAGCATCCTCGTTTTCAGCGTCAGAATCGATTTTGGCTGCTTCCGAATCTCCAACCTCTACATCTACGTCTGCTTCTTTCAAAGCTTCAAAAAGGGCATTCTCGTCGATATTAAGGATACCTCCGTCATCTGTCTCTTCTTCACCACCATCTACGCTTACTCTAGTAGGAGCTAGGGCGTTTTGTATAGCGTTCACAATATGAGCACGGAATGATTCTCTCTGAGATTCATCGGTAGTTAGTTGCTTATAACTATCCTCCAGTACTGGTACAATCTTTTTCAACAGATCTTCTAGAACGTTAATTCCAGTAGATCTATGTGGTACCGTGTCCATCTCATTAATGATGATTTTCTTGATTGCTTTTTTAAGACGACTTTTCTGTTCTGTAACAATCTTTAGTCTTTGCTGAATTAATGATTGCATCGATTCCTTGAGAAGTCTTTCTTCTTTAATTTCTTCGATGAAATTTGCTCTTTCGATGATAAACATGCTTATCGCTCCAACTCGTTTCTATAATTATGCCTTCGTGGCTGCATATTGTTTAGCTAATTTAAGTACTTCAGCAAACGGTAAATTGATTTGCAACACTTCAACCGGTGTATTTGGATGATCCATAGCCGCCAACCAACGATGATGTCCATCGATAACATACAAATCTTTTGATATCACGACTGGTTTTCTAGGTTCTTGAGGATTATCAATCAGCCATTTCTTGAATTTTTCTACTTTTGCAGGATCAAATTCCTTTTGAATTGGCATTATATCTCTTGGTCGAATCGATTTTTCAACATATTTGATTGAGCGACTACGACGGTTTAAGTACTTTCGAAAATCGTCCATATCCTTGATTTGCGGCAAAGCTTCTCTCGGAATATCTAGACTGTTATCGATCCTTCCAGTAAGAGCTTCGAATAATTTCTTGTCAATAAAACGAATCAATCGCTCCTTGATTAAGGCATTTGATTGCTGTTCCAGCTTCTTTTGAATGTTGACCATGATTTGTTCCGCATATTGTCTCAAAGAATCTGGAATAAATCTAGTGAACGATTTGAGATCGCCATTCGTAATGGCGGCGCGCATATCACTAGCGGATAATTCAACACCACCCTCAATAGTTGGTGCTACAGCAGCCTCTTCGCCACTCAATACAGTTACACCTTCTCTGGCATATTTTTGAGCCTTTTCGAACCTTTCTTGATCTCCACCCTTTGTCGATACGCCCAAAGCGATAATATCCCCTGGTTGCGCCCATTCAGGATCATCTTTCTCGTTTGCGACGAACAAGTATACTGCTCCAACTGGAGAATTGACTGGAGATTCTAGCACTTCAACTCGATCATTAAGCTTCTCTGCCTTGAGATATGTAATCCAAATGCTTTTTGCGATCTGGAATGTCATTTCTTTACCATCCGGCATTCTTCTTGGCAATGGCGACATAAAAACAATCACTTTGTCTGAATGTTGAGCATACGCTTTAACCATCTCCAAGTGACCCTTGTGAGGTGGCTTAAATGCACCAGGAATCAAAGCCAACTTTCTTCCGCCACGCAAATGAAAACCAGAATCGATTTCTACTGGTTCTGTGACGGCACCATCTTCCTCTTTAATCATTGCCGGAATATTGCCGCGACCATACTTGAACAATCCCAACAACTGATTCATCGGCGCAAAGTTGCCAGTAAATTTGTATGTTTGTCCGTTATAAACGAACACAAAGCCTTCGGCAGCAGTATGAATATTGTCAACTTCCTTCAGTTTCTTCATTTGTTGCTGCAAAATAACCATTGCATCTTCGTTTTTAGAATTTTTGATTGCTGCAACAGCCGTAGCAACCTCATCTCGAAGTCTTTGCACTTCCTTTTCGTTGTCAAGGATAAAAGCAGACTGCAATCCCTTTAACGCTTCGACAGAAAAATCATGCACAATGTCTTCTATTGGCCAAATTGCCATCTTTAGTAGAGTCGACTGTTCTCTGATAATATCACGAATTAATTGCTTCTGTTCTTTTGGAAATAAAGCCAATACGTCGTTGGCAGAGAATCCTTCTGCGCCCAATAAACGCTTAAGCAACATTGCCTTTGCTTCTTTACTAGCGTTTGGTACGCGCTTGTTTACCTCTGGTAACATACGCGCAACCAAATAATCCGATATCGTTTCTTCTTCAGTTAAGTGATATTTTTGCAATTCGCGATCGAGCCTAACAATTGCATGCTCATAGGGCTTCTGTTCGCTCATAAACTTGAGATAACGCACCGCGTTAATCTTAAGACGATACTCATCTCCAGCGGTCTGCTGCAAACGCTTTTCAATCTCTTGAACTGTTTTGTTCAAAAGTCTAACATTTTCGCTAACATCAGAATCTTTTACCGTGCCAGTTTCTCTTTCGAATTCGGCATGGCCAACTTGATGAAATACTAACGATTTTGTATCATAATGAATAACGTTCGAACTGCGAGGGTCCATGATTTCTGCGTTATAGAACACATTTGCGTCCGGACCAAAAATCCCAATCAGCGTTTTTTCATCTAAAGTCTGCATTGCTTTTTCGAAAGCCGCAAAAGATTCCGTAAACGTATAAGTTAAATCTCCACGATCAGCAAATTTTTCTGCTAGCTCTTGAACATTCAATCCACCAGACTTGATGTTGCCCTTGTTTCTGGCAGCTTTTGCACGATTTTCCTTGACAGAATAAGAAACATATAGATTCTGACCGTCAGTTTTTTCAGTACCGGCTAACTTTCCATTTGCAGCTTTGTAGAATATTGACTTGATATCAGTGAAAGACAGATCTGGATTTTCATACAGGTGCATCATGTGTCCTGCAACACCACCCTCCGTCAGCAAGATTCTAGAGTGTTGCATGATACTTTATTCTCCTGAGATATCGGCTTCTTGTGAATCCTTTGAAGTTAAGGCTCTGACAATTCGACGTAATGCTCTTAGGTTGTCGTCAATCATTTCGATACGTCGAACGTCCATTTGAGATTTTGGAGAGATTTTAGACAGAAGATCTTGAATTGCTTGAATTCTGGAAAAGACTCCTGATTCCTGCATTTCTCCTTCGTACAGAAGAAATCTTCTTGTCATATCATCGTGATTAATCATTCGTTGGCAATAATTCCAAAAGTTCGGCACGAGTTCGGTACTTGTCGAATGTGATACCAGCCTCAGTTAATGCCTTCATGATTTCTTTTTTTGTCATTTCTGGAACTGTTGCCGGTTCCGGAATTGAATCTACAACTGCGCTTGACGGTTCTTCTGCCAACTCTTGACCCACCTTAAACGTTTCGATCACCGTAATTGTTGGAACTTTTTCTTCAATTGCAACGGGCGCAGTTGTGACGATATCTTGCTTTGTCGGTGGCACATTGAGAACCAGCTTTTCGTGCCTCTGTTGCGCTTGTTTCTTAAGACGATTTAATACTGCAACTGGAATCATTATAGACCTCTTATAATTTTAGTTTGATTTATCGAACTGCCCAAGAAAGAAGCTTCTTGGCTGTACGACTATGACGACCCTCATAAAGCTTATCTTTTGAGCCAGGAGCACAACGCTCATAAATTTCCTTTTCTTCGGCTAGAGGCTCATCACCATATAGCCAGTTTGGTTCTGGTTCAGCGGTGAGAGTATTTGTTGCATCAGGAGTTGGAGGAACAATATCTTCGTCCATTCCAAGCTCAGTATCGGCATAGTTGTTAACATCAGTTTCTAGCCCGGCATCGCGAGGATTGCCGGTGAAGGTGTCGCCAGGACCATAAGCATCACTTGGAGTCGAATTGCCAAATTCATCAGCCGAAGACCAAGGTGCAGAAGGATCTACGTCGCCATAAGATTCGTTAAACTCACCCAACACTTCATTGACTAGCTTGTCAAGATCTTCCTCAACTAATGAACCCTTTGGCTTGTTACCAGCCTTTTCGTACTTGTATTCGTTGGCACCGTCAGATTCCTGAACCATCGCGCCCTTTGGTTTTCCTTGGGCGGGCTTCATATTTTTATCACCCTGCTCCTGAACCATTGCTCCAGTAGGCTTGCCCTGCGCTGGCTTCATGTTCTTGTCGCCTTGCTCTTGCACCATAGCACCAGCTGGCTTACCTTGAGCGGGCTTCATATTTTTGTCATTCTGCTCCATCATGAAGCGGACAACGTTGGCGACCATCTCATTAATTTGAGTCTGACCTAGTGTTCCCTTGCTTTCCTTGAGCTTACGCATATATGATTCAACAATATTGGCGATATTCTCTTTTGTGATTTTCTTTGTGTACTTGAATTTTCCTGCCTTTGGAACGTTCTTCATTCCTGTATTCTCCTTAAGACTTGGTTTTTCTTGCGTTTCAATTGGTTCTTGACCTTGACCAAGAGCACGTTTGATATATTCTACTGCCTTTTCGATTCTATTCCAATCCCGCTCTAGAAAATTGTGATCAGTTTCAACTGAAGTTGAAAATAGCTTCGTCAACGGATCTAAATCGATATGAACTCTCGCAACCTTATAATCAGATTCAGTTTTCAAAGCTCTGAACACTGCAACAGTTTCTCTTTTGAGCATTGCATCGTATTTGTGAAATCCTTTGTAATCCAATCCAGCCTGGGACAACATTGGTACGACGTTTTCTTCGAAAGCCTGTTTCAACACTTCAAGATCGGAATCTTCTTGTGTTTGCTGATATCTTTTCGCTAAAGCATTAACTCGATCAAAATTTCCGCCAATTGCTTCCATCATATTTGGTTCAACAGATCGATCTTCATAAGCTTCTGATAGATTCCATTTAGTCTTAAGGGCGCGTTCCATCAACAGTCCATTTTGTTCTTGATTCAACAAACGAATATACCTTTCTCGATTTTCTACAATATAACTAGGAGCTTTTGAATTGTTTCGACCGGTCTTTATTCCATCTTCCCAATCTCGAAAGCAGATATTTCCGATGAGCATGGCTTGCTTTTCCATGCTTCGAAGCTTCGGATTAACCTGTGCATAACCTTCTTCTGCTGCTTCATCCAAAGAGCCATCATTAAATTCGCCTTTGCAATTTTGAGCATGATGCACTAACTCGTGTGCCAATGAACGTAATATGTCTTTTGGGTGTCGCCGATCAGTATAAATTGTAACGGAATAATCTTCTGGATTATAATATCCAGTCATTCCCAAGATTTTCTTGGCATTTTCGTTATCTGAAACAAAATTGGTTTTCGTTACATCTTTATCAAATTTCATATATGGCTTGGCAAAATCATAGAAGTCCATAACCATTTCTTTTAATTCGTTTTGAATGTTACCGGTAATTTTCATCATGTTCTAAATAGACAAAATCCTTTGCAATTGCCTCAATGTGTCTGGTGTGCTCGTGTGCAAAATACCAATTCCACCAACAGCGCGAAATGGCTCAATAAATCCAGCATAATCATCAATCAAAATGTTAGGAGTTTCTCCATTTTTTGCATATGCAGATTTATCTTTTGAGGATTCCCACGATGTCAATATGATTTTATTTTTTGTAATTCCCAAATTCTTGATACACCATTCTATTTTTCCTTGCGCGCACTCTTCCGACATTGGCTTTGAAAGAATATAAGCGCGGCTTCCAATTGCCCTCCAAAGTTGTTCGCCATCAGGCATGAATGGCAACGTCGCCCAAAATTCACGATTCTTTGCTATTACGGTATGTAATAGTTTTCGAAGAGATTTCGGATTACTTTCTTTTTTGTGCATTGCGAAATCACCAACCCAAAGATAATCTCGTCCAAGATCTTGCCTAACCTGTTTAATCAAGTTTGACGATACTTCGCCGTTTTTCATTGCCAAATTACAGCGTTCTACGGCACCAAAATCGAAATTTACAAGAACTCCGTCGAGATCGCAATATAACCGACTATATTCCATTACTATGTTCCAACTCTATAAGGTTTGTTTTTTCTAATAGTCGTTACCGGAAGAGACAAGGATAGAGGAACTTGCTCAATGTTTCGAAGATGATCAAAGCTAACGCATACCGCTGATTGTATGTTGTGATTTGATGGATTAATTTTAAAGCAGCCAAAGTCAGTAGGAATTAACCAATCAAAGTAAAAGCTGCCGGTAGGTCCATCCACTTCATATCCACATTCATCAATAAGACTGATTTTATAGGTGTGAGTTGACAAGAAGCTAGCGGTTGCTCCACATTCATCAACTAGTCCCAATTCTGCAACCAAAACATCGTCCGCATAAACATCATAACCGTTAACGACTCCCGTGATCGAACTAGTATCCCACGCAATATTAATGGCTGTCTCGGAGAGTCTAAAAAAACTCAACTCTTCTGTACCACCCCAATCTGCAACTGAAGAATAAGAAAAAGAAGCCGTAGGACCAGTCACCCAAGTAATACTGTCGCAACCAGAACGAGCCTTGAGTGTATAGACTATCACCTCACCCACAGTACCAGTAACAGCAAAAGATCCAGTCGTGATTCCAACAGTACCAAGCTGAGTACTTCCAGAATAAATTCCAAAAAGATCGTAGCTACCGTCCATACTGGCAGTTGTCCAAGAGACAACTGCGTCGCCCACAGTACCAGCGCAAGTTGCATTTAATGTTGTCTCACCAAACGCGGGATCAGTACACTGCAATTCGTAAGCGCCGACATCAGAAAGACCGACGACAGCCGGGCGTCCGGCGCGATCTAAATGTTCGCCAGCAGCGTCATTGCCAGTGCCTACCAATAAAGAACTAGAACTGGCGATATCAAAATTAGATGACGCCCAATTTGTAAATGCAGCAGAAATGTGAGAACAAACAAAGTCGCTAGCACCCGGAGTTCCCGCAGTACACGTTTCATATCCATTTTTTGTCCAAGCCGCGCCAGCCTGAACCTCCATTGTCTCAAACCAACAAGAATCCACGACAACGTTCGTTTTGCTGTTAACATTTCGCAGATAATCCGTAATGGAGTTGTTTCCAAATGTACAGCGCTTAATGACCAATTGAGGATTTAAAGTAGCAGCATGTGCAATGCCAATTGCCAAATTATAAAATTCACAATAAAGAGAAGTTGAACCATTTGTACCAAATATGCCGGGCAAATATATTCCCCACGACATTGTACGAAATGTACAACGCTCAGTATAATATTGACCCCTGACACCAGCACTGCACTCAATTCCAGTACCACCAGAGGCTCCCTGCCCATAAAATATCGTATCGTAGGCGCTTAAAATTGCCCTGGACGTAGAGCCACCGTTAGTTGTCAACTGAACCGACGCGCCCGATAGCGCATTATTCGGAAAAATTGTATAGGCTTGAAATTGACAACGCCTTGCCGCCAAAATAGCATTTGACGCACCGGCTTCCAACCGAACGGCTGTACCACCAGAAGAGTTTCCGTGAATACACGTGTCATACATCGTGACGCTCTTACCGGAAGATATATAACAACAACCACCAGCACCGCCAGGAGATCCCACACAAGAAAAATCGAAAGCAGTCGAGTCCGAGCCCTCAATGCTTCCAAAAATCCAACCGTTACCGGGCACCAGCGAAGTATTATTAATTAAAGTTATCGTTATCTTGGAGCCTTTTTGATTCAGCCACGTAATATTGGCGGTCGCTCCCTTTGTAGATAAATCTTGATTTGTGTAGGAAGAGTTAGCAGCAGCTTCAAAGATGATCGTATCACCAGCACCACAAGCAGCTAAAGCCGCAGCCGGGCTGGCATACGTTGTCGGGATTAATCTAATCGTCAACTATCGTTTAAATCTCCATCTGATCAATCCATATCGTTCTCGTGTCTAAATCCAAGGAACGTAGGAAATCGTGGCTTGTCTTTTTCACCAATCGCGAAATACTTGTATTTCACAAGCTTTCCCATATAAGTATCACGATTTTGCCAAATCTGCTCACGCAAAGCTGCATCAAAACCTGTACCAATTTTAAAGTCTACGTTTGTGACGTTATCGACCACTAGAAGCGCTCCCAAGGTTTCCATAGCAACTAGTCCGTCCTTTTTGCTGGAACGCTTGGAATCCCCAAATACGTCCCTCTCCTTGGCATTCTCGTTGTGCATTAGAGGTTCGTACCCGACAATTTTTGCTTCGCTATCTTGGAACTGTTTAAGTTTAAGCAAAAGCTGTTCATTAATGGTGCTTCGACCACACTTATACTTGCCGTAAAGGCTCCGAAGAATCAAACCTTCATAACCAGCAGAAAGACATTCGTTTTCATAAGCGCGCAATTCTTCAACATTTTCAATATATTTGACTTCTACAAGACGAACAATATTGGAATTCTGACTATTGTGCCATTCCTTGAGCGCTGCATATCGATTATTAAACGGAGTAAACAAAGCATCCTCTACATAATCGAATGCGTTGTAATAAAACTCTGGTTCGCCTTCTCGATTCATGACAGCACTAACGGTTGCTTGAAAATCTTCCATATTTGCACCAACGATTTCTCCATCAACGCCCTCTGGAAGAATTCGTTCAAGAACAGAACGAATGTACTTGTTTGGAATGGGCTTGAAATTACGAGAAACAATTTGCCCATTTACCTTCAAGCATCGAATACCATCGATCTTGGGTTGAGCATAAATAGGAAACTTGATGTTGGCAACGTCTTTAACGTCAACTGCCAGCATCGGGCGAATCAGATTGCTTGACATTTAATTTATTCCTTTGTTTGATGAAATTCCTGGTGAAGCTCAACGCACAACTTATCAATTCCTTCACGATCAGGACTGTGAGGCAAACAAGTGCAAGACTTATAGAGTCCGTCAAGCTCCGCTTCGATGTTCGTTGCCCATTCGATCAACTGATCGTAGCTCCACATTCCTGCCCGAATTGCAAGAATCTGTTCTGCGTCAATATCACCACGCCAAACGTTGATCTTTCCAGTCAGCAATGCTTCCTTGCCCATCGAAAGCAAACGATAAAGATGACCACCGTGCTTGGTGTCATATCCATATTTTGCTTCAATGTCGGCACGGGCAGGGTTGCGATTTTTCTGCCAATTCTTAAACTGCTCCCAATGACGCCTAGCATCCTCGTAAGCGCGTTCTTTAAAGATCAGGTCAATCCCTTCCCGAGAAAGCCCGAGGCTCTCCAAAACAGGCTTTGTGAGCGTAAGAAGGGCATTCAAGTGCTCTCTCTGGAATGTCTTGTGAACAGTTGGCAGACCAAACAACTCTCTGGTCGGTTCAACCTTCGGAGGGTTGAGCAGCCATTCACGGTGAGTCTTAATTCTCTGCAACTGAGCAAAAGCATAACCAGCAAGACTATAACGAACCTTCTTGCTCAAAAACAAGTCTCGATTATCTCTTAGCTTCTGTCCAAGCGGAGTAATAAATCTTACTTCTTCATCTCGACAGAACAAGCTTTCGAGAATATTTGGGTTGTTTTCTGCGGCAAGACTTACAAACTTACGAAGATCATAGGCAGATCCTTCGAGCTTGATATCTCTGGAAACCTGCCTTTCCACATCATTGAGCATATCAAAGTATGCGTTCTTGATTGTTTCTGGTTTATCGAACTGTTCGAAACGCTTGGTACCGTACAGATATTCAACAGGAGGAATAATCACGCCTTTGATATCTACGTCCGATTCTGGGCGATGAATGCCATATGCTCTAGAACCAGCGATTGTAAGAAGAATTGTATGCTTGGGAATATTGAACGACATTACGTGTCTCCATCGATTGCAGATACAGTATAGCCTAGATTTAGATAAATGTCAAGCAGATTAGATTTTAATTTAATGGAGAAATAAAGTTTAGAATTTCTTGGTGATTGTTTTGAATCTGACCTTGATGAACTGCTTCCAAAACTTTGTACTGTGCTGCGCCAATCTGAGCACCAGAAAGACCTAGTTGCATTAGTTGTTCGCCTGTTACGTCAAGTTCTTTTGGTTCAATTGGCAGCTCAAGAATTTTTTCTAGCTTTTCAGCTAGATTTCTGAAACGAATATCCATAATGTTTCTGAAGACTTTCGCTACATCTTCTAATCTGGTTCTTCGAATATTCTTGATCTTGTAAAGGTTCTCTGCTTCTGTCTTGGATACGATCCTTGCGAGATACAAAAGAGCTAACAGATCCGTTGGTGCTCTGAGGATTGTTTCATCACCTCCACGAACAAAGCAAGAAACGAAAGCTGTTTTAATTGAATAGTCTGGTTCTTTATTTTGCCATTCAATAGGCTCAAAATCGACTCCAAATAAAGTTGTTCCAACGGCAAGTTTGTTCAATAGCAGAATTAGCTTTCTTGAATCAGCAAATCCCTTTGTCCACGCTTTCGTAAACTCTTCAAAGATTCGTTCTGAAGAAATTCGTCTTAATTCTGCTCTATTTTCTCGAATCGCTTGAGCAGTCTTTGGTTCAATATCAAAATTGAATCTTGTTGCAAATTGAATTGCTCTGAGCATTCTTAATGGATCTTCTGCAAAACGTTCTTTTGGAATGCCAACAGCACGAATAATACCGTTTTTGAGGTCTTGAATTCCTCCAAAAATATCAATGATTTTACCAGAAGGATCTTTTGCTAGAGCATTGATGGTAAAATCTCGCCTAGAAAGATCTTCTTCAATTGGAGCGTTAGGATCTAAGACAATTTCAAAGTCTCCATGACCAGACCCAACTCTTGTTTCTTTGGCTCTTGGAATGGCGAAATCATATTCGTCACCTTCGATGGTCGCCTTGACAACTCCAAAAGACTTGCCAACCATATTAACCTTGCCGAGAGACCGGAGAGCATTAGCAATTGATTCTAGTGGAAGACCGCATACAACAAAATCGATATCTTTTGATCTAGTTTCCTTGCCAATCATTTCATCGCGTACAGAGCCACCAATGATATATGGCTTTCCACCAGCATGCATGATTGTTCGCATAATCATCTTGACGGTTTTGCCACCGATATCAGCAGCTTCAAGGAGTTTGAAACTTTTTTGAGATTCGGCTAGCTTGCTTTCATATAGATTTTGACTGTTTTTCTCGACATTTTGATGAAATAAAAATCTAACTGGAACAAGACCGGTATAACCTAGTTCAATTAGAATTGCTAATCTATGGTTTCCTTCACCAATCTTGGCTTTTCCGTTTCTGCCAAGAACAATCATCAATGGACTTTGAATACCTCGTTCGGCAATGTCAGATTTAAGATCGTCGTATTCCTCTGGAGACATTCGAGCATTTTGTCTAGACCAAGTGTATTCTCGCCAAGGAATCAACTGCTTGACAGGATAATAAGCATGAATATGTTCATCATATAGAGCAATATTTTTTTGAACCCAATTGGTTAAAATTTCTTGAATTGAAGGTGGATTATGAGGATCGATTGCTCGATAGTCTTTTGAAGCGTAACGAAGAGATTCGTCTTCTTCTAAAATTGATTCACGAAGTACCTGATGCCATTTTTTATCGTCAAACATTAAATGTTGGTTCCTTATTACGATTTAACGTGAAATACCTCGTCAAACTGTTGATTGATCAGAGGATAATCTTGCTTGAAAGCTGCATATTGACGATCAATTACGTCCGCTGGTACGTTGCTTCTATCGACCTTGTTGGAGATATCTTTTGCAACTCGCTGCTTTGCAATTTCCGGATCGGCGTCAAATACAATGGCAATTTTCTTTGCGTTTTTGAACATCTTGAGAACGCTCATTCGATTTCTGGAACGAACATTCGTTGCGTCCAACACTGCCTTACCATATTGCTGTAGAGTCTTTCGCAGTCTTGCAAAGACGATTCCCCAAACCTTGTTCTCTTGTGACTGATCGCTAACAGAACCGGTTACTTCCCTGCGAATAGCATCTGGTTCAATAACGATGGATGGATCAAAATTCTTTCGGATATACGAAGACTTACCAGAACCGCTAATGCCAACTGGCAAATATAGTTCTGGTCGGCTATCCACCGCTTCATCAAGTCCAAACAAAGATTCAGACAACATGAAATTGTGCATGATTTCTTTCATTTTGTTTTCTGACAATGTTCTGCTTCGCATGATTACGTCCGGTTTTCCATACTTTCGAATAAAGTCGGCTGAAACATATTGAGGATCGAACGGATAACGCTTATATTCCCTAAAGCCGAATTTCTGATAAATTTTATTTAAAATGGGTATATCAAAGTGATCGAGCTTTGTTGCTCCATGCGATACGGCACTTTCAACTAAAATCTCTCCAATGCCAGCTACATCGTGCTCGTTGTTATGAACAGATACAAGATCACCGTCTGATTTGATTGCATATCCGATGTTATAGCCTTCAAGCTTGAACAGCTTCATTGTCACATAATTAGCAGTTGAATAAGCTGACAACATTTCTGGATGCTTGGCATCAGTACTGACTGACCGCAAGAATCGCTGTGGATCTGGTTTCTCAAATTCGTCGCTCTTGATCTTCTGAACAACGTCTTTTGTCTTTTCATCATTTGCGTCAGCCAACAAAGCTTCCGAAAACAAATCAAGAGCTAATGCTGTATCCGCAGCAACCTGCTTGATATTTGGATGCTTATTTTGCACTGTTTCTCAATTCCTTTACTTTGACTACTAGCTCATCAATTTCTTTGCTAAGATCCTTGTTGATTGCCAGCGTATCTGCCTTTGCCATATAGGCTAGTTCTTCAATATATGGAAATCGCTTGTCTTTTGCCAAGAAGGCAAACTGCTTGGTGTTAAGAGCTTGAAAGATATCCATATGATGCCCAATCAGACTTAGCAAAAGGTCTTTGTTTTCATAGGCAATCTCTTCGAGCACTTTTGCCGCTAGTTCCTTGCCAGCCTTATCGTGACCATAAAAGACTACCTTACCTTTTTCATCGTTCCATTTACGAGTCGAAGGCTTGCCAATATCATGCAAGAATCCAAGAAGCTCAAATAGTGTTCGTTTGGCTTCTGGAAGATCTTTTGACAACTCTCGCAATGCTGATACGACTTTTCGAGTGTGTTCCTGGGTTGTTTCGCCTAGATGAAATTTGGTATCTTCAATGCTTTCGTGCATATCTTGCCACAGTTTCCTGAATGTAGCAGACTTAGACAAGAGCATCTGAAGAGTCTGATCGTTTTCGGACTCTGAAAGCATTCGTTTTCTCCAAGATTCCATGATCGTTTTCATGCAATAAATAGCTAACTCTTCTGAAGAATCTTCATGGCTTTTTCAAGTATTTCCTTACAAGTGTTTGGAGTGATTGGAGTGATCTTCGAAGACCCCAGCAATGTACTGACCACTCGTTGGGCTTCTGAACGAATATTTTGTTCACGAACGGTTTCCCTTGCCTTTTCAAGCAAAGAATAATCTCCAACACCGACTGCATAAATCTGAGCAACCGCTAGCGGAGACAGAGACTTCCAATACTTACCAATCTTAGCTGTCTTGTAGCTACAATGCAGCATAGATCGATACTCTTCATAGACTGCAATGTCTTCTCTGGTCAAATCGTTCTTTGTCATGATAGATCAATTTCCTCTCTAGAAATGATTTCACAAGCCACATTGCGGCTTAGTCTGATTAGTCTTCCCTCCACAATAAAGCAAAGATCGTGTAGCATATTTCGACATTCACTTTTCACGCAAATTGCTAGCGTATCCTCTGGATATAGAATTTCCATCGTAAACACTGGCGATATGAGTTTATACACTTTTCCAATATGCCAGATACGTTTCATTTCGACAACACTGCTCTCTCAAAACCCAATTGACGTTGAATAAAATCTGCCATATATTGATAGTCGCCCTTTGTGGTGAGAAAAAGAAAATTATATTCATTTTCTCTCCAATATCCAACAAAGATAAAAATTGCTTCTCGATCCAAAAAGCTCTTGTATGCTTCGCCTGGGATAAAAGTAACAGTATCCTCTTTGCACTCCCAATTGTCTGCAACAATTTTGTACTCCCAATTGTCTGCAACAATCGTTTTTTGCTTGAAAGAAGGGCGATTTAAAATTTCGCTGATTCGTTCGTTATTCATATGTTGACCAATTGCTACTTGGAGCCAAAAGTCCCTTATCTTTCCAATAGTTATAGCTCGTCCGAAGAGCAGTCTCAAACTGTTCGCTGGTCATATTGGTAGCTGTCCCACCGTCTGTCTTGAAATGATTGGCAAGCAGCGTTCCAACAGTCATTGGCTCTGGTTCATCAGTGATTCGAGCATTGATAGAAACAATATTCCACTCATGATCGACTTGTTCGTTATCTTCTGCAAGAACATCTCGATGATAGCAAATCACATTAACTGCCTTTGCAGGACTCTTGGTTGCTCCGGGTCGATAAACAAGAGTCGTCTTTCTAGGAGTCTCTGAACCAATTCGAGACTCATAGTTTCCAACAAGAGTGTCACCAGCTTGCAGATAGACTACCGGAGAAAAGAATCCAGAAGGATGAATATCGACCTCATAGACTCCTTCCCGATAACTGACAACTCGCTTAGACCAGTTTAGCTGGACGCGCTCAATCAGATCTGCTTCGCTTAGGTTCCAGTGAGTAAACCTAGATTCTGGAGTGTGACGAGCAAGAATAGGATGAAGTCCGATATCAACGCTCACGTGATAGCTGCCTTTCGATATTGCTGTTACTTAGGAATCCTTTGGTCCAAGCTCTCAGAGATTCGGTTCCCATTCGATTCTCAACTCCGTTAACCAACATGATCAGTCTATCATAGTGGATTGGGGTTGTCAACAAAGAAGAACCGATCAGATCGGAGTTAATTCGAAAATATGGACTCCAAAAATCAAGAATCATTTCAGAGTCATGCATCACTTGAAAGTGAGTGCATTCAATCACCAGATTGAACGGATTCGGATTCATTTTCGATATCCTCAATTTTGGCAGACCAAGAAAAGATCTTGCTTAGGTTCCATTTGGCATATTCGTTGGTAAAAATGTTGTTGACAGTTAGCCAATCATTATCAACAAACAGGATACTGCTATCGCTATCGCTAACAATAGGATTTAAAGAACGAAAATAGCAAATGTTGCCTAGGCTCGATATTTGGAATGTTCCATCGTTACCGTCCTGCTCAACAAAATATCTGATCGGAATTGCTGTTTCTTCAAATGGATGAATCTCAATGCTTAGTCGTTGCTTTTTCATTTAATCTATACCTCTTTCTTTTCAATCCATCGTTCATATTGACTGTAATTGCTAACAGAAGTTGGTAGTTTGCATATAACTGCTTGATCGACGCTGAGAACGTCGCACATCAGGCTACTTTCGTCTTTCGATACAATAATCAACAGATCGTCTTTGTTGAGCATTGTATCTTGCAGAAGAATTCGATCTTCTTTGATTATAAGCGTATCGCCAACATTGCAACTGAAAATACACTGTTCGGTTAACTTTTCTCGTTTTGAATGATTGGAGTGTTCGCTGCCCCAACGATTTTTGGTAATGACGCCAAATTTGTCAATAATGAGATTGGCTACAAAACGAGCAGAAATGTCATTAAGAGAACTATTGTAGGTGCTAGCACCAAGCTTTCTTGATTTGAATATTGACGTAATTGGTTGATTATTCCACATTGCTTTGCTCAATATGCCACTCTCCATGAAATACTTTATATGCCAACAAACTGATATCCAATGAACGACTCTTTTGCTCTTCTGTCCAAAACACCAGAATTTCTTTATTATTTTTTTCTAAAATAATCCCAAGTTGGACAGATCTGTTATCAATGATTGCACAACCAATCAGATCGTCTGGAATACTGGAAGCCCAATTGGATTCGATATTGTGGCTCAAAGACTGTCTTCTTTGTTGAGAGTTGTTGATTGTTGCTTCTGTACCGACTTCAGTTGATTGTTCGAAGGTAATCGTTCAAGAGCTTCCCAAAGAAGATGTAATTGTGTCATTTTGAGCAATGTTCCACTGTCGAGATGAAGAAACACAAGATGATTTGGAACTTTCTTGGTTGCATGCGCAATTCGTTCAGTCAATATTACCAATTGATTATTTTGAAGGTTTAAAAAATTATGATCGTTATGAAGCGCAACGACATAAAATTTGTTCCTATTTTTAATCTTTAGTACAGTTCCAATTGGAAGCGAAGACAATTTAAACCTCTGTTAAAAAGAGAATCACTCTGCTACTGGTATAAATGAGACGCATCTCACCAGTTTCGATATCGAGCATTGAAGCCGTTAGACGATCATTAGAATCTTTATGCTCTTCAATACAAAGCAAAGGTCCAACTGGCAAAGTACTGTGCCTATATGTCTTGCCAATTTCGAGAGCATTAACCAATTTGAAGACCTCCGTTTTTTATCTGCCTACAGTATAGCAACAGAGCAACCGATTGTCAAGGATTATGTGATGATCGGTCCGATTGCCAAGGATTGTGTGATGATCGGTTGCCAACTAGAATCCAATTTAGAAATAAGTTGTTTGGTTGTTTCGATATTGAGAAATCTTCCCCACTCTCTGCTGTCTCCATCGTATTCATAAAGAAAAATATAAGGCTCATGTAAAAGCGTTTTATTTGGCTGAGGATGTGTTATATAATATACGTTTCCAACAATAAATTTATGCATTTTATAACACAATTGGTTTAATACAGTCTTCACGAAAAAGCCAAAAAAGTTTTGTCGAACATAGATCCAATCCAACATAACAGTCATATTGACATGTCGAAAAAGCCACTGCTAATCGATCAACGACAAGAAATAATTCTGATGCATCGAACTTTTCCGACGTAAAAGACAGTTCCCATTGATTTTTATGTTGAGCTACTTCCCATTTACGATTTCCGTTGTCGTTTTCATCATAATAATGGCACAACGATCCGATCAAGTTATTCATTTTCATTAAAATTTGATTGCTCCATTGGTTTGATGCATGCTCTGTTTTTGATCTCAAATAGGTTGCCTGTTGGAACATGCAAGAATCGATAAGCAAGATCCTTTTCATTGTATTCTACAAATACGTTTGGATGAGTACTCCAGATAAAAATGGGATTCCACCCGTTACCATTGAGAGGATATCGCAATAGACAGATTTCATTTGGTATCAGCGATTTAACGCTATATACGTTTCCAATAACAAGAGAATCAGGAGTCATGTTTGTTTACGTCTCAATTAGGTACATTCGTTCAGAGCCAGTATAGTACGTATAATTTGCATGGCTGAGATTTGATCTTCCTTCAATATCCCAATCTTGAATCTTGCCGTTTTCAAGATTTAGGCAAATCCAATTATCTCGAAAGCATCCGATTCCTTTTGCTATCGTAAGCCAATATGTGTCTTCTTTTGCAAATCGATATACTTGACCAACGGAGACAATAGGGTTTAGATTGTTGACTGCTTGATTCATTTAGTTTTTCTTCAAATCAATCTGCTCAAAGAAATCGATCATTGCAGAAATGTTAACAATCTGATTTGTATCGATCTCAAGAAATGTACGCTTTGTTCCATATGCTGCATCAGCAGGAATTCCAAGAAACAGATATAGCGAAGATCTGTATGTCACGTTTGATTCATACGGCAAATAGGTTCCAATTCGATATACAGAGCCAACATGGAGATCGAGAGTAAATTGAGGTTTGGGAATATACTTTTGTGTAATCTGTTCAATAAGATTACTATTCATTTATTGTCAACCGTGATCATCAAGCTGATTTTATATGGAGCACAACGCACAATTTGTGCTGTATTCAAATCAAGAAACATAAATCGATATGTTGGCTCTGTTGTAATATGCAAAGTTATTTTTTCGACAAACATTAGAATATGTGGTTTTTCTTTGGTAAATTTAGTTGATTTAAATGTATACAGATTGCCAATTTTAAGCTTCGATGGAGTTGCCATAATCAAATCTCAATTTGTTGAATTAAGTTATCATTAATTCTTTGTTGCATATCCGCAGAACAATAAAGCTCCAAAGTTTCTAAGTCAAGAGTTGTATAGAAGTACGACCAATCACTTCTGTTGATCACGGTGAATGGTGCAGAAAATCTTGTGGGCTGCTTCTTGTTTCATTGCCGTATTGTTCCTGTCCGATGATCAAACATTTTCGATCCTTTCAGAACAGAGTATAACAGATCGAAGGCTGGCTGTCAAGGACTGTTTGTATAACAGATCGAAGGCTGGCTGTCAAGGACTGTTTGTATAACAGATCGAAGGCTGGCTGTCAAGGACTGTTTGTATAACAGATC
>Ga0172367_10000051_pt1 | contig 171061 bp, 144 predicted proteins | sample Lak10m_FD_114542 | JGI IMG/M metagenome (GOLD analysis project Ga0172367, IMG submission 114542) | Freshwater microbial communities from Kabuno Bay, South-Kivu, Congo - kab_022012_10m | ecosystem: Environmental > Aquatic > Freshwater > Lake | place: Democratic Republic of the Congo... | reverse complement strand
GGACCTGGCCCGTGTCGGCGGCCGCTACTCCGATGATTGGCACCGTGCGCACCTGTACAACCCGCGCAACGTCGTGCCCGAGTCGAAGATGCCGTCCTACCCGTGGCTGGTCGAGAAGACCCTCGATGGCAAGGACACCGCCAAGAAGATGTCGGCGCTGCGCACCCTCGGCGTGCCCTACACCGACGAAGACATCGCCGGCGCCCGGGATGCCGTTCGTGGCAAGACCGAGATGGACGCCATGGTGGCCTATCTGCAAGTACTCGGCACCGCACTCACCAACAAACGGTAACGCATGATGGAAATCGGGACTCTTCGTGGCCTGGGCACAATTCTGGTATTCGTCGCCTTTATTGGCGTGGTGCTCTGGGCCTACAGCAGCAAACGCAAGCATAGCTTCGACGAAGCCGCCAATCTGCCCTTCGCGGACGACGAGACCGACGCCAAGAAGCGTGATGAAGAAGCTTCCAGGAGTAAGAAATAAATGACCTCGTTTTGGAGTTGGTACGTCACCCTGCTGAGCCTCGGCACCATTGCCGCGCTGGTCTGGCTGCTACTGGCAACTCGCAAGGGCCAACGCCCTGACAGCACCGAAGAAACCGTTGGCCACTCCTATGACGGCATCGAGGAGTACGACAACCCGCTGCCGCGCTGGTGGTTCATGCTGTTCGTCGGCACCGTGGTGTTCGCACTCGGCTACCTGGCGCTCTACCCCGGCCTGGGCAACTGGAAAGGCCTGCTGCCCGGCTATGAGGACGGCTGGACTCAGGTCAAGGAATGGCAGCGCGAGATGGACAAGGCCGACGAGCAGTACGGCCCGCTGTACGCCAAGTACGCCGCCATGCCGGTAGAGGACGTGGCCAAGGATCCGCAGGCGCTGAAGATGGGTGGCCGTCTGTTCGCCTCCAACTGCTCCGTCTGCCACGGCTCCGACGCCAAGGGCGCCTATGGCTTCCCCAACCTGACCGACGATGATTGGCTGTGGGGCGGCGAGCCCGAGACGATCAAGACCACCATCCTGCATGGCCGTCAGGCTGCAATGCCGGCGTGGAAGGACGTGATCGGCGAAGAAGGCATTCGCAACGTGGCTGGCTACGTTCGCAGCCTGTCCGGCCGTGATACCCCAGAGGGTATCAGCGTCGACATTGAGCAGGGTCAAAAAATCTTCGCGGCCAACTGTGTAGTCTGCCATGGACCGGAAGCCAAGGGCGTTACAGCCATGGGCGCGCCGAACCTGACCGACAACGTCTGGCTGTATGGTTCGAGCTTCGCTCAGATCCAACAGACCCTGCGCTACGGTCGCAATGGCCGCATGCCTGCCCAGGAAGCGATCCTTGGCCATGACAAGGTTCACCTGCTGGCAGCCTACGTCTACAGCCTGTCGCAGCAACCGGAGCAGTGATCGACCGGGGTCGGGAGTGACGACCTGTCACACCCGACCTCAACGCTCCGGGCGTACCATTCGCAGCTGGACAGAAAAATGATCCCGGTTGGCACGTATCGGCCGGGACACCCACCTTCCGCCGTGGTACGCACTCGATGACTGAGCAGATCCCCGTTCGTGATGTAACCCCTCCGTCCAAGGCAGGAGCGTCCGCTGACCTCTATGCCGCGCGTGAAAAAATCTACACCCGAGCCTTCTCCGGCCTGTTTCGCAATGTCCGCCGCGTCGGCGGAGCGGTTCTCTTCATCCTTTATTTCGGCACCGCATGGATCAACTGGAACGGCCGACAGGCTGTCTGGTGGGATCTACCGGAGCGCAAATTCCATGTCTTCGGGGCTACCTTCTGGCCTCAGGACTTCATGCTGTTGTCGTGGCTGCTGATCATCTGCGCCTTCGGCCTGTTCTTCATCACGGTGTTCGCCGGCCGCGTATGGTGCGGCTACACCTGCCCGCAAAGCGTGTTCACCTGGGTTTTCATGTGGGCCGAAAAGGTCACCGAGGGTGATCGCAACCAGCGTATGAAGCTGGACAAGTCTCCCATGAGCGGCAGCAAGTTCATCCGCAAGCTGGGTAAGCACAGCATCTGGCTGTTCGTCTCCTTCGCGACGGGGGTCACCTTTGTCGGGTACTTCACCCCCATCCGCGAACTGGTACCTGACCTGCTCACCTTGCAGGTTGGCGGCTGGGCCTTGTTCTGGGTGGCTTTCTTCACGCTCGCCACCTACGGCAACGCCGGCTATCTGCGCGAGCAGGTCTGCATCTACATGTGCCCGTATGCACGCTTCCAGAGCGTGATGTTCGACAAGGACACGCTGATCGTTTCCTACGATCCGCGCCGCGGCGAGAAGCGTGGCCCGCGCAAGAAGGACGCCGATTACAAGGCCATGGGCCTGGGTGATTGCATCGACTGCACCATGTGCGTGCAGGTCTGCCCGACCGGTATCGACATCCGCGACGGTCTGCAGATCGAATGTATCGGCTGCGCGGCCTGTATCGATGCGTGCGACGCGATCATGGACAAGATGAACTACCCACGCGGGCTGATCAGCTACACCACCGAACACAACCTGTCCGGCCAGAAGACCCATCTGCTGCGTCCGCGGCTGATCGGTTACGCGGTCGCGCTGCTGGCGATGATGGGGCTGTTCACCTATGCCGTGTATGATCGCCCGCTGGTCAAGCTGGACGTGCTCAAGGATCGCGTGCTCTATCGCGAGAACGAGCAAGGCAATATCGAGAACGTGTACACCCTCAAGGTCATGAACAAGGCTCAGCGCGAGCAGACCTTCGTGATCGAGGCCTCGGGTCTCGACGGCCTGGTCTATGAGGGCCGCAGCGAGATACGGGCCGAAGCGGGTGAGCTGGTGACCGTGCCGGTGGAACTGTCCATCGCACCGGAGAAGCTACCCTCGAGCACCAATGAGATCGTCTTCCATGTCCGTTCGGTAGACGACGAATCGATCAACGACGATGCCGACAGCCGTTTCATCGGCCCAAGCATCCGCTAGAAAGGTAATGCATGCGCTCCGATAACGAACAAACACGTTGGTACACCCAGTTCTGGGCCTGGTTTGTCATCGCGATTCTGCTGAGTTCGGTGGTGTTGGGGGTGTCGTTGCTGACGATTGCCATCCGCAACGCCGACACGCTGGTGGCGGACAACTACTACGATGCCGGCAAAGGGATCAACCAGTCCCTCGAGCGCGAAAAGCTGGCGGAGCGTCTGGAGATGCAGGCCCGTATCGTCCTCAATGACGAACGTGGTCTGGCCGAGGTGCAGCTGAGCGGTGCGAGCCGGCCTCAGCAGCTGGTGCTGAATCTGCTCTCCCCGACCCAGCCGGAGCGTGACCGCCGCGTGGTCCTGCAACCGCAGGGCGACGGCATCTATCAGGGACAGATGCAGGAGTCGATCACCGGCCGACGCTTCATCGAGCTCCTCGGCCGAGAAGGCGACCAGGACTGGCGCCTGTATGGTGAAAAGACGGTTGAAGCCGGCCGCGCGCTCGAACTGAAGCCTTGAGCCGCTGATGGCAAAGCCCCTCCCCTGCTACCACTGCGGGCTGCCGGTTCCTCCCGGCAGCCCCTTTCAGGCCCGCGTGCTGGGTGAGACGCGGGCCTTGTGTTGCCCGGGCTGTCAGGCGGTGGCCGAAGCCATCGTCAAGGGCGGCCTGGAAAGCTACTACCTGCACCGCAGCGACACGGCGATCAATCCCCAGGCGCTCCCACAGGAGCTCAGCGAGGAAATGGCGTTGTACGACCGCAAGGACGTACAGCAACCTTTCGTTCAGCACCAGGGCGAGCTGGCAAGCACGTCCCTGATGATCGAAGGCATCAGCTGCGCGGCCTGCGGCTGGCTGATCGAACGCCATCTGCGCAACCTGAAGGGCGTGGCCGAGGCCAACCTCAACCTGTCCAATCATCGTCTGAACGTGCGCTGGAGCGATGCGCAGTTACCGCTCAGCGAGCTGTTGGGCGAACTGCGCCGCATCGGCTACGCGGCCCACCCGTATCAGGCCGACCAGGCGGCCGAACGCCTGGCGAGCGAGAACCGGCGCTCGTTGCGCCAACTGGGTGTCACCGGCCTGCTCTGGATGCAGGTCATGATGGCAACCATGGCGACCTGGCCGGAGTTTAACCTGGACCTGTCGGAGAGCTTCTTCGTCACCCTCCGCTGGACCGCGCTGCTGCTGACCACGCCCATCGTCTTCTACTGCTGTACCGATTTCTTCAAGGGTGCGTTACGGGATCTGCGTACCCGCCACCTGACCATGGACGTGTCGGTATCGCTGGCCATCGGCGGCGCCTATGTCGCCGGCATATGGTCGACCGTCACCGGCCAAGGCGAGCTTTATTTCGATGCCGTGGGCATGTTCGCCCTCTTTCTGCTGGCCGGGCGATACCTGGAGCGCAGGGCACGCGAGCGCACGGCGGCCGCCACCGCGCAACTGGTCAACCTGCTGCCGGCGTCCTGCCTGAAGCTGGATGCCGACGGTCACAGTCACCGCATCCTGCTCAGCGAACTGCAGCTCGGTGACCAGGTGCTGGTGCAGCCCGGCGGATTGATCCCGGCTGACGGCGTGATTCTCAGCGGGCAATCCAGCGTCGACGAGTCGGTTCTAACGGGGGAATACCTGCCTCTTCCACGCGGTGCCGGCGATTCGGTTACCGCCGGCACCCTCAATGTCGAAGGCCCGCTGACCGTGGAGGTCCAGGCACTGGGCGACGACACCCGGCTGTCCGCCATTGTCCGCCTGCTGGAACGCGCCCAGGGCGACAAACCCAAGCTCGCCGAACTGGCTGACCGCGTCGCCCAATGGTTTCTGCTGGTGGTGCTGGTGGTGGCCAGCATCGTCGGCTTGGTCTGGTGGCAGATCGACCCGCAACGCGCCTTCTGGATCGTCCTCGCGCTGCTGGTCGCGACCTGCCCCTGCGCCCTTTCGCTGGCGACCCCCACTGCGCTGACGGCGGCCACCGGCACCCTGCATAAGCTCGGCCTGCTGTTGACCCGCGGACATGTCCTGGAAGGCCTCAACCAGATCGACACCGTTGTTTTCGACAAGACCGGGACCCTCACCGAAGGGCGCCTCACGCTCAGCGCCGTGCACCCGCTCGGTGAGCTCGATGCCGATAGCTGTCTCGCGCTGGCCGCGGCGCTGGAGAACCGCTCCGAGCATCCGATCGCCCGCGCCTTCGGCCGCGCGCCGCTGGCTGCCGAATCCGTCGAGACGGTACCAGGCCTCGGCCTGCAGGGCAGCGTTCAAGGCCGCAACCTGCGCATCGGCCAGCCGGGCTTCGTGGCCGAAGGCTTCGCCGGTTCCGCGCCGGCCATTCCTGGCGAACACGGCCAGTGGCTTCTGTTGGGCGACGAGCATGGCCCGCTGGCCTGGCTGGTACTCGACGACCGGCTACGCGACGACGCCCCGGCTCTGCTGGAAGCCTGCCGCCGACGCGGCTGGCGGACACTGCTGCTTTCCGGAGACAGCTCGCCGATGGTGGCGCAGATCGCCAGCGACCTGGGCATTGACCAGGCCGAAGGTGGCATGACTCCGGCGGCGAAGCTCGCCAGGCTGCAGGCATTGCAGGCCGAAGGGCATCGCGTGCTGATGCTCGGCGATGGCGTCAACGATGTCCCGGTGCTGGCCGCGGCCGACATCAGCGTCGCCATGGGCTCGGCAACGGATCTGGCGAAGACCAGCGCCGATGCCGTGTTGCTGTCCAATCGTCTCGGCAGCCTCGCGCAGGCCTTCGATATCGCCCGGCGCAGCCGACGCATCATCATCGAAAACCTTGCCTGGGCAAGTCTGTACAATGGCCTGATTCTGCCGTTCGCCGCAGTGGGCTGGGTCACTCCTCTATGGGCGGCGCTCGGGATGTCGATCAGCTCGCTGCTGGTGGTACTCAACGCCCTACGGCTCACGCGCCAGCCGGATCCAGCGGGCCGCGGCTGATCCGCCAGCGGACCGCCCCACTGGCGCCGATGCGCAAGGCGACATGCCATTAATCGCAGCCGAAACGCTGATTTCGGCCTCTGGAGGTCCTGATGGCCGCTCTGTATATCCTGATCCCTGTTGCCGTGGTCCTGGTGGCCGTTGCGATCTGGGTGTTCTTCTGGGCAGTGGACAGCGGTCAGTTCGACGACCTAGACGGGCCGGCGCACAGCATTCTGTTCGATGACGAAGAGCCCCAGCGTCCCGCGGACACACAGGATGATGCCAAACAGCAGCCGGAGCAGCGCAAAGGTGACTGAACTGGCTCCGCTTCTGCTTTCCGCCTGGGTCCTGGGCCTGCTGGGCGGCGGACATTGCCTGGGGATGTGCGGCGGACTGATGGGCGCGCTGACCATGGCCATTCCGCCGGAACAACGCGCAAAGCGCCTGCGCCTGCTGCTCGCTTACAACCTGGGGCGGGTGGCCAGCTATGCCGTTGCCGGCTTTCTGATCGGTCTGGCAGGCTGGGCGATTGCGAATAGCCCGGCGGCGACGGCACTGCGTGTCGTTGCCGCGTTGCTGTTGATCAGCATGGGGCTTTATCTCGCTGGCTGGTGGAGCGGCCTGACCCGCGTGGAAGCGCTAGGGCGTGGTCTCTGGCGCCATATCCAGCCCGTCGCCAGCCGGCTAATGCCGGTAACCAGCCTGCCCCGCGCGCTCGTTCTCGGGGCACTCTGGGGCTGGCTGCCATGTGGTCTGGTGTACAGCACCCTGCTCTGGTCGGCCAGCCAGGGCGATGCGTGGGACAGTGCTCTGCTGATGCTGGCCTTCGGCATCGGCACATGGCCGGTTCTGCTTGCCACGGGCCTGGCCGCCGAGCGCCTGACGGGACTACTGCGCAAACGCGGCGTACGCATCGCCGGTGGCCTGATGGTGATCCTGTTCGGCCTGTGGACCCTGCCAGGTCCTCATCAGCAATGGCTCATGGGGCACGGCAATGCAGCAGTCCACGGCGAACATCCGCACTAGTCTGGGCGCGGAACTCAAGGCTCCTTCGGTAGCTGACGCTTGTGTGCGGTCTTGTCATAGGTATCGACGATGATCTGGGCGGCCTCGTCCGGTACCGGCTTGCCCTGCAGGAAGTCGTCGATGTTGCGGTAGCTGACGCCGTGCGCCGCCTCATCGGGCTTGCCCGGTGATAGCTCTTCGAGGTCAGCGGTCGGCACCTTGTGTACCAGTTGCTCCGGCGCTCCCAGCGCGGCGGCGATCTGCCGAACCTGATCCTTGACCAGACCGGCCAGCGGCGTCAGGTCGCACGCACCGTCACCGAACTTGGTGAAGAAACCCATCACCGCCTCCGCCGCATGGTCCGTTCCGATCACCAGCCCCTGACGGGCATTGGCGATGGTGTATTGAGCAACCATGCGCATCCGCGCCTTGGTGTTACCCAGAACGAAATCACGCTGTTCAGGGCTCAGCGGCTCGAGTGCTTCGGTAGCGGCCGCCAGACCGAGTACCGCGGTGCCGATGTTCACCGTGTGGCATTCATCGGGCTTGATGGTATCCACCGCCAGCTGAGCTTCATGCTCGTCATGCTGGACCTGATACGGCAGGCGCACGGCGATGAAACGGTAGTGGTCTCCCTCGCCAGCGGCGCGCATCCCCTCGACGGCCCGCTGCGCCAAGAGGCCAGCAGTCGTCGAGTCGACTCCGCCGCTGATACCCAGCACCAGTGCCTTCATGCCGGACTCGCGCAGGCAGGACTGGATGAAGCGTATCCGACGTTCGATTTCCGTCTGTACGGACTCCGGCCCGGTGAAAGGTGCGCAGACATGGAGCGCGGCTGCGATTTCCTGCTGACGACTGTGCATGAAACTCTCCTCTAGCGACATTTAGGATCTACTGGTTCGAAACGGAGGAAGGTGACCATCTGACCACGAATCACGGCGATCCTTCCGCATGTCGGGAGCGATCTGACCCAACGCACTAGGGTCTGATCAACTTTGATACAGGTCAAGTCCGTCGCGAGGTCCTGCACCTAGAATCCAGCGACCGCCGTCATGACCGGGAACGCCACATGCTCGACTCCATTCGCTGGGATTCCGACCTGATCCGTCGTTACGATCAGGCCGGCCCGCGCTACACGTCGTACCCGACCGCGGCCCAGTTCAATGACAAGATCGGTTCGTTCGATCTACTCCACGCCCTGCGCAGCAGCCGCCAGGCGTCCCGCCCGTTGTCTCTGTACGTCCATCTGCCCTTCTGCGCCAACGTCTGCTACTACTGCGGCTGCAACAAGATCATCACCAAGGACCGTGGTCGAGCGCAGCCTTATCTGGAGCGCCTGGAAAAGGAAATCGAGCTGATCTCCTGCCATCTGGGCAAGGACCAGCTGGTCGAGCAACTGCACTTCGGTGGCGGCACGCCGACCTTCCTAAGCCATGACGAGCTGCGCCGCCTGATGAAACATCTGCGCCAGCATTTCAATCTGCAGGACGACGACCATGGAGACTTCAGTATCGAGGTCGACCCGAGGGAAGCGGACTGGCCGACCATCGGCCTGTTGCGCGAGCTTGGCTTCAATCGCATCAGCATCGGCGTGCAGGATCTCGACCCGGATGTTCAGCGCGCCATCAATCGCATGCAGACACTGGAGCAGACCCGCACCATCATCGAAGCGGCACGCACACTGCAGTATCGCTCGCTGAACATCGACCTGATCTACGGTCTGCCGCTGCAGACCCCGGCACGCTTCGCCAAGACGGTTGAGGCCATCATCGATCTGCAACCCGATCGCCTGTCACTGTTCAACTACGCTCATCTGCCCGAGCGGTTCGCACCGCAGCGACGGATCAACGCCAGTGATCTGCCGGCGCCTGCAGAGAAACTGGCAATGCTGGAGCAGAGCATCCACCTGCTCACCGACGCCGGCTATCGATACATCGGCATGGATCACTTCGCGCTACCCGACGACGAACTGGCCATGGCTCAGGAAGACGGCAGCCTGCAACGCAATTTTCAGGGTTACACGACCCACGGCCACTGTGATCTGGTCGGCCTGGGCATGTCGGCCATCAGTCAGATCGGCGACCTGTACTGCCAGAACCACAGCGACATCGCGGAGTACCAGCATCAGCTGGACCAGGGTCAGCTCGCCACCGCCAGGGGGCTGCGCTGCAATCAGGACGATCTGATCCGCCGCGACGTCATCCAGGCGCTCATCTGTGATTTCGAGCTCAGCTTCGCCCGAATCGAACACGATCATGCCATCGAATTCCGCCATTACTTCGCCGAGCCCTGGCCGATGCTTGAACAGATGGCCGCAGACGGACTGATCGAGATCAGCGAGAGCCATCTTATCGTTCAGCCGGCCGGACGCCTGCTGGTGCGTTCGATCTGCATGCTCTTCGATCACTACCTGCCCGAACACGGCAACCAGGGCTTCTCGCGCGTCATCTAGCGGCTCAGACCATCGTCCAATCTTCCGACCTGCGACCCTTGCGCCAATTGGCCATAGCGTTCGTACTGAGTTAACCTTGCGCGCTATAAACCGGTTTCCAGGAAGCCCTCTATGTCCGAATCGATCAAGGTCCGTGCGCAGCGGCAAGCTCATTGCAAGGATTGCAGCCTTTCCGGGCTCTGCCTGCCCCTGTCGTTGAACATGCAGGACATGGACGCGCTGGACGATATCGTCAAGCGCGGCCGCCCGCTGAAGAAAGGCGAGACACTGTTCCGCCAGGGCGATACCTTCAGTTCGGTCTTCGCCGTGCGTTCCGGTGCGCTTCGAACATTCAGCGTGACCGATGGCGGTGAAGAACAGATCACCGGCTTCCACCTGCCCAGCGAGCTGGTCGGCCTTTCCGGCATGGATACCGAAAGCTACCCAGTCACGGCCCAGGCACTGGAAACCACATCGGTCTGCGAAATCCCCTTCGAGCGTCTCGACGAGCTGAGCGTGCTGCTGCCGCAACTGCGCCGCCAACTGATGCGCATCATGAGCCGCGAAATCCGCGACGATCAGCAAATGATGCTGTTGCTGTCCAAGAAGACTGCCGACGAGCGCATCGCCACCTTCCTGATCAACCTGTCGGCTCGTTTCAGCGCTCGGGGCTTTTCCGCCAATCAGTTCCGCCTGCCCATGTCGCGCAACGAGATCGGCAACTACCTAGGGCTGGCAGTCGAGACCGTATCCCGCGTTTTTACCCGCTTCCAGCAGAACGGTCTGCTCGAAGCCGAGGGCAAGGAAGTGCGCATCCTGGATTCCATCGGACTGTGCGCCCTCGCCGGCGGCGCCATGGACGTCTGAGTCACCGAGTTTGGAGCAGTAGCCCGATGATCTTCGACGAATTCAGCATCAAGACCTTGATCCGCCCGGTTCCGGACTTTCCGCGGCCCGGCGTGATATTTCGCGATATCACGCCATTGTTCCAGTCGCCAAAGGCGCTGCGCATGGTGGCCGACAGCTTTATCCAGCGTTACGTGGAAGCGGATTTCACCCATATCGGGGCGCTCGACGCCCGCGGCTTTCTGGTCGGCTCGATCCTCGCGTACGAGCTGAACAAGCCGCTGGTGCTGTTCCGCAAGCAGGGCAAATTGCCCGCCGACGTGCTTTCGCAGGCCTATTGCACCGAGTATGGCGAAGCGCACCTGGAAATTCATGCCGACAGCCTGTGTGAAGGCGACTCGGTACTGCTGTTTGATGACCTGATCGCCACCGGTGGTACCCTCCTCGCCGCCGCCCAACTGGTACGACGCATGCGCGCCAGCATCCATGAAGCTGCCGCGATCATCGACCTGCCCGAACTCGGCGGGTCGCAGAAACTGCAGGACATCGGCATCCCAACCTTCACGCTGACCGCCTTCGAGCTGAGCGACCGCTGACCAACCCATCGCCGATTGCTCGATCTGGAGGAGACGCCGTGCCAACGAGACTCTGGCGCTGCCTGCTGATTCTTGTGCTGGCCTGGACCACACCCGCATTGGCGCTGGATCGCGACGTCCTGCTGGATCAGGCCAATATCCTCCTGTTGCCCCGTGAGCGCGCGATACCGCCTCTGGAACTGGTCGACCAGGATGGCCAGCGGTTCGACACGCGATCGTTACAGGGACGCTGGCATATTCTGTTCTTCGGCTTCACCGCCTGCCCGGATATCTGCCCGACCACGCTGAGCGACATGCGCCGGCTGTTCAGCCAGCTCCCGAAGGAAACCCGCGACCAGCTGCAGCTGGTATTGATCACTGCCGATCCTGCGCGTGACACACCTCAGCAGCTGAAGACGTACCTGGACTACTACCGCGGCGGGTTCAACGGCCTCACCGGCGATATGGAGCAGCTGCAGCGGCTGTCCAGGGCACTGGGCCTGCCATTCGTTCCAGCAAGCGAGACGCAGGGGGACTACAGCGTCAGCCATAGCGGCAATCTGGCCCTGGTGGGCCCCGACGGCACGCTGCGCGGGCACATCCGTGCCCCGCTCCAGCTCGAGGGGTTGCGGCGGATGTTGCCGCAGATCGTTGATACAGAACGCTGACGAGCCCTTCGCACTCGCGCAGCTCGAAAGCAATCAAGCAGTCAGTGGCAATCCAGGGTGTCGGCCAACACATAGGCCTGAAAGGCGACTTCGTCGATCCACTGCTGCGTCAGCTTTGCCAGGCGCCCGTCCACACTCCATTGCGCGACGAGTGCGTCGATTTCCTGCTGTAACCCCGCCTCATCCGCGGTCAGGCGAAGCTGCCGCTCGGCATCCGCCAGCGGCGGCAGCAGGCGCTTGTAGCGGCGCCACTCCGGCAACGTAGCCAGTTCGGTCAGCAAGGCTTCATCCTCGACAACGGCCTGGCACTCGCCCAGCTTGAGACCGATAAGCGCATGCGCCGAGCTGGGATACTCTCGCGGCGATGCCCCAAAACGCTCGCGCAGCACTGGCGCATAGGGGCTTGCGGTACTGACGCAGACGGATTGCTCGCGAAGATCCGCCCAGGCGGCAGGCCCTGCCTCGGTGGGGACAAGAGCCGCGGGGACAGCGCGATAGTAAGTGGTCACGCCACGTTGCTGGCTGGCCTCCACGCGCACGCCGACCTGCCCTTCCGGCACCCCGAACTGCACCGGGCGCCCGAGTTCGACGCCAAGCTGCTCGGCCAGCGCCGCCTCGAAACTTTCGGTCTCGCTGCTCGAAAGCACGCGATGCTCGGGCAACTCCATCCGCAGCGACTCTGCCAGCCCCACTGCCGGCGTGAACAAGGCGAGCCAGAGAACGATGTGCGAAAAGACGGGCACCGGCCGGACCTCAGACGTACTGATAGCGCAGCATCCGCTGCTTGAACTTCTCCAGCACCACCTGATCGATCAGGGTGGCAAGAATGGCGATCACCAGAATGTTCATCATGACTCCCACCATATCGGCGATCTCCCCGGAGTAAGCCAGCGAGCGGCCCAGCCCCTGGCCGAAGCCGATCAGCATCTCGGCAGAGATCAGTGCACGCCAGGCGTTGCCGAAGGCCAGCTGGGCGCCGGTGATCAGCTCGGGCATCACCGCCGGCAGATAGACACGCCGTAGCAGCTGCCAACGCGAAGCGCCCATCACCCGTGCGGCAGAGACATGTACCGGCTGCACACTCTCGGTGGCGTTCATCACCGAAAGCGCCATCGGGAAGAACGCCGCCAGCGCCACCACGACGATGATCGGCAGATTGCCGAACCCCATCACGATCAGGAACAGCGGCACCCAGGCAATCGACGGAATCGACTGCAGGATGACGATGGCCGAGCGCAGGATCTCGCGGAAGAAGAACAACACGCCGCCGACAAGGCCGAAACCGATGCCGAACAGCAAGGCGAAGCCGTAGCCACTGCCCAGGCGGCTCATGCTGCCATACAGGCCGTCGCGGAACTCGGGTTGCTGGATGGTGGTGATCAGGCGCTCGACCACGGTCGGGATACCCGGCATGAGGAATGCCGGCAGACTCCAGGCCGCCGCCTGCCAGATCAGCAGAATGAACAGGATGGCCAGAACGACGGCCAGGTATTTCTTCGGGCCGGTTAGACGACGAGCCTGACTCATGGGTGCGCTACCTCCGTCTTGATACCCAGCAGGCTGAGAATCTCCTTACGCTCGGCAGCAAACGCCGACAGGTCGTGGCTTTTCTCGCAATGGGTGAAGTTGAAGGTCTTGAGCACTCGAGTCGGCCGCGGGCTGAACACCAGTACGTGATCGGCGAGATAGAGCGCCTCGTCCACATCATGGGTGACCAGCAGCACGGTCGGCTGATGCTCCTCGATCAGCTCGCGCAGCACGTCCTGCAGTGCCATGCGGGTCAGAGCATCGAGGGCGCCGAACGGTTCATCCAGCAGCAGCACCTCGGGTTTGGCGATGAAGGCGCGGGCCAGGGCGGTGCGCTGGCGCATACCGCCAGAAACCTGGTGGGGATAGTAATGCTCGAAGCCATTTAGCCCGACACGCTCGAGCCAGACACGCGCCTGCTCGAAGGCCTCGCTCTTGGCGACGCCTTGCAGCTCGAGCGCCATGGCGACATTACCTTGCAGGCTCAGCCAGGGGTACAGCGCATGCTCCTGGAACACCAGGGTACGTCGCGGGCTCGGCTCGGTGATCGGCTTGCCATCGGCAAGCACGCGGCCAGCGCTGGGCTTCTCCAGCCCCGCCACCAGGTGCAACAAGGTCGACTTGCCGCAGCCCGAAGGCCCGACCAGGGCGACCAGCTCGCCCTGGGCGAACTCGCCGCTGAACCCCTTGATGACTTCGAGCTGCCCGAAGCGCTTGTCTACATCTTCAAACCTGAGCTGCATAAAAATCCGCAAATCCAGAAACGAAACGGCCCGGCAATGCGGGCAAAATGAATGGCCCGACTCAGGGTCGGGCCTTTGTGTTGCCGAAAGGCACAGCGCCGATCAGAGTTCCCGTGCTTCCTGCCAGCTCAGATCGAGAATGGCTCGGGTATCGAACGGCTTGCCATCGCGAGTCTTCAGCGAGCCCTGCTCCTGCAGAATGTCAGCAAGCTCCTGAATACGGGCCAGATCGTCGTCGCCAAGCTTGGCGCTGAAGGTCTGGGTGCCAATGGCTTCCTCGATGACCACCTCGCGGGCCAGTTCGCCGCGCTTGAGGGTTTTCAAGGTTGGCTCGGCGATGAAGTAGCCGGCGATCAGCTTCGCCGCTTCGGCCGGCTGCTTGTCCAGCAGTTCGATGGCATCGCGCTGAGCATCCAGGGATTTCCAGACGGCATCCTTGCGCTTGGCCAGGGTGTCGCCGGAGGTGATCACCACCATGCACGGGAACGGCCACACTTCGCCGATCTCGTAGACCTGGCGAACCGGCGCCACCAGCTGTGCGATGCGGTCGTAGGGCTCGAACAGGAAGGCGGCATCCACTCGCCCGGATACCAGCGACTGCACCGCGACTGCCGGGCTGACGCCCATGATGTTGACATCGCTCGGCTTGAGGCCGGCATTCTTCAAGGTCACGCCACGCAGCACCGCATCGGCCGTGCTGCCTTCGCGCTGCGAAGCCAGTGTGCGGTCCTTGAGGCCTGCCACGTCGTGGATGTCGGTATCTTCACGCACCAGGATCGAGTGATAACCTTGCTGCGCACCACCCACCACCTTCAGATCGGCCCCCTTGGACGCCCAGGCCACCGCATTGGTAAAGCCCAGCACACCGGTATCCAGCTGGCCGCCGACGATGGCCTTGATCAGATCGGTGCCCGAGCTGAACTCGATCAGTTCGACGTCCAGGCCGTGCTTCTTATACAGCCCTGCCTCGTGGGCGACCATGGCCTGGGCATCGTCCATCACCCGGATGTAACCTACCTTGAACTTTTCCTGCGCCTGCGCGAACGCACTCAGGAGCACAAGAGCAGGAACCAGCCAGAGCTTCGCTTTCATTTCGACCTCGATTCGGATAGCCAGCGTATATAACCAAAACAGAGCACTATATTCGTTTTGGTTATCTAACGTTTATGGCTTAGAACTTTACCCGAACTATCTGCAGAACGGCACTAGCAAGTAGCAATAAGCTAAAGGCGTCGAGTTATAGGCTGATCGGCTTGCGCCCTGCGAGGGCGTGAGCCAGTGTGCCGCCATCGACCAGGTCCAGCTCGCCGCCCAGTGGAACACCATGGGCAATTCGGCTAATGGTCAGGCCTTTGGGAATGAGCATCTGTGCGATGTAGTGCGCGGTGGCTTCCCCTTCGACAGTGGGGTTTGTTGCCAGGATGACTTCGCTGAATGCGCCATCCGCCACCCGACCCAGCAGCTCGGGAATGCCGATGGCCTCCGGCCCCAGGCCATCGAGCGGAGACAGATGTCCCTTGAGCACGAAGTAACGCCCACGAAAGCCGGTCTGCTCGACCGCAAACACGTCGACCGGGCTCTGCACCACGCATAGCAGGGAATCATCGCGCCGCGGATCAGCACACTGCGGGCAGAGTTCGTCTTCGGTCAGCGTACGGCACTGCCTGCAGTAGCCGACACCTTCCATCGCCCGGGTCAACGCCTGCGCCAGGCGCAGGCCACCGCTGCGGTCACGCTCGAGCAGCTGCAGCGCCATGCGTTGCGCGGTCTTCTGTCCTACGCCAGGAAGAATGCGCAGGGCATCGATGAGTTGCCGAATCAGCGGGCTGAAGCTCATGTACGTCTCGAAATGGAATCACTGAAAAAACCGGCCGCCCCACAGCAAGAGGGGCGGCCCGGCTGGAACTGCGCGCTGGATCAGAACGGCATCTTGAAGCCCGGCGGGAGCTGCATGCCAGCGGTCATGCCGGCCATCTTTTCCTGGCTGTTCTGCTCGATCTTGCGTACCGCATCGTTGACGGCCGCAGCGATCAGGTCTTCGAGGATTTCCTTGTCTTCCTGCATCAGGCTGTCATCGAGGCTGACGCGCTTGACGTCATGACGGCCGTTCATCACCACGCTGACCAGGCCGGCACCGGATTGGCCAGTGACTTCGGCGTTCGCCAGCTCTTCCTGCATCTTCTGCATCTTTTCCTGCATCTGCTGCGCCTGCTTCATCAGGCCGGCCATGCCACCTTTCATCATGGGTATCACCTCAATTCGATCAGGGTTCTGAGTGTTCTACGGGTTCGATGGTGCCTTCGCGGATCACCGCGGCGAACTGCTGCATCAACTGCTGGACCAGCGGGTCCGCATGAATCGATTGTTCAGCGGCGCGCTGTCGCTCGGCGCGACGACGCTGCGCGGCCTGCGCCGGCGTTTCCTGCTCGGGCTTCTGCAGCACGATATCGAGCTGCAACGTACGCCCGTGGTACTGATTCAACGCATCGTTCAACCGGCGCTGCTGCGTCGGGTTGAACAGGGCACTCTGGGCCGGGTCGAGGTGCATCAGCCAGCGATCGCCTTCCACCGAAATCAACGTGCAGTTGGCCGCGATGCTGCCGGTCAGGCCGGACAGGCCGAGCTTGAGATAGAGCTCCAGCCATTCGGCAGCCAGCCCGGTGGCAGGCTCAACTGCCGGGAGCGGCTCGACCTCCTGCTGGTCCGCCTCGTCCTGCTGCAGCTCCTCGAAGTAAGCCTCGGCCTGATTTTCGACCTCGAAATAGTCTTCGTCGGTCAGCGGCGGCTCGTCATCGTCAGGCTCTTCGACCTGAACCACGGCAGCCACATGATCGGGTGGCCCGTCCAGTGCCGGCTCGGGCAGTATTGCATTGGCCTCGACGGCAACCGGCGGGACCTCGGGCGGTTCGTTCCAGGGTACATCGATCACCGGCACGGCCTGCTCTTGCGCAGGCGCTGCCGGCGACGTCGCCACGGCAGGCAGTTCGGGGGCCACTGTGGCCGCCGACTCAGCCGGACTGGCTATCACCACCGGAGCCGCTGGCGGCGCCACAGCGGCGGCAGGACCAACCGGAGCGGGGGCTGAAACAGGCGACACGCCGGGGGCAGCGGTACCGGCCACCGCTGCAGGCTTGGAATCAGCTGTGGCCGGGCTGATCCCCAAATTCTTTAGCGATGTTCGTGGCGCGTCACCCGTATCCGCCGGGCGGAACGCCAACATACGCAGCAGAACCATTTCGAAGCCACTGCGCGGATCGGGTGCCAATGGCAGATCGCGCCGCCCGATCAGGCCCATCTGATAGTAGAACTGCACGTCTTCGGCTGGCAGCGCCTGCGCCAGCGCCAGCACCCGATCGCGATCGCCCTGGCCATTGTCCACCGCTTCCGGTAGCGCCTGGGCGATGGCGACGCGATGCAACACATTGAGCATTTCCGCGAGTACGCCGGCCCAATCCGGCCCCTGCTCGGCGAGATGACGAACGGCTTCGAGCAGTGCCCGGGCGTCGCCCTCGAGCAGCGCCTGCAGTACGCCATAGACCTGACCGTGATCGAGCGTGCCGAGCATCGCCCGCACATCGGCGGCCAGCACCTTGCCCTCACCGAAGGCGATCGCCTGGTCGGTCAGGCTCATGGCATCGCGCATCGAACCATCCGCGGCGCGACCGAGCAGCCACAGCGCATCTTCCTCGAAAGGAACGTTCTCGACGCCAAGCACATGGGTCAGGTGCTCAACGACTCGCTCCGGCGGCATGTTTTTCAGCGAGAACTGCAGGCAGCGCGACAGGATGGTCACTGGCAGCTTCTGCGGATCGGTGGTCGCGAGCAGAAACTTGACGTGGGGCGGCGGCTCTTCGAGGGTCTTGAGCAGCGCGTTGAAAGAGTGCGACGAGAGCATGTGTACTTCGTCGATCAGGTAGACCTTGTAGCGTCCGCGGCTCGGCGCGTACTGCACGTTGTCCAGCAGTTCGCGCGTGTCCTCGACCTTGGTGCGGCTTGCGGCGTCCACCTCGATCAGATCGACGAAGCGCCCCTCATCGATCTCCCGACAGACCGAACACTGCCCGCAGGGTGTGGAACTGACGCCCGTCTCGCAGTTCAGGCACTTGGCGATGATCCGCGCGATCGTGGTCTTGCCGACGCCGCGGGTACCGGTGAACAGATAGGCATGGTGCAGGCGCTGATTGTCCAGCGCGTTGATCAGGGCCTTGAGCACATGCGTCTGGCCGACCATTTCGCGGAACGAGCGCGGACGCCATTTACGTGCAAGAACCTGATAACTCATAACACCATCGCGGGGAACTAGGCAGAGGACGGGTAATGCTAGCGGAGCAGGATGGAAATTGCATCCGAGCTGAGTCCGATCCGAGGCTAGCGCAGCAAGCGGGCCCCGAGCGCGCTCACCACCGCCGTCAACGCCGGATTGTCCCCCTCTATCCTTACGGCGAGACCGTCGATCTCACGTCGCGCCGGGTAGGCCTTGCGCAGCAGATCGAAGGCGGCCCGGCGCTGCGCATCGTCGCCCTGGAGACTGCGGCGGAAGTCCGCGTCGTCGCGACGCGGGTCGTAGACCGCCCTGCACAGCGTTGCCAGCATCTCGGCCGGCTCTGCCGATGCGGCGAAGGTCAGCCCGGCAAGCGCAGGGCCGGGCATCAGCTGCGCCAGCTCGACGGTCGGCTCAAGGCCGCGAGCGGCGCAGTAGGCCGCATGGATCTGCGCCGTGCCACGCAATTTGCCGTCCAGGCTGTAGCCGGCGATGTGTGGCGTGGCGATGCGACACAGATCAGCCAGTTCGACGTCCACCTGTGGCTCGCCTTCCCAGACATCCAGCACCGCCTCGAGATCCGGGCGCTGCAGTAGCAGATCGCGCAACGCCGCGTTATCCACCACCGCTCCTCTGCTGGCGTTGATCAGCCAGGCATTCGGTCGCAGCCCGCTCAGGCGCTGACGGTCAAAGAGATGGAAGGTCGGGCAGTCGCCGCTCATGCTTAACGGGGTATGCAGACTGATGACATCGCACTCGGCAATCACTTCATCCAGCGTCACGAAACCGCCCGCCTCGCGAGTCTGGCGCGGCGGGTCGCAAACGCGCACATCCCAGCCGAGGCCTCGCAGCACTTCGACCAGGCGCCCGCCTACCTCGCCGGCGCCCACCACGCCGAAGCGGCGTCGCGCCAGGGCTTCACCCCTGACTTCGGCTAAGGCCAACAGGCAACCCAATACGTAATCGACCACCCCCCGCGCGTTGCAGCCAGGCGCGCTGGCCCAATCGATGCCGGACTGTTCGAAATAGTCGAGGTCCAGATGGTCGGTGCCGATGGTGCAGGTGCCGACGAAGCGCACCGCGGTGCCTTGCAGCAATTCGCGATCGACCCGCGTCACCGAGCGCACGAGCAGCACATCCACGCCCTCCAGCGCCGCCCGATTGATGCGACGCCCGGGCATGCGACGGATCTCGCCGAGACCGGCAAAGAACTCATCGACCAGCGGGATGTTTTCGTCGGCAAGGATGTGCATGGCGTGGCTCCGGTTGGAGGAAAGCACATTCTAGACGGGCCGCCGACGCTTTGCCGCCTTCCTGCGTGCAGCGACCCGGCGTAGACTAGCGCGTTTCTTGTATACAACTGGAACGCCTCGCAATGCCCACTGAGCTTCGACTCAGACGGGTCCGCCTTGAACTGCGCACCCTCTTCGCCCTCGCACTGCCCATGATGATCGCTCAGCTGGCCAGCACTGCCATGGGCTTTGTCGATACCGTGATGGCCGGCCGCGTCAGTCCGCACGACCTGGCTGCCGTCGCGCTGGGCAACTCGATCTGGGTGCCGGTCTACCTGCTGGTCAGCGGCATCACCCTGGCCACCACACCCAACGTTGCCCAGCGCTTCGGCGCCGGGCATCACGCCGAAATCGGCCCACTGGTGCGCCAGGCCCTGTGGATGGGCGCTGGCATCGGCGTCGGCAGTGCACTGCTGATGTGGAACGCGAAGCCGGTGCTGCATCTGATGAAGGTCGAACCCGCCCTGATCGATCCAACCATGGCATACCTGCGCGCCGTCGCCTGCGGCTTCCCGGCCATGGCGCTGTATCAGGTACTGCGTTGCTTCAGCGACGGGTTGGGTCACCCACGGCCGAGCATGGTCATCGGCATTCTCGGCCTGCTGCTGAACATCCCGCTGAACTACGTGTTCATCTACGGCAAGCTCGGTATGCCGGCGCTGGGTGGTGTGGGTTGCGGCGTATCCACGGCACTGGTGATGCTGTTCATGCTGACCTCCATGGCCATCTGGGTGAAGCGTGCGCCGGCCTATCAGGCAAGCCAGCTGTTCTCCCACTTCGAGGGCCCGCGCTGGCCGATGCTTCGTCGCCTGCTGTCGGTCGGCGTGCCCATCGGCATCGCCGTGTTCGCCGAAGCGAGCATTTTCTCCGTGATCGCGCTGCTGATCGGTGCGCTCGGTGCGACGGTGGTGGCCGGGCATCAGATCGCCCTGAACTTCACCTCGCTGATCTTCATGATCCCGCTGTCGCTGGGGATGGCCGTGACCGTGCGCATCGGTCAGGAGCTGGGCCGCAGCGCACCGCGCGATGCCCGTTTCGTAGCCGGCGTCGGGATCGCCGCAGCGCTGGTCTATGCCTGTTTCTCGGCGAGCGTCATGCTGCTGTTCAGCGAGCAGATCGCACGGATCTATACGCCTGATCCATCGGTGATCGCGGTCGCCGCCAGCCTGTTCTTCTATGCCGCGCTGTTCCAGTTCTCGGACGTGGTTCAGGTCACCGCGGCGGGCGCGCTGCGCGGTTATCAGGACACCCGCATGACCATGGTCTACACGCTGTTCGCCTACTGGGGCATCGGATTGCCGGTGGGTTACCTGCTGGGGCTGACCGATAAGCTTGGCCCGGCGAGCGGGCCAAGCGGCCTTTGGCAGGGCCTGATCGCTGGCCTCAGCTGCGCGGCGCTGCTGCTGAGCGTGCGGCTGGCATGTAGTGCGCGCCGGGAAATCCGCCGCCATGCCGCATTGCGCAGAAGCGCGGCCTGAGCCAACCCGCTCAGAGGCTGCGTTCTATGCGTCCATCGGACCGAGCCAGATAGCCGGTGCCGCACTCCCACAGCAGCGCCGAGCGATCATCGCTGCCGAGCGCATCGAGCCCGCCCCGCAGCGCATAGGCGGTGAAACCGAGCTGGGTCAGCAGGAAGACCGCACTCGCGCTGCGCTTGCCACTTTCGCAATAGCACAGGTAGGTGCGGCGGGGATTCAGCAGTCGCGTCTTCAGCCGCAACAGGTGCAGCGGCATGTGCAGCGCCTGCATGGCGTGGCCGCGCTCGTAGTCATCGGCGAGCCGAACGTCCAGCCACTGAGCGCCGCAGCCGAGCAGATCGGCCACTTCGTCCAGATCGACCTCGCTCACCACCGGCGCCTTGAGCAATTCGAAAAAGTCGGCCCGGCCCAGGCGCAGCACGCTGCCGTCCTCGATCATTGCCACGCTGGCGTTGCGCGGACGATCTTCCAGCAGCGCTTCCTCGCCGAAACAGGCGCCGGTTTCGAGTTCCGCCAAGAGCTGTTCGCCACTGCCCTCGGCCTTGAGTACCTGCGCGCGACCACTCTTGAGGAAATAGCAGCAGTCCCCCGCCTCGCCTTCACGCAATAGCGTCTGCCCGGCCGGTGCCTCGACCGACACGAGCCGGTGCAGCATGCTGCGTATGTTCTGCGGAGGAACCTGGGCGAACAGGGGATTTTCGAGCAGACGTTCCAGCCACTCCGTTTCTTCGCCGTCCATGGTCAGCTGCAGCAGCACATCCTGCAGCGCTTGGCGCCAGGAAAGCAGGCGATCGAGTTCCACGGCATCCACGCTCAGCAGATGGCAATCCTCCAGTGCCCGCACCTCCCGCGTCCGTTCTGACAGGAGGCTATGCAGCGCCGCCGGAGTCCCCGCCGCAAGCAGCCCCTGTTGCCCCTCGACATCGCTGACGAGCAGCTTCCCGGACATCAGGTAGTAGCGTGTCGTCGCGTGCCGTTCGTCCAGCTCAAGCACCTCGCCTGCGGTGAGCACAAGCGGCACGGTGCGCGCACGCAGCTCCCAGAGCTGACGTGGCGACAGCGCGTTCAACGGGATCAGATCACGCAGCTGATCAGGGTGCAGCGGTTTGTTCATCCTGGAAAATCCAACCTCTAGCCATGGATCAGCTTGTGCAGCTGACTCTCAGCAGCACGGCGCCCCTGCAATCCACCGGTGTGGACGAAAAGCACGCGTGTGCCGGCGGCAACATAACCGCGCTCGACATAAAGGCGCAATGCCATCATGGTCTTTGCGGTATAGATCGGATCAAGCGGCACCCCGCCGTCACGCTCGGCCGTATACATGAACTGCGCCAGCTCCTTGTCGAACCGGGCGAAACCGCCGCGGCTGGCATCCAGCAGCTCGTAGCCCTCATTGGCAACGCCCGCCTGCGCGAGCAGCACCGCCACATTGTCATCGACAGCATGCAATGGCGGGCCGGCCAGCGCGCCGATTACCGGATGCCGCCCGGCCTCGCCGATGACCAGTCCCGCCAGGGTCGTTCCGGTTCCGGCGGCAAGCCAGACAGCGTCGTAATCGTCCCAACCGACCGCAGCCAGTGCCGATGGCAGCCTTGGCACGAGTTCGGCGCAACCCAGGGCGCCAGGTAGCCCGCCTCCGCCCTCGGGAATGCAGTAGTAACCGCGATGGCGTTGCTGCCATGGCTGCCAGAAGCCGGGCAGGTTGCGTGCCCGGAAGCCACCGTAGCCCAGCCAGTGGATCTGCATGCCCCAGGCTTGCAGATCGGCCACCGTCGGCGTGTCCTGCTCGTGTCCGCGCAGCAGGCCGACCGTCGCGAAACCGAATCGGTGACCGGCCGCGGCCAGAGCGTGCAGATGGTTGGAATGCGGACCACCAAGGCTGATGAGCCCCGGCGCGCCGGCACGGCGGGCTGCGTCCAGATGGTTAACGAGTTTGAACCACTTGTTTCCGGACAGCTCCGGGTCCACCAGGTCGAGCCGCAACACCACCACGTCGACAGCGGCCTGCTGCAACCAGTCCAGATGCAGGCGTTGCAGAATCAGCGGGGCATCGGAGGCGACGCAACGTTCGGAAATCAACAAACGGCTCAGCTACCGGTACGCTGCCGGTCTTCCTTGCGATGCCGGGCACAGCAGTTGGATTCGCCGATCACGAAACGACTCGGTGCATCGACCTTGTCCAGCGGCATGGCGCAACGCTCACCACTGGCCAAGGTCGCGATACAGGCGGGTTTCTGGTAGTGCTCGAGCCATTGCCGGTATTGTTCCTCGGAGACGAAGCACTTGGCAGCGGCATAAGCGAGGGGGTTGGCTCGGTAGCGAGCAAGGTCCTGAAGCGCGATGGTCAGATGCCCGGCGCCCGGATGGTAGGCCATGAACACCACGCCCTGGCGCGACAGGTCCTCCAGCACCCGGTCACCGCTCTGCCGCAGCGTCTCGCATTCGTTCTTCAGCCGCTGGATCTCCTCTTCCTGCTGCGCGTCCAGCTCATTGCGATAGGCCAGTTCTACGTCGCGGATCGCCACCTGCTCCTTGTACTCGGCCACTGCTGCGGCGATGCGCGCCTGGGCCTCATGCTCGAACTGCTCTCGCGCCGCGCCAATCTCGACACGACCGCTGACTTCCAGCGTCCGCAACTGCTTGCTCATCTCCTCGCGGGCTTTCTGGAAGCTTTCCGCCTGCGCAGTCATCTGCGCATGCAGGCTGGCATTGAGTTCGGTCTGTTGCTGCAGCTGCTGCTGCAGCAAGCGGATCTCGTCCTGCAGAAGCTTGCGTTCCTTGTCCGCCGCAGCAGCGCTCTTGAGCGCGTCCTCTTCCCGCAAACGTTCGAGATTGGCGATGCGCTGACGCTGCTGCTTGATGAGCAACGCGGCTTTCTGGCGCTGCTCCCGCTCGTGACTTTCGGATCGCTGGGTAGTGGCCTCCTTGCCAGCCTCGGCCGCGTACCAGGCGTCTTCGGCTACCATCTGCAGGCGTTCGGCAGGCACGACAGGCGCGCCCTCGTCCTCCACTAACAGGCCGAGCTGGTTGCGCTTGATGGTGTCGCGCAGCAATGCCAGATCGTTGCGCTCGGCGCTGACCTTGGGATCCCACATATGCATCTGGTGCCAGGAGACGGGGCACTGGCTGCGACAGGCCAGGCGAATGGGGCCGGCGCCCATGTCCGGCCCGCGGCCGGTGCGCTCGGCCAGCTGGCGCAGCGGAATGTTCCAGCCGTCATCGGCGGAACCATCTTCATTGAAGTCGAGGCAGAAAAAGACGGCGGCACGCACCTGCAGCCGCGGGTTGATCATCACGTAGACGGCATGCATCTGGCGGTCAGCGAACTCGGGCAACGCAACCACCCCGTCCAGCACCGCTTCGAACTCCGGATACAGCATTTCCTTGCAGATGGTGCCTTCGTTGTAGAACAGCACGGCCTCGACCATCTGCGGTTTGTTCTGCATGCTCGACTTCCCTTATCGCCCGTCACCGCGAGCCCGAATACTGAAACGCTCATCCACGATCGCGTCTCTTTGGGGCTCGAGTTTAGGGGAATTGATCAAGCGTGCAATGTGACTCGGTTGGCAGCGAGCCCGCGCATCGCGCAACCCGCCAGAGCCGTCCGGCGGATTTGCGATGAGCTTAGCTAATTCAGCTACCGCCATAGGCGGCGAGGCGGCGCTTCATCTCGTCGCCAAGCGCCTGCAAGCCGCTCATGGGGCGAACCATCACCTCGAATTCGATGATCCGGCCCGTTTCGTCGAAACGAATCAGATCGATGCCCTTCAGTTCGCGATCACCCACCCTGGCACTGAACTCGAGCACGACATCGCGGCCTTCGGCGCTGGCCAGCTCGCGGTGATAGCGGAAGCCTTCGAACACCTGCAGCACGGTATTGAGGATCAGGTTGACCGCAGGGGCTCCTTCATAAGGCTTGTGAGCCATCGGCGAGCGGAACACCGCCTGGGGGTGCAGCAGTTCCGGCAAGCCGCTCAGATCGCGCTGGGCGATAATCGCGTGCCAGGCTTGCAGGCATTCGGCGGCTTGCGGCTGCAGCATTGTCTTGATGTCCATACGCGTGCTCCGTGGGTTAAGCCTGAATGGAATCAGAGCGCCGCGGCCAGACGGCAGCCCTGATTGATGGCGCGCTTGGCATCGAGTTCGGCCGCCACATCGGCACCGCCGATCAGGTGGACCCGGGCGCCCGCCGCCTCCAGCGTCTGCTGAAGCTCACGCAGCGGCTCCTGGCCGGCGCAGAGAATGACCGTATCCACCGGCAGCACCTGCGGCTCGCCCTCGCCGACACGGATGTGCAGCCCGGCGTCGTCGATCTGCAGATACTCGACCGAATTGAGCATCTGGACGTGCTTGTTCTTCAGTCCCGTACGATGAATCCAGCCGGTGGTCTTGCCCAGCCCGTTGCCGACCTTGGATTTCTTGCGCTGCAGCAGATAGACCTGGCGCTTGGGTGCATGCGGCGCCGGCTGGATGCCAGCGATGCCGCCGCGCACGGAAAGACCGAGATCAATGCCCCACTCCTTCCAGAATGCCTCGCGGTCCAGGCTGGTGGATTGTCCATCGTGGGTGATGTACTCCGACACGTCAAAGCCGATGCCACCGGCACCGATCACCGCCACGCGCTGACCGACCGGCTTGCGTTCGAGAATCGCGTCTAGATAGCCGATCACCTTCGGATGGTCGATTCCGGGAATCTCGGGGGTGCGCGGCACGATGCCCGTGGCCAGGATGATCTCGTCGAAACCGCCTGCCAGCAGCGCCTCTGCCGTGGCGCGGGTATTCAGGCGCACCTCGACCCCGGTTTCCTCCAGCCGATTCTGGAAATAGCGCAGGGTCTCGTAGAACTCTTCCTTGCCTGGCACGCGCTTGGCGACATTGAACTGCCCACCGATTTCGCTTGCAGCGTCGAACAGCGTCACCTGATGTCCCCGCTCCGCTGCAACGGTCGCTGCGGCGAGGCCAGCCGGACCGGCGCCGACCACCGCGATCTTCTTCACCGCGGTGGTGGGGATGTAGTTGAGCTCTGTTTCATAGCAGGCACGGGGGTTGACCAGGCAGGTGGTCAGCTTGCCGCTGAAGGTATGGTCCAGGCAGGCCTGGTTGCAGCCGATGCAGGTATTGATCCGCTCGCTGTGCCCAGCGGCCGCCTTGTTGACGAACTCCGGATCGGCGAGGAACGGGCGTGCCATGGACACCATGTCGGCATCACCCTCCGCCAGCACCTGTTCGGCCACTTCCGGCGTGTTGATGCGGTTGGTGGTGATCAGCGGAACGTTCACCTCGCCGCGCAGCTTGGCGGTGACCTTGGTGAACGCCGCGCGCGGCACCTTGGTGGCGATGGTCGGAATCCGCGCCTCGTGCCAGCCGATGCCGGTGTTGATCAGCGTGGCGCCGGCCTGCTCAATGGCCTTTGCCAGCTGCACCACCTCTTCCCAGATGCTGCCGCCCTCGATCAGGTCGAGCATGGACAGGCGATAGATGATGATGAAGTTCGGGCCGACCGCCTCGCGCACCCGGCGCACGATCTCCACCGGCAGACGCATGCGGTTCTCGTAGCTACCACCCCAGCGGTCGGTACGGTGGTTGGTGTGGGCGACCAGGAACTGGTTGATGAAGTAGCCTTCCGAACCCATGATCTCTACGCCGTCGTAGCCGGCGCGCTGGGCCAGGGTCGCGCAGTTGACGAAATCGCGAATCTGCTTCTCGATGCCCTCTTCGTCCAGCTCCCGCGGGGTGAACGGGTTGATCGGCGCCTGGATCGCACTGGGTGCGACCAGCTGCGGACTGTAGGCATAGCGACCGGCGTGCAGAATCTGCATGCAGATCTTGCCGCCGGCCTCGTGCACGGCCTGGGTGACGATCTTGTGCTCTTCGGCCTCTTCCGGCGTTGACAGCTTGGCGGCACCGGCGCGCACCGAGCCTTCCTCGTTGGGCCCCACGCCACCGGTGACGATAAGGCCGACACCGCCGCGGGCGCGCTCGGCGAAGAACGCCGCCATGCGTTCGAAGCCGTTGGGCATCTCCTCCAGACCGGTGTGCATGGAGCCCATCAGGGTGCGGTTGCGCAGCGTGGTGAAGCCCAGATCGAGCGGAGCCAGCAGATGCGGGAAGGCGGTCATCGGTGTGTCCTCATCATTGTCGGTGCCGAGCCTCTTGGGGCTGCGGTCGGATATGCAGCGACGATAAACAGCCAAAACCTCACGCTCAATGATCATAAATGACAACTTTCTGATCATTCAGCGCAAAACGCTTGGCAAGCCACGCCGCATTACCTAGTCTGACGGCGTTCATCACGGCCTTCTTTTTCATGCGCACCTACCTGAATCTCGCACTGCTGGCGGTCCTGGCCGGCGTCTCGCTCGCGGTCTATTTCGACTGGACCCACGACCGCCGCAGCGGTCCGCTGCTATCCGACCTGCGCACATTGCCCATCGAAAGCCGCGGTCAAGCCGGCGGCGCGGGCAATCTGCTGGGCATCGAGACGCGACTGCAACCGGCCGACTACCAGAGCCGCGAGCGGCTGCAGCTGAAGTTCCGTACCTACCTGCAACAGGCGGCGGATGAAGGATTGCTCAGCGAGCGCACCGTCGTGGTCTTGCCTGAGCATGTCGGCACCGGCCTCTTCGCCCTGGGCGAGAAGCCGGAAGTCCAGCAGGCGCGAACGCTGCGCGACGCCATGCAGTGGATGGCGTTGAGCAACCCCGGGCGGTATCTGCGCGCCCTGACCGGCAACCAGGGCGACGACCGCCGCACCGGTGCCGTGCTGCGCCTCAAAGCGCGGCAGATGGCCGAAGAGTACCAGGCGATTTTCGGCGGCCTCGCCAAGGAGTTCGGCGTCACCCTGGTAGCGGGCTCGATCGTGCTGCCCGAGCCCTATCTGGAAAACGACAGGCTCAAGATCGGCGACGGACCGCTGCGCCAGATCAGCCTGACCTTCGACGGCCGCGGCAAGCCGCTCGGTGCCTTGCAGTACAAGCACGCCTTGAGCCGGTACGAGCGACGCTACAGCGTCGCCCCGATCCCCGAACCGCACCGACTGATCGAAACGCCCGCAGGCTCGCTGGCGGTGCTGCTAGGTTGCGATGCCTACCTGCAGCGACCACCAGCCGAGGCGAGACTGCTGGCGGTACCGGGCGCCCTGGCGGACCCACAATCTGCCTGCGGCAGCGCACCCGACAACCGGCTCGCCGACCCCTCGGCCATGTCCGTGCATACCCTGGCAGTACCCTGGAACCTGCTCGGCTCCCCGCGCCGCCCGGCCCCACCGGGACATGGCATTCCGGTACAGATCAAGAACCACTGGCTTGGCAGCGCGCCATGAATGCGCAACGGGTGCGGCTGGGCGATCTTTCGGTCGGCTTCCTGCACAGTCTGGGCGAGGCGCTGCAGCTGTATGGGCAGGATCCGCAACCGCTGCTGAAGGCCTATGGGCTGGATGCAGAGCGCCTCGCCGAGCCTCATGCACGGCTGTCCATCCCGCGCTATATGAGGCTCGGCCATGCGGCGATTCAGCTGGCCGGCGATCCCGCGCTGGGCCTGGAGATGGGACGTCTGCGCAAGCCGAGCCACCTCGGGCTCGCCGGACTGACCGCCGCCCAGGCGCCGACGGTGCGTGACGCGGCGCGGGCTCTGATCCGTTACGAACCCTTGTATGCCTCCAACTATCGCGGCAGCTCAAGCTTCCACGAAGACGCCGCCGGTGCCTGGCTGCGCTTCTATTCCATCAGCCCGTACAACGCCTACAACCGTTTCGTGGTCGACACCGTGCTTGCCAGCTGGATCGCCCAGCTGACACGCCTGTGCGGGCAGCCGCTGGTGCCCGCGGCAATCCATATCGAGTTCGAGGCACCGGAATATGCGGCGCGTTACGAAGCGCTGTTCGGTCGCCCGGTGGCCTTCGGCGCCGAGGCGAACCAGCTGCAGCTGGATCAGCGCGCGCTGGCCCTGCGCAATCCGGAGCACTGTCCCGGCACCTGGAGGCACCTGGTCGAGCTGTGCGAAGGCGAGCTGGAGCGGCGTACCCGCACACGCAGCCTGCGCGAACGCGTCACGCAGATGCTCGGCCCCATGCTCAAGGGGCAGGAGCCAGACCTGCAGCAGATCGCTACCCGCCTGCAGATGCCCGCCTGGACGTTGCGGCGCAAACTGGCCGAAGAAGGCAGCAGCTACCGCGCAATCATGAACGACACACGTCGCGATCTGGCGATGGCCTATATCCGCGATACCGAATCGGCCTTCGGTGAAATCGCCTGGCTGCTCGGCTTTTCCTCCGCGGAGGCTTTCCAGCGCGCCTTCAAGCGCTGGAGCGGTCAGACGCCGGGTGACTACCGGCGCGCGCAGCGGCGCGGCGGCTGACCAGTCGACCCTTCGGACTAGAGTTCGACGGCGTCCTCGGCACTGTCCGGATGATCATGCTCGGCGGCATGCCATTCCAATAGCTCATCCTGATAGTCGTCCATCGCGAATATCCTCGCCAGCGGCTACGTCGAGCCAATGTTCATCGATCAGTTATCAAGCTTCATGCCAGGGAGCCTACAGCCCGCTGGTGAACCTATCGTGACCGGAGAGCACGGAGCGACGCCAACGATCGACTGTCGCCGGCAGCTGGAGCAGGTGTGCAGCTAGGACGGCGAGGACAACCCCGCCGCGTTCATTGCCAGGCGCAGCAGCCAGGCCACGACGCCCAGCGCCAGCACGCTGCCGCTCCAGATCAGTACCAGCCAGCTCATGCGCTGCCAGAGTGGCTTCGGCTCGCCCTCGCCGGCGGGCTTTCCTTCATGCGGGGTCATTAGTGGTACCCATCCTCGGCACTGACCTTGCCGCGGAACACGTAATAGCTCCACGCCGTGTACATCAGGATCAGCGGCAGGATCAGCAGCGCCCCGACCAGCGTGAAGCCCTGGCTCTGGGGCGGTGCGGCCGCCTCCCAGATGGTCACCGATGGCGGGATGATGTTCGGCCAGAGGCTGATACCCAGCCCGCTATAGCCGAGGAAGATCAGCGCCAGGGTGAGCAGGAACGGCGTGTAGTTGGCGTACCGCTGGATCGAGCGCAGCAGGCCGAAGGCGCATAGCAGAACCAGCACCGGGACCGGCATGAAGTACAGCAGGTTCGGCATGCTGAACCAGCGCTCGGCAATATCCGGGTGGGTCAGCGGCGTCCACAGGCTGACGATGCCGGTTACTGCCAACACCGCCCAGACCAGAGGAATGCCGATGTCGTGCATGCGCCGCTGCAGCTCGCCGGCGGTGCGCATCATCAACCAGGTGCACCCGAGCAGTGCATAGGCGACGATCAGCGCCAGCCCGCAGAACAGCGAGAACGGCGTCAGCCAGTCGAATGCGCCGCCGGCATAGGCGCGCCCCTCCACCGGCAGGCCGCTGATGAATGCGCCGAGCACCACGCCCTGGAAGAAGGTCGCCGTCAGCGAGCCGCCGATGAAGGCCTTGTCCCATATGTGCTGCCGCTGCTTGCTGGCCTTGAAGCGGAACTCGAATGCCACGCCGCGGAAGATCAGCCCCATCAGCATGAAGATGATCGGCAGGTAGAGCGCCGATAACACCACCGAATAGGCCAGCGGAAAGGCCGCGAACAGCCCTGCCCCGCCCAGTACCAGCCAGGTCTCGTTGCCGTCCCAGATCGGCGCCACGGTGTTCATCATGACGTCCCTATCGGAAGTGTCCTGCACGAACGGGAAGAGGATGCCGACGCCGAGATCGAAGCCGTCCATCACCACGTACATCATGATCCCGAAGATGATGATCACTGCCCAGATAAGTGAAAGATCGATACCCATGGCTCAGTTCCTCTCGCCCAATTGATCGCCCTGTTCATGGTTGATCGCCTCGTCCGCGGCGGATATCGGACGCATCGGCGTGCGCGCCTCGCCCGGCCCGCCGGCACCTTTCTCGCGCCCTTCGCTGATCACCGGCCCTTTCTTCACCAGGCGCAGGACATACACCATGCCGATGCCGAAAACGGCGAAGTAGACCACTACGAACATCGCCAGGGTGAGCCCCAGCTGCCCCGCGCCGTGATTCGAGACCGCGTCGGCGGTGCGCATCAGGCCGTAGATGACCCAGGGCTGACGTCCGATCTCGGTGGTGTCCCAGCCGGCGAGAATGGCGATAATCCCGGACGGCCCCATCAGCAGCACCATGCGCAGAAACGCCCGGGAGCTATACAGCCGATCGCCACGGCGCAGCAGCAGGCTCCAGATGCCGGTGATGATCATCAGCAGCCCGAGCGCGACCATGATGCGGAACGTCCAGAACACGATGGTCGAGTTCGGCCGGTCCTCGGGCGGAAAATCCTTCAGCGCCGGGATCGGCTCGGTCAGGCTGTGATTGAGGATCAGGCTGGCGAGATAGGGAATCTCGATCTTGTAGCGGGTTTCCTCGGCCTCCATGTCCGGCCAGCCGAACAGCAGCAGCGGTGTCGGTCCGCCTTCGGAATTGTCCCAGTGCCCTTCCATCGCAGCGATCTTCGCCGGCTGGTATTCGAGGGTGTTCAGACCATGGAAATCACCGATCACCGCCTGTACCGGAGCGACCAGCAGCGCCATCCACATCGCCATCGAGAGCATCTTGCGGATCGCCGGGTTGTCCTTGCCGCGCAGCAGATGCCAGGCCGCCGAAGCGCCGACGAAGAACGCCGTGGCAAGGAACGCCGCCACCGACATGTGCGCCAGGCGATAGGGGAATGACGGGTTGAAGATGATCGCCAGCCAGTCCACCGGCACCACCACGCCATCGATGATCTCGTGGCCCTGCGGCGTGTGCATCCAGCTGTTGGAAGCGAGGATCCAGAAGGTGGAGATCAGCGTGCCCACGGCCACCATCACCGTGGAGAAGAAGTGCAGCTTGGGCCCGACGCGATTCCAGCCGAACAGCATCACGCCGAGAAAGCCGGCCTCGAGGAAAAAGGCCGTCAGCACCTCATAGGTCAGCAGCGGCCCGGTGACGCTACCGGCGAACTCCGAATAGGCACTCCAGTTGGTGCCGAACTGGTACGCCATGACGATGCCCGAGACCACGCCCATGCCGAAGTTCACCGCGAAGATCTTCAGCCAGAAGTGGTAGAGGTCCCGGTAGACCTCCTGCTTCGTCTTCAGCCACAGCGCCTCGAGTACGGCGAGGTAGCTGGCCAGGCCGATGGTGATGGCCGGGAAGATGATGTGGAAGGTAATGGTGAACGCGAACTGCACACGTGCCAGCTCGAGTGCTTCCAGTCCGAACATTGGGCAACTCCTCGTCTGATGACCTCCCGCCTCGTCTGTGACGGCGAATACGGGGTCCAGCACAAGTGACAGCAGATCGCGCCAAGGGTGCAGCGCAACCGCCGCAGCAAGTCGTCGCAGCCTCTGGATCGGCGGTCGGCCCGATCGAACCTGAGCGGTCTATGCTGCAGCTACGCATCCGACCAGGAGTTTCGCCGGTGCCCATCCGTTCGTTCATCCCGCCGTACATTCTCGACCGCATGATCGATCGCGGCTCGCCCTACTTGCGCAGCTGTGCTCGCGAAACGCTGGACCACGTGCAGAGCCTGCTGCCCAACCCGGGACCGCCCCGCCCCACGGCGATCGCCGAGCTCGGCGAGCTGCGCACGCCCGGTCATCCACAACGGCGCATCCACGATGCCGAGCAGCGCATGCAGCTGCCCGGCACGCTCCGTCGCCGCGAGGGTCAGAGCGCTTCAGGCGACCCCGCGGTGGACGAGGCCTACGATGCTCTGGGCGCGACCTACACCTTCTTCTGGCAGGTGTTCCAGCGCGACTCCATCGACGATCTGGGCATGCCGCTGATCGGCACCGTGCATTATGGCCAGGGTTATGAAAACGCCTTCTGGAACGGCGAGCAGATGGTGTTCGGCGATGGCGACGGTGAGCTCTTCCAACGCTTCACCCGCTCCCTCGACGTGGTCGCTCACGAGCTGGCCCACGGGCTGATCGAGAGCGAGGCCGCGCTGGTCTACTACAACCAGCCAGGGGCGCTAAACGAGTCGGTTTCCGACGTCTTCGGGGTGCTGACCAAGCAACATGCGCTTGGCCAGACCGCCGCCGAAGCCGACTGGCTGGTCGGTGCCGAACTCCTGACCGACAAGGTCCAGGGCGTGGCGCTGCGCTCCATGGCCAACCCCGGCACCGCCTACGACGACCCGCTGCTCGGCCGCGACCCGCAGCCGGCGCATATGCGCGATTTCATCGAAACCCGCGAAGACAACGGCGGCGTGCACCTCAATTCCGGCATCCCCAACCGCGCATTCCACCTCGCGGCCATAGCGTTGGGCGGGTACGCATGGGAACAGGCCGGGCGCATCTGGTACGCCACCATCTGCGACCCGCAACTACCCAACGATGCCGATTTCGCGACGTTTGCAGGCGTCACGCTGCAACAGGCAACGCGCCTGTTCGGCCGCGGCTCCAGCGAAGCCGAAGCCGTGCAGCAGGCATGGCTGCAGGTCGGCGTTTCACCGCGCTGAGGAGGCAACATGAAGATGCCGGCCCTGGGCCCTGAAACATCCTTGCGGATCTCGCGCCAGGGCGGTCTCGTTGCCGCGCCAGCGCTCGCCCGCCCCCGGCAGATCGAATTCGCCGACTGCGACCCGGCGCAGCGCCGTGGCCTCTGCTCGGTTGTGGAGCGCTGCCTGCCGGTCGCCAGCAAGGACGTCGGTCGTGGCGACCAGCGTTTCTTCAAGGTCGAACTGCACTATCGCCGCGAGGACAGCGATGCCGAGATGATCCTGCAGATCGCCGAGGAGCGCGCGCCAAAGGAGCTGCTGCGGCTCTGGCAGGACGGCGCGATCCCCGATCCGCCAGGCTGAGCGAACGGCTAGAAGCGCAGCTCGTCCCCTGCGGCGAGCAGCGCGTCGATTCCCGTCGCCGGCAACGGCCGCGACAGCAGGTAACCCTGGAATTCGTCACAGCCGTTGTGGCGCAGGAACTCGAATTGCGCGGCGTTCTCTACGCCTTCGGCGACCACGGTCTTGTGCAGGCTCTTGCCCAGCGAGATGGCGGCGCGGGCGATCATCGCCACCTCGTCCTCCTGCTCGAGACCGGTGACCAGCGAACGGTCGATCTTGATGATGTCCAGCGGGAACCGCCGCAGATAGCCGAGCGCCGAGTAACCGGTGCCGAAATCATCCATGGCCAGGCGAAAGCCGCGTGCCTTGAAGTCGGCAAGAATGGATACGGCGCGGCTGCCATCGCCGAGAAACACCGTTTCGGTGATCTCCAGTTCGACGAGCAGCGGCGACAATCCCACCTCGTCGAGCACCGCCATGACCCGCTCGACCACATCGTCGCCGAGAAACAGCAGCGGTGAGAGGTTCACCGCCACCAGCAGCGGTACCTGGCGTCCCGCATTCCAGCGCCGGGCGTCGCTGAATGCGCGGCGCAGCACGGCCAGCGTCAGGGGCATGATCAGGCCGCTTTCCTCGGCCACCGGCACGAAGCGATCGGGGCCGATCACCCCAAGGTCGGCGTGTGTCCAGCGGGCCAGTGCCTCGAAGCCGACGATGCGCCGCTGGGCATCCACCTTCGGCTGGTAATGCACCGCGAACTCGTCGCGCTCCAGTGCGGTGCGCATCGCGGCCTCGAGATTCAGACGCTCATCGGCGATGCGGTTGAGGTCATGGGTGAAGAACTGGAAGTTGTTGCGGCCCCGTTTCTTCGCCGCGTACATGGCTATATCGGCATGCTTGAGCAGGGTTTGCGCATCTTCTCCGTCATCCGGGAACATCGCCACGCCGAGGCTGGCGCCAACCTGGAATTCGCGACCGGCAAGGGTCACAGGGCGACGAATCTCGTTCAGCACGCGCTCGAGCAAGGAGATCACGGTACTGATGCGGTAATGGTCTCCTAGCACCAGCACGAACTCGTCGCCCCCCACCCGCGCCACGGTGTCGGAGCCGCGCAGGCTGCCGGCCAGGCGCGCCGCGATGCTCTTGAGCAGCTCGTCGCCAGCGACATGGCCGAGGCCGTCATTGATGAACTTGAAGTTGTCCAGGTCGATGAACACCAGCGTCAGGTAGTAGCCCAGGCGTGCCGCCCGCGCCAAGCCCTGCTCGATCCGATCGTTGAGCAGTATGCGGTTGGGCAGACCAGTCAGCAGGTCGTGGTTGGCCTGCCGCTCCAGCTGCTGCTGGTAATGCTTGCGCTCGGAAATGTCCTGCACCGTGCCCTCGTAGCAGATGAACTCGCCATTGGGGCCGCGCACCACATGGGCGTTCTCGGAAATCCAGATGCGCGTGCAATCGCGCCGGTAGACCTCTGACTCGAAGTTGAGCACCTCGCCATGCTGCTCCATCAGCTGGCAGAACGCCTCGCGCCGCCCCGGCTGGACGTACAGACGACGCTCGATGTCCGCCAGGTCGGCAACCAGCTCGGAGGCGCTGTCGTAGCCATAGATACGGGCCAGCGCGGGGTTGGCAGCGAGGTAGCGGCCATCGCGGGTCGACTGGAAGATCCCCTCCGAGGCGTTCTCGAAGATGCTGCGATAGCGCAGCTCCGCCTGCTCCAGCGCTTCAAGCACGGCGCGCTGGGCGGTGATGTCTTCGATGAAGCCTTCGACGACGATTTCGCCCTGCTCGTCCGGCACCGCGACGCCGCGCTCGATGACCCATTTGATGAAACCCGCCGCGGTGCGGATCCGGTAATGCACGGTGAAGCGGCCAAGGGCTGCGATGGCTCCATCGATACTGCGGCGCACCCGCGCGCGATCATCCGGATGGGTGATCTGCTCCCACGATACCTCCGCGTCATCCACCAAGGCCGCGGCGCTGTAGCCGCACAACCCCAGCGAGCCCTGGCTGACGAAAATCATCGTCCACGACGCATCGTTACGGCAGCGATAGGCCATTCCTTCCAGGTTGTTGACCAGGGTATCGAGTACGCGAGAGCGGTCTAGGACCTCGCAGGTGAGCAGGCTGCTGCGGCGGTTGGCGGATTTATCGATCATCGTTTCGGGCTTGAGGTGTTTCGCGTGACCGTACGGTCGGCTGCGAAAAGGCAGAAAGCCACCACCGAGCAAGAAACGCTCCAGCCTGTTTGCGTCAGGCTACCCGCCTGGGCAGGCTGCAAATACGTGCAGTACGCTCCAGAAAGGCGCAGCGATCGTCTCGACGCACCGAAATCAGGCACGAATGCCAAGTCGCAGCGCACCATCTACGCTTAACCGCGCCGGCATAGCCAATCCGGCGCGCCCACCACCCAGCCGAGGTACCCATGGTCGATCGCAGCCAGTCCGAGAAACGAGCCATTTTCCGCGAGCTTCACCGTTCGGGCTGCTTCGTATTGCCCAACCCCTGGGATGTCGGTAGCGCAGCGGCTCTCGCCAGCCTCGGCTTCAGGGCCCTGGCCACCACCAGCTCAGGTTACGCCTGGTCCTGCGGGCATGCAGATGGACAGATGACGCGTGATGATGTCCTCGCCCACCTGCGCCTGATGGCTCGCTCTACAGACCTGCCGATCAATGCCGACTTCGAGAGCGGCTACGCCGCCACGCCTGACGGCGTCGCCGAGAACGTGAGCATGGCAATCGAGACCGGCGTGGCGGGGATATCCATCGAGGATTCGACGGGCGATTCGCGCGCGCCCCTGCGCGAGATCGCCGAGGCAACGGAACGCATGCAGGCCGCGCGGCAAGCCATCGATGCGGCGGGCGGCGAAATCATCCTGACCGGACGCGCCGAGAACTTTTTCGTCGGCCGTCCCGATCTGGACGACACCATCCGGCGCCTGAAAGCCTACGCCGATGCTGGCGCCGATTGCCTCTATGCACCGGGGCTCAGGACGCGAGAGCAGATCAGTGCGGTGATCGCGGCGGTGGCGCCGAAGCCGGTCAACGTGCTGATCGGCTGGGACACCGATCTCACCGTGCAGGACGTCGCCGACCTCGGCGTCAGGCGCATCAGTGTCGGCGGTGCATTGGCCCGCACGGCGTGGGCAGGCTTCCTGCGCGCCGCTCGCTCCCTTGCCGAGCACGGCCGTTTCGATGGTTTCGCCGACGCGGCCTCCGGTGCAGAGCTCGACGGGATGTTCGATCGCCGAGACAGGCCATAGCACGTGATTGCGCGTCAGCCGTTGCGGACCAGCGTAGCCTGAAGCACGAGCGCGATGGCGCCAGTGATCATGGCTGCGGCGGCGACGATCCATCCGGCGGCCCCCCATCCAAGGGCTGCCGTCACCCCTCCCACCAGCACCGGGCCTGAGAGCTGGCCAAGATTGCTTCCCTGCATGACGACACCGACCACGACAGGCACCAGGGTCGATTCCCGGGCCACCAGCGGCGCCGATGCCAGCAACGTTGCCGGAATCAGGCCGCCAGCGGCCGAGAAAAGCAGGCACAGCAGGAAGGTCGTCAGTGGCTGGAACAGTCCGAGGAAGATTCCGAGCGCGGCTGCGCCCATGGTCGCGCTGGCAAAGAGGATCAGCGCACCGCGCCCGATCCCTCTCGCCAGCAGCCAGCCGGCGGCGAGGTTGCCGCTGACGTTGACCGCACTGGCCAAGGCGCTGAGCAAGCCGGCATCGCGGTACGTGACGTCCATGCGCTCCATCAGAAGCACCGGCAGAAAGGCGAACAGGGCGAAGAACATCAGGCTGTACAGCGCGAATGTGGACGCCAGCAGGACCGTGGCGCTGGTCCATGCCCGCCGAACACCGTCGAACAATCGCGCTGCCACGCGGTGCCTCGGGTCCTCGGGCACGCAGTAGAAAACCGCCAGCGCAGCGATCAGCGCCAGAGCCGAACTGGACCACCACAGCCATTGCCAGGCCGAGAAAAACGGCCCGGCCGTCATGGCCAGGGCCATCCCGCATGGCATGAAGCAGCTCCAAAGCGCCAGCGCACGATCACGCGCTGCGCCGGTCGCGAGGCGCTCCAGTATCGCCGGCCCGGCGACGATCACCAGTAGAAACCCGAGCCCTTCCAGCAGCCGGGAAACCAGCAGCGTACCGAATGAAGGCACCAGGGTGCCGGCGAAACCGGACAGCGCCATGATCGCGAGGCCGAGCAACAGCGCTGTGCGCCGTCCCATGACGGCAGCCAGCGCACCTGCCGGGGCACCGCCCAGCAAGCCCAGCACAGCGAAAACACTGGTCAGCCAGCCGGCCTGAGCGAGACTCATCCCCATGTCCGTCTGCAGCATCGGGGTGGCGATGGCGGCCTTGCCCAGATGCAGTGCCGCGACGACGCCGCTGGCCAGCACCAACCAATTGGCAAGCGCCGATCGAGCGCCTCGTAGCGAGCGGCTCATCCGGCGATACCACCGCCAGCACCTGCGAGCGCGGCCGCCACACGTGCGACGTGGCGGCCCTGATAACGGGCGCCCTCCAGTTCGTTCTCGCTTGGCTGACGGTCGCCGCCGCTGCCGTCATCGGCAAGCGTGGAGGCACCGTAGGGCGATCCGCCAGTAACGGCGTCCATTCGTAACTGACCCTTGAAGCTGTAGGGCAACCCGACGATCACCATGCCCAGGTGCAGCAACACCGTATGGGTCGCCAGGATCGTGCTCTCCTGTCCCCCGTGCTGACTGCCGGTCGAGGTAAAAACGCTGCCAACCTTGCCCACCAGACGGTCGTCCGCCCACAGGCCGCCGCACTGGTCGAGGAAATTCTTCATCTGTGCAGCCATGTTGCCGAAGCGCGTTGGCGTGCCGATGACGATGGCGTCGTACTCGGGCAGCTCGGCAACGGAAGCGACATCCGCCGGCTGCAACGTCCGGTAGCCCGCCTTGCGTGCGACGTGCTCCGGAACGAGTTCCGGCACCCTTTTGACCTGTGCGAGCGCTCCTGCCTGACGAACCCCATCGGCCACGGCGTGGGCCAACGTCTCGATATGCCCATAAGAGGAGTAATACAGCACCAGTACCTTAGTCATCGCTCGAATCCTCGTTGTCATTGGACCGAGCCAACGAAAAGCACTGGCGATGCTCTGCAAGAGTGATTAAATTTCGATCAACACGATCTACGGAGCAGATCATGCTCGATGCAATGACGCTGGATCAGATCCGGACGTTCGTCACGGTTGCCGACAGCGGCAGCTTTCGCTCCGGCGCGGCGCGGCTGTTGCGCGTGCAATCGGCGGTCAGCCATGCGATTGCAAATCTGGAGGCAGAGCTGGAACTGCAACTGTTCGATCGCAGCGGTTATCGGCCAGTACTGACGCCCGAAGGCGAGGCCCTGCTGGCGCATGCGCGCGACATCCTGCTGCGTGCCGATGCCATGCGGGCGCGCGCCCGTGCGCTGGGCGCCGGGGTGGAGCTGGAACTGGCTTTGGTAGTCGATACCCTGTTCCCGATCGAGTCGGTGGCGCGGGCGGTTGCCGCAGCGAGCGCCGAGTTTCCGTCGACCTGCTTTCGCATGGATGTGCAAGCGCTGGGAGGGCCGATCGCCGCGCTGGAGGACAGGCGCTGCGCGCTGGCGATAATCGTCGGTGAGGACTTCCGTAATCCTCGGCTGTCGCTGGAAGCCATCGGCTCGGTACAGCAGGTTGCGGTGGTGTGCGCTACACATCCCCTCGCTGCACGGGAAGAGCGCGAGCGGCTCGGAATCGCCGATCTCGCCAACCATCTGCAGATCGTTCTGACCGACCCTACCCCGCTCTCGGAGGGCCGCTCATTCGGCGTTCTGTCCCCCTTCACCTGCCGGGTCAACACTCAGGATGCCAAGCTGGCGCTGATACGCGAGGGCCTCGGCTGGGGGCGACTGCCGACATGGCAGGTGCAGAACGATCTGGATTCGGGCCGCCTGGTGCGCGTGCCCATTCCCGACCTCGGGCGCAACAGCGAGGTGCAGTCCGAAGCCTACCTGGCGCACCGCCTGGACGAGCCGCTGGGCCCTGTTGCCCAGGCATTCCGTCGCGCACTCCTCGAGCCGGTTCGCGGCTAGGTACCTCAGTGCAGTCGAACAGACAACAAGCTGAACCGAGACGCGCCAGGATGGTTGACCGTGCAAGCGGCCGGCGCTCATTGAAAAGCGCGCCGGGCTCACCCTTGCGCGCCATTTCAATCAGAGACGCAGCGTCACACCCAGACGCAACTCGCGTCCTGGCTCGTAGCTGCCACGGACACCTTCATAGCCAGGGATGCTCTCGAAATCTTCGTTACTGGCGTGATCCAGATACTGTTTGTCGAATAGGTTCTTCAGCGTCATGTTCAGTACCAAGCGGTCATCGCCCAGCACGGACCATTGAGCGTAAAGGTCATGTACGCCGTAACCAGGCTTATCGAGCGTGCCGACTCCGGTGCGCAGCGAATCGACAGCCGTGACGAAACGCCCCTGCCAGCCGTAGCTCAATCGATCTGTCGCGCGGTAATCAGCGAAACCGATCCAGGTATCACCGAGCGTCGTACCCAATCCGTTGTGCTCGTACACATTGAGCTCGTTGCCGTCGAGCTCGACATCGTTGTGGTGATAGCTCAGCCCAACGCTGAGCTGTTGCCAATGGTAGGCGCTCTGCAACAGCACACCCTGACTTTTCAAAGTCCCGCCGTTGACATACAGATTCGGGCGCCCGCTCGGATCGTAGATGACGTCCCGAATGCGGGTGTCGTAAACCTTACCCGACAACTCTAGGCCGCCCTGACGATACTCGAACCCCACTTCATTGGTACGCGCCTTTTCGGCTTGCAGGTCCGCGTCGTTTCCAGCTGCATCGAGCTTGAATGCGTCACGCACCTGAACACCGCGTAGCGCTCGCGCATGGCTGGCCAGGAGCGCCAGTTCCGGGGTCAGGTTATAACGAAGACTCGCATTGGGGCTGGCCCCGGAATCCGAAAACCTTTGACCGTCCCGGTCATCGAGGCGGTAACGATCGTAGCGTAGCCCCATGCCCAACAGCAGCTTCCGAGTCACCTGATAGCTGTCCTGCACATAGAATCCCAGAACGTCGCCATTCTCTTCATCCAGGTTGCGGTCGCCGTCCGGCCCGAGACGGGTCTGGTCGTCGCGATAGTCGATGCCATAGGTCAGCCGATGAGCACCCAGTTCGCTGGTGTTACGCACATCAAGGCCGGCGCTTCTCGTATCGCCGATATAGAGGCCATAGCGGCCGTCCTGCTGCAGCTCGGTGGAGGTGTGGTACGCCGTCACCCCGACATCGAGCAGATCGTTGTCCATCGGGTTCCAGCCGTAGTTCAAGGTCAGGGTTTCTCGCTCGGTCTCCAGGGGGTACAACGGATTGAAGCCACTTGGAATCCATTGCGGACGCTGGCTGCGTTCGCCCTCATCGGTTCGCCGCTCATACGCCACTCTCAGCGTCTGTTCATCGGTCAGCTGACCGACCACCTTGGCGAACCCCAGTTGTTGCCGAGCACCTGTACCGAGGACGCTCCGGCCATTGCCATCCTGGTAGTCGTTCTGGTCCTGGTACGTCACCACGGCCATGGCTGACCAGACATCATCGAGCCGTCCGTACAGGCTGTTGCTGCTCTTGAAGCCCTCGGCATTGCTGAAATAGCTGCCCTTGACCAGCGCCCCGACGCGCTCGCCGGCACGCAGCAGATCGTCAGGGTCTTTGGTGACGAAACGAATCGCGCCTCCCAGCGCACCCGGCCCAGCCGTTGCGTCGCCGGTCCCCGGCTGGACCTCGGCACGCTTGAGAAGCTCCGGCTCGATACCGATACGGCCGGTATGGTGAAAGGTCTGGCCCGGCTGGTTGGCGCCATCGATCGTCACATTCAGAAGTGTGTCTTCAAGCCCGCGCAGATAGAGCTTTTGTGCCACGCCGGGGCCGCCACCAACCGAAACCTCCGGGCTGGACTCGAACACATCCTGCAAGTCGGCTGCCTGATAATGCTGTAGCTGTTCGGCGTCGACGCTGTCTCCTTGCTCGTGGCGCGCCGTCACCTCGCTGCTGCTCAGCTCCAGCGGCTCCTTGATCTGTGCCTGGCAGGTGATGGTGAATAACAGCGCGGAAAAGGACAGCGAACCGAGAAGTGATAGCCGGAAAGCACAGTGCTGCATGACGAACCCCTGATCATTAATACGAACGCTTCGTATTAATGATTGTGACCCCATGCCCTATCGCCCACGTATCACTTTTACAACTGTTACGTTGCTGCGCCGCCCCGCGGCAACCATATGGTCATGCATAGCCCGCCGTCGACGTGGTTGCTCGCAGCCAGACGCCCGCCGATTGCTCGAATCTGCCGCTGGGCCAAAGCCAAACCCAGGCCGAAGCCCGGACGGTCGCCGCTCACACGCTCGAACGGCTGAAAGATCCGTTCTAGCCAGTGCGGCGGTACGCCCGGTCCCTGGTCGATGATCTCCAGTCGATACGCCTGGGGAGCGGCATGAAGGCAAACCCATACCGTCTTGCCCGGCGGCGTATGGTCGAGCGCATTACGGACGATATTCTCGACGGCTTGGCCGAGCGCGCGGTGGCAACTGCCCACCAGCTCCGCCTCGGCAGGCAGCTGGGTTTCAATCTGGCGATCCGGGTACTCGAAATGTGCATCGTCGAGAATGCTGTCTAGCAGATCCGTCAGATCCAGCGTCTCGGCACGCAGTGTCGGTCGCTCGGTCTCGAGCCAGCTCAATGTGAGGGCATCCTCGACCAGGCGGCGCATCGCCGAACAATCCTGGCGAATACGACACAGCAAGGTGGATGCGTCGCCTCCCTGTTCAGCCAGGCTGACGGCCATCTCGATGCGAGCCAGCGGAGTACGAAGCTCATGGGACATTTCGGCCAAACGCCGCCGCTGGTCAATGATCAGGCCGCCAATGCGCTCGGCCATGGAATCGAAGGTTGACGCCACACCGGCGAGCTCGTCTCGTCTCGCCCCCAGCAATACCCCTGCCCGAGCCGAGTAGTCGCCCTCGCTGAACTGCCGAGTTGCCTGCTCAAGCCGTCTTAGCGGCTGCATTAGGTGGCGGTAGAGCAGCAGGCAGCCACAGACCAGAAGTACAAGCGGCAGTACCAGTTCGAGCAGCAAGCGAGCCGGATACCAGTAATGCCCGGGACGCATGCGTTGTGGCAGCTGAATCAGAAAGCGAAGATGCCCGTCGCTGAAGGGCACATCCATGATCGGGTTGTCCTGGAAGTACAGATGAATCTTCCAGGACGGGTCGCGCCCCAGAGAGAATTCCCGTCTGAACCGCTCGGACAGCTCGCTGCCGGCAATCGCCGACAGCTGTGGGTCGACTATCGCCGCCCAGGTCTGCTCTCGTTCCTGAAGCTGCTGTAGCCAGAGCGCCAGCTCTTGCTCGTTGCCGGCCCTGTACAGCGCTTCAGCTTGTACGCCATACGCACGCAGAGTGCGTTGATGCTCGGCGTCGATGAAGCTCATCTGCTCCTGCGCCTGGCCGCTCAGGCGAGCGATGACCCAGAAAAGCGCCACGCTTCCAAGCGCTACGCCAAGGCAGAGTTTCCAGAACAGGCGACGGTTCATTGGAAGCTGTAACCGCGTCCGTGAATCGTCTGCAGACGGTCCGCGGCCAGCCCGGCCTCATTCAACCGACGTCGGATGCGGCTGATGTGCATGTCCAGGCTGCGGTCGTAGCCGCTATGCTCGCGCTCGAAAACGACGCGGTACAAGTAGGGCTTGGTCAGCACCTCGCCACGCTGCACGATCAGTTGCCACAGCAGCCGGAACTGCAAGGGGGTCAACGCAAGATCCTGCTCTGCAACGCGGGCACGCAGTGTTTGCCTGTCCAGCACCAGGGCGTCGACAGTTAACGAGGTCGGCTGAATCGCGCGGCTATCAGCGGTACGGGTGCGCCGCAATATGGCATCGATCCGCAGTTGCAGCTCCGTGGAGTTGAACGGCTTGGCGAGGTAGTCGTCGGCGCCATGGCGCAGGCCACGAATACGCTCTTCTTCGGCGCCGCACGCGGTCAGCATGATAACCGGCGTCTGTTGCTGCTCGCGCAGACGCCGTAGTACCGAAAAACCATTCACATCCGGCAGCATCACATCCAGCAGAATGAGATCAGGCGCCTTGGTGAGCGCCATTGCCAGACCACATTCGCCGAGCGGGCTCGAACGCACCCTGTATCCCTGCAACCGAAGCAGCTCGCCTAGCTGCGCGCCCAGCACCTGATCATCCTCGATGACCAGCACTTCAACGAGCGATGCTCCCATACCACTCCCTGTCACCTGAAACACCGGTAGCTAAAGATAATAATTCTCAAATAGCTTAAGGCAAGACGATCGCCCGAACCATAACAAACACAACGTCCCGTTGACCGACTTCAGGACTTCGAACAGGTTCGGCTGCTCCTCCGGCGCCCCGGCATCCCGCCCGGCACTCATCGAGCCAGTCCACGGCTAGGTGTCAGCGCCACATCGGGTTCAGCGTTGAAAGCGGCACGCAACGCATCTAGGAATTCCGGTGCCTCAGGCATGCTGACAGAACCGATGGCGGTGAGCGCCACACCCGGCGTCCAGGAATTCATCACGGCCGCGCCCGCGAATTTATCCAAGCCGTCGAGAAAGACATCCTCATGCCGCTGGGCGATCCCAAGGCTGCCCAGCTGACGCTGCACGATACCCATCATCGTTCCGGCCAGAATCTGCGCGCGCGGCCAGACAACGGAACGGCCGTCCCAGAACGCGAGATTCCAGATAGTCGCCTCACCCAGGCGACCATGCCGGTCGATGAAGGCCGCGTCGTCGAAGCCCTGCGCCACAGCTTTGCGCAGATAATGCGTTTTCGCGCCCTCACCCACATGTTTGATGGCTGGCAGGTGTCGCTCATGCTCGACGACGGCCAGTCGAAGGGGCCCTTCGGGACCATCCGATGGAGGACCAGTACGAACGAGCAGGCTCGGCTCGCCGCTACCGCTTGCAGCGGTGAATTCGCCCTCCGGTGAAAACGCCGTGACGGTGAGCGACTGATCCTGAGGGCCGAGCTCAATCGCCTGCCGGATGCTGCGCCGCACGGTTTCGTCCGATACTGCGCGATCAAAGAGTTGGATCGAAGCGTTTCGCAGGCGCGCCAAATGCAGATCGAGACCTTTGACTCGACGCCCCCGTACCTGCAAGGCCGTGAAGTGCGCGAAGCCGGCGAACGCGAGAGGCGTCAGGTCATCCGCCGTTGCGGCTACTTCGTTGAGCAATATCGGGTAGATTTGCGGGCGTGATCCCATGGGAAATGCTCCTCGTCTGTCGATTGGGAGCATCGAGTGTAAAATCTGACAGCACTGTTAGAGTCAAGCCCAGCAATGAAGATCGGTGAACTATCCAGGCGATGCGAAGTGAGCATCCGCATGCTGCGCTACTACGAAGGGGAAGGCCTCCTCAAGCCGCAACGCAGCCCAAGCGGCTTCAGGGAGTACGGGCCGCGTGAAGAGCAGACTGTCGAGCGGATCAAGCTGCTGGGCTCCGCAGGCATGACGCTCGCCACGATCAAACAGTTTCTGCCGTGCATCCGGGGCGAAGGTCATCTGCTGGAGCCGTGCGATGAGCTCCGCTCCACGCTGATCGAACAGATCGCCCTGGTCGACCAGAAAAGCGAAAAACTCATGCAGAGCCGCAAGGTGCTCGAGAGGTTTCTGCTGGAAATCCAGTGAGCCATCCCAACGGAGAGCGATTCGGCGAGGCATGTTGCCTTCTTCTTCGGTCAGCCGGGCTGCATGTAGCGAAGCGGAGCCCGTGCGAACGCCGACTCAGAAAAATTCATCGAGCAGGCGGTAGAAGCGAGCACGCGCCAGATCAAGCGCAGCGATTCCATAGCATGCCAGGAACGCCTGAACCCATTCTTCACCCAGCTCCTCAGTGATATCGCGGCAGGCCAGCGCCAGGTCCTGGTACCGGTCAGCAACACCCAACCGGCCACAGTCGATCAAGCCCGAAAGCCGGCCCCGGTCGACCATGAAATTGGGCAGACACGCATCGCCGTGGGTAACGACCAGATCCTCTACCGCAGGCCTCTGTGTTTTAAGGAGGGCGAACAACTGAGGCGAGGAGAGCCCACGGTGATCGTCATCGAAATCATCGTCGTCGACCATCCCGGCGTCCATCCGCGCTCGCGCTCGGCGGACTCTATATTCGGCACGATGATCGAACGGACAGCTGTTCGGATCGAGCGCGTGGAGCATTCGCAGGGCATCGGCCATGATCGCGACCTTCTGTGCTGGTTCGAGCGATGACGTCGACAAATTCGCTCCTGGCACGGCTCCCAATAGCAGCCAGTCTCTTCCCCCCTCGCTGATTGCATCCACGACCGGCGCGCAGGCGATACCGGTGCTTGCCAGCCAGCAGAGGCGCGCCGCTTCGTCCGGTAGCTCACCGAGCGGATCACTCGGCTCGGATTTCACGAATAATGGCGGCCGTCCCGGTGCTGCAAGCCTGAACACTGCAGCGTCAGAGCACGCTTGCTCCTGCAAGGTCCACTGATACCCGGCCAAGCGAGGCCGCCATGCAGCCGGCAGCTGCTCAACGAGATCAATCTTGCGGTTCATGCATCTACCCCATCCTGTTGCTGTTGCCCGTCGATGTTCTCGATCGTCGACCGCTGGGCGGCACACGTACCGTATCGCTAGCGCCCGTCCCCTACCCCACTGGAACGCAGATGGCGCAGCGCAACCGCTGAAACAACCGCCAGCGCGGCAACGCTCACAGCGCTGAACAAGGCTGCGCCTCGAACACCGCTCACGAATGCGGCTTGTGCATGAGCAACCTGCTCCGGCGACAACTGTGCGGCGACTGACGACGCGGCCCAGAGGCTGTCCGCCACTGCCTCGCGCGTGGCGGCGGTCAGCTCGCCGGAGAGCAAGGGCGTAATGGTTCGTTGATAGACCGCCCCGGCGATGCTGCCGAGCAACGCGATGCCGAACGATATCCCGAGGTCTTGCACCATCTCGGTCATGGCCGAGGCCGACCCGGCCTTCTCTGCAGGTGCTGCCCCAACCACCAGATCTGTGCCCAGCGCCGCGATGGTGCCGTTGCCCAGGTAGGCCAAGGCAAGCGAGGCGACAGCCATGAGCACGCCCGAAGTTGCATCCGTCACTTGGCTGAGCAGGAGATAACCCGCCGCCGACAATGCCAGTGCCCCCGCAACGACAAAGCCGGGACGGATCGCTCGGGGAACGAGCGGAGCACCAATACCACCGATGATCATCGCCAACGCGGCCAACCCCATCCACAGACCGGCATCCGAAGGTGAGTATCCAGCTACCAGTTGCAGGTACTGCGCGACGAGCAACATGGTGCCGCCAACCGCGACCAGAGCGAAAAGCAGCACGGCAAGCGCCACGGAGAAGGCGCGGTCGGAAAAAAGAGAGAGATCAAGCAATGGGTCGGTCAGACGGCGCTGACGCCTTACAAACAGCCAGGCAAACAGCACCCCGACGATCGTCGCCATAACGGCGCTGGACACCAGACCTTCCTTGGCCACCTGTTTGAGGCCATAAACGAATGGCAACGCCGCGGCCAGGGAAAGCAGGACGCTCAACAGATCCAGGCGTTCGGCCCTGGGCGATCGGTATTCTGGCAGGACGAACGGTCCCAGCAGCACCAGCAGAGCTACAACGGGTACCACCAGTAGAAACGCCGCACCCCACCAGAACCACTCGAGCATGAGGCCACCGACCACCGGTCCCAATGCGGAACCGACTCCCCACATCGTTGCCCAGATGCCGATGCCGAGCGCCCGTTGACGCGGATCGACGAACAGATTGCTGATCAGCGCGAGCGTCGAAGGCATCAGCGTTGCCCCTGCCACACCAAGGGCCGCCCGCGCCGCTATCAGCATGTTGGCACTGGTCGAAAAAGCGGCGACCACGGACGCCATGGCGAAGGCGACCGAACCTATCATCAACAGATTGCGTCGCCCGATCCGATCGCCCAGCGTACCCATGGTGATCAAGAAGCCTGCGATAAAGAAACCGTATGCATCCATGATCCAGAGCGCTTGAGTGCTGGTCGGGCTGAGGTCGAGCGCCAGCGCCGGTAATGTCAGATGCAATAGCGTCAAGTCCAGACCCAGCATGACCGTGAGTAGCGATAGCAGTGCCAGCCCGGCCCAGGCACGCGGCCCAGCTCGCTTGTTACGCTCGGCTACGCAGGAAATGACGGGCACTCCAGACTTGGATTTCAATGAAAGGGTCATCGTGTCCTCACGCATGGTCGATTGCGGAGGCGTCATCATCGGGGCACCATTAACCTATTACAATTTTGCTAGTTATCCTATTGTCAGGACCAACAGCCATGTCTGACCGTAGCCTCAAGCGTACTCGCAAAGACCTTTCCGACTTCCTCCTACACCATCGACGGAAGCTGACGCCAGCGGATGTCGGGCTGCCGTCCACCGAACGACGCCGTACTCCTGGCCTGCGGCGGGAGGAAGTGGCCGCGCTCGCCGGCGTCGGACTGTCCTGGTACACCTGGTTCGAACAGGGGCGCGATATTCATGTCTCGGAGAAATTCCTGCTGAACATCGCCTACGCGCTCAAGTTGGACGATGCCGAATGCAGCCATCTGTTCCTGCTCGCCCATCGCCGCCCTCCATCGCCCGAGGCGCGGCAACCTACCTCGGTGTCGGCGGGAATCCAGCAGCTGCTCGACGAGTTGCCAAGGCCCGCCTACGTTCAGAATCTGCGCTGGGATGCGATCGCGTGGAACACGGCGGCGGATGATCTGTTTCGCTTCTGTTCAAAAGTGCCAGAGGAGCGCAACGTGCTGGAACTCGTCTTCGCCGATTCCAGCATGCGTCGTCGAATGCCGGCCTGGGGTGACGACGCCGCTGGGCTCCTGGCTCAACTCAGGTATGACGTTGCCGTCGCCCCTGACGACCCGTTGATGCTAGACCTGATCGAGACGCTCCGATTGCTGTCCCCCGGCTTTCGACAGGAATGGGAAGCCCCCCACCGGGTCGTCGCGCAACGCGGCATCAGCCATCTTCTCGACTCGAGCGGCACGCTACATCGCTATCGTCACGAAACGCTCATCGTGGATGAACATCGGCATCTTCGAATGGTGGTGTACTTCCAGACCTGAAGCGCCAGCTGCAACCGCTCGTCATCGGGCATGACGTCAGCTACGCAACGCAACGGTGCACCTACACCGATCCGATCACGACCGCACGAATGTCATCGGCCAGCTGCCTCACCCGCGCTTCGCTGGTATCCCAGGAGCACATGAAGCGTGCGCCGCCGACGCCGATGAAGGTGTAGAACAGCCAGCCGCGGTGTTTCAGCGCTTCCAGCGCCGCTGGCGGAAGGCTGACGAAGACACCATTGGCCTGTACCGGAAACATCAGCTCAACCCCCGGCAATTCGCCTATGAGCTCGGCCAGCAGCCGAGCGCAGCGGTTGGCGTGCTCGGCGTACTTGAGCCAAGCCCCGTTTTCCAGCAGGCCAACCCACGGCGCAGAAAGGAATCGCATCTTGGAGGCGAGTTGGCCGGCCTGCTTGCAGCGGTACTCGAAATCGATGGCCAGATCCCGATTGAAGAACAGGATGGCCTCGCCCACCGCCATGCCGTTCTTGGTACCACCGAAACAGAGCACGTCGACCCCGGTTTTCCAGCTCAACTCGGCAGGAGCAAGGCCGAGATGAGCGCAGGCATTGGCAAAGCGGGCACCATCCATGTGCAGATGCAGGCCAAGCTCCTTGCAGGTATCGCTGACCGCGCGCAACTCCTCGGGCTGGTACACAGTACCGACTTCGGTGGCCTGGGTCAGGCTCACCACGCGCGGCTTGGGGTAGTGGATGTCCTTGCGCTTCAGGGCGATTTCACGAATGGCCGCGGGCGTCAGCTTGCCCTGCTCGGACCGGCCGAGCAGCAGCTTGGAACCATTGGAGAAGAACTCGGGGGCGCCGCATTCGTCGGTCTCGACGTGGGCAATGTCGGCGCAGATCACGCTGTGGTAACTCTGGCAGAGCGACGACAGCGCCAGGGAATTCGCAGCCGTGCCATTGAAAGCGAAAAACACCTCGCAGTCGGTATCGAACAGCGCCCGAAAGTGATCGGCCGCGCGCGCTGTCCATTGATCGTCGCCGTACGCCCTGTCATGCCCCTGATTCGCTCTGGCCATGGCTTCCCAGGCTTCTGGGCATACGCCGGAATAGTTGTCGCTGGCAAATTGCTGATTGGCGGTGGTCATCGAGTCCTCGTCGTGTGGCACTGCCGGACTGTTACTGGGCAGCACGTTAGTTTGTAGAGCCCAGCGCCTCCGAGCGCAAACGGGAATTGCCCACCGACCAGCTAGGCTGGCTCGCAGCCCTGGCTTCGCAGGTTAGTCATTCGACCTTCGGTCTGGCCTGCCGTGTAGACCGAAGGCACATCGCGACAAGGACGGCGCAGCGAATGGCTCAAGGATTCTTCAAGCATCCTGCAGAAGTTCGACGTCTGAAGTCATATCCGGCTCCGGAGGCTTGCACCTATTGTTATGATATAACATCATCAGCGCATTCCTTCTCGGAGACTCTGACATGAAACCAGGCATCCACCCCGACTATCGGCCTGTGCTGTTCCATGACACGGCAGCAGACGTTTATTTCCTGATCGGCTCGACGGCCGAGACAACGCGCACCCACCAGCACACCGACGGCAATACCTACCCGTACATCGCCCTCGATGTCTCGAGTGCTTCGCATCCCATCTACACAGGCAAGCAGCGCAAGACCACCACCGAAGGGCGCATTGCCGGCTTCAACAAGCGCTTCGCCGGTTTCGCCACGAAGAAATAAATCTCCCGTGTCACAGCGATCCGACCCGCTCTCTTGAGCGGACGGCACCGCTGTGCCCGTCCGCCCGATCCTTCAAGGAAGACGACCCGATGTCCCGCCGTAACCGCCTGAGCAATGCCTGCCACCGCGCTCGCCTGATCCCCGCCTTCGCCCTCCTTCCACTGTCGGCCTTCGCCGACCAGGCGCTGCATCTGGAACCAACCGTCGTGACCGCCACGTCGACCGTCCGACAGCTTGGCGATGCGCCTGCCAGCGTGTCGGTGATCAGTCGGGATGAGCTGGCACTGCGACCGGTTCAGGATCTCGAGGATGCGCTGCGCGGTACTGCCGGGCTGCAGTTCACCGGCGTTGGCATGACGCGCCGGGGCGTGAGCATCCGTGGAATGGGAAGCGAGCACACCCTGGTACTGATCGATGGACAGCGCATCGGCAACGCAGGCGGCGCCGTGGCTCACGCGGATTTCGATCTGGGCTGGGTGCCGGTCGAAGCCATCGAGCGCATCGAGGTCGTGCGCGGCCCGATGTCCTCGCTGTACGGCTCCGAAGCCCTCGGCGGCGTGGTAAACGTCATCACCCGCCGCAGCACTGATGCCTGGCAGGGAGCGGCGCAGCTCAACGGCGGAGTGAGGGAAGATGGCCGAGGAGGTCAGACCCATCAGTTAGGTGTTTATACCGGCGGTCCGCTGGTGCCTGGCGTGATTGGCCTGTCGCTGACAGGAGAGACGCGGCGCCGTCAGGAAACACCCCTGCACCGGGATACGCGTCTGTCCGAGATCGAAGGTCGAGACGCCCAAAGCGCAAGCGCAACGCTTAGTTGGACACCGGACGCGGCACAACGCATCGACCTCGGATTTGCAAGCGGCGAGGAAGATCGTTGGCGCAATACCCGCAGTGCAGGCCGCGCACCGGTCGACTATGAATCCCGTGATCGCATCGAGCGTGAGCGGTTGTCGCTTGCGCACAGTGGAGATTGGGTCTGGGGCAAAACCTCCGTGCGCGCCTATCGCAACTCACTGGAGCGCAACAATCGCTACACCAACGGGGTCATCCCAACTTCGCCGCGCCAGGAGCTCACCGACGACGTGATCGATGGCAGCGCGTCCCTCCAGGCCGACACCCACCTGTTCACCCTCGGCGGCGAATGGCGCAAGGAGCAGCTTGAGGACCGAGGTTTTGCCAGCGGTGATGCGCGGATCATCCATCGCGCCCTGTTCCTGCAGGACGAAATCGAGTTCGCTCCGTCCTGGTCGCTCGTCGTTGGAAATCGCTTTGATCGGCACGAGGAATACGGTTGGCACAACAGCCCGCGCGCCTACCTGGTGCATCACGTCAGCGATGCGCTGACGCTCAAGGGTGGCGGTGGGCGCGGCTTCAAGGCGCCGTCGCTCAAGCAGCTCTCCCCTGGCTACTCGGCCATCGGCGGCGGCGGGATGTTCACCATCTACGGCAACCCCGATCTGGAACCCGAGATCAACACCACCTACGAGCTCAGCGCGGACTACCAGGGCAGTGGCTGGACGCTCAATGGCGGCGTGTTCCAGAACAATGTTCGCGGGCTCATCCAGACCGTGTGCGTCGCCAGCTGCGGACTCCGCGGCCGTGAGGTCCGCAACTACGACAACGTCGACAAGGCGCGAATCCGCGGCCTGGAGCTTGGTGGCGGTCTGGATCTGCCGGCCGATCTCCGCTGGGAGCTGAACTACACCTACCTCGACGCCATCGATCGCAGCGCCGATCGCCGGCTGGGCGACCGTGCCCGTCACCTGGCCAACACCCGGCTGCAATGGACGCCCACCGCAGACTTCACCGGACAACTGCGCGGCGAGTATGTCGGCAGCCAACTGTCCTACTCCAGCAACACGACCTATGCAGTTCCCGCCTACAGCCTCTGGCACCTGGAAATCAGCCAGCGCATCAGCGACACCCTGAGCATCCGTGGTGGGATCGAGAACCTGACGGACAGAGATTTCAGCGACGCCGCGGACAACTACGCCTTTACCGAGCCCGGGCGGACCTATCACGTCGGTGTGAGCTTGAGCTTCTGAAATGCGCGGATTGATCCACATCGGGCTCACCATCCTGATGGCGGGCGCGAGCCTGCCTGCCTTCGCCCAGTTGCCACGCGAGCCCCTCGCTGTACGGGTCGTCGCGACCGAGTTCGTATTGCAGGGCAAGATCGACAAGCTCAAGGAGCTGGCAGCGGACTCCCACGTCGTGCTGAGCCGTGCCGCCCTGAGCATGCCGGACTTGGAGGCCGATCCCCCCGACCTGCTCATCCTCGACACGCCTCGGCCAGCCGACCTTTCCGCGGTGCAGCGTGCCCTAGGCGAGACACTGTCCGACACGCGCGCACCCTGGATTCGCGTAGGTGGCGGTCCGCCCGCGTTCGGCAACCTGCCTGAGCCGGTGGCCAGGCGGCTGATCGCCTATTACGCCAATGGCGGCCAGCAGAATCTCAGGCCCCTCTTCGCTTATCTGCGCGCCTGGCATGACGGCAAGCCTACCGACTCGATCGCGCCTCCAACCGAGTTGGCCGAAACCGGCTACTACCACCCTGCAGCACCGAACCCCTTCGAGCGAGTGGAGGATTATCTGGCCTGGGGTGCCGACCGCTGGGCACCGAGCGCGCCGCGTGTGGCCTTCGCTATTCATCGCGGTGCGCTGGTCGACGACCAGCTCCGGCTGATCGACGCACTGGTTGCACGCAGCGAGGCACGTGGCCAAGCGCCCATGGCCTTCTGGATGGACGACAGAGACCCAGAGGCATTGACGAATGCACTGGGCCCCGCCCGCAGCGATGTGCTCGTCAACCTGCAGCACATGCAGAATGGGCCGGCACGGCAGGCGGAGTTTCTGGCGCTGGGCATCCCGGTGCTGACAGCCCTCACCTGGCGCGAAGGTGACCGTACGCACTGGCGTGCCTCGACCAGCGGGATCACGCCGAGGACGGCAGCGACCATGCTGACCGTCCCGGAAAGCTGGGGAATGACCGATCCGCTGGTAATCGCCGCCATCGAGAATGGCGAGCCTGCACCGCTTCCCGAGCAGCTAGACACCCTGCTAGACAAGGTCGATCGTCTGGCCCGACTGCGTCATCTTCCCGCTCCCGAAAAGCGTCTGGCGCTGATGTTCTGGAACCATCCCGATGGGGAAAAGAACGTTGCCGCCTCCAACCTCAATGTACCGCGCAGCCTCGCGAAGCTGACGTCTGCGCTGCGGGAAGCGGGTTATGCCGTGCCCGAACGCGGCGAGACCGAGCTGATCGAAACCGCACAACGCCTGCTGGGCGGCTACTACCGCCCGGAGACGCTCGATACTCTGCTCGCCGACAAGCTCGCCATCTCGCTGCCCTTGGACAACTACCTGGGCTGGCTCACGGAGCTGCCGGAGCCAAGCCGGCGACCCCTGGTCGAGCGCTGGGGTGATCCTGCCGCACACTGGGCGCTGCGGCAGATCGAAGGACAGCCCCACTTCGTCATACCCGCAATCCGTCTGGGCAACGTATTGCTGCTGCCGCAACCGCCACGTGCGGGTCGTCCAGGCGAGGCATACCACGACAGCAAGGTGCCGCCCGATCACCTCTATCTCGCCACCTACCAGGCGTTGAGAGAGGAGTTCGGAGCCGATGCGCTGATCCACTTCGGCACCCATGGGACTCAGGAATGGCTGCCAGGCAAGGATCGGGGGCTCGCCGTCGGCGACTACCCCTTCCTCGCACTCGGTGACCTGCCGGTGTTCTACCCCTATATCCAGGACAACATCGGCGAGGCCATCCAGGCACGCCGGCGGGGTCGTGCCGTGATCATCAGCCATCAGACGCCCCCGTTTGCGCCCGCCGGGCTCTACGACGAGCTGCGCGATCTCCACTCGCTGATCCACGAATACCAGCAGCTCGATGAGGGCGCGGTGCAAGAAGCGACTGCAGAGCAGATCCGCCAGAAGGCCGTGGAGGCGAAGATGCTGGCGGACCTGGGCTGGGACGATGCCCGCATGCGCGCCGAGCCGCAGAGGTTCATGCAAGCGCTGCACGATCATTTGCACGAGATGGCACAAGCGAACGTGCCCCTGGGACTGCATACCTTCGGAGAGCCCGCGCAGCCCGAACATCGCCTCGCAACGGTGATGCAGCAATTGGGGCAGCCCTTTCTTCTTGCACTGGGCCTCGCCGAAGACGAGCCAATAGCCGAGGACTTCGCCGGGCTGCAGGCGAGTCTCCCCTACCGCACCCTGCAGCGCTTCTTGCGCGACGGCGAACGCCTCGACACGATCGACGACGCTCGGCTGCGCGAGCAGCTCGAACGAGCGCTAGAGCTGGACGCGCAACTGGCCGAGACGGGTGAGCTCCAAGCGTTGCTCGCAGGACTTGCCGGCGGCTTCGTCGCGCCTGGACCGGGCGGCGATCCGGTACGCAACCCGGGCGTACCCAGTGGTCGCAACCTCTATGCGTTCGAGGCGGACAAGCTGCCGACTCGGGCAGCTTACGAGGCAGGCGCCGAGGCATTCGAGCAGCTGCTCGAAAGCTACCGCCAGGATCATGAAGGCAAGTCGCCAGAAAAGCTCGCCTTCAGCCTGTGGTCGTCCGAGGCGATGCGCCATCTGGGCAACCTCGAAAGCCAGGTTCTACACGCACTGGGCGTACGTCCCGTCTGGGACGCAGGTGGGCGCGTGCAGGCGCTGGAGATAATCCCGGCAGCAGAGCTCGGCCGGCCGCGCATCGACATCGTAGTACAGGTCACCAGTGTCTACCGCGATCAGTTTGACGGCTTCATGCGCCTGCTGGCAGAGGTGGTTGAACGGCTCTCCCGCCTGGACGAACCAGGTAACGTCCTGGCCAGCAACAGCCGCTCGCTGGCAACCCGCCTGCGCGATCAGGGTTTGGGAGCCGCCGAGGCAGAACGCCTCTCGCAGCTACGGCTGTTCGGCAACGAGCCAGGTGATTACGGCACCGGCGTCTCGCAGCTGACGCTGGACTCGACGAGCTGGAAAGAGGAATCGGAGCTGGCGCAGCAGTTCCTGTCCCGCCTGCAGTACGCCTACGGCACCGGCAGTTGGGGCGAAAAAGTCGACGGCCAGAATCTCTTCGCCGAACAGCTGAAAGGTGTTCAGGCGGCGGTCATGGCACGCTCCAGCGAGCTCAACGGCGTGCTCGCCACCGATCATCCATTTGAGTTCCTCGGGGGGCTTTCCTTGGCCGTCCGCCATCTTGATGGCACGAGCCCATCGCTCTACATCTCCGATCTGCGCAAGCGGGAACCGCGCACCACAGGGGCGGCAGGTTACCTCGCCAGCGAGCTGCGCAGTCGTTATCTGAACCCGCAATGGATCGCCGCCATGCAGCAGGAAGGATACGCCGGCACGCTGGAAGTCCTGAACGTGGCCAACAACCTGTGTGGCTGGCAGGCGGCCGACCGGAGCATGGTGCGCGCAGACCAATGGCAGGCGCTGCACGACACCTTCGTGAAGGACCAGCGAGCGCTTGGCGTAAATGAGTGGTTCGAGACACACAATCCCACGGCTCAGACCCAGCTGATCGAGCGCATGGTCGAGGCGATCCGCAAAGGCTACTGGGATGCCCCGGCGCAGACGCGGCGCGAGCTGGCCGAACGCTGGCAAGCCTTGACCACCGAGCGGGGCGCCGACGCCGGCGAGCCGGTAACTCGCGAGTTCATCCAGCAACTGGCGTCCGGCTTCGGTCTGGCACCGACACCGGCGCAATCGCCTACCGAGTCGGCCTCATCCGGCGCGCCTGAAGCTGGCGAGACGGTACGCGGACAGGTGGTGCAGCCGTTGTCCGAGCCGACCGGCGAACACGATCGCTTGCCGCTGCTGCTGGGCGCCAGCGCCTTGCTTCTTCTGCTGCTGCTCGGTGCAGGGCACCAGCAACGGGCCAATCGCCGTATCACCGTCCTTCCCTAAAACGAACGAAAAGAATCTGATGAGCATCCTTGAGTCCAGTCTGTACGAACTTACCCGAGTATTTCTCGCACCCGTTCTGCTGCTCATCCTGGCGGCACTGGCCTATGCGTTTCTTGCGCTGGGCAGTTTTGTCATGGAGGCCTGGCAGCGCCGCGCCGGCCGCTACCGCTCGGCGCTGGCCGCACATCAGCGCGTCCATGGCGGCACCAGTGACGATCTCGAGCTGTGGATCATGCAGCGCCTGGAATGGCTGCGGGTGACATCGCGCAGCGCTCCGATGCTGGGGCTCGTGGCCACCATGATCCCCATGGGTCCTGCCCTGCTGGCGCTGACGGAGAGCGACGCCAAGGGCATCGGTGAAAATCTGGTGATCGCCTTTTCGGCCGTTATCCTGGCGTTAATCGCATCGAGCATCACGTTCTTCGTGCTCACCGTGCGCCGCCGCTGGCTGCTTCAGGAGCTGCGTGCCATCGAGCGCATGGGAGAGCAGAACTGATGCGTTTTCTCGACCATGACGATGAAGACGACCCACTGCTTTCGGTCGTCAACCTCATCGACCTCTTTCTGGTGGTGATCGGGATCCTGCTCATCGTCATCGTGCAGAACCCCCTCAACCCGTTCAGCCAAGACAAGGTCGTGGTCGTCGAGAATCCGGGCGAAGCGAACATGCGCATGCTGATCAAGGACGGAAAGGAACTGAAGCAGTACCACTCCAGCGGCGAGATCGGCGAGGGGCAAGGCTCCAAGGCCGGCGTCACTTACCAACTGAACGATGGACGCATGATCTACGTGCCGGAAAGCACCGACTAACTCACGCGCCCTCGGGCATGGATCAATGGCATGCCGATCAGCGTCACGTCGAGATGACCTCGGCCTTCTCGGCAGGCGCGCGGCGCATTGACCGTCAGCTGCCGCGCATCAGAGCTTGGGGCGATGCTCACCATGCCTGCATTGAGCCATGGACGGAATTCCATTGCGAGCCATTGCCACCTCCGCCGCGAAGCGATGGCACTCGGTCTCATAGACCCAGTACCCGAAAAACATCGCTCCCTCTATTGACCTCAAGTTCGCTTGAACTTCTAGAGTTCGTTGCGTCTGTCGCTCGCTCATGACGACACCTTCAACTCCGCGCAACAGGACCAGAAGCCCATGTGCCTTTTCAATGAGCTCTCGTTGGATGCAGGCGAGACGGTCGGCTACACAGACCACCGCCATACCGACTCCGCTGGTGCTGGGCAGGGCCCAGGACGGCCGGGCACCACGATCGACCAGAGTGAAGCAGACACGCATGGCCCATTGCACAGCTGTTCGTTGCCACAAATGAGCCGGGTGGGACTTCGTCGAGCCGCCTGCAGTGATCTGCTCAAGCTGTTCGAGATCCACCGGGCCGTGTTCCTGCCCCACATCGCCCGGATCTGGGGATGGGACGAGCGCTGGCAACGCGCCAACTTCCTCGAAGAGATGGCCACAGCCAGCACCTGGGTGCTGCAAGTGGACAACGAGCTCGCGGGTTACCTGCAGGTACAGGATCAAGCAGAGCGGATCTACCTGCGCAATATTGCGCTGCTGCCTGTGCTTCAAGGCCGCGGGGTCGGTACTCGCCTCCTGGTCCAGCTCCAGGCGAAGGCAGCCGCACGTGATATGCCCATCGAGCTCAGCGTCTTCAGGACGAACGTGGCGGCAAGGCGCTTCTACGAGCGCCTCGGGTTCATCACGTCGCAAGGCGGGAAAACCCATATCGACATGAAGTGGCACAGCCCCGACCGGGAGCAATGGAGAGCTTGAACCTTGAGCCCCACCGTCACCCGCAATCACAAGGGCCGCGGGATCACTGACCGGGTCGATTCGATGACGGCTGTACATGGATCACGGTTACCCGATGGCAGAAACTTCCTGGCTCATGCCTGCCAGCCGAAAGCACACCGCTGCCAGTCGACAGCACCGGGAGGACCCATGCCGCCAGAGACCCTGCTTGCCTTCATCACCTATGCCTTCGTGACCTCCATCACTCCTGGCCCGAACAACACCATGCTGCTGGCCTCCGGGGTGAACTACGGGTTCGTACGCAGCCTGCCCCATGTCCTAGGGATCAGTATCGGCTTCGGTGTGATGGTGGTGGGAGTGGGCGCGGGTCTGGGGCGTCTTTTCGAAGACTATCCCTCGCTGTACGCCGCGTTGCGCATCGTGGGCGGCGCTTACCTGCTGTACCTGGCCTGGCAGATCGCGACGGCCGCGCCGATGCAGGACGCCTCACCCAATGGCCGGCCGTTCGGGTTCTGGAAAGCAGCAGGCTTTCAATGGGTCAATCCCAAGGCATGGATCATGGCGATCGGGGCCATCACGGCGTATTTGCCCACCGGGGGCGGCATGCAGGCGGTCGTGTTGCTCGCCCTGCTGTTCGCGCTGGTGAACGCCCCTAGCGTGACGGTCTGGGTTACGTTCGGCACGGCCCTACGCCGTTGGTTGACCGACCTGCGACACCTGCGGGTATTCAACGTATCGATGGCGATAATGCTGGTGCTGTCGCTGTACCCGCTTCTGTTTGGATGATTTGCCGCCATGACACGCATTGCCAGTTTTCCGTAAATAGCCAGACACGGGCTCTCGATCATGGCGATGCCCTGCTCTTCCCCAGCCCAAACGTACCTTCGTCTGTCGAATCAGGGAGACCAACGGATGCCTGGACAAGCGTTCAAGAAGGATCCTTTGCTACCGATCGGTGAAATCACCAAACGCAGCGGCGTGGCCGCGTCTGCACTTCGCTATTACGAATCGCTCGGATTGATCAGCTCTTCGCGTCAAGGCAGCAGCCGGCGATTCTTCCCACGCTCGACGCTACGCCGAGTGGCCTTCATCATCTTCGCGCAGAAGATAGGCTATTCGCTCGATGAGATCGGCAAGCAGCTTGCGCGCCTTCCCACCGACAAACTGCCAACCAACGATGATTGGCAGGCGCTTTCTCGCGGCTGGAAGCAGCAGGTCGCGCAGCGCATCAATGAACTGCAACGACTCGACATGGATCTGGACCACTGCATCGGTTGTGGTTGCCTCTCGCTGCAGCATTGCAAGCTCGCCAATCCGAACGACTCGGCCGGCAATGGCGGTACGGGACCGCGGCGGTGGCTATCGGATGAAATGCCGGAACAGGAATGAAGGGCGACGACGTTGCAGCCACCCCCTACGAAGCGGCATTCGTGTTGACTTCCAAGGGCCAAGCAGCGGGCACAAAAAAAGCTGCCCTTGGCAGCTTTCCTTGTTCCACCTTCAGTCGAAAGGTGGCGATGTATGGCGCAGCGGACGGGACTCGAACCCGCGACCCCCGGCGTGACAGGCCGGTATTCTAACCGACTGAACTACCGCTGCGCGTCGGCCGGACTTTCGTCCGTAATCTCACAAAGGTTGGTGGCTGATGACGGGATCGAACCGCCGACCCCCTGCGTGTGATGCAGGTGCTCTCCCAGCTGAGCTAATCAGCCGATCGCCTTGCGAGGCGCGCAATTTACTCACCCCCCTAAGCTAAGTCAACAACAACATTGAATTTTTTTTACTGAACCGTGGTCAACAGGAGCTGCCACCTCGCTTTGTAATCTTGGCGGCCCATCATCGAGTCGTCGCACGTGCCGGCAAATTCGCTGCGCCAGTGCCGAAAGTGTTCTAGAAATGCTGTAACGCCTGACAGAGGCAACCTGCGTACAGGGAACCGAACAACAAAAGCGCCACGGAGTATTTCGCTTGCCACTGCCGGGAAAACTTCACAGTTACCGCCGCTACGTCCCTTTGTTTTTCAGCGCCGTGCTTCTCTGCCTGTTCGCCTTCTATCTGGCGACCCAGATCGAGCAATGGGTCCAGTTGACCCGTGCCCCGGCACCTGCCGACCTTTATGAAGATCAGGCCGCCAGCCTGGGCAGGCCCGACATGCAGCGACTTGAAATCCTCTTTGGCACCACCGCCGCCTCCGAAACCTATACGCCAACCGCAGCGGCGAGCGGATTCACGCTACGCGGCAGTTTCGTCCATGCCGAGCCGCAGCGCTCCAGCGCCATCGTCCAGGTCGATGGCCAGCCACCGCGGCTGTACTGGCAAGGTGAGGAACTAAGCAGCGGCGTCAGCCTGCATCGGGTGTTCCCTGATCGCGTCGAATTGCTGCGCAACGGTACCGTCGAGGTGCTCCATTTCCCACAGGTGCGCTCGCCAAGCTACATTCCGGACGAGCCGGCCGACGTGTCCTATCAGGATGAGGTGCCCTATGCCGAACCGCAGGACGAGGAGACACAGCAGATGCAGCAACAGATGGACGCCCTGCGCCAGCAGCTGGAAGAAGCCGTGAACCAGCCGGATGCCGCACCCTCCAACGACCAGCCCATGGAAGACGATTGACCGATGTCGAAGCCTTTTTCGCGCCCGTTGCTTGCCCTAATCGCCACCAGCCTGCTGGCCGCCCCCCTGCCCCTGCTGGCCGCCGAACCCGGCATCGAGCCCAGCAATACTCGCCAAGATGGCTGGACGATCAATCTCAAGGACGCCGACATACGCGCCTTCATCGATCAGATCAGCCAGCTCAGCGGCCAGACGTTCATCGTCGATCCGCGCGTGAAGGGCCAGGTCAGCGTGGTGTCCAACGCCACGCTGTCGCTGAGCGAGGTATATCAGCTCTTCCTCTCCGTCATGGCCACCCATGGATTCAGCGTGCTCACCCAGGGTGATGTAGCACGGGTAGTGCCCAATGCCGAAGCCAAGGCCGAGGCCGGCAGCGGCCCGAGCGGTGGCGATCAGCTGGAAACACGGGTCATCCAGGTGCAGCACACCTCAGCTGCGGAACTCATTCCACTGATCCGCCCCCTGGTGCCGCAGTACGGTCACCTCGCGGCCGTATCTTCGGCAAACGCACTGATCATCAGCGACCGCAGCGCCAACATCGCTCGTATCCAGGATCTGGTGCGCCAGCTCGACCGAGCTGAAAGCAACGATTACGGCGTGCTGAACCTGCAGCACGGCTGGGCGGTGGACATAGCCGAGGTCCTGCGCAACTCACTGGTACGCGGCGAAGCGAAGTCCACTGCTGGCGTGCAGATCATCGCCGACTCACGCACCAACCGCCTGATCTTCATCGGCCCCAGCGAGGCGCGCAGCAAGCTCGCGGCGCTCGCGCAGACCCTCGACACACCCACCACCCGTTCGGCCAACACGCGCGTCATCCGGCTGCGCCACAACGACGCCAAGTCCCTGGCCGAGACCCTGGGCGACATATCGGAAGGTCTGAAGAGCCCCGAAGGCGGCGAAGCCACCACCAGCCGCCCACAGAACATCCTCATCCGTGCCGATGAGAGCCTGAACGCACTGGTACTGCTCGCCGACCCGGAGCTGATCGGCACCATGGAAAGCATCGTCCGACAGCTGGACATTCCACGCGCCCAGGTCATGGTCGAGGCGGCAATCGTCGAGGTGTCCGGTGACATTACCGATGCCCTGGGCGTGCAGTGGGCCATCGATGCGCGCGGCAGCACGGGTGGCGCGGGCGGGGTCAATTTCGGCAACACCGGCATTTCCGTCGGCAGCGTGCTCAATGCGATCAACGAAAATGAAATTCCCAACAACCTGCCCGACGGCGCCATCATCGGCGTCGGCACGCGCAGTTTCGGCGCGCTGATCACTGCACTGTCGTCCAACAGCAAGAGCAATCTGCTCTCGACGCCGAGCCTGCTGACCCTGGACAACCAGGAAGCGGAAATCCTTGTCGGCCAGAACGTCCCGTTCCAGACCGGCTCGTACACCACCGACGCGGCGGGCGCTAACAACCCCTTCACCACCATCGAGCGCCAGGATATCGGCGTCACGCTGAAGGTCACGCCACACATCAACGAAGGCGCGACCCTGCGCCTGCAGATCGAGCAGGAGATTTCCTCCATCGCCCCCAGCGCCAGCCTGACCGCCCAGGCGGTCGACCTGGTGACCAACAAGCGCGCAATCAAAAGCACCATCCTCGCCGAGGATGGCCAGGTCATCGTGCTTGGCGGCCTGATTCAGGACGATGTCACCCGCACCAATTCCAAGGTGCCGCTGCTTGGGGACATCCCACTGCTTGGAGGGCTGTTCCGCTCGACCCAGGAAACCCACATCAAGCGCAACCTGATGGTGTTCCTGCGGCCCACGGTTATTCGCGATCGCGCCGGCCTTGCCGCGCTTTCGGGGAAGAAGTACAGCGACATCCGGGTGATCGAGACCGATTCGGCCAGTCCGACCATCCTTCCGGCCAACCCCACCCAGCTGTTCGATGGTCGAGGCGAGCCTGCGCCGGCCATCGACCTACGTCAGTAACGACGATGCCTGGTAACGTTGAACGCTCCTGCGGGAGATGAGACAACCCTCAGCGGAAGCCCAACGGCTGCCGCTGAGAAATCATTGGCTCAGAGCGCGGCCAATCCGCGGGCCAGATCGGCCTTGAGATCGTCGACATCTTCCAGCCCAACCGCGACGCGGATCAGGCTATCGCGGATGCCCGCCGTCGCGCGATCCTCGGCCGAAAGTCGACCATGGGTGGTCGAGCCGGGATGGGTGATGGTGGTCTTGCTGTCGCCCAGGTTGGCGGTGATCGAAATCAGCCGGGTGGCGTCGATGAAACGCCAGGCGCCCTCCTTCCCTCCGACCACCTCGAAACTCAGCACCGCGCCGAAGCCCTTCTGCTGCCGCTTGGCCAGCTCGTGCTGCGGATGGCTCGGCAGGCCAGCGTAGAACACCCGCTCGACGCCCGGCTGCTGTTCCAGCCATTCGGCCAGTATCTGAGCGCTGGCACAATGAGCTTGCATGCGCAGGCGCAGGGTTTCCAGCCCCTTGAGAAACACCCAGGCATTGAATGGGCTGAGCGTCGGCCCGGCGGTACGCAGGAAGCCGACGATTTCCTTCATCTGCTCGCTGCGCCCGGCAACCACACCGCCAAGGCAGCGGCCCTGGCCGTCGATGTACTTGGTCGCCGAGTGGATGACGATATCGGCCCCCAGTTTCAGCGGCTGCTGCAGCACCGGCGTGCAGAAACAGTTGTCCACCGCCAGCATGGCGCCCTTGCCGTGGCAGAGGTGCGCCAGCGCGGCGATGTCCACCAGCTCAGCCAGCGGATTGGACGGCGATTCGACGAATACCAGCTTGGTGTTTTCCTTGAACGCCGATTCCCATGCGGCGAAGTCGGTGAGCGGGACGTAATCGACCTGCACCCCGAAGCGCTTGAAGTACTTCTCGAACAGCGAGACGGTGGCCCCGAACACGCTGCGCGATACCAGCACATGGTCGCCCGCCGAACACAGGCTCATCACCGTGGCGAGGATCGCTGCCATTCCTGAGGCAGTGGCGACCGCCTGCTCGGCACCTTCCAGCGCAGCGATACGCTCTTCGAAGGCCCGCACTGTCGGGTTGGTATAGCGCGAATAGACATTGCCCGGTACATCACCGGCAAAACGCGCGGCCGCATCGGCGGCGCTGCGGAACACGTAGCTGGACGTGAAGAACAGCGGCTCGCCATGCTCGGCTTCCGGCGTACGGCGCTGACCAGCGCGCACGGCCAGGGTGTCGAGGCCGACCCCGTCGAGCTCGCTATCCAGCCGTCCGGCTTCCCATTCGATGGTCATAGTCTTACCTCAGCCGGCACCGCTTGGCGTGCCGGCATGAATCAGTTGTTGTACAGATCGATGATCGCGCTGACGGCATTGGTCTTGGCCTTGCTCAGGTCATTGCGCGCCTGTTCGATCTTGTGCAGATAGGCCTCGTCGATGTCGCCGGTGATGTAGTTACCGTCGAACACCGCGCAATCGAAGTTCTCGATCTTCACCTTGCCGCCACCCACCGCATCGATCAGATCCTCGAGATCCTGATAGACCAACCAGTCGGCCCCGATCAGCTCGGCCACCTCCTCGGTGGTGCGGTTGTGGGCGATCAGTTCGTGGGCGCTGGGCATGTCGATGCCATAGACGTTGGGGTAACGCACCGCCGGCGCCGCCGAACAGAAGTAGACGTTCTTCGCGCCGGCTTCGCGAGCCATCTGGATGATCTGCTTGCAGGTGGTGCCGCGCACGATGGAGTCATCCACCAGCATGACGTTCTTGCCACGAAACTCCAGATCGATGGCATTGAGCTTCTGGCGCACCGACTTCTTGCGCGCCGCCTGCCCGGGCATGATGAAGGTCCGGCCGATGTAGCGATTCTTGACGAAGCCTTCGCGGAACTTCACACCGAGCCGATTGGCCAGCTCCAGCGCCGCGGTGCGGCTGGTATCCGGAATCGGGATGACCACATCGATGTCATGGTCCGGACGCTCGCGCAGAATCTTGTCGGCCAGCTTCTCGCCCATGCGCAGACGAGCCTTGTACACCGAAACCCCGTCCATCAGGGAGTCGGAACGCGCCAGGTAGACGTACTCGAAGATGCAGGGCGCAAGCTTCGGTGCATCGGCGCACTGACGGGTGAACAGCTTGCCGTCGGTGGTGATGTACACCGCCTCGCCAGGTGCCAGGTCGCGAATCAGGGTGAAGCCGAGCACATCGAGCGACACGCTTTCCGAAGCGATCATGTACTCGACGCCTTCGTCGGTGTGGCGCTGGCCGAAAACGATCGGGCGAATTGCATTCGGGTCGCGGAACCCGACGATGCCATAACCGGTCACCATCGCCACCACGGCGTAGCCACCGCGGCAACGCTCGTGGACCTTGCTGACGGCGGCGAAGACGTCCTCTTCGGTCGGCTGCAGCTTGCCACGTACGGCCAGTTCGTGGGCGAACACGTTGAGCAGCACCTCCGAGTCGGAGCTGGTGTTCACGTGGCGCAGGTCCGACTCGTAGATTTCCTTGGTCAGCTGGTCGACGTTGGTCAGGTTGCCGTTATGCGCAAGCGTGATGCCGTACGGCGAGTTCACATAGAACGGCTGCGCTTCGGCCGAGCTCGAACTACCAGCCGTGGGATAGCGGATATGACCGATGCCCATGTTGCCGACCAGGCGCTGCATGTGGCGCTGCTGGAACACATCGCGCACCAGGCCGTTGTCCTTGCGCAGAAACAACCGCCCATCGTGGCTGGTCACGATACCGGCTGCGTCCTGGCCGCGGTGCTGCAGTACGGTAAGCGCGTCATACAGCGCCTGATTGACGTTCGACTTACCGACGATGCCGACAATGCCACACATGCAAGGAACCTCTCAGTTATTACAGGCAGACCGGATACCGCGGCAGGCCGAGCATCCGTAAACGAAAGACCTCAACCCGGCGGGTTGAGCGACCCAGCGAACCATTGCCCGCTGAATCCGAGAATCAGGTTCTTCGACCAATCGGCGATCAGGAGAAAGTGTGGCAACAATGCCGATTCGCGCCACCACAGGTCCTGCTCCACCGGTCCGAGACTCAGCAAGCCGGCGAGCACCACAATCAAGAGGCCACCGCGTGCAGCACCGAATACCATGCCGAGGAACCGGTCGGTCCCCGACAGACCGGTCACCCTGATCAGCTCGCCGATCAGAAAATTCACCAGCGCTCCGACCAGCAGGGTCGCCACGAACAACAGCGCGCAGGCCGCGATCACCTGGGCCGACGGTGTGCTGATGTACTCAGCGAGGTGGTGGGACAACGCACCACCAAACATCCAGGCAACCACGCCAGCGATGATCCAGGTCAGCAGCGAAAGCGCCTCCTTGACGAAGCCGCGCTTCAGGCTGATCAGGCTGGAAACGGCAATGACGGCGATGATGGCCCAATCGACCCAGGTGAATGCCACGATGTTTTCTGCAAGGAGGAAAAGGCGGCGCATTTTAGCAGAGCGCAAGCGCCAGGGGTACGCGCCAGTGACCCGGCGATGAGAGGACAACTGCGGCTGGCCATCCGCTGCCTGACCAGCCGCTCAGCGAGTCAGCTTCCTTCAGGTTTGAAGCGCACCACGAAACCGTCCAGCTTCTGCTGGCGCTGCAACACATCGCGAAGCCTGTTCGCTTCGCTGCGCTCCACGAGCGGCCCGACAAACACACGATTCATGCCGTCCGCCGTGCGGATGTAGGCGTTGTAGCCCTGGGAGCGCAACGTCTGCTGCAGACTCTCCGCGCTGGCCCGATTCGACAGGCTGGCCAGCTGAATCGACCAGCTGACAGGCAGGTTATTGTTGTCGAGCCGCGGCTCCGCAACCGGTGGCTCGGTCTTCGCTGATGCTGGCTGCTCGGGCGTCGCTGGCGCGGAGGCTGTCGGCGCGACAGGCGCGACGGGCTCGATGGGTGCTGGAGCCGATGCGACGGCAGGCGGCGCGGCGTCCGGCTCGGCGCCTTCTTCGATGATCTCGAAGCCTTCGGGTACGGACTGCGGTTCCGGAACGTCGACCGGCTCCATTTCGATCTCCGCCACCACTGGTGCAGCTGGAATGCTGGGCGCATCAACGGTGACATGCCGCAGGTCGTCCTGCCGATTGAACAGCATCGGCACGAATATGACCGCGATCGCAATAAGCACCAGCGCGCCGACCATGCGTTGCAGCAATCCTTTATCCAGCAGTGCCATGTCCACCATCCCCTACCTGTTGTTCCAGCCACTCGAGTGCCGCGGCCACGCAGTAGAACGAACCGAAAACCAGTATCTCGTCGACCGATTCCGCCCTGGCGCACTGAGCATCGAGTGCTTGCTCGATAGTTGCATACTCGCTGACCAATGCACCGCGCTCAAGCAGCGCTTGAGCCAACTGTGTAGCCGATTGCGTCCGCGGCGTAGGCAACGGGGCCACCGCCCAATCCGAAATCGATGGCACGAGGGCATCGAGCACGCCCGACAGGTCTTTGTCTGCGAGCAACCCAAAGACCGCCAGTCTTGTCCCAGCGACAGGCCGTTGTTCGAGACGTTGCGCGAGAAAGGCTGCTGCATGCGGGTTATGGCCAACGTCCAGCAACAGCGCAATCCGCCGACCATTCCAGAGGACCTGTCGGCTATCGAGACGCCCCACGACCCGAGTCTGCAGAAGCGCGCGGGCCAGCCTTGCCGGGTCCCACGGCAGACCGAGCATTGCGTAGGCCTGCAACGCTAACGCCGCGTTCTCCATTGGCAAGGTGAGCATCGGCAAGCCGTGTAGTTCCAGCGGCGCGCCAGCGGCGTCGACGCCCCGCCAATGCCAATCCCGTGCCCCCATCGCCAGATCGAAATCTCGCCCGCGCAGCAGCAGGGGGGCACTCAGCGAATTGGCATGGTCCAGCAATGGCTGTGGTGGATCCAGGTCACCACAGAGCGCGGGCTTGCCCTCGCGGAGGATACCGGCCTTCTCGTACGCGACGCTCTCGCGGCTATTGCCCAGCCAGTCGGCATGATCCAGGCCGATGTTGGTGATCACGGCCAGATCGGCATCGACGATATTGACGGCATCCAGCCGCCCGCCGAGCCCGACCTCCAACACTACGGCATCCAGCCCGGCACGCTCGAACAGCCAGAACGCCGCCAGCGTGCCCATTTCGAAATAGGTAAGGGAAATCTCGCCACGAGCCGCTTCGACCACGGCAAACGCTTCGCAAAGCTCTGCGTCGCTCGCTTCACGACCACTCAGCAGGACACGCTCGTTGTAGCGCAACAGGTGGGGGGAGCTGTAGCTGCCAATTTTCAGCCCCTGAGCATTCAGCAACGAGGCGATGAAGGCACAGGTGGAGCCCTTGCCGTTGGTGCCAGTGACCGTGGCCACCAGAGGGGCCGGCCGTGTCATGGCCATCCTGGCCGCCACCGCGCGAACCCTATCGAGACCCATGTCGATGGCGGTCGGGTGCAACTGTTCCAGGTAGGCGAGCCAGTCGGCCAGGCTCCGGCTGGTCATGCCTTGGCCGTTACCTGAGATGTCTCTACCGGCGTCGGCAGCTTCTGCATCTGGGCCAAGAGGCGAGCGAGGCGGCTACGCAACTCGGCACGGGGAATGATCAGATCGATCGCACCGTGTTCAAGCAGAAACTCGCTGCGCTGGAAGCCTTCCGGCAGTTTCTCGCGCACAGTCTGCTCGATTACTCGCGGACCCGCGAAGCCGATCAGGGCCTTAGGCTCCGCTACGATCACGTCACCAAGCATCGCCAGGCTGGCGGAAACGCCGCCGTAGACCGGATCGGTCAGCACGGAAATGAACGGCAAGCCTTCCTCGCGCATGCGTGCCAGGACCGCGGAGGTCTTGGCCATCTGCATCAGCGAGATCAGCGCCTCCTGCATGCGTGCGCCGCCTGAGGCGGAGAAGCACACCAGCGGGCAGCGCTTTTCCAGAGCGACGTTAGCGGCGCGCACGAAGCGCTCGCCCACGATTGCACCCATGGAGCCGCCCATAAAGGAAAACTCGAACGCGCAAGCCACTACCGGAACGTTGAGGACCTTGCCGCTCATGGCGATCAGGGCGTCCTTCTCCCCCGTCTGCTTCTGCGCTGCAGACAGACGATCCTTGTACTTCTTGCTGTCGCGGAACTTCAGACGGTCGACCGGCTCAAGCTCCGCAGCGATCTCTTCGCGGCCGTCGGCATCGAGGAAGATGTCGAGTCGGGTACGCGCATCGATGCGCATGTGATGCTGGCACTTGGGGCATACATCGAGGGTCTTCTCCAGCTCGGGGCGGTACAGTACCGCCTCGCAGGAGGGGCATTTGTGCCAGAGGCCTTCGGGTACCGAACTCTTCTGCGTCTCCGAGCGCATGATCGAAGGGATCAGTTTGTCTACCAGCCAGTTGCTCATGCTCTTGTTCTCCAAAGCTTCAGTCCCGAGCGCACACGCGCTGCAGGCAGATTGATCGTTTTGCGATCGGAGGCTTGCTGCTCTCCTGATCGCTCATCGGACGCGCCTGGAGGCGCAGCCGCAAAAACCTGATTACCGCCCGTGGGGAGATGAATCAGCGAAACGGTGCCGGTCCACCGGCGACTCGTTACTGGACGGCCCCGGCTGGTCAGGCGTCACATGACCGAGCGCACACGCCTGACAAAGGTTTCAACCTTGACGGCATCCTTGATGCCCTTGCTCGCCTCCACCCCACCGCTGACATCCACCGCGTACGGTCGAACCTGGGCAATGGCCTGTTCGACGTTATCCGCCGTCAACCCTCCTGCCAGAATCAGCGGCTTGGACAAGTTCGGCGGAATCAACGACCAATCGAAGCACTCTCCCGTGCCCCCAGGAACACCGGCGACAAAGGTATCGAGGAGAATGCCACTGGCGTTGGCATAGAGCGCCACCTGCGCGGCTATATCCTCTCCGCCGCCTACTCTCAACGCCTTGTACCACGGCCGGTGGAACCCTTCGCACTGTGCCGGTGACTCATCGCCATGGAACTGCAGCATATCCAGCGGAACGGCGTCGAGAATCTCGTTGATTTCACAGCGACTGGCGTTCACGAACAGACCTACCGTCGTGACGAATGGGGGCAACGCGGCAACGATCTCGCGCGCACGCTGCAGGCTGACCGCACGCGGGCTTTTGCCATAGAAAACCAGCCCGATGGCATCGGCGCCGGCTTTGGCCGCGATCAGCGCATCTTCAACCCGGGTTATGCCGCAAATCTTGCTGCGAACGACTGGCAAAGGAGCTTACCTATCTACAGGGAAACCGGATGGTAACAAAAGACCTGCCGGCTGCAAGCGAATGCTGCGGAGCCTCTCCCATCAGCGCCGCACATCTGGCAAGCCGGAAAGAAAATGCGGACCGAGGTAGCGCTCAGGTAGTTCGAACTCTGCCGGATAATCGACCTCGACCAGATAAAGGCCGTAGGGATGAGCAGTTACGCCGCCTGTGCGTCGAACTCGCGACTCCAGCACTTGCGCAGCCCACTCCACCGGCCTTTCGCCTGCCCCGATGGTCATCAGCACACCGGCAAAATTACGCACCATGTGATGAAGGAACGCGTTCGCGCGTACGTCGATCACGATGAGCCGTCCGAACTGGAGCAACTCGAGATGATGAATGGTCTTGATCGGCGACTTGGCCTGACATTGCCGCGCACGAAACGCACTGAAATCGTGCGTGCCAACCAACGCTGCCGCGGCGGCACGCATCCGCTCGATATCCAGCGGGCGATGGTTCCAGGTGACCTCTTCCGCCATATGCGCCGGCCGAATCTGATCGTTATAGATCACATAGCGGTAACGACGGGCCATTGCGCTGAAACGCGCATCAAAATGCGGGGGCATCTTCTTGGCCCAGGTCACGCTGATGTCGGGCGGAAGGTTCATGTTCGCCCCCATTACCCAGGCGTGCATGCTCCGTTCTACCGGGGTGTCGAAATGCACCACCTGGCCGCTGGCATGCACCAGCGCATCGGTTCTGCCGGCGCAACTGAGCGTAACGGGATGCCCGCCGGCGACTCTGGTCAAGGCATTCTCCAGCGACTCCTGAATGGAAGGCACACCGGCGCGCTGGCGTTGGAACCCGCGATAACGGGATCCTTTGTACTCGACACCGAGAGCTATTCTGGAAACGCCGACGGCAGCCATTTCGGCTGCCGTTTCGGGTACTGCTTGGTTCATGATCAGGCTAGTTTGGCGAGCATCTCGCGCGCCTCTTGCTGTTGCACGTCGCTACCCTCGGAAATCACTTCGTCCAGAATATCGCGAGCACCTTCGGCATCCCCCATGTCGATGTAAGCGCGGGCAAGATCCAGCTTGGTGGTGGTCTCATCGGTATCGGAGAAGAAGTCGAAGTCATCGTCCGCACCGCCTGCAGCGCTCGTCGCAGCCGGCATTGGGGTTGGTTCGCTCAGATCATTGGACAGATCATCCAGCTCAGCTTCGACCACATTCAACTGCTCGGCAAAACTCTGGGGTTGCGCTTCCACCTCAGGCTCGTCCAGGGAGATATCGAAATCTTCTGGCAGCTGCTCAGGCGTGTTCGTGTTGACCGGCTCGGCCAGTTCGAAATCGAGATCGTCACCATCGAAAGCCGTGGGTGCTTCGGTCGGCTCGTCGTCGAGAGTCAGCGAAAACTCGCTATCGGCCGGCGTGCTTTTCTCAGCCTCGAGATCGAAGGAGAAGTCGGAGATATTCTCCTGCGAAGTTTCCTGCAGGCTTTCGCCCTGATCGAGTTCGAAAGAGAAGTCACTTGTAGCTGGCGACTCGTTCCGCTCGACAGGAGTCTCATCCAGCATCAGGTCATCGAAGTTCAGCGAGTCGTCAGCCGGTACCGCCGTAGGACGCTCGTTATTCAGATCGATATCCAGATCATCCAGGCTGAGGTCGAAGGCATCATCCAGATCCTGCCCTGCGGCCGGCGCAACAGGCTCGTCAAGCTGCAGGTCATCAAGACTGAGGCTATCCACATTCTTATGAGCAGCCGCAGCCGCAACTGCCGAACCTGCCAGCGCAGCGGCCATGGCTGGGTACTTCTGCTTGAGCTGCTCGACTTCGCCGGCAGCCCCGCCGATTTCGCGCAGTTCGCTTTCTTCACGAGCGAAACCATCGCGATTGCCAAGCTCTGCGTAGACCTCCATGAGCTTCAGGCGCAGGTCGCGTCGGTGCGGCTCGTCATTGAGTGCGTTCTGCAAGAGTTCGGCAGCCTGATTGAAGCGGCCATATGCGATATAGATGTCAGCCTCGGCCAAGGCATCCCCAGTGGTAGACGTCAGCTCGTCCGACGCAGTGCTGGCGGAGCCGGAAAAGGGGGCGGGCTCTGGATGCTCCTGTCCGATATCGACGAAAGCAGGCGTTCCGACGCGCAGGTCTTCGACGGCCTCTTCAGCCAGCAGGCTTTCCTGCAGTTCGGCTTCCTTCATCGCGTTACGACGTGACAAGGCCATGAGCCCCAACAGCAGCAGCAACAGTGCGCTACCGCCGACCACGCCGAGCAGCAGGGTGTTCGAAAGCAGGTCGTCGATCAGCCCGCGAGGCTCAGGCTCTACCGCGGGGGCGACCGGTCTGGCCGGCGCGGCGGGCTTGGCGGCCGGCTGCGACGCCGCAGGACGCTCAGCAGGGGCAGGCGCGGCGACTGGCTGACCTGTGCCCGAGCCAGCCGACGGCTCATCAAGCGCGGCGCTTTCGTTGGCGACACCGCCTTCAGACGACGCGCCAGCAGACGGCTCAGCCTGACCGGCATTCTCGGCACCGGACGCGGCCGGAACCTGCCCTTCCGCACCAAGCTGCGCCTGCAGTTTGGCCAGCTGATCATCTTTAAGCTGCATGAGCCGCTGCAGTTTTTCCAGCTGCCCTTGCAGATCATTCAACCGATCTTTCAGCTCGTCATTCTCACGCCGGCTGGAATCGAGGCTTTCCTGAGTTACCGCAAGCTTGTCACGAAGCGCCTTACCACCATCGGCAGAGCCGGTTTCGGATCCTGCCGTCGACTTCCCGGCGTCAGCAGCCACAAGACGGAGGTTGTCTCCGGAGTCGCTACGGGACGGCGCAGCACCGGCCTCGGTGCGACGGGTCGCATCCAGTTGACGAGCACCTGCTACAGCGCCTCCTCGGCTCTGACGCCAGGCAGCGTTCTGCTCGGCGACCTGGGTGATCGCTTCAGCTTGCGAACGGCGGGATATCTGCTCTGCATCAGGCAGACGAAGCACTTGCCCGCTCTTCATCCGATTGATATTGCCGCCGATGAAGGCATCGGGGTTCAGATCCTGGATCGCCAGCATGGTCTGATGGACCGTGCCGTTACGACGATTACGCTCCGCGATATCCCACAGCGTATCGCGAGCCGATACCTTGTATTCGCTACCGGACTGCGCTGGCGCTGCCACGGAAACGCCAGTAGCGGGCGCCGCAGGTGCGGCTGCCGGACGAGGCGGTGCGGTGCGAACGGGCTCGACGGCGCGAGCAGGGGCAGAAATAGGCAACTGCGGCGCAGCAGCGGCAGCAGTTTCAGGCGAATAAAGCGGAGGGTCCAGCAGCAGCGTGTACTCGCGCAGCAGGCGACCGTTAGGCCAGAGGACCTCTACGAGAAAATTGAGATATGGCTCGCGTACCGGCTTGCTCGACGAAACCTGGATGACACTTTTTCCGTTTGGACGCAGCACGGGCGTGAACTTCAGGTCGGTCAGAAAGTACTGGCGATCAATACCGGCACGATTGAATTCCTCAAGCGAGGCGAGAACCGGAATCACCTCTCCCGGTGCCAGGTTTTTGGCATCGAGCAGCTCGATTTCGGCGATCAGCGGTTGATTCAAAGACGACTGAAGCGTGACCTCTCCCAACCCAAGCGCATGGGCCATTTCTGTAGTCAGCGCGGTAGCAGCCGCGATTGCCAGCACCAGATTGCGAACCCGAACCATTATTTAATCCCTTGTTTATCTTTTTCTCGAACTACGAGAGGGTCTTATTTCACTGCCCGCGCCACCTTACGGTGGCTCCCCTTCAGCGATAAGCCGTTCAGCGCATCGGCTAGAAATATTCTTTGAATTTCCAGTAAGTATCTTTTACAGATAGTCTTTTATCAACAACTCACCGGACTGCACAGCATTCAGTGCCGCGCCTTTTCGCACGTTATCAGACACAATCCACAAATTGACTTCACGCGGGTCGCTGGTGCCTTGGCGGACGCGGCCTACATGAATGACGTCCTGCCCCACGGCATCCTCGACCGCGGTCGGATAGTCACCAGCCTCGACCAGTTCGATGCCGGGCGCCGCGTCCAGTGCTGCCGTCAACGATTGCATGTCGGCTTCGGCGCCACCCAGCAGAGAAACCACCAGACTCTCGCCAAAGAAAACCGGCACCTGGATGAAGGTTGCGGCAACCTGCAATTTCGGAAGGCCCAGCAGCTGCCGAAGCTCTGCTGCCACACGTCGCTCCTGATCGGCATGCCCGGCGCCGTCAAGCTCCTCGACCTGGGCGAGCATATTGAAAGCCATTTGCCGACCAAATACCCGCGGTTCGAGCGGCCTCGCGTTCAGCAGCTCGCTGGTCTGGCGCGCAAGCTCCTTGACACCCGCACTACCGCGACTGGAGACCGGCAGGCAAGCCGTAACCGTAACGCGCTGCAGATCCAACTGCTGCTGGATAGGTGCCAACGCAATCGCGAGCGCGACCGACTCCGGCAGCGGGCTGCTGAAGCAGCGGCAATCGGAGATCGCCTCGACTCGGCCACCATTGACCTCCGGCACCAGACAAGGCTGCTGCTCGACCGCGACCGTAGCGGACAGATCGATGACTCTGCATCCAGCGGCCTTCGCGCTGACTCGGCATCGAGCGGCCATATCGCTCGCTCCGACGAGAAACACCAATTGCACGCGAGTGAAATCGAACCGATCCGCATCGCCGGTGCGCAGGTTACGTCCCTTGAACGGCACGCTGTGGCCGATACCCTCGCCGCTATCCAGCAAGTGCAGCTCGGAAAGTGGAAATCCACGCTCTTCGAGCACTTCGACCAGGGCCTCACCTACCAGGCTGACCGCTCCTACAACCGCAACTCCGACAAGCGAGGGCATCATCTTCTCCATGCATCAGGACGGGCACTGTAGCGAAATGGCTGATCGCTGCAAGCAGCGCCGCCGAGCGGCGCGCTGCGCAGACGAAAACGCCGCGACGAATCGCGGCGTTTCGGCACTTCAAGCAATGCTCATCAACGTTCCAGCAGGATACGCAACATGCGACGCAAAGGCTCGGCGGCACCCCACAGAAGCTGATCGCCGACGGTGAACGCGCCCAGATAATGCGAGCCCATGTTCAGCTTGCGCAGGCGCCCGACCGGAACGCTCAGCGTGCCGGTCACTGCCGCCGGGCTCAGCTCCTGCATGCTGGCGTCGCGATGATTGGGCACCAGCTTGACCCAGGGGTTGTGCTGGCTGATCAGCCCCTCGATGTCGGAGATCGGCACATCCTTGTTCAGCTTGATGGTCAGCGCCTGACTGTGGCAGCGCATGGCCCCGACACGTACGCAGATACCATCGACCGGAATCGGGTTCTTGAAGCGACCAAGGATCTTGTTGGTTTCGGCCTGTGCCTTCCACTCCTCGCGGCTCTGCCCGTTCGGCAGCTCCTTGTCGATGTAGGGGATCAGGCTGCCGGCCAGCGGCACGCCGAAATTGTCGACCGGGAAGGCCTCGCTACGCTGGGTTTCGGCCACCTTGCGGTCGATGTCGAGAATGGCGCTGGCGGGATTGAGCAGGTCGTCGGCCACCGCCGCATTGATGGCACCCATCTGCTTGATCAGCTCGCGCATGTTCTGCGCGCCGGCACCGGACGCCGCCTGATAAGTCATGGCGCTCATCCACTCCACCAGGCCGGCCTCGAACAGGCCACCCAGCCCCATCAGCGCCAGGCTGACAGTGCAGTTGCCGCCGATATAGTTCTTGGTCCCGGCATCCAGCTGCTGGTCGATCACGCGGCGGTTCACCGGGTCGAGCACGATCACCGCGTCGTCCTGCATGCGCAGGGCCGAGGCTGCGTCGATCCAGTAGCCCTGCCAGCCGGCTTCGCGCAGCTTGGGGAAGACTTCGTTGGTGTAGTCGCCGCCCTGGCAGGTCAGGATCACATCGAGACCTTTCAGCTCGTCGATGCTGTAGGCGTCCTTCAGCGCAGCGGTTTCCTTGCCAATATCGGGGCCCTGGCCGCCAACGTTGGAGGTGGTGAAGAACACAGGCTCGATCAGGTCGAAGTCCCGCTCTTCCAGCATCCGCTGCATGAGCACGGAACCGACCATACCGCGCCAACCGATCAGACCTACACGTTTCATCGCAACTACACCTATAGAAAAAGTGGCCCGCGCAGATTAAGGCGGGCCGAAAGATTACAACTTCGCGAGGGCCGCGACTACTGCATCACCCATCGCCTGAGTACCGACTTTGTTACAACCTTCGGACCAGATGTCGCCAGTACGCAGGCCCTGATCGAGCACATCGCTTACCGCCTGTTCGATGGCATCGGCCGCCGCGACCTGGTTGAAGCTGTAACGCAGCATCATCGAAACGGAAAGAATGGTCGCCAACGGGTTGGCGATACCTTTGCCGGCGATGTCCGGTGCCGAGCCATGACACGGTTCGTACATGCCTTTGTTGCCGGCATCCAGCGAGGCGGACGGCAGCATGCCGATGGAGCCGGTGAGCATGGAGGCCTCGTCCGACAGAATGTCGCCGAACATGTTGTCGGTGACGATTACGTCGAACTGCTTCGGCGCGCGCACCAGCTGCATGGCCGCGTTATCGACATACATATGGCTGAGTTCGACTTCCGGGTAGTCCTTGGCGACTTCCTCGACGACCGCGCGCCACAGCTGACTGGAAGCCAGCACGTTCGCCTTGTCCACCGAGCAGAGCTTCTTGTTGCGCACCATGGCCATGTCGAAACCGACCTTGGCGATGCGGCGGATCTCGCTCTCGCTGTACGGCAGCGTGTCGTACGCCATGCGCTCGCCGTTCTCCAGCACCTTGCTCTCGCGCGGCTGGCCGAAGTAGATGCCACCGGTCAGCTCGCGCACGATCAGGATATCCAGACCGGCGACGATTTCGGGCTTGAGCGACGAGGCATCGGCCAACTGCGGATAGAGCAGCGCCGGACGCAGGTTGCCGAACAGGCCCAACTGGGAACGAATCTTCAGCAGACCACGCTCCGGACGGATGGCCGGATCGATGGTGTCCCACTTGGGCCCGCCGACCGCGCCCAGCAGAATGGCGTCAGCGGCGCGGGCGCGCTCCAGCGTCTCGTCGGCCAGCGGCACACCGTACTTGTCTACGGCCGCACCACCCAGCTCGTCATAGCTCAGCTCGAAGCCCAGATCGAACTTGTCACTGGCCAGCTGCAGCACCTTGACCGCCTCGGCCATGATTTCCGGGCCGATGCCATCGCCGGGGAGAACCAGAATCTGTTTGGACATTTCCTATTCCTTATAAGAGGTCACATCGAGGCAGGGCGTACCGATGGGCTGAGCCCACCTGGTTTTTCGTTCGGCACCAGCCTCGGCTTTTTTGCGTTGCCGAATGGCGCCGAGCAGTCGAGGCGCCATTGCGAGGATCTTTCCGCAGGATGAGACCGAACCCCACCCTGCTTGTCGTACAGACTACTTGATCGCGCCGAACAACCAAGGCTGGCTCTGCTGGTGGCGAACTTCGAAGGCCTTGATCGCCTCGGCGTCCTGCAGGGTCAGGCCGATATCGTCCAGACCATTGAGCAGGCAGTGCTTGCGGAAGGCATCGACCTCGAAGCCGTATTGCTTGCCGTCCGGACGGGTAACGGTCTGCGCAGCCAGATCGACGGTCAGCTGGTAGCCTTCGGTCGCCTCGGCCTGCTGGAACAGCTCGTCCACCTCCTCTTCTTTCAGCACGATCGGCAACAGGCCGTTCTTGAAGCTGTTGTTGTAGAAGATGTCGGCGAAGCTCGGCGCGATGATGGCGCGGAAGCCGTATTCGTCCAGCGCCCACGGCGCATGCTCACGGGAGGAGCCACAGCCGAAGTTCTCGCGGGCCAGCAATACGCTGGCGCCCTGATAACGCGGGAAGTTCAGCACGAAGTCCTTGTTCAGCGGACGCTGCGAGCAATCCTGGTTCGGCTGACCGACATCCAGATAGCGCCACTCGTCGAACAGGTTGGGGCCGAAGCCGGTGCGCTTGATCGACTTCAAGAATTGCTTCGGAATGATCTGGTCAGTGTCGACATTGGCGCGATCGAGTGGGCAGACCAGGCCGGTGTGTTGGGTAAAGGCTTTCATGTCTCGTCTCCTCAGGCCTGGATCAATTCGCGTACGTCGATGAAGTGGCCGGTAACCGCTGCGGCAGCAGCCATCGCCGGGCTGACCAGGTGGGTACGCCCGCCCGCACCCTGGCGGCCTTCGAAGTTGCGGTTGGAGGTCGAGGCGCAATGCTCGCCGCTGCCAAGCTTGTCCGGGTTCATCGCCAGGCACATGGAGCAGCCCGGCTCGCGCCATTCGAAGCCGGCCTCGATGAAGATCTTGTCCAGCCCCTCGGCCTCGGCCTGCTGCTTGACCAGGCCCGAGCCCGGCACCACCAGCGCCTGCTTGACGTTCGCGGCGACCTTCCGCCCCTTGGCGACTTCGGCTGCGGCGCGCAGATCCTCGATCCGCGAGTTGGTGCACGAACCGATGAACACGCGATCCAGACGAATGTCGGTAATGGCCTGATTGGCCTGCAGGCCCATGTACTTCAGCGCGCGGGTGATGGAATCCTTCTTCACCGGGTCGGCCTCTACGGCCGGGTCCGGCACGTTCTGATCGACAGCCAGTACCATTTCCGGCGAGGTGCCCCAGCTGACCTGCGGCTTGATGTCCTCGGCCTTGAGTTCAATGATGGTATCGAACACCGCGTCGTCGTCGGAAACCAGGTCCTGCCACAGCTTCACGGCCTTGTCCCAATCGGCACCCTTCGGGGCGTAAGGCCGCCCTTCGACGTAGGCGATGGTCTTCTCGTCCACGGCGACCATGCCCACGCGGGCGCCCGCCTCGATGGCCATGTTGCAGATGGTCATGCGGCCCTCCATGGACAGGTCGCGAATCGCGCTGCCGGCAAATTCCAGTGCATGGCCATTGCCACCGGCGGTACCGATCTTGCCGATCACGGCGAGCACGATGTCCTTGGCGGTGACGCCGAACGGCAGTTTGCCTTCGACGCGCACCTGCATGTTCTTCATCTTCTTGGCCACCAGGCACTGGGTGGCGAGCACATGCTCGACCTCGGAGGTGCCGATACCGTGGGCCAGTGCTCCGAAGGCGCCGTGGGTGGAAGTGTGCGAGTCACCGCAAACCACGGTCATGCCCGGCAATGTCGCGCCCTGCTCCGGGCCGATCACGTGGACGATGCCCTGACGCACGTCGTTCATCTTGAATTCGAGGATGCCGAAATCGTCGCAGTTCTCGTCCAGCGTCTGCACCTGAATGCGCGAAACCTCGTCGGCGATGGCCTCCAGACCACCCTGGCGCTCGCCCTTGGTGGTCGGCACGTTGTGGTCCGGGGTGGCGATGTTGGCGTCGATGCGCCACGGCTTGCGATTGGCCAGGCGCAGCCCTTCGAAGGCCTGCGGCGACGTCACTTCGTGGAGGATGTGACGGTCGATGTAGATCAGCGACGAACCATCGTCGCGACGTTTCACCTCGTGCATTTCCCAGAGCTTGTCGTAGAGCGTCTTGCCGGCCATCGGACTTTTCCTCATCTGCTTTCTATGCGGGGCGAATAGCCCTTGCGCTTATGGGGTCGATGCTAGGGGCTTGCATTGAATTACTCAAATTCATATTTTTCATCCAATGCATTCCTTACTGGAATTCACAGCCATCCGGAAGTCTTCCCATGGATCTCGCCAACCTCAACGCCTTTATTGCAGTTGCGGAAACCCGCAGCTTTTCCCTGGCCGCCGAACGCCTCCACCTGACCCAACCGGCGGTGAGCAAGCGCATCGCCGCGCTGGAAGCACAGCTGGATGTGCGCCTGTTCGATCGGCTGGGCCGCGACGTCAGTCTCACCGAAGCTGGCCGCGCCCTGCTCCCCCGCGCCTACCAGATCCTGAATGTACTGGACGACACCCGCCGTGCCTTGACCAACCTCAACGGCGATATTGGCGGACGGCTGAGCCTGGCGACCAGCCATCACATCGGCCTGCATCGGCTGCCGCCTCTGTTGCGCGCCTTTACCCGCGCGCACCCGCAGGTCAGCCTGGATATCCGTTTTCTCGATTCGGAAGTGGCCTATGACGAGGTACTGCACGGCCGTGCCGAGCTGGCGGTGATCACCCTGGCGCCACTGACCGCCGAGCCGGTGCTGGCGGTGAAGGTCTGGGACGATCCACTGGATTTCGTCGTCGCGCCCGAGCATCCGTTGGCCAGCAAGGTGGATATCACCCTGGCGGACGTCGCCGGCCACCCGGCGGTATTCCCGGGCGGCAATACATTTACCCACCACATCGCCCAGCGCCTGTTCGAGCGGGAGGGACTGACACCCAACATCACCATGAGCACCAATTACATGGAGACGATCAAGATGATGGTCTCCATCGGCATTGCCTGGAGCGTGCTGCCACGTCGCATGCTGGACGAACAGGTGGTCAGCCTGCCCTTGCCGGGTGTCCAGCTGACACGACAGCTCGGCTACATCCTGCACAGGGAACGCACCCTGTCCAACGCGGCCAGGGCCTTCATGGCGCTGCTGGATGCCGAACGCGACTGACTGGCTAGAATGAAAAAGGGCGCCATTCGGCGCCCTTCTCCTGTCAGCGGATCAACCCTCCAGCGCGGGTCGCTGGTCGGCATTGATCGGGATGCGCTTGGGCTTGGCCTCTTCCGGCACGACCCGGACCAGATCGATGTGGAGCAGGCCGCTATTAAGCGCTGCGCCCTTCACTTCGATGTGATCGGCCAGACGGAACGACAGCTTGAACGCCCGCTGGGCGATGCCCTGGTGCAGGTAGGTGACATTCTCCGCCTCGTTCTCGCGGCGGCCGCCAGTGATGGTGAGTACGCTACGCTCTACCTGCAGATCGAGGTCGGATTCCTGGAAACCGGCGGCAGCCACCACGATGCGATACTGATCGTCGCCGTGCTTCTCGATGTTGTAGGGCGGGTACGAGCTGCCGGTGTCGTTACGCAATGCCGACTCGAACAGGTCGTTGAAGCGATCGAAGCCCACGGATTGCCGGAACAGAGGGGCCATGGGGAATGAACTCATGATAAACCTCCTGAAATCAGCGAGTTGAAACGGGCGGGACCCGACTTCGGCATCCCGCTGAGCCGTAGATAGGTACCGAAAAACGGATTTCAAGAGGCCGCAAACGAGCCAGGCGACGAGAGGTAGCACATGTCCAGAGTCATGCTGATCACAGGCGCCAGCCGCGGCATCGGCGCCGCCACTGCACGACTGGCGGCGCAACAGGGCTATGCCTTGTGCCTGAACTATCACCAGCGCGCGGATGCCGCGAACGCGGTGCTCGAGCAGGTCCGCGGCCTGGGCGTAACGGCGATCGCCGTACAGGCCGACGTCGCTGACGAGACCCAGGTGCTGCACATGTTCGAAGCCATCGACCGGGAGTTCGGCCGGCTGGACGTGCTGGTCAACAACGCCGGCATGCTCGAGCAGCAGATGCGCCTGGAACAGATGGATGCGGCGCGCTGGACCCGCGTACTGGGCGCCAACGTGATCGGCAGCTTCCTGTGCGCACGCGAGGCGATCAAGCGGATGTCGACGCGCCATGGCGGCAGGGGCGGCGCCATCGTCAACCTGTCTTCGGTGGCCGCCCGCCTCGGCGCACCAGGCGAATACATCGACTACGCGGCCGCCAAGGGCGCCATCGACAGCATGACCCTGGGCCTGGCCAAAGAGGTCGCCAGCGAAGGCATCAGGGTCAATGCGGTGCGCCCGGGCGTGATCCATACCGATATCCATGCCGCCGGGGGCGAGCCGGATCGTGTCGAACGGGTCAAGGCAAGTGTGCCGATGGGACGCGGCGGGCAAGCCGAGGAAATCGCCGAAGCCATCCTCTGGCTCGCCAGCGAACAGGCCAGCTATACCAGCGGAGCGCTACTGGATGTAGCCGGTGGGCGTTGATTCGGCTCAGGCCAATGCGGCGGCACGCAATTCGCGCGTATCGACGCCGAGCATCGCATCGATCCGCGCGCAATCGTTTTCCCGGCGCAGCTCGGCGAACAGCGCCACCGCCTCCGGATAATTGCGAGTCAGCAGGGCCAGCCACTGCTTGAGCCGACCCGGCGCATAACGCGGCGCGATCTTTCCCCGCGCTTGCTGCCAGAAATCCAGCAGCACGGGTCGGAATTCCTCCCAGCTCATCGGCGCGATCTGCTGGCCGGCTTTAGCCGCAGCGATCTGCCGGGCCAGGTCCGGTCGTGAAACCAGCCCGCGCCCCAGCATGATGTCCTCTGCCCCGCTGACCTCACGGCAGCGGCGCCAGTCCTCCGGCGACCAGATATCGCCATTGGCATAGACGGGCACCGGCACTACCTCCTGCACCCGCGCGACCCACTCCCAATGCGCAGGCGGCTTGTAGCCTTCTACCTTCGTTCGTGCGTGCACCACCAACTGCTCTGCCCCGCCGGCCACCAGCGCGCGGGCGCAATCGATTGCGCCGTCCGGGCTGTCGAAGCCGAGGCGCATCTTGGCGGTTACCGGTATATGCGCCGGCACGGCACTGCGTACTTCACAGAGAATCGCATGCAGCAGCTCCGGCTCCTTCAGCAGCACCGCACCGCCACGGGATTTGTTGACGGTCTTGGCCGGGCAGCCGAAGTTGAGGTCGATGGCCGGTGCCCCGAGCGTGCAGGCAAAGGCGGCATTGTCCGCCAAGCAGATCGGGTCCGAACCCAGCAACTGAACGCGCACCGGTGTGCCCGCGCGAGTGAGCGCACCGTTCTTCAACTCCGGGGCGAGCTTGCCGAAGCTGCTCTGCGGCAATAGGCGATCAGACACGCGGATGAATTCGGTCACGCACCAGTCGACGCCGCCCATTCGGGTAAGGACGTCCCGGAGGATTTCGTCGACCAGCCCCTCCATGGGTGCCAAAGCAATCTGCATACCGGTCACTACATGATGAAAAGGCCGGCATTGTACGGATGCGTCGCGCCTTTATGAATCAGCGCTAGCTGGCCGACCTATTCCTCTATGGTTCCGCCAATGGTGTCGGTCCCGGTAGTCGCACCCATGCCACCCGTCGTTCCGGTATTGCCGGTGCCCATGGTGCCCAGATCGCTGTCGCGCTGTTCGCTGGAATCCTTTTCGCCATCGGAGCCGCCGCGTTCTTCCGGGGACGCAGGCATGGTATCCACCGCGTCCTCCGCGGCTCCGGAAGCTCGAGCGTCGCCGTGCTGCTTATCCGACGACTCCGCGAACGCACCAGCTGAGCTGAGCAGAACCAGTGCTGCCACTGAGGCAATTATCGATTTCATGGAAACCTCCTGATGGTTGAGAGCCGCTAATCGCTGCGCCTCTCCAGCTTCGGCCGACGGCGATGTTCCATATCGGTTTCATTGCCACCATGACCGGGCTCGGCCGAATCATCCAGCGGCTCGCCAGATGGCTGCCTGGAACCGCCCTGATCGGTGCGCTCAGCTTCGTCGAGATGCTCTACGCCGCTACCGATGCCCATCGAACCATTACCGGCTGCACCGCGATCCGGCGCGCCAGTGTTCTGCGCCACGGGCACCCCAGCGAAAGGCAGCTCCAGGCTCTGTGCGCCCGCCGTGGAAGCGAGTAGCGCGAGCAGCAACGTCGTTGGAATACGCATAACCGGTACCTCCGCATTCGTCCGCCTGAACGTTTGGCAGCAGCCCTCGCCTTGAGTGCGATGGCTGGCGACCGATGGCGCTCCGGAACCGCTTTTCGCCACCGGGGTCACAACCCCAAGGACGATGATCGATTACACAGAGGAAGCACCGGATGGAACCTGCGCTCATAGTTGCGATGATGGTACTGGGCTGGATCTCGGTCGCGCTCGCCATGCTCTGGGGCATGTTGCGGATCGCCCGGCGGCACCAGCCACGGCAGACGCCCCGCCCCATCCGGCCCGCTGCTTCGCCTGACTCCCCTGCCCCATTGCCCCTTCGCTCCTGGCAGGCCAGCCTGGTTTCCCGGCGATTTGAAATAAACCCGTGACAGCAGCGTTCAAAGCTGTAGAATGCGCCTCGCGGGATGGAGCAGTCTGGTAGCTCGTCGGGCTCATAACCCGAAGGTCGTCGGTTCAAATCCGGCTCCCGCAACCAATTCGAGAGGCCACTCAAATGAGTGGCCTTTTTTGTTATGGCGCTGTTCCAGATTGCACACCGCAAGCCATGGCACGGCTAAGCATTTGAAGAAAAAAGCTTTTTTCAGCCCAGGTGATTGACATCGCCTTTCCGGGCTGTAGAATGCGCCCCCACAGACGCGGGATGGAGCAGTCTGGTAGCTCGTCGGGCTCATAACCCGAAGGTCGTCGGTTCAAATCCGGCTCCCGCAACCACCTCAGAAAAAGGGGCCACTCGAAAGAGTGGCCCCTTTTTCGTTTTGCCTATCAAGCTCGATTTCTATCCGCTCCTTTCTTCGCCACGGACCTCCTTCTCCGAATCGACGCACGGAATTAAACCTTCAGGCAAATAGTTGCTTGATGCACTCGGAATAACACCCTGTATCTTTATACAACTGCATCATCCACCCCGGGTTGACTATTCAGCGCGCATCTAATTATCGCTTTTTTATATAACGTTAGCTGATAGCGCTTCTTTTCGCCCTTGCGGGACGCAAACCTTTTCCGATCAATAAGTTAGACTCGCTGAGCGCCACCCACGCAGCCGCCATAACAAATTTTTGGCTTGCCCGCTTGACTTGTTTCACATTATGACGGATATCTATTCGCACCAGGGAGCAATACGTCACAGAGCAGTTTAAGACCAACAGGACAGGTCAAGTTTTGTGATGAAAGATTTAATCCCCTGCCTGAACTAAGCGTTTCTTTTTTAGTAAAAGCGCGAGGGCTCTTGTTGTCACTCGTTTTCAAATGGCTTCTGGAAGACTGTTCCGGGTGCGGTAGCTTTGCCCGAATGGCTCCAGGCCCCATGAAATCTGGGTGACAGACAGTTCAAGCCCGCAGGTCAGGCATATATATGACAAGAAAACTTTTCAACAGCTTATATAGGCTGATGGCGGTAGCTTTGTCTCTTTAATTTAAAGCCTCCGCATTAAGCGTGCCCTCGTTTACCTGCCGTCCGTATTAGTTGCAGTCCCGCTACAGCCCAAGCTGAACGACGCCCAGGCGCCGCTCCATTCAAATCAGCATTGCCTCACCTAGCCTTTGCGCAGGGAGAACGACCGTGTCATCCATCTTTTATAATTTGAAAGATCAGGATCAGGCTTACATCGCTTCGCAAATAAACAAACAAGGCTTTGCCTGCCTGCACGACTTCCTGAATAGCATTCAGTTGCATCAACTACGCGAGCAAGTACAGGAACAGGCTCGACGACATAAAGGCGAGTACTTCGCCTACCACGGCGGCGAGGAAGTAGCAGACTCGTTGCTATCCGTGCTGGGGGCCGCGCCGGAATTCCAGAAGTTGCTGGCCGATGTCTACCGGGCCTGCGCCGGGCGCGCCGCACACAGCAATCGCATTTACATGGTGATGCGCTGCGTGCAAGGGCAGACGGGGCGCAAGGAGTCGAACTGTTACCACTTCGACGCCTCGCTGGTCACCGCCCTGCTGCCCGTGGAAATCCCCCAGGACGGCAACGAACGGGGCGATTTGCTGATGTTTCCCAACCTTCGCCCCATCCGCCACTTCGTGCTGTTCAACGTGCTGGAAAAGGCGCTGTTGCAAAACCGCCTGAGCCGAAAGCTGATCACCTGTGCGATCGGCATCGGATTGCTCAGGCCGCAGCGGCTGCAATTGGTCCCCGGCAACCTCTACCTGTTCTGGGGCTATCGCTCGCTGCACGCCAACGAACCCTGTGACCCGGCGAAGCTGCGCGCCACCGCCATCTTCCATTACGGCGACCCGCATGCCGGGAGTCTGCTGACCCGCCTGATCCTTCGAAACAACCAGCGCAGAGCAAGACGCGCCAGCGAAGTGGGTGAGCAACAGCCCGTCTGAGCGAGCGCACCTTCGGCCCATCCGCTCGCTTGCCGGGCCGTTCCGGCTGGCGAGCCATTCGATAAGGAAATCCCCATGATCAACGTGACCAAGTCCTACCTGGGCAGCAAGAACAAGTTCAAGGCATATGTCGACCGCATCTACAACACCGGCTGGCTCACCAACAACGGACCCCTGGTGACGGCCCTGGAACAACGCCTCAAGGACTACCTCGGCGTTCGCAACATCATTCTCACCAACAACGGCACCATTGCCCTGCAGATCGCCTATCGCGCACTGGGCATCACCGGCAGTGCCATCACTACCCCGTTCAGCTTCGTCGCCACCACCAGCTCGCTGCAATGGGAAGGCATCCGGCCGATCTTCGCCGATATCAATACGAATACCTGGAACCTCGACCCGGAGCAGATCGAACGACACATCCAGCGGGACACCTCGGCCATCGTCGCGACTCATGTATTCGGCAACCCCTGCGATGTGGAGCGCATCGAACAGATCGCGCGCAAGCACAACCTGAAGGTCGTCTATGACGGCGCCCATGCCTTCGGCGTCTTGCACAAGGGCCGGTCGGTCTACAACTGGGGCGATATCAGCACCCTGAGTTTTCACGCCACGAAGCTGTTCCACACCATCGAAGGCGGTGCCATCGTCACCAACGATGACGAACTGGCCGCGCGGGTTCGCCTGCTCTGCAACTTCGGCATCGTCGATACCGATCAGATCGACGGCATCGGCATCAACGCCAAGCTCAACGAGTTTTCCGCCGCCATGGGCATGTGCGTGCTCGATGACATCGAGATGATCCTCGAATGCCGAGCGGAGATCGGCCAGCGCTACGAACGGCGCCTGGGCGAGCATTTCGAGCTGCAGCGGCCGCAGCCGGATTCGCGGTGCAACTACAGCTATTTCCCCGTTGCGCTGGCCGACGAGTCCCAGCTGCTGCGCTGCCGCGGCCAGCTCAATGCGAATGGCATCAATCCACGGCGCTACTTCTATCCGTCCCTGGACACGCTGGAGCACCTGCAGCCGCAGGTTCCGCAGACCCGATCACGGGCGCTGAGCCGCAAGGTGCTGTGCCTGCCGATCTATCCCGGCCTGCCGCGCAAGGTGCAGGAGAAGGTCGTGCAGACGCTGATCCAGGAATCGATCCACAGCACCGAATCTAGCCGGACCCTGTTCCAGCCCTTCGCCGATGCCTTCGGACTGCTCGGCGCCGACCAGATGGCTACTGCCGAGTACAAGCACATCTCCTGAAGTTCGAAGGCGACCACAGCTCATGTCTGATCCCAAGCGGTTATCGGTGATCCGCAACACCAGCCTGAATTACCTCGGCCAGGCCTATGCCCTGCTGATCGGCATCCTGATTCTGCCGTTCTATCTGGGCCACCTGGGCGCGGAGGCGTACGGGCTCATCGGCTTTTTCGCCGTGCTGCAGGCCTGGCTGCAATTGCTCGATGCAGGGATGTCGCCGGCGCTGGTGCGGCAGGTCGCACACTACCGTGGGCAGGGCGACCTCGCCGCAGGCCGCGGCCCTGCCGGTCGCCTGCTGCGCTCGTTCGAGCTGCTGTTGCTGCCGATCGCCCTGCTCGCCTGCCTGACCATCTACCTGGCCAGCGGCTGGATCGCCGAGACCTGGTTGCAGGCACGCGAGCTGAGCACCGGGACCATCATGAACTGCATCAGCCTGATGGGGCTGATGATCGGCCTGCGCCTTTACGCGACGCTGTACAAGAGCGGCCTGCAGGGCGTGGAACTGCACGGCTGGCTGAATGCGGCGAACATGCTGATCGCCACACTGCGCTACTTCGGCGGGCTGTTCCTGGTCGCCTACGTGTCGAAGGAGCCACTGGACTTCTTCCTGTTCCAGACCGCGGTCGCGCTGGTGGAAACCTTCGCTTTCGCCAGCAAGGCCTATGTACAGCTATCCGGGCCCGGGCTGCTGGCCGGGATCGACTGGAAGGTCGTGCGGCCGGTGCTGCCGTTCGCCGGCGGCATGTGCTTCACCTCGTTGCTGTGGATCGCCCTGACCCAGCTGGACAAGGTGCTGCTTTCCAAGGTGCTTCTGCTCAAGGAGTACGGCTATTTCTCGCTGGTGGCGCTGATTACCACCGGAATCATGACGCTGACCAACCCGCTGGTGCAGACCATTCTGCCGCGTATGACCATGCTGGTGGCCGAAGGGCGAATCGCCGACATGGAGCGGCTCTACCTGAACGCCAGCCGCTTCGTCTGCAGCGTGCTGTTTCCCCTGGCAACAGTGATCGCCTGGCATGGACAGGCACTGATATTCGCCTGGACCGGCGACCAGGCCGCCGCCCAGTGGAGCGAGCGCCTGCTGTTCTGGTACGTGCCAGGCAGTGCGCTGATGGCGGTGGGCGCGTTCCAGTTCTACCTGCAGTACGCCTACGGCCAGCTACGTCTGCATATCTGGTACAGCGTCATTTCGACGGCGATCAGCATGCCGATCGTGATTTACGCAGCGCTGGTGCACGGCGCCTACGGCGCGGCACTGGCGTGGTTCTTCCTGCGGCTGGCGACGTTCCTGATCTGGCCGCCCGTGGTGCATCGACGCTTCGCCCCCAGGCTCAACGGCGTCTGGATGGGCGAGATGCTGCGCATCACCGCCATGACCGTTCTCGGGTTGCTCATCGGCGCGCCCCTGTTCGAGGCAATCGTCAGCGACAACCGCTTCGACATCCTGCTGGCGCTGGCCACGAGCGGGGCGGTTTGCCTGCTGCTGGTGGCCGCCAGCTCGAAGCCACTGGTCAACAAGCTTTATCTACTCATCACCAAGCGAGCATCCAAAAATGGAATTGAAGAGCGAGCAAGCCTTGATTGAGCGCTGGGGCGGCAAGACCGAACCGCTGCTGAGCATCGTCTGCCTCACCTACAATCATGCGCCCTTCATTCGGAAGACGCTGGAGAGCTTTCTCCAGCAGGAAACGGATTTCCCCTTCGAGGTGATCGTCCACGACGACGCCTCGACCGACACCACCGCCGCGATCGTCGCCGATTACGCGGCGCGCTATCCCAGCATCATCAAACCGATCTACCAGACGCAGAACCAGTTCAGCCTCGGTGTGCCGTTCAGCACGCGGCTGTTCGCCCGCGCGGCCGGCAAGTACATCGCCTATTGCGAGGGCGACGACTACTGGACCGACCCCAGCAAGCTGCAACAGCAGGTGGATTTCCTCGAACGGCATCGTGACTACGTCATCACCTACCACGACGCTTTCATGTTCAACAGCAAGGGCATCATCCAGAGCCCGCAGCTCACCGGAAAGCTGCGCAAGGACGCCACCGCCCTCGAACTGATGCAGGGCCGCCCGATCTCCACGCTCACGGTGTGCTTCCGCAACCTGATCCAGGAACTGCCGCCTGAGCTGCTGGGCGTGGAAGTGCTGGATATCTGCTGGTGGTCGCTGCTCGGCGCCTACGGCAAGGGCAAGTTCATGGCCGAGATCAGCCCGGCCGCGTACCGCGTGCACGAAGGCGGAATCTTCTCCATGCGCTCGAGCAAGCAGCGCATTCATATGGCCATGCACGCGCACTACTGCCTGGCGCGCTACTACCACCGCATCGGCAACAACGCGCTCTACGAGTATTTCCTGGTCCAGGTGTTCGGCGAGTGCCTCTCGCTGGTCTCGCCATTCAGCAAGCTCCAGGCACTCTCGACCATCGCCCAGAACATCTCGCTCAACCTGCTGCGCAGGCTGACTCCACGGCTGGCCAGGAGCTGATCAGCCCAACCGCCATCTTGCATACACGCACCATGAGGAAGGACTCCCAATGACTGCCCTGACCCGCTCTTCACTGGAATACGATGCGGACAATCGCATCGACCTGGCCGGCATCATGCGCACGGCCTACGACCACAAGGCGTTGATCATCGCCATCACCGGGTTGTTCACCGTGCTCGGCGTGCTCTACGCCCTCATCGCCACGCCGATCTACCAGGCCACCGCGATGATCCAGATCGAGCCGAAGAAGGCCGCCATTACCGGCATACCGGAAATATCCCCCCGCCCGGACTCGGTTTCCCAGGCGGTCACCGAAATTTCCCTGCTGAAATCCCGCGCAGTGCTCGGCAAGGCTGTCGAGGAACTCAAGCTCTACATCGTCGCCAAGCCACGCCAGTTTCCGCTGATCGGCGGCTACATGGCCCGTCAGCATGACCCGGCAACCGACGGCGCGCTGGCCAAGCCCCTGTTCGGGCTGACCGCCTTTGCCTGGGGCGGCGAGAAGCTCGACGTCTTCCAGCTCGACGTACCCGAGGCCTATCTGGGCATGGACCTCACCCTGGTAGCCGGCACGGCCGGTAACTACAGCCTGTATGACGACGAGGAGCAGCTGATCCTCCGGGGCCAGGTCAACCAGGCCGTGGAAACCCAGGGCTTCAAGGTGCAGATCGCCGAACTCGAGGCTCGTCCGGGCACCGAGTTCAGGCTGGTCAGAAATCGCCCGCAGACCACCGCGCTGGACTACCAGGATCGCCTGAAAGTCGGCGAGGCCGGCAAGGATTCGGGGATCATCTACATGTCGCTGGAAGATCCCGACCCGCAGCTGGCCAGCCGCGTGCTGGACGAAATCAGCCGTCTGTACGTCAGCCAGAACATCCAACGCAGCTCCGCCGAGGCGGCCCAGCGCCTGGATTTCCTCCGTTCGCAACTGCCGCAGGTGCGCAAGGAGCTGGAGAAGGCCGAAGCCGCGCTGCACGACTACCAGACCAGCTCCAAGTCGGTAGACATCAGCATCGAGACCAAGGGCGTGCTGGACCAGATCGTCCAGCTGGAAACCCAGCTGTCGGAGCTGACGCTCAAGCGGGTCGACTACGACCGTCTCTATACCCGCGAGCACCCGACCTACCGCACCCTGATGTCGCAGATGAACGAGCTGCAGGCGCAGAAGGCACAGCTGCTGAAGAAGGTCGATGCCCTGCCCATGACGCAGCAGGAGCTGCTGCGCCTCAAGCGTGACATGGAAGTCACCACCCAGACCTACACCCTGCTGATGAATCAGGCCCAGGAGCAGGATGTGCTGCGCGCCGGCACCATCGGCAACGTTCGCATCATCGACAACGCCTACTCGATGACCGAGAAGCCATCCAAGCCGGTTCGGCCGCTGGTGGTGGCGCTGGCCATTTTCTTAGGGCTGCTGGTCTCGGCCGCCGTGATCCTGCTGCGCCAGGCCTTCTATCGCGGTGTTGAAAGCCCGGACGTGATCGAGAAGCTCGGTGTACCGGTCTATGCCGGCCTGCCATACAGCCCGTCGCAGGAACAACTGAACCGCCGCCGCAAGGCACGCGACGGCAAGACTCGCCTGCTCAGCCTGACCGAGCCGACCGACCTGGCCGTCGAATCACTGCGCAGCCTGCGCACCAGCCTCAAGTTCGCCATGCTCGAAGCACGCAACAAGGTGCTGATGATCACCAGCCCGACGCCTGCGGTGGGCAAGTCGTTCGTCTCCAGCAACCTCGCCGCGGTGATCGCGCAGACCGGTCAGCGCGTGCTGCTGATCGACGCGGACATGCGTCGCGGCTACCTGCACACGCTGTTCGGCATGGCGCCGCGCAATGGTCTGTCGGACGCCCTGGCCAGTGGCCTGAGCCTGGCGGAGATCACCAACCGCACCGAGGTGAAGAACCTGCACTTCATCTCCGCCGGTTTCTCCGCGCCGAACCCGTCCGAGCTGCTGATGCATGAAAACTTCTCGCGCCTGCTGAAGGAGGCCGAGCGGCTGTATGACTTCATCGTCATCGATACGCCCCCGGTACTGGCCGTCACCGACGCGGTGCTGGTCGCGCAGCAGGCCGGCACCAATCTGCTCGTGGCCCGCTTCGGCCTCAGCACCAGCTCGCAGATCGACGCCTCCAAGCGCCGCCTCGCGCAGAACGGCGTGCTGCTCAAGGGCGTGATCCTCAATGCCGTGAAACGCAAGGCGTCCACGTCGCCCTATGACAGCGGCGCCTACGGTTACTACACCTATACCCAGCAAGCCTGAACGCCAGACAAGGAGGTGCGCCGTGCTCAGAACCGTCTCGATGATGCAGCCCTATCTCTTTCCGTACCTGGGCTATTTCCAGCTGATCGCCCTCAGCGATGTGTTCGTCCTGGGCGATGACCTGCAGTATGTGAAGGGCTCGTGGATGAACCGCAACCGCGTGCTGGTCAACGGCCAGCCCAAGCTGATCACCTTCCCGCTGCGCAAAGGTCACCAGACCGAGCAGATCAGGGAGCGGTGGCTCTGCGACGACTTCGACCGCGAAGCCGAGGCGCTGATGAAAATGCTCGAGCGCTGCTATGCCAAGGCTCCGCAGCGCGACACCGTGCTGCCGCTGATCCGCAGCATCCTCGCGTATCCGGAGCGCAACCTGGCGCTGTTCACCGAGAACGCCCTGCGCAGGATCTGCGCCTACATGGACATTCGCACACCGATCTACCGCGGCTCCAGCCTGGGCCTGCCGGCGAAGATGGACATGCAGGACCGCGTCATCCAGATCGTGCATCGCATGGACGGTGAGCTATACCTGAACCCGATAGGCGGCATCGAACTGTACTGCCCCGCTCGCTTCCGGGCCGACGGGCTGCTGCTTCGCTTCCTGCGCATGGATGACCTCACCTATCCGCAGTTCAAGCACCCGTTCGTGCCCTCGCTGTCGATCATCGACGTGCTGATGTTCAACAGTCGCGAACAACTCAAGGATCTGCTGCTGCGCTTCAGCGTGGTCGAGGGCCACGAAAAGCGCGCAGCACTGGCGACGGCATGATGGTACCGGCCATCCGGAACCGAGCAGGTCAATCAGGAAAGGACATCCTCATGACAACGAACAAGACCGCACGCTGGTATCTGATCCAGACCAAGCCGCGCCAGGAGGCTCGCGCCGAGGAGCACCTGCTGCGCCAGCACTTCGAGTGCTATCGCCCGCTCAAGGCGTCGGCGGCGACGCGCAGCGCACAGGGCGCCAAGGCTGGCGAGCCGCTGTTTCCCGGCTACCTGTTCATTCGCCTCGATAGCACCCACGACAACTGGTACCCGATTCGCTCCACCCGCGGCGTGAACCGCGTGGTGTCCTTCGGCGGCCAGCCGACACCCGTGCGTGACGATCTGATCGAGCAGCTGCGCCAGCGCCTGGCCCAGGACGAACGTGCCCCTGCTGCCAGCTTCAAGCCCGGCGAAAGGGTACAGGTCAGTGGCGGCAGCTTCAGCGAGATCGAAGCCATCTTCGTCAGCAGCGATGGCGAGGAGCGCTCCGTCATCCTCCTCAACCTGCTGCAGCGGGAACAGAAGGTACGGGTGCCGACCCGCTATCTCCAGTGCCACTCCTGAACCAGGCAAGGCACATCGCCCGAAGACCTGACAGGTTCAAACAGCGAGCCAACGATGAAGATCCTATTTCTCAATGCGTTCTACGCACCGCACATCGGCGGAGGTGCGGAAGTCATCCTCCGCCATCTGGCCGAGGGGCTGCAGCGCCGCGGTTGCGAGGTAGCCGTGCTGGCGACTGGCCCGGATGCCGGCCTGAGCATGCAGCTGCAGGACGGGGTACGGGTCTACCGTGCCGGCCTGGCGAATCACTACTGGCACTACACCCAGCAACGCCCCGGTCGCCTCGCCCGCCTCGGCTGGCACTACCGCGACCGCTACAACGCCGACATGCGCCAGCACGTACGCGAAGTGATCCAGCGCGAGCAGCCCGATATCGTCGTCAGCAACAACCTCACCGGCTGGTCGATTTCCGCCTGGGACGAAATCACCGCCGCGGGCCTGCCGATCGTCCAGGTACTACACGACCTCTACCTGCTCTGCCCCAAGGACACCATGTTCAACCACGGCAAGAGCTGCCAGCGCCAGTGCGGCCTGTGCTCGGTATTCCGCCTCGGCCATGCCCGCGCTTCGGCGCAGGTGGCGACGGTGATCGGGGTCAGCCGCTTCGTGCTCGAGCGCATCACCGCCCAAGGCTACTTCAGCCGCGCGCGCCAGCACGTGGTGCACAACCGCACGCCGTCCACTACCGGGCAGAACAGCAAGCCCAAGCTGTGCAACAGCCATCCGCTGCGCTTCGGCTACATCGGCACGCTTTCGGAGAACAAGGGCGTGGGCTGGCTGATCGAGCAGTTCCAGCGATTGGAGATCGATGCGCGGCTGGATATCGCCGGGCGCGGCAAGCTGGACTACGAGAGCAAGCTCAAGGCCATGGCCGACCCGAGCAAGGTCAGCTTCCTCGGCTACTGCGACAGCGCCGAGTTCATGCAGAGCATCGATGTACTGGTGGTGCCGTCGCTGTGGGCCGAGCCGTTCGGCCTGGTGGCCGTCGAAGGCTGCGCCAACAACCTGCCGGTGATCGCCAGCAACATGGGCGGCCTGCCGGAGATCATCCGCGACGAGTACAACGGCCTGCTCTGCTCGCCCGACGATCCTGATTCGCTCGGCATCGCCATGCTCTGGCTCTACATCGACGGCGGGTTGCGCCAGCGCCTCGCCGGCCAGGCACGAGCCAGCGTGCTGTCGCTGCTGGATATGGAACGCATGCTGGACCAGTACCAGTCCATCCTGCACGAGACACTTCAGGGAACGAGAATTCACCATGAACCAGAGCCTGCTGATCACCCCACGGCGACGCGACTCGAACCCGTTGGCCTTCGACAAGCCGACATTGTTGACGCTGGTCGTCGCCTCGCTGCTGCTGACTGAAACCTTCTCCGGCGCCCTGCGCTACTACTTCGACATGGCCGGGATCTCCTGGCTGCTGTACCTGCCGAAGGTCGCCTGCCTGGCAGCGCTGAGCCTGGAGCTGCTGCGCTACCGCGGCTGGCCGCTGTTCTGGCTGGTGATACTGGGGCTGGTGACATCCAGCCAGCTGGCGCTGATGCACGGGGCGGAGCCGCATAACATCGGTTTCAGCCTGTTCATCTACATTCCGCTGCTGTTCGGCCTGATCTGCGGCCGGCATCTGGAGCTGCGGCTCGGGCTGTTGCGGCGTGTCATCGGCTTCTGCCTGATCGCCTCGTTCGTCGGCATCGCCCTGGACTTGACGACCAGCGTGCCGTGGAAGGGCTACAGCTACATGGTCGGCGAGGTGGAACTGAGCGCCAACCGCTCCTGGGCATTCGACGACATCGACCGCATCGGCGGCTTCGCCCGCATGTCCACCGCGCTGTCGGTGATGATCGCGGTCTACAGTCTGTTCATCGCCGCATTCATCCGCTCGCGGCTGCTGCGGCTGCTGCTTTACGTCGCGGCCCTGATCGGTATCGTGCTGACCACCAACAAGTCCACCGCGGCGGCCTATGTACTGACGCTGCTGATGCTGATCTTCACGGCCTATCGCTTCGCCAGCGCCGCGGCCTTCCTCATCGCCGTGCTGGTCGGCCTGATGCTGCCGGCAATCAGTTTGGTGCTGAGCCTGGACCCGAATGCGGCCAACAACGGCACGCTGCTCGCCTCGTTCGCCGACCGGCTGATCAACAGCTGGCCGAACTTTATCGGCGTCATGCTCCGCGAGGGCTGGGGCTGGTGGGGTGCGGGCTTCGGTGCGGTGGGCAGTGCCGGTCACGCCTATCCGGTGCCAGGCCTGGAGCTGCTGGTCATCGCCGATAACACCGCGTTGTACCTGTGGGGGATGCTCGGCGTGTTCGGCGTGTTGCTCTACCTGCTCTGCTTTCCTCTGATGCTGCGCCTGCACGAGCGCGGGCCAAGGCTGCGCGACGCACTGCTGCCGATTGTCTTCTGCCTGTGCCTGGTGGCCTGGGCCACGGACGTACTGGAGGTGACCACCGCCACGCTGTTCCTAGGCCTGGCCATTTCCCACGTGCTGACGCCAGCCCGGGCGTCGGCCCGCGGCCTCGCCCCGCAACGGCTGCCGGAACTGCGACACCTGACCTGAGCATCAACCATCACGGATGATCCACATGACGATTCGCTCTACCCTGCTCCACGCTTTGCTGCTCGGGGGGCTGCTCGGTGCATCCCTGCAGATCGCCGCACAGACCGCCGAGGAACCCTTCGTCGTCGGTGTCTGCGCCCACGAGCTGCACCGCGGTGATCCCAGCGGCCGCGCCTACGCCATGATGCGCGATGCCGGCATCACCTCCGTGCGCACCGATGCCCACTGGGCCTATGTCGAGCGCCAGCCGAACCAGCTGAAGATCGAGCCGTCCTGGCACCGCTACCTCAAGGAAACCGCCCGTCACGGCCTGAGCACCCAGTTCATCCTCGGCTATGGCAACCAGCACCACGGTGGCGGCGAAAAACCCCGCACCGAGCCGGTCCGGGCGGCGTTCAACCGCTACGTCAATCACCTCAGCGAGGCTTTCAAGGGTCAGGTGGCCTATTACGAGATCTGGAACGAATGGGACGTGGAGGACCCGCGCGACCCCAGGTTCACCCAGGACTACGCCCGCCTGATCGCCGATGCGGCCGGTATCGTTCGCCAGCGCGACCCCGCCGCCAAGGTGCTGGCCGGCGCGGTGACCACCCAGGGCATCGAGTCGGGATTCGCCCTGCGTCTGCTGGAGAACGGGCTGATGCAATCGGTGGACGGCCTGTCATTGCATCCCTACGTGCATTGCCGCGGCTGGCGACGCAACACCCCGGAAGCCTGGATCGACTGGATGGCCGAGGTGGACAAGGAGCTGACCCGCGCCGCGGGACGGCCCGTACCGCTCTACCTCACCGAGATGGCCTGGCCCTCGCATCAGGGCGCCTGCGGCATCGACGAGAACCTGCAGGCGGCCTACCTGGCACGGGCGTTCTTCCTCGCCAGGACGTTGCCGAGCATCCGCGGCATGTGGTGGTACGACTTCCGCAACGACGGTACCGACAGAACCGAGCGCGAGCACAACTTCGGCCTGGTCCGCCAGGACTTCACGCCGAAGCCGGCCTACCGCGTGCTCACCGCCGTCAGCGATATCGTCGCCAACTACCGCTTCATCGGCCGCGACGAGAACAGCGACGGTGACGTGGTGGCGCTGCGTTTCGCCCGTGGTGAAGACGAACTGCTGGTGGCCTGGAGCGCCGGCAAGCCGCGCAACCTGGAGCTCGAAGCGCTCGACCCGCAACCCGGCCGGGTGGCGTTGATCGATACGGCGCAACCACAGCACGGCCGTGTCACCAGCAACGCCCGCTGGGAATGCACGGGCAGGGGCGGTCGTTGCCGCACAACGCTCAAGCTCGATGGCTTTCCCAAGATCGTCAGCCTGCGCGCCGTGCAGGACTAGCGCCCCACTGCTTTGCGCGCAACCGGCCGCCGCGCCGGCCCTGCGCTCGGCCGCCGGCCGATAGAACCGGGCCAGGTCCACTGGCCCGCTGCCAATCACAACGCAACGCACTCGCTGCGTCACAGTCATCGCGCGAGCGCTGCCGGCCCGCGCGATCGCCCTTTGCAAGGAGAGACCCATGATTGTCATCAATGCTCGCTTCCTGACCCAGGAAACCCGCGGCGTGCAACGTTTCGCCGAACAGGTCTGCCTGGAGTTAGGCGCCATGCGCAAGGACCTCACCTTTGTCGCGCCTCAGGACACGCCCGTGCACGGCAGCGCCGAACGCTTGCAGGTACGCCGTATCGGACGCAACCGCGGGCACCTGTGGGAACAACTGGACCTGCCGTTGTGGCTGGCGCGCAATGGTCGGCCGCCGCTGGTATCGCTGTGCAACACCGCCCCGCTGATCTACCGCAACCAGATCGCCACCCACCACGACATCACCTACGTGCGCCATCCGGAAAGCTACTCGCGCACCTTCCGCGGTGCCTACAAGAGCCTGACGCCGCTGCTGCTCAAGCGCATCAAGGCGCTGATCACGGTCAGCGACTTTTCCCGCAAGGAAATCGCCCGCTACTACGGCTACCCGAGAGAGAACATCTGTGTGGTACCCAATGCCGTGTCGGCGAAGTTCCGCCCACCCGCCCCCGGAAACCAGCCACCAGCTGGCAGGCCCTATCTGCTGGCCGTGTCATCGCCCAATGCGCACAAGAACTTCGCTCGCATGGTCGCCGCCTTCCTCAGCCTGGAAGGCTTCGACGAGGTGGAGCTGCACATCGTCGGCGACTCCCACTCGGTGTTCTCCGGCAACGACTACCGGCAGGAAAGCAATCCTCGCGTACGCGTGCTCGGCCGCCTCGACGACGAGCAGCTGGTGCGCGAATACCAGGGCGCCACCGCGTTCGTCTTTCCGTCGCTCTACGAAGGCTTCGGCATACCGCCGCTGGAGGCGCAGGCCTGTGGCTGCCCGGTGATCGCGGCGCGGGCCGCGTCGATTCCCGAAGTGCTCGGCGAAAGCGTCCTGTATTTCGAGCCATTGAACATCGAGGACATCGCCCGCTGCATGCGCCACGTGCTGCAGGACGCCGGCCTGCGCGAAGACCTGCGCACCCTCGGGCTGGCCAACGTCGAGCGCTACTCCTGGAAGCGCTCCGCGCAGACGGTTTCCCAGCTGATCGACGAGACGCTGATGGGCAGAAGCAAGCCACCGACCTTCATCGCCTGGTCGTCGGACCGCCCCTAGCAGCGCCGAGCCTATGCCCGGCCCGTACATTTCCATCCGTCAAACGAGGCAGACCATGGAACGGTTGGTGCACATCGACGCGCTGCGAGGCGGCGCATCCATCCTTCTGATTGTTCATGTCGTAGCGCTGCCGCTGCTGACAGAGCCCGGTTCCTCGCCGGCCATCGACCTCTGGCTGGTGGCCACGCTGTGGCTGCTGTTCGGCTGCGGCTTTCTGGTACCGGCCGCCTTGCATGCAGGTGGCAATGACGGACGCGGCTTCGCCATCCGGCGCCTGCTGCGCCTGCTGCCGGTGTATCTGCTGGCGGTCCTCCTGACTGCGGTGCTGCTACCAAGCTTGCCGGCCTGGCTGCCCGGCGTGACGAGCCGCTACCCAGGCATGGCATTCGAGGCCGTGAGCGCCTACGGCGCCCTGCCGCCCCTTCTGCTGTTCTACGGGCTGTGCCTGCTGCTGCATGCGCTCGGCCTGCTGCACAGCGTGAGCCTGCGGGCCGGCTGCGCCCTGGTGCTGCTCGCGGCCGCACTGCTGCTGGCCCTGACCCAGCAGCTGATCGACAGGACGCTGCCGGTCACCCTGCCGCTGGTGTTGTCGCTGATGTTCTTCGCCTCGTTGCGCTACGAGGTGCAGCACGAGGCCAGCAGCTACGCCCGCCGGCGCGCCCGTGAATATGCGCGCTACACGCTGCGGGTTTACCTGCTGGTGCTGCCGGTGATTTTCGTTGCCGGCTGGGCGCGGGACGGCTCGGCACAGCAGGCCGCCTGGCCGGGACAGTTGCTCGGCTACGCCGTGGCCGTCGCCCTGTTCCTGCTGTTCACCGGTCGCCTGCGCCTGCGGGCGCCATTGCTCATCTGGTTCGGCAGCCTCAGTTGCTCGCTCTACCTGCTGCTGCCGGCGATGCAGCGCCCGGGCCAGCTGTTGACGCAGACGCTGGGCCTGAACGGTCCGCTGGCGGCCAGTGCCGGCGCGGTATTTGGCCTGGCGCTGGCGATCACAGCCGCCCTGCTCTGCCGCCGCCTGCTCGAGCACCCGCTGACGCGCGCCGGCAATCGGCTCACCGGACAGCGCGGCGTACTGCCCCTGGGCCGTCTGCACAGCCGCTGACCAACGCTTTCCGTATCGCGGCCTGGCCGCTCATTCGTTTCGACCAAGGATGTCATCCCATGAAAGTTGCCATCGTTCACGATTGGCTGGTGACCTACGCCGGCGCCGAGCGCGTGCTGGCCGGTTTGTGCGCGGTCTGGCCGGAGGCCGACCTGTTCGCCGTCATCGACTTCCTCTCCGATGAAGACCGCGCCCATCTGGGCGGCAAGCGCGCTACCACGACCTTCATCCAGCAGCTGCCGAAGGCGCGGACGCACTACCAGAAGTATCTGCCGCTGATGCCGCTGGCCATCGAGCAGCTGGACATGTCCTCCTACGACCTGATCATTTCCAGCAGCCACGCGGTGGCCAAGGGCGTACTGACCGGCCCCAACCAGTTGCATATCAGCTATGTGCATTCGCCGATCCGCTATGCCTGGGACCTGCAGCACCAGTACCTGCACGAGGCCAGCCTGGAGCGTGGCATCAAGGCCAAGCTCGCGCGCATGCTGCTGCACTACATGCGCATGTGGGACCAGCGCACGGCCAGCGGCGTCGACGAGTTCATCGCCAACTCGCACTTCATCGGCCGGCGCATCAACAAGAGCTACCGGCGCCAGTCCACGGTGATCTACCCACCGGTAGACACGCGCCAGTTCACGCTCCACGAGGCCAAGGAGGACTTCTATCTGACCGCCTCGCGCATGGTGCCGTACAAGAAGATTCCGCTGATCGTCGAGGCCTTCGCCGCGATGCCGGACAAGCGCTTGATCGTCATCGGCACCGGTCCTGAGATGGACAAGGCACGCGAAGTCGCAGGGCCCAACGTGACCTTGCTCGGCTATCAGAGCTTCGAGGTACTGCTGCACCACATGCAGCGCGCCAAGGGCTTTGTCTTCGCCGCCGAGGAAGACTTCGGTATCGCCCCGATCGAGGCTCAGGCCTGCGGCACGCCGGTGATCGCCTATGGCCGCGGCGGGGTGCTGGAAACCGTGCGCGGGCTCGACCAGCCGGAGCCGACCGGCGTGTTTTACCCGGAGCAGACGACCGACTCGATCATTGCCGCCATCGCGGAATTCGAAGCGAATCGCGCACGCATCACCCCTGCCAACTGCCGCAGCAACTCGGAACGTTTCTCCGGCGAGCGCTTCGAGCAGGAAATCCGCGCCTTCGTCGAGGCCCGCGTGCGCGAGGCCCGCTTCGAAGGCCAGGACCTTAGCTCCGCAGCGCAGCCCAGCACCCCGCTCTACCCAGCCGCGGTGGTGCCGATCAAGCAAGCCTGAACAACCTACCCAGCCATTCATCTACGCATTTACGAGGTTTCAAGGATGAACACGGTAAAGCAGTGGATGAGGGCCACCCGCGCCCTCGGTTTCGCACTCGTGCTGGTGGTCGATCCGGCCAGGGTGATCGTCGAGTCGCTGAGCGCCGACGCGGGCATACCGGACGTTCAGGGCAGCACCTCGCCGTCCTGCGACAATGCCCGCAGCCCGAGCCCGATCGCCTACAGCGAGTCATCCAACGATTCAGCGCTGCCCTGCGCCACCACCAGCGGCAGCCAGGGCACCAGTCAGTCGCCTGGCCATCCGGGCCATCGCGTCGTCGAGCCAGCCTCCGGCTCGTTCTGGTATGCCCCGACGGACAGCAGACGTTATTCATTCTGACCATGGGCGTCGCAGCGCCCGGCCACTCAGGAGCCTCAGCATGAGCACAGAAGGAACCGCCAGATCTCCGCTGATTCTGGCCGATGGCTACTCCTACACCGAACTCATTCCCGTGCCGGACAGCCCTTCCGGCTTCATCCGCATCTTCCACGCCTTCTTCAGCCCGCAGGAAGAAACACCCGAGCCCGAGGTGGAGGCGTACCACACGCCGCTTGCCACACCGGAACAGAGCTGAGGACCGTCACCATGCACAACCAGGCTCGCATTCAACCGTGCCGCCAACAGACGCCGGCTCTGGCCGACATGGCCTGCGACATGCCGGTCAAGCGCCAGACGACCATCGTCACGGTCACCTACGGCGATCGCCTCATCTACCTGCGTCGCCTGATCGAACAGGCCTTTGCCTTCGAGCAGATTACCCGCGTGGTGGTGGTCAGCAACGCCTCCCGCGCACCGCTCGAACAGCTCACCAGCCGCTGGCCCGGCCAGGTGCGCATCATCCCGCTGGAGCAGAACACCGGCTCGGCCAACGGCTATGCGGTAGGCCTGCAGGCCGCGCTCGAAGAAAGCGCCGAATACCTGTGGATGATGGATGACGACAACGCGCCCACCGCGTCCGCCGTGCGCCTGTTGCATGAGGAACTGGCGCGGCTGGGCGATGAGGTGGGCCTGCAGAATGCCGCGGTGCTGGGCTTCCGCCCCAGCCAGCAGGAGGATATCGCTCGCGGCGTGCCGCGGCGCTTCGCCATCCAGCCGCGCTCCAGCTATTTCGGCTTCCATGTCGCGCAACTGCCCTACAAGCTCTGGCGGCGCCTGCCCTGGGGCCGGCCCAAAGGAACGCCGCCGCGCGCCATCGACTTGCCGTTCGCCCCCTACGGCGGCATGCTCGCGCATCGCAGCCTGTACCAGGCGATCGGTCTGCCGTTGCGCGAACTGGTGCTCTACGCCGACGACACCGAGTACACCCGCCGCATCACCGCCATGGGTGGCCGTCTGCGGCTGGTCACCGATGCGCTGATCGACGAGCTGGAGCTGTCGTGGAACATCAAGGCGCACACCCGCAACATCTACGAGGCCTTCCTGCTCGGCGATTCGGACTTCCGTGCCTACTACACGGCCCGCAACCAGGCCTGGTTCGACACCCATGTGTGGGCGGCCTCGCCCTGGCTGTACCGCCTGAACCGTCTGATCTTCCTCGGCCTGCTGCGTCATGTCGCGCGGCGCCAGCAGGTGCCGGAACGACTGCGGCTGATCGAACAGGCGATCCGTGACGGCGAAAGCCGCACGCTGGGGATGAGCCAGACATTCCCACTGCGTTGAACACGCCCACAGGAGGTTCCAATGTCCGCGCCCACCCCGGCAAACCGAGACAACAACTTCGATTTCCTGCGTTTCTTCGCCGCCGCGATGGTGGTGTTCGGTCACAGCTACGGCCTCGCCGGGCAGGCGCACCGAGAGCCGTTGCGCCTGTTCAGTGGCAGCTACGACTCGGCGGACATCGCCGTGCACGTATTCTTCGTCATGAGCGGCTTCCTGATCGCCGCCTCCTGGCTGAACAGCCGCAGCGTGCTGGACTTCGCCGCCAAGCGGGCGCTGCGCATCATGCCGGCGCTGATCGTTTCGGTGCTGTTCGTCGTGCTCGTGATCGGGCCGCTGGCCACACGCCTGCCGCTGGGCGAGTACTTCAGTGCACCCGGCACCTTCGCCTACCTGAGTAACGCCGCGCTGATCACCGAGTTCCGCCTGCCCGGCGTGTTCGCCAGCAATCCCTTCCCGGACACGGTCAACGGCTCGCTGTGGACGCTGCCCTACGAGGTGCTGATGTACGCCACTGTGGTAACGCTTGGCCTGCTCAAGGCATTCGGTCGCAACATGGCGCTGATCAGCCTGCTGCTGATGGTCGTCACGCATTTCTGGCTGATCCCACTCTACGAGGTGCAGAGCGACCTGCTGTACAAGGCCACCCGACTGGGAGCGTTCTTCTATGCCGGAGTGGCCTTCTACCTGTATCGCCAGCGAATCCTGTGGAGCTGGAAGCTCGCCACGCTGATGGTGGTCGCCAACCTGATCTTCGTGCGCAGCGACCAGTGGGAGTTCGTCCACGTGCTGACGCTCCCCTACCTCACGCTCTACCTCGCCCAGCTACGCATCCCGCGCCTGGCCGGGTTCGGCAAGGCCGGCGACTTCTCCTACGGCCTGTACATCTTCGCCTTTCCGATCCAGCAGCTGATCATGCACTGGAGCGATGGTCGGCTACCGCTGCTGCCGTTCATGGCCTTGAGTTTCATCACCAGCCTGGCCGCAGCCGTGCTGTGCTGGCATCTGATCGAAGCGCCGGCGCTCAGGCTCAAGCGCTATCTGCCGCAGCCACCCGCACAGACCGCCGGCGTCGCTGCAACGTCCCGCTGAACGGCACGTTCGGCATGGCTAAAAAATGCTCAGCTCTGTATACTCGCGCGCCTTTTTCATGCGCGGTTTTCGAGGTTCAAAGTCGATGAGCAAAACGCCAACAGTCGGGTTCGTGAGCTTGGGTTGCCCCAAAGCAACGGTCGACTCTGAACGCATCCTCACTCAGCTGCGCATGGAGGGCTACCAGATCGTGCCGTCCTATGAGGATGCCGATGTGGTGGTGGTCAATACCTGCGGTTTCATCGACAGCGCCAAGGCGGAATCGCTGGATGCCATCGGCGAGGCGATCGCCGAGAACGGCAAGGTGATCGTCACCGGCTGCATGGGCGTGGACGAGAACAACATCCGCGGCGTGCATCCCAGCGTGCTCGCGGTCACCGGCCCGCAGCAGTACGAGCAGGTGGTCAACGCGGTGCACGAAGTGGTGCCGCCGAGCATCGAACACGATCCCTTCGTCGATCTGGTGCCGCCGCAGGGCATCAAGCTCACCCCGCGCCACTACGCCTATCTGAAGATTTCCGAAGGCTGCAACCACAGCTGCAGCTTCTGCATCATCCCGTCCATGCGCGGCAAGCTGGTCAGCCGCCCAGTGGGCGATGTGCTCAGCGAAGCCGAGCGCCTGGTCAAGGCCGGCGTGAAGGAAGTCCTAGTGATCAGCCAGGACACCAGCGCCTATGGCGTCGACCTCAAGTACAAGCTGGACTTCTGGAACGGCCAGCCGGTCAAGACGCGCATGCTCGAGCTGTGCGAGGAGCTGGGCAAGATGGGCGTCTGGGTGCGCCTGCACTACGTCTACCCCTACCCCAACGTCGACGACGTGATCCCGCTGATGGCCGCCGGCAAGCTCCTGCCGTACCTGGACATCCCCTTCCAGCATGCCAGCCCGAAGGTGCTCAAGGCGATGAAGCGCCCGGCGTTCGAGGACAAGACTCTGGCGCGCATCAAGAAATGGCGCGAGATCTGCCCCGAGCTGACCATTCGCTCGACCTTCATCGTCGGCTTCCCCGGTGAGACCGAAGAAGATTTCCAGTACCTGCTCGACTGGCTGACCGAAGCCCAGCTCGACCGCGTCGGCTGCTTCCAGTATTCGCCGGTTGACGGCGCGCCGGCCGAGGCCATGGACCTGGAGCCGGTACCGGACGAGATCAAGCAGGATCGCTGGGACCGCTTCATGGCGCACCAACAGGCCATCAGTGCCGCGCGCCTGCAGCTGAAGGTCGGCAAGGAACTGGATGTGCTGATCGATGAAGTGGACGAGGACGGCGCCATCGGCCGTTCCTGGGCCGATGCCCCGGAGATCGACGGCATGGTCTACGTTGACAGCGAACAACCGCTGCAGCCGGGCGACAAGGTGCGCGTGCGCGTCACCAACGCCGACGAGTACGACCTCTGGGCCGAAGTGATCTGAACTGCTCCGCTACAGGAAAACGCCCCGCACTAGCGGGGCGTTTTCATTTCTGCGCAACCAGTCCTCGGAAGCCTACGGCGAGGCCTTCTCCACCGACTGAAGATCCGTCAACGCTGCGGTGGTTGCCGCACCGGTGCGCCGTTGGCGACGTAGTAGCTCGCCGTGCTGCGCGGCAGCGGGCTGCGCCCACGGATGCGGTCGGCGATCTTCTCGGCCAGCATGATGGTAGTGGCGTTGAGGTTGCCGGTGATGATCTGCGGCATGATCGAGGCATCCACCACGCGCAACCCGTCCACTCCATGCACACGGCCCTGCCCGTCGACCACGGCCATGTCGTCGGTGCCCATCCTGCAGGAGCAGGACGGGTGATAGGCCGTCTCCGCGTGCTCGCGGACGAAGGCGTCCAGCTCGGCGTCGCTCTGCGCCTCCACGCCCGGATTCAACTCGCGACCACGGTAAGGATCGAGCGCGGGCTGCGCGATGATCTCGCGGGTGATGCGAATGGCATCGCGAAACTCGCGCCAGTCCTGCTCGTGGGCCATGTAGTTGAACAGGATGCTGGGGTCGACCCGCGGATCGGTGGAGCGAATCTCGATGCGGCCGCGACTGGGTGAACGCATCGAGCCGACGTGGGCCTGGAAGCTGTGGCCGTCATGGGCGTTGCTGCCGTTGTAGCTGACCGCCACCGGCAGGAAGTGGAACTGGATGTTCGGCCAATCGAACTCGTCGCTGCTGCGGATGAAGCCGCCGGCCTCGAACTGGTTGCTGGCACCGATGCCGCTGCCGAGGAACAGCCACTCGGCGCCGATCGCCGGCTGGTTCCACCACTTGAGCGCCGGGTACAACGACACCGGCTTCAAACACTCGAACTGCAGGTACATCTCCAGGTGGTCCTGCAGGTTCTGGCCTACGCCGGGCAACTCCTGCACCAGCGTGACGCCGAGCTTCTTCAGCAACGCGCCAGGGCCGACCCCCGAACGCTGCAGGATCTGCGGCGAGGCGATGGCGCCGCCGCACAGCAGCACTTCGCGGCGCGCGCGCGCAACGTGGGGCTGCTCGCGGCCGCGCAGATAACGAACGCCGACGGCACGCTTGCCCTCGAACAGCACGCGGTCGGTGACAGCATGGGTGTGGATGGTCAGGTTCGGCCGCTCCTTGGCCTGGTCCAGATAACCGCGCGCCGTGCTGGCACGCCGGCCCTGGGGTGTCACGGTGCGATCCATCGGGCCGAAGCCTTCCTGCTGATAGCCATTGAGGTCATCGGTACGCGGATAGCCAGCCTGCACACCGGCTTCGACCATGGCATGGAACAGCTCGTTGTTGTCGGCCTTGGGTGTGGTCACGCTGACCGGGCCATCGCCGCCGTGGTAGTCGTTGGGGCCAATGTCGCGCGACTCGGCCTTGCGGAAGTACGGCAGGCAGTCGAGGTAGGTCCAGTCCTCCAGCCCCGGTGCCTTGGCCCAGTTGTCGTAGTCCAGGGCGTTGCCGCGGATGTAGCACATGCCGTTGATCAGCGACGAGCCGCCCAGGCCCTTGCCGCGGCCGCAGTCCATGCGGCGGTTGTTCATGTGCGGTTCGGGATCGGTCTTGTAGGCCCAGTTGTAGCGCGTGCCTTGCAGCGGATACGCCAGCGCGGCAGGCATCTGGGTGCGGAAATCCAGCCGATAGTCCGGGCCGCCGGCTTCCAGCAGCAGTACGCTGACGTCGGCGTCCTCGGTCAGGCGCGCGGCCAGCACATTACCGGCCGAACCCGCGCCGATGATGATGTAGTCGTATTCCATGCGTCCTCCTTTCCCTCAGAACACCGAGGCGAACTCGCCCAGCTCCACCTGTACCGATTTGACCCGCGTGTAGTACGCCAGCGAGGCGATGCCGTTCTCGCGGCCGATGCCTGACTGCTTGTAGCCACCGACCGGCATCTGCGCCGGCGATTCGCCCCAGGTATTGATCCAGCAGATGCCGGCCTCGAGGCGATGGATGATGCGGTGCGCCCGCGCCAGGTCAGGGGTGACCACGCCCGCGGCCAGGCCGTACTCGGTGGCGTTGGCGCGACGGATGACCTCCTCTTCGTCCTGGTAGTCGAGCAGGCTCAGCACAGGACCGAAGATCTCTTCGCGCACGATGCTCATGTCGTCGCTGCAGTCGCTGAAGATGGTCGGGGCGACGAAGGCGCCCTTGGCGTACTCGCCCTCGGTCACCCGCTCGCCGCCACACAGAATGCGCGCGCCGGCGGCCTTGCCCTGGGCGATGTAGTCGAGCACCTTGTCCATGTGCGCGAAGCTGACCAACGGCCCGAAGTTGGTCGCCTCCTGCTGCGGATCACCCAGGCGAACGCGCTGCACACGCTCCAGCAGCTTGGCCTCGAACGCCGCTTTCAGGCCCGCCGGGACGAACACCCGGGTGCCGTTGGTGCACACCTGGCCGGAGCTGAAGAAGTTGGCCATGACCGCGATATCGGCTGCGCGATCCAGATCGGCATCCTCGCAGACGATCAGCGGCGACTTGCCGCCCAGCTCCATGGTCACCTCCTTCAGCGAAGAGCCTGCCGCGCTGGCCATGACCTTCTTGCCCGTCGCTACGCCACCGGTGAACGAAACCTTGGCGATACGTGGGTGTTCGGTGATCAGTGATCCGATACTGGCACCATTGCCGGTCAGCACGTTGAACACGCCATCGGGCAGCCCGGCCTCGCTGAAGATTTCCGCCAGCCTCAGCGCGCTCAGCGAGGTGACTTCGCTGGGTTTGAAGATCATCGCGTTGCCGGCGGCCAGCGCCGGAGCCGCCTTCCACAGGGCGATCTGGATCGGATAGTTCCAGGCGCCGATGCCGGCGACCACGCCCAGCGGTTCGCGGCGGGTATAGACGAAACTGCTGTCACGCAGCGGAATCTGTTCTCCCTCGATGGCCGGAGCCAGGCCGGCGTAGTACTCCAGCACGTCGGCGCCGGTGACGATGTCGACGCTGCGGGTTTCGCTCAGCGGCTTGCCGGTGTCCAGGGTTTCCAGCAGCGCCAGCTCGTCGTTGCGCTCGCGCAGCAGATCGACCGCGCGACGCATGATTCGCGCCCGCTCGATACCGGTCAGTGCCGCCCAGATGTGCTGGCCCCGCTCGGCGCTTTCGACCGCGCGCTCCAGGTCGGCCGCACCGGCCTCAGCCACATCGGCCAGGACTTCGCCGTTGGCCGGGTTGATGCTCTGGAAGGTCTGGTTACTGCTGGCGTCGACGTAGCCGCCATGGATATAGAGTTGCTGCCGTGGAAAACGGGCCATGTTCTAGCTCCTGTGATCGAGGCGACAGCGGATCGACGCTGCCGCGACGTGAATGGAGCGTCCGGGGATCGCCCGGACGCGTGTGGTCAGGGCGTCGGTGTCGCGCCCGGGTTGGGCATGCCGCTTTCACCCCCACCGTTCTCGCGCTGCAGATGCAGGAAGTGCATGTGGTGTTCGTAGTGGTCGAGGACGTCCTCGATCAGCTGGCGCCGCGAGTAGCCCATCAGGTCGTAACCCAGGCTGCCCTGGCGCAGGTGCACCTCGAGCCGGTAGTAATCGGCCTTGCTGCTCTGGGTGCGCATGGCGAACGACGGCATGGTGCTGCGCACCGGCCAGATCTGATAGGTGAAATCCTGTTCGCTGCCCAGGTTGACGTTGAGGATCAGATGCTCGTTGCCCGGCTCGCCCTCGAGAATCTCCACCGGTACGCCCTTCTCGCCCAGCGCCTTCTTGATCTCTTCCATGGCCGGCCTGCCGACCTCCTTCAGATAGCGGCGAATCTGCGACTGGCTGGGGAAGCTCATCGCCCGCGAAAGACGCTGGCTCCAGTTCATGTGGGTGTGCTCCAGCGTGGCTCGCCCGGACAGATATCCGGCAAGGCTCTTCTGGTAGCTGTCGGCCATCACCCCTTCAACATGCAGGGCCTTGAACAGACCCACCATCATGAACAGCAGCACGATGGAGAACGGCAGCCCCATGATCACCACGGTGCCCTGCAGCGCCGTCAGGCCACCGGCGATCAGCAGCGCGAGGGTGAGCACGCCGATGATCGCGGCCCAGAGGATGCGCATCCACACCGGCGCATCGCTGTTCACATCCTTGAGGATGGAGGTGAAGTTCGACAGCACCAGCGAACCGGAGTCGCCCGAGGTGACGAAGAAGACGATGGCCAGGATGGTCACCACGATGGTGGTGATCCCCGACCACGGCAGGCTCTGGAGGAACAGGTAGATCGATGAGCCAGGGTTGTTCATGGCCTGCTCGCCGAACTCCAGCGCGCCGCCCATGACCATCTCGATGGCGCTGTTACCCATGATCGACATCCAGGCCATCATGAAGGCCAGCGGCAGCAACAGCGTGCCGATGACGAACTCACGAATGGTCCGGCCGCGGGAAATGCGCGCCAGGAACAGCCCGACGAAAGGCCCCCAGGCGATCCACCAGGCCCAGAAGAACACCGTCCAGGCGTTCAGCCAGTCGGTCGGGCGCTGGTAGGCGTAGGTGTCCAGCGACAGGCTGATGAAGTTGGAGAAGTAGTCGCCGACATTCATCACCAGAGCATTGAGCAGGAATACCGAGTCGCCCACCACCAGCACGAACAACAGCAACAATACGGCCAACAGCATGTTGAACTCGGAAAGCCGGCGAATGCCGCGCTCCACGCCGGTGGCCGCCGAGATGGCCGAAAACACCACGATCAGCACCACCAGCACGGCCTGGGTCAGGGTCCCTTCGGGGATGCCGAAGATGTAGTTGAGGCCGAAGTTCAGCTGGATGATGCCGATGCCCAGACTCGTGGCGATGCCGAAGATCGTGCCCAGCACGGCCGCGCCATCCACGGTGTGGCCGATCGCGCCATGGATGCGCTTGCCGAAGATCGGATACAGCGCCGAGCGGATCGACAGCGGCAGCCCCTGGCGAAAGCTGAAATAGGCCAGCGACATGCCCACCAGGGTGTACACGCCCCAACCGGACAGCCCCCAGTGCAGGAAGGTCAGCTCCATGGCGTGGCGTGCCGCCTGGGTGGTGCCGCCCTCACCTACCGGCGGCTCAAGAAACTGGGTGATCGGCTCGGCGATGCAGAAGAACAGCAGGTCGATGCCGATCCCGGCGGAAAACAGCATCGCCGCCCAGGTCACCACGTTGAATTCAGGTTTGGAGTGATCCGGCCCGAGGCGGATCTTGCCGTAACGACTGGTGGCGACGATCACCACGAACAGCAGGTACAGCAGCACGGCGAGAAAGTAGAACCAGCCGAAGCTGTTGGATATCCAGCCGAGTACCGTGTTGATGACCGCCAGCGAGCGATCGGTGAAGAACATCGTCCATACGGCGAATACCACGATGGCGATGGCGGAACCGTAGAACACTACGGGATTGATTCGATCAGCGGGCGCGTCGGAATCATTGGGCGAGAGCTCAGCCTCGTTCATCAGTTCTATCTCCTGAACTTGTTCTGGCTTTACGACATCGCAGTGCGACGTATTGCGGCAGGTAGCGTGCAATTCCATGGAAATTGCGCGGGCCTGATGGCGGGGCGGGCATGCAAGACGTGCTGTGCTGATGACAGCCATACCCTTCGGCGACAAGAGCGCCGACAAAACAAAAGCGTTGATTTGCTCCGATCAGATGAAATACGCGAGGCATCCTACACGATAAATGCCAATCCCGCGAACAAACCGAACCACCCACAGCCTGCTCGGTGCCGGCCAGCGCCTTCGCTACCCCGGCGTTCGGCAACGCGCAGCAGCGAACCGGTGAGCATCGCGGCGTGGCTGCGGCTGCATTTTCAGCGGTACGGACGCTGGCTTATGATCGGCCCCGCGTAACCAGGCGCTCCCTTCAACCTGCAGAGATGAACCTATGTCGTCCGATCCTCGTTTCACTGCCATGCCCGACGCCAACGGCTACTTCGGCCCCTACGGTGGCCAGCTGGTGCCGCCGCACCTCAAGCAGGCGATGGACGACATCAACCTGGCCTACGAAGAGATCCGCCAGCGCGAGGATTTCCAGCAGGAACTGGCGGCCCTGTTCGCCGACTACGTGGGCCGGCCGAGCCCGATCTTCCATGCCCGGCGCCTGTCCGAGCAGCTCGGTGGCGCGCAGATTCACCTGAAGCGCGAGGACCTGAATCACACCGGGGCACACAAGATCAATCACTGTCTGGGCGAGGCACTGCTTGCCCGGTTCATGGGCAAGACCAAGGTGATCGCCGAGACCGGCGCCGGCCAACACGGTGTCGCCCTGACCACCGCCTGCGCGCTGGTGGGCATCCCCTGCGAAATCCACATGGGCCAGGTGGACATCGAGAAGGAACATCCCAACGTCACCAAGATGAAGATCCTCGGCTGCAAGCTGGTGGCGGTCACCCGAGGCGCGGCGACGCTCAAGGAAGCGGTGGACAGCGCCTTCGAGGAATACCTGAAGGATCCGCAGAACTACCTCTACGCCATCGGCTCGGTGGTAGGCCCGCATCCGTTCCCGAAGATGGTCCGCGATTTCCAGTCGATCATCGGTCAAGAGGCGCGCGGCCAGTTTCTCGCCAGGCATGGTCGCCTGCCGGACCAGGTGGTCGCCTGCGTCGGCGGCGGTTCCAATGCCATGGGCATCTTCACAGCCTTCCTGGAAGACGCCGCGGTCGAGCTGGTGGGCATCGAGCCGGCCGGCGAAAGCCTGGACAAGCCCGGCCGCCATTCGGCCACCCTGTCCAAGGGCAAACCCGGTGAACTGCACGGCATGGCCTGCTATGTGCTGGAAGATGCCGAGGGCAACCCGTCCGCAGTGCACTCCATCGCCTCCGGCCTGGACTACCCCGGTGTTGGCCCACAGCACAGTTATCTCAAGGACATCGGCCGGGTGAACTACCAGACCGCGACCGACCAGGAGTGTCTGGATGCCTTCATGACCCTGTCGCGCGTCGAAGGCATCATCCCCGCCCTGGAAAGTGCCCATGCGGTGGCCTGGGCGATTCGTACCGCGCCGACGCTGGGCAAGGACAGCCACATTCTGGTCAATCTGTCCGGCCGCGGCGACAAGGATGCCGACTACGTCGCCAAGCTGCTCGGCCTGTAAGCCTGGCGCCGGGCCGCCACCTCCCGAGAGGACGCGGCCCGACGTCGCGCAGCGCGGCGCCATAGCGGGTAAGATGCGCAGCCGCCCGTCCGTATCCAGGCCTGCCCCCATGCAACATAGCGTCTCGCCGATCGGCTACGTCCGCTCCTGCTTCAAGGAAAAGTTCGCCATTCCGCGCCAACCCAGCCTGGCCCCGGCCGCACGCGGCGTGCTGGAACTGCTGCCGCCGTTCGACAAGGGCGATGCGGTGGCCGGACTCGAACAGGTCAGCCATGTATGGCTGCTGTTCCTCTTCCATCAGGCGCTGGAAAGCACACCACGTCTCAAGGTGCGACCGCCGCGCCTGGGCGGCAATCGCATGGTCGGCGTGTTCGCCACCCGCGCGACGCATCGCCCCAACGGAATCGGTCAATCGGTGGTCAGGCTGGATCGCGTCGAAGCGGATCGGCTGTTCATCTCCGGCATCGACCTGCTGGATGGCACGCCGGTGCTGGACATCAAGCCCTATGTTCCCTACGCCGATGCCCTGCCGGATGCGCGCAACGACATGGCTGCGGACGCGCCGACACTGATCGAGGTGCAGTGGACGGAAAGCGGGTTGCTGCAGGCCCACCGCGAAGCGCTGCGCCTCGGCGAGCCACTGCTGGAACTCATCGAGCAATGCCTGGCACAGGACCCGCGCCCCGCGTACCAGAAGCCGGAGCCCGAGCGGCGCTACGGCGCGCAGTTCTGGGATGTCGACGTGCGCTGGCACTACCCTGCGCCGGACACGATCCGCGTGCTCGAGGTGATACCCGCGACGCCGCGACCGACCTGAGGCCGGCGCGGCGCGACCTCACTTGCCAGCCGGGGTCAGCAACAGACGCTGCGTGCCATAGACCTTGTCGAGATTCCCCGTCTTGAACGGGAAGCTCAGGTACTGCGCCTTCAGCCACGCCTCGATGCCGTCGGCGTAGTGCGGGCTGGCCGGGTTGCCGGATTGGCCCGAACTGTTCAGCCCGATCATCGGTTCGTCCAGTCCGAAGTCGACGATGATGCGCATTGCGGGGATCAGCCAGGTATCGAAGTCCGTGCCCAGGTGATAGGCCGAGGCGTTCAGCGTGCTGTGATCGCCGCCCATGGCATAGGGACCACGATCGAGGTAGTTGCCGATGGCGTGGATTCTGCTGCGCTGGCCGGCCGCCATGTGCGGTGCCAGCTGCGTCGCGCCGGAGGTCCAGCGAGCGGTATGCAGCTTGCCCCATTGCCAGGCGCTGCGCTCGTTGCCCAGACGGGTTTCCAGCAAACTCACCGCAGCGGCCAGGCTGCGCGCCAGGATCGCCGGTTTGTCTTCGCTCTGCGCGGTGCGCTGGTCGTTCCAGAACGGGCTGTCTTCGCGACCGAGCAGATGGTCCGCCTGGGTCGAATAGGAAGTGTTGGCGGTCTGTACCAGCGCACGCCAGGCCGGCGAGTCCTCAGGCCCCAGTTCGTCGAGGAAGATGTGCCGCGCACTCTCGTGCAGGAAGGCGCCATACAGCGCGGCGTTGGCCGAATCGGCCGCGAGCTTGCCATCGAAGGCGAGCAACCGATCCAGCGCCTCGCGCGCCTTGCTGCGTTCGGCGGCCGGCAGGGCATCGATCGCCTGGCGCAGCGGCCCGGCCATGCCCGGCGCCTCGAACATCGCCCTGAGCTTGGCGGCGAACGGCGTGACCTGGTCGTACTGCATGGCGATGGTGCTGCGGGTGTCATGCTTGCCCCGCCCAGCCAGCTCCGCCAGTCGCTCGTAGCGCTCCGGGCCGTACCAGGAGCTGGACAGCTGCATGCCATAGCCGCGCGGCACGCTGCGCTGGTTGGCGGTGCCTAGCCAGCCCTGGAACGGGTCCTGGTCGTAGGGATGCAGCATCGGGTCGGCATAGCCATCCCAGTCGTAGCGACCGTCCCAGCCCGGCGACGGCACCAGCCCCAGCCCCTCGCGACGGTTGGGGAAGCGCCCGGTCACCTGCCAGCCAATGCCCTGCTGGTCGGCGAACACCAGATTGAGCGCGGCGGCGCGAATCTCCCGGGCCGCCTCGAAGGCCTGGTCCACCGACTGCGCGCGGGACAGGTCGAAGAAGGCGTCCAGCGTGCGATCGGCTTCCAGCTGCGTGGTCTTCAGGGCCAGGCCGTAGCCACTACCGAGCTGCAACGGTTGCAGCGGGTGCTTGCGCTCGCCGAGTACGCTGTTGAGCAGCGGGCCGTTGCGAGTCTCGAAAATGGTCTCGCGGATCGGCCGCTCGCCCTTGACGAAGTAGGTCTCGTGGCGCTCGCGGGCCGGCAGCCATTTGCCGTCGGCCAGGTACATCAGCCGCGAGCCTTCGCGACGCACCTGCTCGAGATAGAGGTCCTGGTTGTCGCCCATGACCATCGTCATGCCCCAGCCGAGCTTGCCGTTGAAGCCCGCCACCACGGCGGGGACGCCGGCGATGGTGACACCCGCCGCCTGGAACTTCGGTGCGCGGATCTGCATGAAATTCCAGTACGAGGGCATCGACAGCGGCAGGTGCGTGTCGTTGGCCAGGATCGGCTTGCCGCTGCGCGTGTTGCTGCCGGCGATGGCCCAGTTGTTGGAAGCCGCCATGCCGGCCGGCGTCAGAGCCGCCAGCGGCTGTGTGGCACGTTCGAGTGCCGCCAGCCCGGGCACATTGCCACCCAGCTTCAAGCCCTTGAGCTTGTCCACCTCGTCGAACGGCAACACCTCGTCCGGGTAGATGGGCAACAGCCAGGCCAGCTTGTCGCTACCGACTTTCTGTGCCATCAGCAACGCGGCGACCTCTTCCTGCAGGTTCTGCGAAAGGCCGAAATTGAGCAGACAGAACACCAGCACCGAATCCTCGGGCTTCCAGTACTCCGGCTTGTAGCCGGACTCGGCGAGGTCCATCGGCAGTTTGTCGCGATGGCGATACAGGTAGGCGTTCACGCCACGGGCGTACACCTCGAAGAACTTTTTCATCCTCGGCGAGGATTCACGGTACAGCAGCTCGGCGCTCTGGCGCAGATTGACCGCCCGCATGAAACGGTCGGTCTCCAGCACGCCCGGGCCGACCATTTCCGCCAGGCGGCCCTGGGCCATCAACCGCAGGCTGACCATCTGGCTCAGTCGGTCGGTGGCGTGGACGTATCCCATGGCAAACAGCGCATCGTGAAACGACGAGGTTTCGATCAGCGGCATGCCCAGGGAATTGCGCCGGATGCTCGCACTGCCCGCCAGGCCGGTCAGCGGTTGAATGCCTTGTGCCGGCGGCAGACTGGCGCTGTAGCGGTTATCGAGATAGGCCTGACAACCGCCGAGGCCGGCCAGGCCGAGCGCGGCCCCCAGCGTCAGGCGAACCAGGGCGTACGGCAGACGCAGAGACATCGAAGACTCCTGTGCGGGCTTGGCGAGGATGGTGCTAACAGATTAGAGGGCGTACGGCGAAGAAGGTCGGTCAGGCCGCGTCGCGCGATTTTGGCAGAGCCTCGTCGAGCAGCCAACGGGCCGAGCGGCGCGCCTCGGCCTTGTGCCGCAGTTCCAGCGCGCTGAACTGCGCTTCGTGGCGACGGCGCTCGCTCTTGTCCAGGGCCTTCCAGGCGGCATGGGTCGGCACCTGTTCGGTGGCCTCGAACAACTGCTGGAACACCTGACAGCGCGGATGTTGTCCGAGCTCGGCGTCGTAATTGTCGAGCAGCACCTTGATGCGGATGGCGCCCTCGATGAGCGGCAGCTGCTCGTCCAGCAGACAGCTGGCGAGAATCCGCAGATCCTCCGCCAGCGCCGTCTGCTGTTTTTCCTTCAGCTCGGCCTGCTGCCGTTCATTGCGCCAGACACGGCGCCAGAGATACAGCGCATAGCCCGCCAGCGCGGCGATCAGCAGCGTGGCGGCGGCGAACAGGCTCATGGAAAGTGTCATGACAGGCTCAGGCGCCGTGGCACTTCTTGTATTTCTTCTGGCTGCCGCAAGGGCACGGGTCGTTGCGTCCGACGTCCTTCAGCGGATTACGCACCGGCTCGTGGCCATGATTGCAATGCGGACCGTGAACGTGGTGATGGTCATGGTCGTGATCGTGGTTGCAGTCGGGACCATGCACATGGGGCTCGTGACTCATCTGGGTACTACTCCGGAATAAAGTTGCCCGGGATTATCTCGCCATTGCTGGAAATGTGCACGCGTCGCCCGGCCATCAGCCCGGTCTTGAGCTCGCCGGCCAGTCGGTAGTTGATCGGTCGATCCGGCTTTTCCAGCAGTCGCACGATGTACTTCATATGCCGCCACAGGTTGGTATGCACCGGCACTTCGTAATATTCGAAACTGTTGGCGGGAACGGTCAGCCAACCGCTGGACTCGCCGCTGGCCAGCTCCACGTCGTTGAGATGGACGATGTAGATGAGGCCGCGTACAGGCAGGCTGCGATCGTTGGGGTTGTCGATGCGAAAACGCAGCATGAACTGCTGTTCCAGCAGCCGCGCCTTGATGATATCGACCTTGGTGAGTTCGACTTTCGGGTCCTTGAAGTTACCCGAGAACCAGGTCGAACAACCGGCCAGGCCGCCAAGCAGCGTCAGCAACACGACCGTTCTTAGAATTCTTATTGTGTGTGCCTGGCAAGACATTCCGGTACTCCAAAGGACGGCCAAGTGTAGCAAGCAGCATCTTCACCGCAATGGGGTGCCGCCGCAAAAATACCAGTCTCAGGCCGCATTATGACAACGTCGTGGCAAGCAGCCGCCCGGACCGCGCGCACCTGCCTGAAGAGCAGTCAACCGGCCAACATCCGCGCCAGGACCAGTCGGGCCTTGCCGATGCCCGCGGCGAGTGCCGCCTCGATCTGCGCCATGGTGATCACCCCGCTCGCCTTGCCCGCAGCCGGATTGACCACCAGCGCCAGGCAGGCGTACGGCAGTTCCAGCTCGCGGGCCAGAGCCGCCTCGGGCATGCCGGTCATGCCCACGATGTCGCATCCGTCGCGCTCCATCCGAACGATTTCCGCCACGGTTTCCAGGCGCGGGCCCTGGGTGCAGCCGTAAACACCGTGACTGCTGAAGGCGAAACCCTCTGCCGCCAGCGCGCCGATCAGTCGTTCGCGCAGCGCTTCGTCGTACGGGTAGCTGAAATCGATATGCGTCACATGATCGATGTCACCCTCGAAGAAGGTCTGCTCACGACCATAGGTGTAATCGATGATCTGGTGCGGCACGCAGAAATGTCCGGACCCCATCGCCGCTTGAATGCCACCCACTGCATTGACCGCGAGCACCGCGTCAGCGCCCGCCTGCTTCAATGCCCAGAGGTTGGCGCGATAGTTCACCTGGTGAGGCGGCACACGATGCGGATGGCCGTGCCGCGCAAGAAACAGCACCTCGCGACCGCCATACTCGCCCCGCAGGATTTCCGCAGAGGGACGTCCATAGGGCGTATCGATCAGCTGTGCGCGGTGCAGCTTGAAGCCGGTCAACTGGGTCAGGCCGGTGCCGCCGATGATGGCATGGACAGTCATGGGGATTCCTTGAAAAGAGAACGATCAGTCAATCAGATCGGCAGCCTTCAGCGCGCCGATGGCGTCCAGCCAGCGAGGGTTCTGCTTGTAGTCCGCCGGGCAGCCCGCCCGGCCACGCATTCCCGCCAGCGCGGTCGACGGCGTCACCTTCAAGCGCTGCAGCGCAGTCAGCGCCAGCTCTGCGGCCCCACGATCGTTGCAGACCAGCCCCATGTCGCAACCAGCGCCCAGAGCGGATTCGATCCGCTGCGCCGCGTCGCCTGCGACATGCGCTCCGGCCATCGAGAGATCGTCGCTGAAGATCACGCCTTTGAAGCCCAACTCGTTGCGCAGGATGTCCTGCAACCAGCGTCGGGAAAAACCGGCGGGCTGCTCGTCGACCTGAGGATAGATGACATGCGCCGGCATGATCGCATCGAGCGTGCCACTCAGCGCCATAAAGGGAATCAGATCACAGCGGCGCAGCTCGTCGAGGCTGCGCTCATCCACCGGTATCGCGACATGCGAATCGGCCTCGGCCCAGCCGTGCCCGGGGAAGTGCTTGCCAGTGGCGGCCATGCCGGCGGCATGCATGCCGCGAATAAAGGCGTCGATCAGCGTCACCGCGACCTGCGGGTCACCCTCGAAGGCGCGTGCGCCTACCACCGCGCTGCGCTGATGATCCAGATCGAGAACCGGCGCGAAGCTGAAATCCAGGCCCACCGCAAGCACCTCGCTGGCCATGACCCAGCCACAGGCTTCGGCCAGTCTGGGAGCGTCGGTGCAACGCGCCAGTTCGCGCATCGCCGGAAGCCGCACGAAACCCTGGCGCAGCCGCTGCACGCGGCCGCCCTCCTGATCCACCGCCAGCAGCAGATCGGGGCGCACGGCGCGAATCGCACGGCACAGCCCCTCCACTTGTCGCGGAGACTCGATATTGCGAGCGAACAGAATGAGCCCACCCACTTCGGGTTGGCGCAGCAGGTGCCGATCCTCGGCAGTCAGCCAGGTACCGGCGATGTCCAGCATCAATGAACCGTGCATACAGACGCGAATCCTTATTCGAGTTCAGCGGCAACCCAGTTCGGGCAAGGTGCCTCGGTGATGCGCACCTGACAGTGAGGCGGCACCCTGGGAAAAAGTTGCAGCAGATCGGCATTGCGCATACGCACGCAACCGTGGGAAAGCGGCACACTCATAGGTTCGCAATCGGGCGTGCCGTGGATGTAAATGTAGCGGCGGAAGGTGTCGACCGGTCCCATCCGGTTGACGCCCGGCTCGCAACCGCTGAGCCAGAGGATGCGGGTCAGGATCCAGTCGCGCCCGGGAAACACCGCATGCAGCTCGGGCGTCCAGATTTCACCGGTCCAGCGCCGCCCGCGCAACACCGCCCCCTCGGGCAGGCCATCACCGATGCGCGCACGCACCTGATGCACGCCGCGCGGTGTACAGCCGGAACCATTCTGTTCGCCGACACCGTTACGAGCGGTGGACACCGGAAAGCGCAGACGCAGCTGCCCGCCGGCAAAGCCATAAAGCTGCTGGTCAGCGACGGAGATATGCAGAAGATCGAGAAAGGCCATGGGCGGCTAGCTTAGCCGATCACCCGGCAGGCTTGTAGCTCAAGCCTTCGCCGGGATGGCCACGGCGTTGCGCCGCGCGATCGGTTGCGCCGCCGCCAGGGTATTGTCATCGATACCGCTGTCGGCACGCATGCCGGCTGCCAGGAACGGCACCATCATACGCATCACCTGCTCGATGGAAGTCCGAACGCCGAAATCGTTCTCGGAGATCGCACGCAGCGCCTTGATACCGGACATGCTGAATGCCGCAGCCCCGAGCATGAAGTGCACGCGCCAGAACAGCTCGATGGGCGGAATGGCTGGCGCGGCGTCGTGAACCTTGAGCATGTAACGACGGAACACCTTGCCGTACATGTCTTCCAGGTAGCGCCGCAGGTGGCCCTGGCTCTGACTGAAGGACAAGCCCAGCAGGCGCATGAAGATCGACAGGTCGTCGCCGCTGCGCGGTTTGACCGCCAATGCCTGCTCCACGAGGATTTCCAGGAGCTCCTCGAGCGTGTCCTTCTTGTCGGTGAGCGCCTCGCGGCGATCCAGCTCACGCTCAAGGCTGGCACAGAACGGCCCGAGGAAACGCGAGAACACCGCCTGGATGAGCGCCTTCTTCGAACCGAAGTGATAGTTGACCGCCGCGAGGTTGACCCCAGCCTTGCTGGTGATCAGACGAAGCGAGGTCTCGGCGAAGCCTTTTTCCGCGAACAGCTGTTCCGCTGCATCAAGAATGCGCTCAACTGTTTCCGACTGCGCCATGCCCCCTCCGAAAGACAAACAACTGTTTGAAACTTACGTTTCACCGACCGGCAAGTCAACCACGAAACGCCGCGTGGCACTAGCGTCATTGTCGCAGACGCACTGCCCAGCGCGCCGGCTGACCCGACATGAAACATTCATTGCCAAGGCCGGATCACTGTATATAATCCCAGTCACTGTATAAAAGAACAGAGACCGACATGATCAAGCTGACGCCTCGCCAGACGGAAATCCTCGCCTTCATCAAGCGCTGCCTGGAAGACAACGGTTATCCGCCAACCCGCGCGGAGATCGCTCAGGAGCTCGGCTTCAAGTCGCCCAATGCCGCGGAGGAGCACCTCAAGGCGCTCGCCCGCAAAGGCGCCATCGAGATGACGCCCGGCGCCTCCCGCGGGATACGTATTCCCGACTTCGAGCCCGCACCTGCCGAAACCGGCTTGCCCATCATCGGCCGCGTCGCTGCTGGCGCACCGATACTGGCCCAGCAGCATGTCGAGGAATCCTGCCAGATCAGCCCCGCCTTTTTCCATCCGCGCGCCGATTATCTGCTGCGTGTGCACGGCATGAGCATGAAGGACATCGGCATTTACGACGGTGACCTGCTGGCCGTGCACACCACCCGTGAGGCCCGCAACGGCCAGATCGTGGTGGCGCGGGTCGGCGATGAAGTGACCGTCAAGCGTTTCAAGCGCGACGGCAAGAAGGTCTGGCTGCTGGCGGAGAACCCGGAATTCGCCCCCATCGAAGTCGACCTCGAACATCAGGAATTGGTCATCGAAGGCTTGAGTGTCGGCGTCATACGCCGCTGAGGAGAAGGTTATGCAGTACCAGACCAGCACTTCCCGGCCCCAACTATCGCTGTTCGACGGTGTCATCGCACAAAGCCTGGCACCGTTCGGCAGTCTTGCACCGCGCAGCAAACCCGAGCAGGAGAAAAAGGATCACCTGAGCGAGTTGAGCCTCAGCGGCAGCAGTCAGCACTGCCATCTGCTGCTCACGCCGATCCTGCGCGAACTCGGCGACGCGACGGACAGCCGCTGGCTGACACTGATCGCGCCGCCCGCCTTCCTTTCACAGAGCTTCCTGCGCAAGTGCGGCCTGAACCGCGAGCGCATCATCCTGCTGCAACCACGCAACGCGGAAGGCGCGCTGGAACTCGCGTGCAAGGCGCTGGCGTCCGGCTGCAGCCATACCGTCATCAGCTGGCTCGGTCAGATCGACGACGCGACACGCAGCAAGCTGCGCAACGCCGCCAGCCTGGGCGAGGCGCAGAGCCTGAATATTCGTCTGGGTTGTTGAGTGGCGGGCACAGGGACGTGCTGCCTGTTGAAGGTCGAGCCCCGGAGCAGCTGCGCTCAGTGCAGAACGCGCGGCTCTTCTGCATCGTGGTCGAAATCGCCTTCTGTCATCCGACCCGCCATCTGAACGCCAACATTGAACATCGCCTTGGCAATCTCCACATGCTGCCCCTGCAGGAAGAGCTTGGCGTCGTCGGAAAAGTCGAGCGTGACCAACACCTCTTCGTCCTCGGCACGACGAAGCACGATGCGCCCGTCTGGTAGCTCGACGATTTCCAGAAAAGATGTAGGCATGGATCAGCTCCGCGTGAAAGGCCGCCATTGTAGCAGCCGGTCGCCGTCGCGGCAGCCATTGGCGCTTCAGGCCACCAGTCCGGCGCGCTGCTGGGCGCACACCTCGTGCGTTGCGCCCCGAAAATGACGTGCCCAAGGCGGATCGGCAACGTAGCATGCGCTGAAAAAAGCGCGCGCATCTCTGCGCCGGGACAAGGAATCGTGCATGACCACCCGCACCTTGCTGCTCACCGCTCTGGCCATGCTGGCGTTCGCCGGCAACTCGATCCTCTGCCGGATCGCGCTGCGGGACACAGCCATCGATCCAGCCAGCTTCACCGGCCTGCGGATAGTCGCCGGAGCGCTCACTCTATGGCTGCTGTTGCGCGTCGACAGGGCCGACCAGCCCCTAGGGGGTGACTGGGTCGGTGCCATGGCGCTGTTCGTCTACGCGGCCTGTTTTTCCTTTGCCTATATCGACCTGGACGCTGGCGCCGGCGCACTGCTGCTGTTCGGCGCCGTACAGCTGAGCATGCTTGCCTGGGGCTTGCTGAGAGGCGAGCGTTTCAGCGCCGGGCAGCTCGCCGGCCTGCTGCTGGCGGTCAGTGGATTGGTGATACTGCTGCTCCCGGGGAGCAGCACCCCGCCCCTGGATGGCGCTTTGCTGATGATCCTGTCCGGCATCGCCTGGGGCGTCTATTCGCTCCGCGGACGAGGTGCAGCGACACCGCTTGCAGCCACTGCGGGTAATTTTCTCCGGGCGGTTCCATTGGCGGCGGTGCTCTGCCTGCTTTCGCTGGACCAGCAGACGTGGGATTGGCCGGGCGTGGCCTACGCGCTGCTTTCCGGGGCGCTGACGTCCGGGGTCGGCTATGCCATCTGGTACGCTGCCCTGCCCGGTCTGGCGGCGATCCAGGCCGCCAGCGTGCAACTCAGCGTTCCGCTACTGGCGGCCATTGCCGGTGCCGTGCTGCTGGGCGAAGCGGTGACCACGACGCTACTGTTTGCCGGCACCGCGATTCTGGGCGGCATCGCCCTGGTCCTGCGCATCAGGCATCGCCATTAGCCCGGCGGCGCCGGTCACCACTCGGTCAGCGACTCGCGAAAGCGCAGCGCCAGTCCCTTGAGGTTCTGCCGCCAGGCTTCCAGCTCGGCGCGGGTCAGCGGCGGAGTCTCGTCCTCGACGGTGACCGCCTCGATCAATGGCTGCCGCGGATCGGTCTTGGCCTTGGCCGGAGCGCGTGGCGGCTGGAATAGCTGACGATAGGCGGCCAGCAACTGCCCGAGCCAGGTACTCGGCTGTTCCGACAGTTCCAGCAGCTCGGCGAGCTCCGGACTCGGCGCGGCCTCTAGAACGCTGCGCGTCAGGAACGCCTCCACCACCGGCGCATCGGCGCCCGGCGAGCGATAGTAGCCGGCGATCTCGTGGCAAAGGCCGAGCAACGCGCCGTACAGGTGAAACAGACACGCCTCGCGCTCGGCCTGGATAAGCCCCTGAGAGTTCATCGAGGCAGTCTCTTCGGCCTTGCGCCAGCTTTCCAGCGAGAGGCCTGCAAAGAAGATCTTCTGGTTGGTACGGGTGTAGAGCTCGTGAGCCATGGCATGCTCTCCGGAAGAGAATGTGCAGAGAATGGACCTTCGACGAACGCCGCACCAGAGCGAACGACGAACAGACGGCGTGGGCGTGAGGCAATCAACCCGACCGACTCGCCTGGCGAGTCGGTCGAGCCAGGATCAGCGCTTGTCTTCGACCTGCCACTTGCCGCCGTCGTAGAACGCCTTCCAGCCGGTGGGCTTGCCATCCACTTCGCTCTGCACGTACTGCTCCTTGGTCTTGCGGCTGAAGCGGATCACCGCCGGGCGGCCGTCCGGATCCTGCTGCGGTGCCTGGAGCAGGAAGTGGTACTTGGGATCGATCTCGTCCTTGTGGGGGATCAGCTCTCGCACCAGCGGCGCGCGGGTCTCGCGATTCTTCGGGAACTGGCTGGCAGCCAGGAACAACCCGGAAGCGCCATCGCGCAGTACGTAGGTGTCGTCGACCTTCTCGCACTTGAGCTCCGGCATCTTTACCGCATCCATCTTCGGCGGCGCCGGCTCGCCATTCTTCAGCAGCTTGCGGGTGTTCTTGCATTCGGCGTTGGTGCAGCCGAAGAACTTGCCGAAACGACCGGTCTTGAGCTGCATCTCGCTGCCGCACTTGTCGCATTCCAGGCTTGGCCCCTCGTACCCCTTGATACGGTACTGACCTTCCTCGATCTCGTAGCCGGAGCAGTCCGGGTTGTTGCCGCAGATGTGCAGCTTGTGCGTCTCGTCGAGCAGGTAGGCATCCATCGCGGTGCTGCAGATCGGGCAGCGATGCTTGCCCAGGAGCACGCGGGATTCGGACTCGCCCTCGTCATCCGCGGCGATCTCGTCACCGGGAATGAGGTTCACCGTGGACTTGCAGCGCTCCTTCGGCGGCAGGCTGTAGCCGGAACAACCAAGGAACACGCCGGTGGACGCGGTGCGGATCATCATCGGCCGGCCGCAGACCTTGCACGGGATGTCCGTCAGGGTCGGCTGGTTGGCACGCATGCCATTCTCGCTGGACTCGGCGACCTCGAGCTTCTTGCGGAAATCACCGTAGAACTCGTCCAGCACATGCTTCCAGTCGCGCTCGCCCTGGGCGACGTCGTCCAGATGCTCTTCCATGCCAGCGGTGAAGCCATAGTCCATCAGGTTGTTGAAGCTCTCGGAGAGGCGTTCGGTGACGATGTCGCCCATCTTTTCCGAGTAAAAACGGCGATTGTGCAGCGAGACGTAGCCCCGATCCTGGATGGTGGAAATGATCGCCGCATAGGTGGATGGCCGGCCAATGCCGCGCTTCTCCATCTCCTTGACCAGGCTGGCTTCGGAATAGCGGGCCGGCGGCTTGGTGAAGTGCTGGCTCGGGTCGAGCTTGAGCAGCTTCATGGCGTCGCCCTTGCTCATTTCCGGCAGCACGTCGTCCTCGCCAGCCTTGCTCTGCTGCGGCATGACCTTGGTGTAGCCGTCGAACTTGAGGATGCGCCCCTTGGCACGCAGCTCGAAGTCACCGGCCTCGACCGTCACGCTGGTGGACAGGTACTGCGCCGGCGGCATCTGGCAGGCGACGAACTGGCGCCAGATCAGCTCGTACAGGCGCTCGGCATCGCGCTCCATGCCGGACAGCTGGTTCGGCCGCAGGTTGACATCGGACGGGCGAATCGCCTCGTGCGCTTCCTGGGCGCCCTCCTTGCTCGAATACAGGTTCGGCTTTTCGGGCAGGTACTTGTTACCGAACTCGCCTTCGATGAAACCGCGCACCATGCTGATGGCGTCGGCCGACAGGTTGGTCGAGTCGGTACGCATGTAGGTGATGTAACCGGCTTCGTACAAGCGCTGGGCCATCATCATGGTCTTCTTCACGCCGAAGCCGAGGCGATTGCTCGCCGCCTGCTGCAGGGTCGAGGTGATGAAGGGCGCCGAAGGCTTGCTGCTGGTCGGCTTGTCCTCGCGCTTGGTCACGCTGTAGCTGGCGCCCTTGAGCTTCTCCAGCGCAGCATTGGCCTGCGCCTCGTTCAGCGGCTTGAACGCCTCGCCCTTCTCGCGGGCGACTTCGAAGCGCACCTTGGCCTGCTGGGCAGTCGCCAGGTCGGCATGAACTTCCCAGTATTCTTCCGGCACGAAGGCGCGGATCTCGCGCTCGCGCTCGACCACCAGTTTCACTGCCACCGACTGCACGCGACCGGCAGACAGGCCGCGGGCGATCTTCGCCCAGAGCAGCGGCGAAACCATGTAGCCAACCACCCGATCGAGGAAGCGCCGCGCCTGCTGGGCGTTGACGCGATTCAGATCGAGCTCGCCCGGCTGGGAAAAGGCCTCCTGAATCGCCTTCTTGGTGATCTCGTTGAACACCACGCGCTTGTAACGGCTGTCATCGCCACCGATGGATTCGCGCAGGTGCCAGGCGATGGCCTCCCCTTCTCTATCCAAGTCGGTCGCGAGATAGATCGTGTCGGCTTCCTTGGCCAGGCGGCGCAGCTCCTCGATGACCTTTTCCTTGCCGGGCAGGATCTCGTACTTGGCCTTCCAGCCATGTTCCGGATCGACGCCCATGCGCGCGATCAGTTGACGCTTGGCCTTCTCCTTGGGCGACAGCGCAGGCGCTTCGGCCGCCGCAGCCTTGCCGCGCTTGACCGGCTCCTTGTTGGCCGAGCCGCTGGTGGGAAGGTCGCGGATGTGGCCGATACTCGACTTCACCACGTACTGGTTGCCCAAATACTTGTTGATTGTCTTGGCCTTGGCCGGTGATTCCACGATGACCAGCGATTTACCCATGGAGAGGAGAGTTCCTGAATCTAGAGGTGAACAGAGGCGGCGCCTCCGGCAGTTTGAATACCCGTGCCGTCGGTAATCGGCAAGGCATCAGCGAACGTTCGTGCGCGTTTTGCGAACGGGGCGGCTCTGCAGGATATTCCTGCTCGGCTCGGCCTGGCGCGGACCAGAGCGACGATTCGAGGCCATGAACCGGACGCCTGGGTTAGCGCTCTGTCTAAAAAGCACCGCTATATATAGTGGCGATGGAGCTGAGGTCAAGCGCGGCACTGGTAGCCCTGTGCCAGCTCAATCCCGAAAGACGCTGGGCTCGGCTTCGATCAGCGCGAACCTCGGCACCGTTTCACCGTTGACCTCGACCGTCTCGGTAAACATCGACAGTGGCCGCACCCAGAGTCCGCGCTCGCCATACAGCGCCTGGTAGAACACCACCAGCTCCTCCGTCTCGGAGTGCCGGGCCACGGCGAATACGCGATATTCCGGCCCCTTGTAATGGCGGTAACGCCCCGGCTCCAACTGCATGCCTACCTCCACGCAACGACAAAAAAGAAAAACCGGGGCACCAGGCCCCGGCTTCCATGCACCGGCTGACAACATTCTTTCCGCAAAACTGCAGAAATGGTTGTCAGCCTAGCGCAGTCATCTGCATCTGTCTGTCAGAGGCGCTCGAAGACCGTGCTGATCCCCTGGCCCAGACCGATACACATGGTAGCGACACCCAGCGTACCGTTGTTCTGCTTCATCACGTTCAGCAGGGTGCCGGAGATGCGCGCACCGGAGCAGCCGAACGGGTGACCCAGGGCGATGGCACCGCCGTGCAGGTTGACCTTCTCTTCCATCTTGTCGAGCAGCTTGAGGTCCTTGAGCACCGGCAGGGCCTGTGCGGCGAAGGCTTCGTTCAGCTCGACGTGGCTGATGTCGTCCATGGTCAGACCGGCACGCTTGAGGGCCTTCTGGGTCGACGGAACCGGGCCGTAACCCATGATTGCCGGGTCCACGCCCGCCAGTGCCATGGCACGAACCACGGCCATCGGCTGCAGGCCGAGGTCCTTGGCGCGCTGGGCCGACATGACGATCATGCAGGACGCACCGTCGGTGATCTGCGAGGAGGTACCAGCAGTCACGGTACCGCCCTTCGGGTTGAACGCCGGCTTGAGCTCGGCCAGACCCTCAAGGGTGGTTTCCGGGCGAATGGTCTCGTCGTAGTCGAACACCTTGAGGAAGCCGTTCTCGTCGTGACCTTCCATCGGGATGATCTCGTCCTTGAACTTGCCTTCCTGAGTCGCTTTCCAAGCCAGCTGGTGCGAGCGGTAGCCGAACTGGTCCTGGGCTTCACGGGTGATGCCGTGCATCTTGCCGAGCATCTCGGCGGTCAGACCCATCATGCCCGACGCCTTGGCCGCGTGCAGCGACAGCTGCGGGTTCGGGTCGACGCCATGCATCATGCTGACGTGGCCCATGTGCTCCACGCCACCGATGACGAATACGTCGCCGTTGTTGGTCTGGATCGCCTGCACGGCGGTGTGCAGCGCGCTCATGGACGAACCACACAGACGGCTCACGGTCTGGCCGGCGCTGGTGTGCGGAATGCGGGTCAGCAGCGACGCCATGCGGGCGATGTTCCAACCCTGCTCGAGGGTCTGGTTCACGCAGCCCCAGATCACGTCCTCGACCTCGGCCGGGTCGATCTTCGGATTGCGCGCCAGCAGGCCGTCGATCAGCTGTGCGGACATAGTCTCGGCGCGGGTGTTACGGTGCATGCCGCCCTTGGAGCGCCCCATCGGGGTGCGACCGAAGTCGACGATGACTGCATCTCTTGGATTCAGGCTCATGAATTCTCTCTCCCTCGATTAACCGTAGAAGCGCTGGCCGTTGGCAGCCATCTCGCGCAGCTTCGCGGTCGGGTGGTACAGCGGGCCCAGGTCGGCGTACTTGTCGGCCATCGCGACGAACTCGGCGACGCCGATCGAATCGATGTAGCGCAGCGCGCCACCACGGAAGGGTGGGAAGCCAATGCCATAGATCAGGCCCATGTCGGCTTCGGCAGCGGTCTCGACGATGCCGTCTTCCAGGCAGCGCACGGTTTCCAGGCACAGCGGGATCATCATGTAGTTGATGATGTCCTCGTCGGACAGCTCGCGCGTCTCGGCGACGATCGGCTTGAGCAGCTCGTAGGCCTGCGGGTCGACGACCTTCTTCGGCTTGCCCTTCTTGTCCATCTCGTAGGCATAGAAGCCCTTGCCGTTCTTCTGACCGAGGCGGTTGGCGTCGTACATGACGTCGACGGCGGTGCGGGTATCGTCCTTCATGCGATCCGGGAAGCCTTCGGCCATCACGTCACGGCCGTGGTGGCCGGTGTCCATGCCGACGACGTCCATCAGGTAGGCCGGGCCCATGGGCCAGCCGAACTTCTCCATCACCTTGTCGGCACGAACGAAGTCGACACCGTGGGCGATGGCGCGAGCGAAGCCGCCGAAGTACGGGAACAGCACGCGGTTGACGAGGAAGCCCGGGCAGTCGTTGACCACGACCGGGCTCTTGCCCATTTTCTTGGCGTAGGCGACGGTGGTGGCGATGGCGGTTTCGCTGGTCTTCTCGCCGCGGATCACCTCAACCAGCGGCATCATGTGCACCGGGTTGAAGAAGTGCATGCCGCAGAAGTTTTCCGGACGCTTGAGCGCCTGGGCCAGGTAGCTGATGGAGATGGTGGAGGTGTTGGAGGCGATGATCGCGTCCTCGCGTACGTGCCCTTCCACCTCGGCCAGCACGGCGTGCTTGACCTTCGGGTTCTCGACCACGGCTTCCACGACGATGTCGACATTGCCGAAGTCGCCGTAGGACATGGTCGGACGAATCGCGTTGAGCGCCTGCGCCATCTTCTCCGGCGTCAGACGGCCCTTCTCGACACGCTTGCCGAGCAGCTTGGAGGCTTCGTCCAGGCCCATCTGGATACCCTCTTCGCGGATATCCTTCATCAGGATCGGCGTGCCCTTGACGGCCGACTGGTAGGCGATGACGCCACCCATGATGCCGGCGCCGAGTACGGCAGCCAGTTTCACGTCGCGGGCCTGCTTGTCGTAGGCCTTGGCCTTCTTCTTCAGTTCCTGATCGCTGAGGAACAGGCCGACCAGGCTTTCGGCAACCGAGGTCTTGGCCAGCTTGACGAAGCCAGCAGCCTCGACTTCCAGCGCCTTGTCACGGCCGAAGTTGGCGGCTTTCTGAATGGTCTTGATGGCTTCGACCGGGGCCGGGTAGTTCGGGCCGGCCTGGCCAGCCACGAAGGCCTTGCTGGTTTCGAAGGCCATCATCTGCTCGATGGCGTTGAGCTTGAGCTTGTCCAGCTTCGGCTGGCGCTTGGCCTTGTAGTCCAGCTCGCCGGAGATGGCGCGCTTGACCAGGTCCAGGGCAGCTTCCTGCAGTTTCTCCGGAGCGACGACGGCATCGACCGCGTGCACCTTGAGGGCGTCTTCGGCACGGTTTTCCTTGCCGGAGGCGATCCACTCGACGGCGTTGTCCACACCGATCAGGCGCGGCAGCCGCACAGTACCGCCGAAGCCCGGGTAGATGCCCAGCTTGACTTCCGGCAGGCCGACCTTGGCGGTGGTGGACATGACGCGATAGTCGGCAGCCATGCACATCTCGAAACCGCCACCGAGGGCGATGCCGTTGATGGCGACCACGGTGGGTACACCCAGGTCTTCGAAATCGCTGAAGATCTTGTTCGCTTCGAGGTTGCCGGCAACCAGCTCTTCATCGGGCAGCTTGAAGTTGTCGACGAATTCGGTGATGTCGGCACCGACGATGAACACATCCTTGCCGCTGGTGACGATCACGCCCTTGACCGAAGCGTCGGCCTTGATGGCATCGACAGCCTGGCGCAGATCGTTGAGAGTGAGGCGATTGAATTTATTGACGGACTCACCCTTGAGGTCGAAATTCAATTCGACGATGCCGCTCTCAAGAGCCTTAACCGTGATGGCTTTACCTTCGTAAATCATCAACTGATCTCCAGGTATGGAAGCTGAACGTTACGTGTCTCACGTCTTCGGCCCTGACTCGACCGCGCCTCACGGCGAACGACACCCACCGACACGATAATCCGGGTGACCGGCATCTGCTCTGGCAAACGCTCGATTCATACGCCCGTTTGATTTGGGTCGGCACACCTTCGGGTAAAAGCGCAGCATTGTCAATCGGCTGCTTTGCCTAACCGAAAGTGACCTGCAAGCGGACATTTCGCGACTACCCGGTCACCATCGACAGCGCCGATCCGCCTGCATTCACCCTATCCATGGCCGCGTGGCTCGGCGGTCGGCCCGGCTGAAACCGGGCCGTACCAACCGGGTCAATCCTAGACGCAGTCGAGCAGGTACACTGCCGCATTTCGTTGCACGCCATGTGCGGCCACCGCACCACCGAATCCGGAGTACTGCATGTCCCAAGCCCCCATCGCCCGCGCCGACACCGGCACCGACCCTTACCGCTGGCTGGAGAATCGCGACGCCGAGGACGTGCTGGCCTATCTCAAGGCCGAGAATGCCTATCTCGAGGAGCAGCTCGCCGATCAGGCCGAACTGCGTGAAGCCCTGTTTCAGGAGATCAAGAGCCGCATCCGCGAAACCGATCTGTCACTGCCCTCCCCGTGGGGGCCGTGGCTGTACTACCAGCGCACCACCGCAGGCGACGAGTATCCGCGGCACTACCGCTGCCCGCGCCCGCTGGATGGTTCGCTGACCGTCGATGAAAGCGCCGAACAGCTGCTGCTCGACCCCAACGAGCTGGCCGGCGGCGGCTTTCTTTCGCTGGGTGCCTTCAGCGTCAGCCAGGACCACAGCAAGCTCGCCTACAGCCTCGACCGCGAGGGCGACGAGATCTACCGGCTGTACGTCAAGGACCTGGCCAGCGGCGCGGTCACCGAGCTGCCCTTCGACAACTGCGACGGCAGCATGACCTGGGCCAACGACAGCCAGACCCTGTTCTATGGCGAGCTGGACGACACCCACCGCCCGCACAAGATTTACCGCCACCGCCTTGGCGATACGGACAGCAGCGAGGTTTATCACGACCCGGACGGGCGCTTCTTCGTGCATTGCTACCGCGCCAGCTCCGACCGCCAGCTGGTCATCCTTTCCCACAGCAAGACCACCAGCGAAGCCTGGGTGTTGTCGGCGGACCAGCCGGAGGGCAGCTGGACCTGTCTGGCGCCGCGCCAGGAGGATCACGAGTACTTCCCCGATCATGGCCTTTACGAAGGCCAGTGGCGCTGGCTGATCCGCAGCAACCAGGCGGGCATCAACTTCGCCCTTTATCACGCCAGCGAGGCCGAACCAGGCCGCGAGCACTGGCAGGAGCTGGTCCCGCATGATGACGCGGTGATGCTCGAGGATGTCAGCCTGAACGCCGAGGCGATCACCCTGACCCTGCGCGAAAGCGGCCTGCCGGTGATCGAGGTACGACCGCAGGGCGTCCAACCCTATCGCCTGCAATTGCCCGATGCGGCCTACAGCCTGCACGTGCAGAACTCGCTGGAATTCACCAGCACGGTGATCCGCCTGCGCTACGAGGCGCTGAATCGCCCGGCGCAGATCCGCCAGCTGACCCTGGCCGACGGCACACAGGAGGTGCTCAAGGAAACCCCGGTGGAAGGCCCCTTCGATGCGGACGCCTATGAAAGTCGGCGCATCTGGGCCACCGCCCAGGACGGCACGCAGATTCCCATCAGCCTGGTCGGCCGGCGTGACAGCTTCGGCAAGCCCGCACCGCTCTACCTCTATGGTTACGGCGCCTACGGCCACAGCCTCGACCCCTGGTTCTCCCACGCGCGGCTGTCGCTGCTCGACCGCGGCTTCATCTTCGCCATCGCCCATGTGCGTGGCGGCGGCGATCTCGGCGAGGCCTGGTACCGCGCCGGCAAGCTGGAGCACAAGCCGAACACCTTCAGCGACTTCATCGCCTGTGCCGAGCAGCTGTTGGCCGACGGTTACACCACATCGCCACGCCTGGCCATCAGCGGCGGCAGTGCCGGCGGCCTGCTGATCGGTGCCGTGCTCAACCTGCGTCCGGAACTGTTCGGTGCGGCGATCGCCGAGGTGCCCTTCGTCGACGTGCTCAACACCATGCTCAATGCCGACCTGCCGCTGACCGTGACCGAGTACGACGAATGGGGCGACCCGAACCAGCCCGAGGTGCACGAACGCATCCGCGCCTATGCGCCCTATGAGAACGTCCGGGCCCAGGCCTATCCGCCACTGCTTGCCGTGGCCGGCTACAACGACAGCCGCGTGCAGTACTGGGAGGCCGCCAAGTGGGTCGCTAAGCTGCGTGCCACCCGCACCGACGACAACCTGCTGCTGCTCAAGACCGAGTTCGGCGCAGGTCACGGTGGCATGAGCGGACGCTACCAGGCGCTCAAGGACGTGGCCCTGGAGTACGCCTTCGTGCTCAAGGTGTTCGGCATGGCCTGATCGGCTCATGCCTGCCGACCTGCGGTGGCGAACAGGCGGCTCCGGCAAGAGTCATTCATTGAGAATGTCTTCGTCGGAGCTCCCCCATGAACAACTCTTCCAAGCACCTCGAACAGAACGTCCACGGCTGGGAGCGCGCCATGTCCCTGGCCGGCGGCCTGTACTTCCTCGCCAAGGGTCTGCGCCGTGGTGGCCTCGGCGGCCTGCTGCAACTGGGCATCGGCGGGATGGCCGTTGCCCGGGGCGTGACCGGCCACTGCGAGGCCAAGCGCGTGTTCAATGAAGTCAGCGAACAGGCGGGCATGGCCGAAGGGCGCTCGCACCATATGCCGTTCGAGCGTTATGACTCGAACAAGGAGCAACTGCAGGCCAACGCCGCAGCTGCCACCAACGGCACCACGGTCACCGGCAACGACGATCTGAAAAGCCCGCCCGCCGGCGTCTGAACATCGCCCTGCGGGCCTGTGGCAAGCGGACCTGTCCGCGAACGAAGCTGCCAGGCGACATGAGCCCCGCGAGTCGACCGGCGCGCGAGCAAGCTCGCACGCAGCGGTCACGGGGAGCCGTAACGGCATTCCGGCCGCCTCGTAGACCGCTCGCAGGACGCCCGCGAGTTCAGCGCTGCTTCACCGCCTCGTGGGCAGCGATCAACTGGTCGACGACGCCAGGGTCGGCCAGCGTCGAGGTATCGCCCAGAGTGTCGTAGTCGTCCGTGGCGATCTTGCGCAGCAGGCGGCGCATGATCTTGCCGGACCGCGTCTTCGGCAGCCCCGGCGCCCATTGGATGGTATCCGGCACCGCGATCGGACCGATCTCGTGCCGGACCCACTGCTGCAGCTCCTGGCGCAGCGTGTCGCTGGGCTCGGTACCAGCAACCAGAGTCACGTAAACATAGATGGCCTGGCCCTTGAGCGGATGCGGCACGCCAACGGCCGCGGCTTCGGCCACCTTGGCATGCGCCACCAGGGCGCTCTCGATTTCGGCGGTGCCCATGCGGTGTCCGGAGACGTTGAGCACATCGTCGACGCGCCCGGTGATCCAGTAGTAACCGTCCTCGTCGCGGCGCGCGCCGTCGCCGGTGAAGTACATACCGCGGAAGGTCTTGAAGTAGGTATCGACGAAACGGTCGTGGTCACCGTAAATGGTGCGCATCTGCCCTGGCCAGGAGTCGAGAATCACCAGATTGCCCTCCGCCGGGCCTTCCAGCAGGTTGCCGAGATTGTCCACCAGCCCGGGCACTACGCCGAACAGCGGCCGCGTCGCCGAGCCGGGCTTGAGCGCCGTGGCACCGGGTAACGGGCTGATGAGGATGCCGCCGGTCTCTGTCTGCCACCAGGTATCGACGATCGGGCAGCGCGACCGACCGACCGTCTCGTAGTACCAGTGCCAGGCTTCCGGATTGATCGGTTCGCCGACCGTGCCGAGCAGACGCAGGCTCGAACCGTCGGCACCCTCCATCGCCGCCGGCCCCTCGGCCATCATCGCGCGGATTGCCGTCGGCGCGGTGTAGAGGATGTTGACCCGGTGCTTGTCGATGATCCTGGCGATGCGGGTGACGTCCGGATAGTTCGGCACGCCTTCGTACATCAGGGTCGTCGCACCGTTGGCCAGTGGGCCGTAGATCAGATAGCTATGACCGGTAATCCAGCCGATGTCGGCGGTGCACCAGTAGATATCGCCGGGGCGGTAGTCGAAGACCCGCTCGTGGGTCAGCGCGGCGTACAGCAGGTAGCCGCCGCAGGTGTGCAGCACGCCCTTGGGTTTCCCGGTGGAGCCCGAGGTGTAGAGAATGAACAGCGGCTCCTCGGCGCCCATTTCCTTCGGCGCGCAGACCTCGCCAGCCACGCGCATCAGGTCGTCGTAGGAGACATCCCGGTGCGGGTGCCAGCGGATGTTCGCTCCGGTGCGGCGCACCACGATGATCTTCTGCACGCAACGGGTCTGCGGGTTCGTCAGCGCCTCGTCGACGTTCTCCTTCAGGGCGATGGTCTTGCCGCCACGTATGCCCTGATCGGCAGTGATCACCACCTTCGAGCTGCCATCGATGATGCGCCCGGCCAATGCCTCCGGCGAGAAGCCGCCGAACACCACCGAGTGGATCGCACCGATGCGCGCGCAGGCCAGCATTGCCACCGCGGCCTCGGGAATCATCGGCATGTAGATGGTCACCACGTCACCGCGGTGCACATCCTGGCCACGCAGGGCGTTGGCGAACTTGCAGACCTCCTGGTAGAGCTCGCGGTAAGTGATCTCGCGGTGCTCCGAGGGGTCGTCCCCCTCCCAGATGATCGCCACCTGATCGCCGCGCTCGGCCAGGTGCCGGTCCAGGCAATTGGCCGACACGTTCAGCGTGCCGTCGGCAAACCACTTGATATCGACGTGGTGGTCGTCGAAGGAGGTGCGCTTGACCTCGCTGAAGGGCCGAATCCAGTCCAGCCGTGCCGCCTGTTCACGCCAGAATCCTTCAGGGTTGATCACCGACTGCTGATACATGGCCCGATAAGCGGCCTCGTCGGTCAGGGAGTGCTTTGCAGCCTCAGGGGACACGGGATACACGGACGCAGCACACATGGCAGTCACCTCGGGTTATCTGGTTATTTTCCGGTCGCAGCCTTGTCTCGCAGGCGAACCCTCACCACCCGATCGATCCACCCTTCCCGTGCGGATCGCCAACCACGCGCCTGTCAGACGTCTGCTTCAGCCGATGCCGAATACCGCAGCGGCCGCGACCAGCGGCCACTCTCCAAGCATAGACACTGTTTCGCGGCCATTTGCCGAGGGCTGCTGTCTCAATTCGTAACAGCCATCGCCGGGAGCCCCCATGTCAGCACCAAGCAATGCCCTGTTTCGTCAGCTGCAGCGGATCCCCCAGAGCATAGTCTTCTACCCCACCGTGATTCCGGCCGGCTACTTCATGCTGGGCGGTCTCGTCCTGCTCTTCGAAACGACCGACCTGGCTCACGCCTGGCGAAACATGCTGCCGCCCGGCCTGGCAGAGGCGGACAACGCCCGGGAAATCCTCGGCACGCTCATCACCAGCATCATTTCGCTGACCGTGTTCAGCTTTTCCATGGTCATGGTCGTGCTCAACGGGGCCGCCTCGCGACTGTCCCCGCGCGTGCTGCCCGGGCTGATCAGCGATCGGCGCAACCAGCTGATCCTCGGCAACTACCTGGGCTGCATCCTGTTCTTCCTGCTGATGATCGCCTTCATCAACAAGAACGAACCCGATAGCCTGCCTGCGTTCGGCGTGCTGCTCGCCGTACTGATGGGCCTGGGCTGTATGGCCCTGTTCGTCGTATTCATCCGTTCCATCTCGCAGTCCATCCAGGTGGACTGGATCGTCGGCCAGCTCTACCGCAGCGCCTGCCATAACCTGGCGCAGCGTTGCGAGCGCCTGGGGTCGATCACCGCGGCGCCGGATGACCGCGACTGGTACTGCATCGAAGCGGTCACGCCCGGCTATCTGCGCGAGGTCAACGAGCAACGCCTGCGGGAGCTCTTGGGGCCGGACGATCTGCAGGCGGTGCTACAGGTGGAGCCCGGCTTCTTTCTGGTCGAAGGGCATCCGTTGCTCAAGGTCAGCGCCGAACTGGATGCCCGGCGAACCCGACAGGTACTCGACTGCTTCGATTTCCACGATGAAGAGTTCGCCGGCGCCAACGTTTTCTATGGCATGCGGCAGATGACCGAAATCGCGGTAAAGGCCATCAGCCCGTCGATCAACGACCCGGGCACGGCAATACGCGTGCTCAATCTGCACGGCGTGTTGCTCGGTCGCCTGGGTGGCGTCCCGCCGCTGGACGTGGGCTGCATCGACAATGGCAAGCCCAGGCTGTTCTATCCACAGCTGAGCCCGCAACGACGGCTGACGCTTATCCTCGACCCGATTCGTACCTATGGCAGCAATGACCCGGCGATCGTCATGGCGCTGATGCAGTGCCTGAAGACTGCCTTGCACGGGCAGCCCTCCAGCGACCAGCTGGAGGCCTACGTGGATGAATTGGCGGCACTGCGCGACGCCGCGGATACGGACCTGCAGAATGACCGTGACCGCCGTGCGGTCAACGATCTGCTGGAGCGCATCAACCGCCTGCATGACGAACTGGCGCCGCTGGCATTACTGCCGATTCCGGCGAAAAGCTGAAGGCAAAAAAAAAGCGGCCTCAGGGGCCGCTCGGTCAACCATCCGGTTGGAATACACACTTGTCCGATCACGCAGATAGACGCCGCCATTCTGTGCAGCCAGCGCCGTGGCCGAAACTGCACATTGGTCTAACAGACCATTGGCGGGCTTGCCTCAAGGCGCAGAGTTGGCTGCCTGGGCCGCCTCGATGAGCTCCTTGCCGATCTCGCCCTCGAACTTTTTCCAGGCCGGTTGTACCGCCTCGCGCCACTTGGCACGCTGCTCGTCGGTCAGCACCAGAATCTCGCTCTTGCCCGAGTCGATGACGCCCTGCTTGGCCTTCTCGTTCAGCGCCTCGGCCTGGCGGTTCACCTCCACGGTGACCTCGTCGATGATCGCTTCCAGCTCGCCGCGCACCTCTGCCGGCAGGCCGTTCCAGAACCTGGTGTTGGTGATCAGCAGGTAGTTGCCGATGCCGTGACCGGACTCGGTGATGTACTTCTGCACCTCGTGGTACTTCTGGCTGTAGATGTTCGACCAGGGATTGTCCTGGGCATTGACCACGCCGGTCTGCAGGCCCTGGTAGATCTCGGCGAAGGCCATCTTGCGCGGCACCGCCCGCAGGGCGGTGTACTGTGCGGCCTGCAGGTCCGAGGGCTGTACGCGGAATTTCAGCCCGCGGGCGTCTGCCGGCTCGCGCAGCGGCTTGTTGGCAGTGAAGTGGCGCATGCCGTTGAGCCAGTAGGCCAGGCCGGTGATGCCCTTGTCCTCCATGGATTTGAGCATGGCGCGGCCCTTGTCCGACTGCTGGAAGCGCTGCGCCGCGGCCATGTCGTCGAACAGGAACATCAGGTCGAACAGCTGCAGCTGCTTGGTGTACTGCTCGAGCTTCGACGGTGCCGGCGCAAGCAGCTGCACCTCGTTCATCAGCAGTGCTTCCATCTCCTTGCCGTCGCCGTACAGCGAGGAGTTGGCGAACACCTGCACTTCCACCTGGCCGGGCAGGCGCTCTTCCACGAGCTTCTTGAACATCAGCGCGCCCTGACCCTTCGGCGTGCTGTCGGCGGTGATATGGGAGAACTTGATCAGGATCGGATCGGCCTGGGCGCCGAGGACGCTAAACAGCGCGGAAGCGGCGAGCAGACGGGTGATGCCACGGGTGAGTCGTGCCATGGAGAGCTCCGTTTTGTAGTTGTGTGAGCCATGCAGCTGGTCCGACTCTACCCCGCTGCCCCCTCGGGCTGAATTGCTAATTGGCCAAGCGCGACTTCGCGTTTGGCGAAGGCCGTGACGCGATCGCGCCGCCGAACGGCTTGGCTCAGGACTGGCCTTCGCGAAGCGTGAGGTGCTCGAGCATCTGCCGGGCAGTCACCGACAGGCTTTCCAGATTGCGCACGCCGAGCTTGAGTTCGCGCCGCGCCCAGACATCGGTCAGCGGCACCATGGCCACGTCCAGCGCCGGCAGGTAGTTGCGCACCACCTGCTCAGGCAGCACGCCGATGCCCATGCCGGTGTGAATCATTCGACAGATCGCCTCGAAGCTGCGCACCTGAATGCGCAGACGCAGCGGCGTACCCATCTGTTGCGCCGATTGCTGCAGCAGCGCGTGCAGCGAGGCGTCCTGTTGCAGGCCAATGAAGTCGAAGCCAGCGGCATCACGCAGGGCAATTTGTGCACGTTCAGCCAACGCATGCTCGCGCGGCGTGACCAGCACCAGCCGGTCCTCGCGATAGGGAAACACCTGCAGGTCCTCGGCCGGCATATGCCCGGCGAAGATGCCGATATCGGTCAGCCCCTCGCGCAGGGCGCGCAGGGTGTCACTGCTGACGCGCTCCTCCAGGTCGATCTTCACTTCCGGGTGCTGGCGAGCGAAGGCGCTCAGGTCTTCGGGCAGAAACTCGATCACCGCCGAGGTGTTGGCGTGGATGCGCACATGGCCCTTCACGCCCTGGCTGAACTCGCTGAGGTCAGCGTCCAACTGCTGCAGGTTGTCCAGCAGGTTGCGCGAGTGGTGCAGCAGCGCGTGGCCGGCCGGCGTCAGCTCGACGCCCTTGGGCTGGCGATAGAGCAGGCTGACGCCGAGCTGCCCTTCCAGATCGCTGACGCGCTTGCTCACCGCTGCCAGCGCCAGATGCTCGCGCTCGGCGGCGCGGGTCAGGCTACGGGTTTCGGCGATGGCGACGAACAGCCGAAGGGTGACGAAATCGATGCGGCGCATGGGCAAGCTTCCGTATTCGCGGGTGACGAAGCATGCACCTATTCCCGCCGCTATTCCAAGGCCCCAGGTCTCCCGGCTTCGTGGAGCGCGAAGCCATGCTTGGCCAACGACCAATTGTCCGCTGCCGATGCGTCGGTCATGCTCGGCACCATGAATCAACCGGCACAGGTGTCGTGATGAGCGAACAGACAGACAAGAACCTGCCGCTGCAGGGCCTCAAGGTGATCGAGATGGGTCAGCTGATCGCCGGCCCTTTCGCCAGCAAGCTGCTCGGCGAATTCGGCGCCGATGTGATCAAGATCGAGCCGCCCAGGGTCGGCGACCCGTTGCGCAAGTGGCGCAAGCTCAAGGACGGCACCTCGCTCTGGTGGCATGTGCAGTCGCGCAACAAGCGCTCGGTGACGCTGGATCTCAAGGCCGCGGAAGGCCAGGAAATCGTCCGCCAGCTGGTGGCCGAAGCCGACATTCTGGTGGAGAACTTCCGCCCCGGCACGCTGGAAGAATGGGGCCTGGGCTGGGATGAGCTGTCGAAGCTGAACCCTCGGCTGATCATGCTGCGCATTTCCGGATACGGCCAGACCGGCCCCTATCGCGACCTGCCTGGCTTCGGTGTGATCGGCGAAGCCATGGGCGGTCTGCGCCACCTGTCCGGCTATCCGGGCCAGCCGCCGGTGCGGGTCGGCGTCAGCATCGGCGATTCGCTGTCCTCGCTGTATGGCGTGATCGGTGTATTGCTCGCCCTGCAGGAGCGCAACCGAAGCGGCCAGGGCCAGGAGATCGACGTGGCGCTGTACGAGTCGGTGTTCGCCATGATGGAAAGCCTCGTGCCCGAATACGACGCCTTCGGCTACGTACGCGAGCCGGCTGGCAGTGCCCTGCCCGGCATCACGCCGTCTAATTCCTATCTGTGCAACGACGGCGCCTACGTGCTGATCGCCGGCAATGGCGACAGCATCTACAAGCGCCTGATGACCCTGATGGGCCGCCAGGACCTTGCCGATGATCCGCGCTTTGCCCACAACGACGGCCGCGCCCAGCACGCCGAGCTGATCGATGCCGCCATTGGCGAATGGACCATCCAGCACAGCCGCGACGAGGTGATCGAAGCACTCAAGGGCGCCCGCGTGCCGGCCGGCTATCCCTACACCGCTGCCGATATCGTCAAGGACCCGCACTACCTGGCGCGGCAGATGATCGAGCAGGTGCAGACCTTCGCCGGCCCGCTCAAGGTACCGGGCGTGCTGCCCAAACTGTCGCGCACGCCGGGACGCATCGGCGAAGGCGGCCCGCAACTGGGCGAGCACACCGACGATGTGCTGGCCGGCCTCGGCCTCACCGATGAACAACGCCAGGGCCTGCGCGAACGCGGGATCATCTGAACGCCACGCCGGGTGGACAAGGCGAAGCTTGTCCACCAGCCAGCAAGCCACAACGGTGGATGGGTAGAGCGTCATCCACCCTACGAAACCCCAGGACTCCCCATGAGCAAACGCCTGCATATCCAGGAAGTCGCCACCCGCGACGGCTTCCAGATCGAAGCGAACTTCGTGCCGACCGAAGCCAAGATCGCCCTGATCGACCGCCTCTCGCAAACCGGGCTGGCGAAGATCGAGGTCACCTCCTTCACCTCGCCCAAGGCCATCCCCAACCTGCGCGACGCCGAGGACGTGATGCGCGGCATCCGCCGTGCGGAGGGCGTCGAGTACACCGTGCTGGTGCCCAACGTGAAGGGCTGCGAGCGAGCGCTGGCCTGCGAGGTGGACGAGATCAACCTGGTGATGTCGGCCAGCGACACCCACGGCCTGGCCAACCTGCGCATGACGCCTGAGCAGTCGCTGGTGCAGTTCCGCGAAATCATCAAAGTCGCTCGCGGCAGTGGCGTGTTCATTAACGCCTCGCTATCGACCACCTTCGGCTGCCCCTTCGAGGGCGACGTGCCCGAGCGGCGCATCTACGAGCTGGTGCAACGCCTGCTAGAGATCGGGGTGCAGGGCATCACGCTCTGCGACACCACCGGCATGGCCGACCCGGCGCAGGTCGAGCGCATCTGCCGCGAAGTGCTGAACAGCTGGCCGCAGGCAGCATTCACCGCACACTTCCACAACACCCGCGGCATGGGCTTGGCCAACGCGCTGGCAGCGCTGAACGCCGGCATCGACCGCTTCGATGCCTCTCTCGGCGGACTCGGCGGCTGCCCCTACGCACCCGGGGCCAGCGGCAATATCTGCACCGAGGACTTGGTGCATATGTTCCAGCGCATGGGCCTAGACACCGCCGTCGATTTCGATCGCCTGCTGCAATGCGCCGCCGACCTGCCCCAACTAGTCGGCCACGACGTGCCGGGCGCGGTACTCATGGCCGGCAAGGCCGATCGCCGTTATCCGAAACCGAAGTGGATGCAGGAAGCCGGCGTTTGACCGCATTTGGAGCGCCTGTTGGACGGTGTGGCGGCATGAGCGGTGTTTAAGCCGGAACTGGCACAACGCAAGGCCGCCCCTTACGGCAGGATTGAAAATGAGGTGATGGTTCTTGTTGTGAAGCAATACTGTCGGAACAGGCGAGACCTGCAGCAGAACAAGGCCGATAAGACAATGATTATCTCTGTGATCGTTTGAATGTTTGTCCCCTGCTGCACGAACTACAGACTAGCCTGGGTGCAGGCTCATTTCGACCCACCGCAACTCCAGCAAGACATGAAATTATCAGGATTGCTTTCCTTGCAATTTTTACACAACCATTCGACTTCAACACCTGAATTATTTGATTCTTGTTCGTACTGATAGCGCCCAACTAATCTGGCAGCTGTTTCAAATTGTTCAGAGGGCACCCAAAGCTCAGGGCGTATTGGTCTATGAAAAGAAACAATTGAACGAATAGAGCCTTGATATTCATTAATTATCCTTGTGGCAATGCCGCTGCTTTGCAGATAGCTTGCTATAAGATTTACCTGAACCAGGCTGTCAGCCTCTAATAGCTTTCGCACAATTGAAGAACCTAAGGTTTGGTTAAGGGGGGGGTCTAGCCCGTCCCAGTGAGCGAAGCGAACGAACCAGTTGTTAGAGGCTCTGCACGTTGCGCCTGCGAGCAGCAATGTAGGTGCCTAAGAAGCCTAGCAGTGCATGAGCTAAAAACTGAGTAAAGCCAAGCCACCAGTAAATAGGTTCAGAAAGCATATAGGCTGTGATGGCGAATAATAATGTAGCCCCTATGCCATGGTAATAAGACAGCTGCTTGGCCTTTAGTGATGCTATGTATCCGACTGACATAGGAATTATTAAGAAATACACTGCATACAATAACATTGAGCCAAGGATGTACAGGTTTGTGTTACCAGATGACGAAAGAGCCCAAAGTGTCAGCTGCACCAAAATCAACGGAATCAAGAGCCCGACAGCAAAAGCGAGAGCCAAGGTTTTGATATCGATTAGCTTGAAAGCGTGCGCGGTCTTCAAGTTTGAAAGTGCCTCTAACGTTTGGTTAAGGGGCTGGCGTTAGCCAGTCCCGAGTGAGCGAAGCGAACGGCTTGAACCACTTGTTATAGGATTCACGCAAGCTTTGATCTTGCAATGAACTCAATAACGCCAGACATCATATTTTCAACCTGCCCAAACTCATATTCGGAATATCTTCCGTGCGCAGCTTTGTTTCGTAGATCCAGCCACATCGTTACTGCTTTTTGATCTAGCTTTGAGTAGATTTCTTCTTTTGCGAGATCACTGTTTAGGCGGTCTGCTTTTTTGGGAATGGCTCTATCTCCGGTTTCAACCACTACGTCTATGCCGTTATGGATGCATAGCTGGCGCAAGTGCTCTTCCAATACACTGCCAATAATTACTGCTGCTGGATCTTTGTAATTTTGGCTAAGTAGATGTTGAGCCATCTCCATAAAGTCTGAAAATAGTTCTGCGGATACAAGCTCTTTGATAGATAGAAGCCAGTCTCCGGAAATTTCATCTTTTATGGCTTGCAAGATAGATATGCCGGCCTCGGCATTAGAGGGATGTGTGTCGCTTAATGCTTTATCAGCTTCATTATAGAAGGTATGGCCTTTGCCATATAGCCGCTCAATGAAAGAAAGAAGTGCAGACCTGAAGCCCTTCATCTTTCCAGAGTCCACGTAGTCCCCAAAACCACGAGAGTTCCGTGTGGTTGCGAGCACCTGGCTACCTTGAAAAATCAATTGGTCAATTCGTTGAATCAGTCTTTCTTTCAATGAGGTCTCCCTTGATTCCTATGACGCTTGGTTAAGGGGCGGGCTTTAGCCCGTCCCAGTGAGCGAAGCGAGCGGTTTGAACCACTTGTTAGGCCTGCGATTTTGCTAGTTGCTTAAATGCAGGGCTTGAACCCGTACGTGTTACGCCACATTCAGTGCGAGCATATGCACACTTTAAAGAATGCTTCGGATCGCTAGAAAATGGTGGTTGTCCGTATATGGTTACTGAACTTCTCGGTTCTAGACGCCTTGGCCAAGGTTGACCATCGATAAGTACTGGATTTCCGTAAGCGCCTCTTTTATCTGTGTTTCGATAAAAAACACCCGCCTCAGCAATAGTGACTGCAAAAGAACTTAGATTGGTGATTTCAATACAGAAAGTCAGGCGGGGATCAGCATCGCCGAAAGGTATAGCATGTTTGGGCCTTACTCTTAGCTTTACCCTTGAGTTATCGAGTGTTTGCCAAGTGTTCATAACGCCGAGCACTGCGCCGAGCACTGCTATCGCAAGAGTGATTCCTTCAACGATGTTCATGCTTTTCCTTTGCCTAACTATAATTAGACACCAGGTGGTGTATAAGACGCCGAACGGGCTTGGCGTATAACATTCCGTTCGCCTTTCTCTTCGAGCCTCTAGCTAGGGCCTCTCGGGGACGCCGGATGTTTATACACCAGCTCCGGGAAGCATGAAATTGATGTCATCAAACACTGCCTCGCCTACGACCTTCCGCCCCCGTCCACCATTGCCGTGTCGATAAGGCGTCGAGATTCCATGCGTGTAGAGCTGCAACAAAAACTGGCAAGCACAAGCGCCAGGCCTAGCAGAGCCCTAGAAAAACCAACCACTGCAGGCCAGAGACACGGTTAGGTCTCGCCGTCCGCAGCATCTAGCAACAGGCTCAATCCCCCTGACAGAACTGCAGAATCGCCTCGGCCACCGCCTGTGGCGCTTCGCGCTGGGGGAAGTGGCCGACGCCTGGCAGCAACTGACGGTGGTATGGGCCGCTGAACGAGGCCTCACGGGCGGCCGAGGTTTCCGGTGCGTTGCAGGTATCGGCCTCGCCGTGCAGCACCAGCGTCGGCACGGCGAGCACCGGGGCCGGTTGCAGCAACGCCTCGTCCGATGCATAGGCAGGATCGCCGTCGACGAAGCCCCAGCGGTGGCGATAGGAATGCAGTACCACGGCAGCCCAATCCGGGTTGTCGAACGCCTCCAGCGCCTGGATGAAATCAGCCTCGGCGTACCAGCCGGCCGGTGACCAGGTATCCCACAGCAACCGCGTGAAGGCCGCGCGATCCTCGACTACCGTCTGCTCGCCGCGCGGGGTGGCCATGTACCAGTGGTACCAGTAGTTGCGCGCCTGGCTGAGCGAGATGTGCTGGTTCGGGTCATTGGTGCCGTAGCCCACCGCGAGCATTACCAGCCGTGCGGCGGCGTGATGGCGCAGCCCGCAGGCATTGGCCACCGCCCGCGCGCCCCAGTCATGGCCAACCAGCACCGGCTGGTCGAGGCGCAATGCGTCGATGAAATCCAGCAGGTCGCGCCCCAGCGCGGCGAGCTGACCGCTGCGTGGGGTCAGCGCATCGCGAAAGCGTGTCTGGCCGAAGCCGCGCAGCGTCGGGCAGAGCACGCGGTAGCCCGCTGCGGCCAGGCGCTCGGCCACGGGCTCCCAGCCTTCGGGGCAGTCCGGCCAGCCGTGCACGAGCACGGCCACCTGCTGCCCGCGGGGGTTCCATTCGAGATAAGCGATATCCAACACGGGTGTGCTGACCGTGGCGTAACGACTCATGCCGGCGTCTCCTTGCGCGCTTTGGTCGGTCAGCATAAGCCTGGTTTCAGGCATAAAAAAACGGGCCGGTCACATCGGACAGGCCCGTTCGTTCTCGCCGCTTGCTGCCTTTGCAGGCTCAGGAGCGGTTGGCCGCCTGCGCCGCTTCGATCAGCTCGACGCCGATGTCGTTCTCGAACTTCTTCCACACCGGTTTCATCGCCTCGCGCCACTGGGCGCGTTGCTCGGGGGTCAGCTCGATGATTTCGGTCTTGCCGGAGGCCGCGATGGCCTGGCGCGCCTGCTGGTTGAGGTCGTCGGCCTGGCGGTTCACCTCGGCGGTGACCTCTTCCATGATCGTTTCCAGCTCGCCGCGCACGTCTTCCGGCAGGCCGTTCCAGAACTTGGTGTTGGTGATCACCATATAGTCGATCAGGCCGTGGTCGGAGGCGGTCATGTAAGGCTGCACCTCGTGCACCTTCTGGCTTTCGTAGTTCGACCAGGTGTTCTCGGTGCCGTTGACCACGCCGGTCTGCAAGCCCTGGTAGACCTCGGCGAAACTCATCTTGCGGGGGTTGGCGCGCACCGCCTTGAACTGCTCGTCGAGAACCGCCGAGGCCTGTACGCGGAACTTCAGCCCGCGGGCATCCTTCGGCTCGCGCAGCGGCTTGTTCGCCGAAAGCTGCTTCATTCCGTTGTGCCAGTAGGCCAGACCGGTGATGTTCTTGTCCTCCATCGCGCGCAGCAGCGCCTTGCCCTGCGGGCCGCTCTGGAAACGATCGGCAGCCGCCAGGTCGTCGAACAGGAACGGCAGGTCATAGATCTGAATGGCCTTGGCGTAATGCTCGAACTTGGCCAGCGAGGGCGCCAGCATGTGCACGTCACCGAGCAGCAGGGCCTCCATTTCCTTGCCGTCGCCGAACAGGGAGGAGTTCGGGTAGACCTCGACCTTCACCTTGCCCGGCAGGCGTTCCTCGGCGAGTTTCTTGAACAGCAGGGCGCCCTGCCCCTTCGGTGTGTTGTCCGCCACCACATGGGCGAACTTTATGGTCACGGGGTCGGCGGCATGCACCAATCCGGCGACGGTGAAAGAAAGCGCACAGGCGAGTGCCTTGAGCTTGTTACTCAGCATGGAAGTACCCTCTTGTTTTTGTCGGTTGGTACGTTTCGCGGGCAAGCGTTGCGGTCAGGGCACCGCTTGCCCGGCACGTTGCAGCAGGTGACGGGCACGGCCGATGACGGGGGCGTCGACCATCTGTCCGTCCACCACGAAAACCCCATCGCCGGAAGCTCCGGCGGCGAGGATGCGTTGCGCCCAGTCCAGTTCCGCGGCACTGGGCATCAGGGTTTCGTGCACCACGGCCACCTGGCTCGGGTGGATGCACAGCAGGCCGCCAAAGCCCATGTCACGGGCGCCGGCAGCGGCACGGGTGAGGCCATCGAGGTTCTTGATGTCGGGAAAGACGCTGTCCAGCGGTGCTGCCAGCCCGGCCAATCGCGACTGCAGCAGCAGCGCATAGCGTGCCTGGTCAAGCATGCGCTCGGCGCCGGCGGTGCCATTGGCCAGGCCGAGATCGAGGCCCAGGTCCAGCGCGCCGAAGGACAGCCGCTCGACACCCTGGGCGTGGGCAATTTCCGCCAGATTGGCCAGCCCGCGGGCACTTTCGACGATTGGCCAGACCGGCTTGCCGCAGCTGGCCGCCAGCGCAACCTGCACCGCGCTTTCGACCTTCGGCAGCAGCACGCCGGTGACACCGGCATGACGGGCACAGAGTGCCAGGTCCGCGGCCTGCTCGGCATGGGTTGGCGCGTTGATGCGCACCAGCAGGCGCGCCGCCGGGTTGGCAGCGAGGAAGGCATCGAGGTTGCCCCTCGCCTCTGCCTTAAGGTTCTCCGCGACCGCATCCTCGAGGTCGACGATGACCGCGTCGGCGCCGCTCGCCAGAGCCTTGGGAATGCGCTCCGGGCGGGTCGCCGGGACGAACAGCGCGCTACGGATGATCGATGAGTTCATGGGCTGGCTCCTGGGCACGCTCATACCGCGCCCTGCTCGTGCAAGCGCTGAATGTCGCCGGGGGCGTAACCCAGCTCGGCCAGCAGGCTGTCGGTGTGCTGGCCCAAGGCGGGGATCGGGTCCATGCGCGGGGCGAAGGCGCTGTTGCGTCCCGGCGGCAGCAGCGCAGGCAAGCGACCGGCCGGGCTGTCCACCTCGCTCCAGCGTTGGCGGGCCTTGAGCTGCGGATGCGCCCAGACACCGGCCATGTCGTTGACATGGGCATTGGCGATGGGCGCGGCATCCAGCCGGGCGATCACCTCTTCGGCACTCAGGTGGCTGAACGCCTCGACGATGAGCGCACGCAATTCGGTGCGATTCTCCGAACGCCGGGCGTTGCTGGAGAAGCGCTCGTCCTGCGCCAGTTCCGGCTGCAGCAGCACCTTGTCGCAGAACGCCAGCCACTCACGCTCGTTCTGCAGGCCGAGCATCACCGTGCCGCCGTCACCAGTGGGGAAAGGGCCGTAGGGGTAGATGGTGGCGTGGGCGGCGCCGGCACGCGGCGGCGGCGTCGCGCCCTTGTAGGCGTAATACAACGGGTAGCCCATCCACTCCACCAGGCTTTCGAGCATGGAAACGTCGACGCGGCTGCCCTCGCCCGTCTTGTCCCGCAGCATCAGCGCCGAAAGCACGCCGGTGAAGGCGTACATGCCGGCGGCGATATCGGCGATGGAGCAGCCGGCCTTGGCCATCTCGGTCTCACCCGGCCCACCGGTGACGGAGAGAAAGCCGCCCTCGCTCTGGATCAGCAGGTCGTAGGCCTTCTTCTGCTCGTAAGGTCCGCCTTCACCGTAGCCGGAGATGTCGCAGACGATCAGCCGCGGAAAGCGCTCGTGCAGCGCCTCGAAGGAGAGCCCCATGCGCGCGGCGGCGCCGGGCGCGAGGTTCTGCACCAGCACGTCGGCCTTGGCCAAGAGCTGGTCGAGCACCTGGGCAGCGGCGTCCTGCTTCACGTCCAGGCTCAGGCTTTCCTTCGAGCGGTTGGTCCAGACGAAATGCGAGGCCAAGCCGTCGACCCGCTCGTCGTAGCCGCGGGCGAAATCCCCGGCACCGGGCCGCTCGATCTTGATCACCCGTGCGCCGAGGTCGGCCAGCTGGCGCGTGCAGAACGGCGCGGCGATGGCGTGCTCGAGGCTGACCACGGTGATGCCATCGAGTGGGCGGGGTTTAACTTGGGTGTCGTTCATGTTCGGTTCCTGCAAATTCGGCGTAGGGTGGAAATCGCCGATGCCATTTCCACGCGTTTGTTCCAGCCCCTGGGGCTCTGGCGCCACATTGGTGGATAAGGCTTCGCCGTCATCCACCCTACGATTCAGTTCAGGCCAATGCGTCCAGCCGCTGCAGCTCGCGCAGGCGCCAGACCGTATCGATCAGCACGCCCGCCTCGTCATCGCTGCGCGCCGCGGAGAACTGCACCAGGCGGCGGAACTTGTCCTCCAGCTCGGCGCGGCTCAGCGTGTTGCCCGGGTCGCCCTTCGGCTCGTCGATGGCGCCGTGCAGCGTGCGGCCATCGGCGGTGGTCACTTCGACGCGACCGAGCCAGCGTGCCGGGTAGGCGCCGTCCACCTCGGGATCGAGCGTCATCGAGACCTTCTCGCGGAACTCGCCGACGCGCGGGTCGCTGAGCGCATGGCTGTGGAATTCGGTCAGGCCGGCCTTGCCGTACAGGGCGATCAGCCCCAGCACGGTACCCATGGAGAATTTGGCTTGATGCACCGTCTGCGGCACCGTCACGCGGCCGAGCACGTCAATCGCGCCCTGGTGCACGCGGGTGGTGACCGAGGCGATGTCATCGGCCCCGAGCCCTTCGCGCTGCATCAGCGCCAGCAGCGCATCGGCCGCCGGGTGGGTATGCCGGCAGGAGGCGTGGAACTTGAACGAGGTTTCCGCCAGCGCCCAGCGCGTGCCGAGCCGGTCGGACAGCTTGCTCGGCTCGGCATCGCGGGACATGCCCGCCGCCATGCCCTGCTCGCCTTCGAGTATGTCTTGCGCGCCGGTCAGGCCATCGGCGGTCAGGTAGGCGGCGAGCAGGCCATCGGCAGCCGCCTTGGCGGTGTGCAGCTGCTTGGAGTCCGCCGCGTCACGGAGAAACTCCCATAGCCCCGCTGCTTGCGTACCGGCGCTGCCGAGCAGATGGGTGAACTGCTGCTGGTCGAAATCCATCAGCTTGCCAACAGCCACCGCCGCGGCCAGGGTGCCGACCGTCGCGGTGGTGTGGAAGATGCGGTAATGCGAGCGGCCGAGGAACTCGCCGATGCGGATGCCCGCCTCGTAGCCGGCCACCGAGGCCACCAGCAGCTCGCGGCCGGACTTGCCGAGATCCTGCGCCGCCGCCAGCGCCGCGGGAAACACCACGGTGGCCGGGTGCAGCACGGAGCTGTTGTGCAGGTCGTCCTGCTCCACCAGATGCGAGCTGGCGGCATTCACCAGCGCGGCGAAATAGGCCGAGCTGCTCTGGCCGTTGACCAGAATGCGCGCCGGCCCGTCGGCCGGACCCATCTTCTGCGCGTAACGCTCGAACAGCGGAATCGGTTGCGCGCCGGCGCTGGCCAGGGCCGAGCCGAGCCAGTCGAGAAAGAGGTCTTCGGTGCGGGCGAGCACCGGTTCGGGGATCTGCTCGTAGGCGAGCCCGGAGAGGAATTCGGTCAGGGCACGGGTGTGCTGGCTCATGCGTTGGGCTCCAGCGGATTCTCTAACGGATTGGACAGTTCGATGAGGTTCTGGTCGGGGTCGCGCAGGTACACCGAGCGGATCGGTCCGGTCGCGCCGGTGCGTTGCACCGGACCTTCGACGATGGCGACCTGCTGCGCCTGGAGGTGTGCGATCACCTCGGCCAGCGGTGTGGCAACGATGAAGCAGAGGTCCGCCGAACCCGGGGTCGGCCGCTCGGCCTTGGGTTCGAATTCGCGCCCGGCCTGGTGCAGGTTGATCTTCTGGTTGCCGAAGGCCAGCGCCTTGCGCCCTTCGCCGAAGGTCACCGCCTGCATGCCGAGCACGCGGGTGTAGAAGTCGATCGTTGCCTCGAGGTCGGCGACGGTCAGCACCAGGTGGTCGAGATGGCTGATATTCATGACGCACTTCCCTTTTTCGTAGGGTGGAAACCGCGAAGCATTTCCACCCCCTGTGTCGCCTGTTCGATACGCGTGGAAAAGGCTTCGCCGTTTTCCACCCTACGTCTGGCTCCGTCAGAACGAACGCGGCAGCTCGAGCAAGTGCTCGGCCACGTACGACAGGATCAGGTTGGTGGAGATCGGCGCCACCTGGTACAGCCGCGTCTCGCGGAACTTGCGCTCGACGTCGTACTCGTTGGCGAAGCCGAAGCCGCCGTGGGTCTGCAGACAGGCGTTGGCTGCCTCCCAGCTGGCCTTGGCTGCCAGGTACTTGGCCATGTTGGCCGCCGCTCCGGCATTGAGACCGGCGTCGTATTCCTCGCAGGCGCGCCAGCGCATCAGGTCGGCGGCCTCGATCTCGATATGCGCTTCGGCGATGGGAAACTGCACGCCCTGGTTCTGCCCGATGGGCCGGCCGAACACCACACGGTCGCGGGCGTACTGCGCGGACTTCTCGACGAACCAGCGGCCATCGCCGATGCACTCGGCGGCGATCAGCGTGCGCTCGGCATTCAGGCCGTCGAGGATGTAGCGAAAGCCCTTGCCCTCCTCGCCAATCAGGCTACTGGCGGGAATCTCCAGGTTGTCGAAGAACAGCTCGTTGGTCTCGTGGTTGACCATGTTGGCGATCGGCTGCACGGTCAGGCCGTTGCCGATGGCCTCGCGCAGGTCGACGAGAAAGATCGACATGCCCTCGGACTTGCGCTGCACCTCGGCCAGCGGCGTGGTGCGTGCCAGCAGGATCATCAGGTCAGAATGCTGGATGCGCGAGATCCATACCTTCTGCCCGTTGATGACGTACTTGTCGCCCCGGCGCACGGCGGTGGTCTTGATCTTGGTGGTGTCGGTGCCGGTGGTCGGCTCGGTGACACCCATGGACTGCAGGCGCAACTCGCCGCTCGCCAGCTTCGGCAGGTAGTAGCGCTTCTGCTCCTCGCTGCCGTTTCTGAGCAGGGTGAACATGTTGTACATCTGCCCATGGATGGTCCCGGAGTTGCCGCCGCAACGGTTGACCTCCTCGAGGATCACCGAGGCCTCGGCCAGGCCCAGGCCCGAGCCGCCGTATTCTTCCGGGATCATCGCCGAGAGCCAGCCAGCCTCGGTCATGGCGGTGACGAAGGCTTCCGGAAAGCCCTTTTCCTCATCGATCCTGCGCCAGTATTCGGCGGGAAATTCGGCACAGAGGGCGCGCACGCCTTCGCGGATGAAGCTCAGTTCTTCGGTCTTGTTCGGGGTCATCTCGGTTTCTCGCTTGTGCGGCACGCGGCCTCAACGGTGGATAAGGCTGCGCCGTTATCCACCCTACGATTCAGTCGAATTCCACTTCGGCTTTCTGCGCCAGGCCGTTGTGGTCGCCGGCCCAGAGTTCGGCCTTGCCCGGCGCGACGATGCGGCCGCCGACCTCGAACGGCTGCGGCGCGATCAGCGGGCGCAGGCCGCGGTAGGCGAAGCGGCGCAGGCGGGCGTCGGGATTGGCGCGGCAGAAGGCGCGCAGGTTCAAGGTGGCGATCAGCGGGCCGTGAACGACCAGGCCGGCATAGCCTTCGGTCTCGGTGACGTAGGGCCAGTCGTAATGGATGCGATGGCCGTTGAAGGTGACCGCCGAATAACGGAACAGCAACGTCGGCGTCGGTGTGACCGCCTCGCGCCAGCCACCGGCGACCATGGGTTCGCCACTGCTGGTCTTCGGCGGGCTCGGCTCGCGGTAGACGATGTCCTGCTCCTCGCGGATGGCCAGGCGGCCGTCCTGCAGGTAGTCGTGCTGCACGGTAACGAACAGCAACGCACCGGTGCGGCCATGCTTCTCCTCGATGTGCTTGATGGTCGATACCCGCCGGGCCTCACCACCCGCTTCCAGCGGGCGGAAGAATTCGACGCGGCCACCGGCCCACATGCGGTTGCGGTTGTCCGCCGGCGGTAGGAAGCCACCGCGCGCAGGGTGGCCGTCCTCGCCCAGCCCGGTTTCGGCAATCGGGTCCTGGAAGAAGCACCATTGCCACAAAGGCGGCAGCGCTTCGCCATGGGCGGGAGTGCTTTCACCGAAGGTCGCGGCAATGCGCATCAGCAGGTTGCGGCTGAGCTGGTCGTGGACTTCTTCGCTGCGGCCAATCCAGGCAGAGATATCGGTCATCGTCGGGTTCCGCTGTTGTCTTGTTTTGCCGCAGGATGCTACGAAGCCAGCGTTCCGAGAATTTGTATTTACCGACACCGGCGTTCGGCTAAGCTGAACGCCCGACCCAAGCCGAGGCGCCTCATGCATTTCGATCTGGCCGATCTGCGCCTGTTCATCCATATCGCCGAGTCCCCCAGCCTGACCCAGGGCGCACGACGCGCACACCTCTCGCCGGCAGCCGCCAGTGCGCGGATCAAGGCGCTGGAGGGCCAGCTCGACAGCCGCCTGCTTTACCGCGACAGCCGCGGTGTCGAGCTGACGCCGGCCGGCCTCAAGTTGCTGCAGCATGCGCGGCTGATCATGCGCCAGGTGGACTATCTGAAAAGCGAGTTCACCGAATACGGCACCGACTCGGCCGGTCACATCCGCATCTTCGCCAACACCACGGCCGTAACCGAATTCCTGCCGGAGGTGCTGGCCGGATTTCTCGCCGAGCGCCCCGGCGTCACGGTGGACCTGCAGGAGCGGCTGAGCCGCGACATCGTCCGTGGCGTGCTCGACGGCAGCACCGACATGGGCATCATCGCGGGCCCGGTGCAGGCCGAAGGGCTGCAGGTATTGCACTTCAGCACCGACCGCCTGCTGCTGGCGGTACCGGTCGGCCATCCGCTGGCCGGGGAAGCACAGGTCACGCTGCGCCAGACCCTGGCCTATCAGCACATCGGCCTGCACGAGGGCAGCACCCTGCTGACCTTCCTGCGCGATCAGGTGGAAAAACTCGGCGGCCAGCTCTCCCTGCGCATACAGGTCTCCAGCTTCGAGGCGGTCTGCCGGATGATCGAGGCCGGTGTGGGCATTGGCATCATCCCCGAGTCGGCAGCGCGCCGACACAGCCGCACCATGCAGCTCGCCCTGGTCACACTGGACGAACCCTGGGCAGTGAGAGAACGCAGCATTCTGGTCCGTGAGCTGGACGCCCTGCCCGGCAGCGTGCGTGCGCTGATCGCGACCCTGGTTCCCGGTGACAAGGCCTGAGCGAACGTTACGCCCCCGATGCTGCCGAAAGGCGGGTAGCCCCGCTTCGGCGGACCATCGCAGGGAGCCCCAATGTCCGCAGTCACCAACAGGCTGTTTCGCCTGTATCACCGCGTCACCGGTAGCATCGCCTTCTACCCGACTCTGATCGCGGTCGGCCTCGCCAGCCTGTGCGTCGTCACCATCGTTCTGGAGATGACCTGGCTACAGCCTTACAAGGAAGACCTCGATCTGGGGCTGGTGAAGAACGCCGACAACGCCCGTCTGATTCTCGGCACCCTGGTCGGCGGAATCATTTCGCTGATGGTGTTCAGCTTCTCGATGGTCATGGTGGTGCTCAACTCGGCCGCCTCGTCACTCTCGCCACGGGTGATCCCCGCATTGATCAGCAGCCGCAGCCACCAGGTCGTGCTGGGCGTCTATCTCGGCACGATCATCAATTCACTGATGCTGATCTCGACCATTCAGGAAGGCGACGACATTAACGTACCGAGCCTGGGCATCTTCCTGGCGCTGGGGCTCGCAGTCATCTGCCTGTGCCTGTTCGTCTACTTCATCCGTTCCATTTCGCTCTCCATCCAGGTCGATTTCATCCTCAACCGCGTCTACAAACAGACTCTCGCTCAGCTGCGCACGCGCCGTCGTCAGCTGCAAGACAGCCATGGCCCGGCTTGGCCGGACGACGCGCAGTGGTCCGTCGTGCGGGCGCGGCGCTCGGGGTACTTCAAGGCGCTGAATGTCACAGCCGCCCACGACGTTCTCGACGATCACGACGCGCGCATGACGGTGCAAGTGCATTACGGTTTCTTCGTCATGCCCGGGCACCCGCTGATGCGCATCGAACGTGAACTCGACGATGACTGCACGAACCGTCTGCTCGACTGTTTCGACTTCTACGTCGAGGAGTATGCGCACCGACACTTCTTCTTCGGCTTCAAGCAGATCGTCGAGATCGCCGTGCGCGCGCTGAGCCCGGGTATCAACGACCCGGGAACCGCGATCAAGGCGATCGACATGCTGAGCGTGCTGCTGGCCGAGCGCATGGAGATGCCCGACCATGAGGTCGCTCACGCCCAGGATCGACCGCGGATATTCATCCGCGAACTGAACCTGCACCAGCTGCTGCAGATGACCTTCGGCCCTCAACGCCGCTACGGCGCGGACGACCTGCAGGTTTTGCAAGCACTGCTGCAAGCCTGCAAGAACCTGCTCTACGCCGCCAAGGACGCTGACACCGAACGGGTGCTGCTGCGCCACGCCCAGGCGGTGGTCGACCAGGCATCGATCAGTCTGAGCGGCGCGCTCGACCGTCAGGCGATGGTCGAGGCCGTGCGGTCGTTGAATCAGGCCGTGCGTCATGCCGAGCCCCTGCAGTGCGCCACGTTGCGGGAATCCTGAATGCCGTCCGCTGCCAAATGCACAACGCAGGGGTGCCGCCGACTCGCACCATTTCGCCATCCATTGCGAATTTATTCTGAAATCAGCAAGTTAGGTGGCGCCATCGGCCAGCGCCCGACGTACCTGGACTTGCCTTCGCCGGCTTCGCTGCCTAGGGTTACCGCATGACGTCCTTGATCGCTCCCATCAGTTCACTGCTCGCCGGCGTGGCTCTGCTGCTGCTCGGCCACGGGCTACTCAACACACTCCTGACCCTGCGCGGTGTGGCCGAAGGCTACTCGACGGGGATGGTCGGCCTGCTGATGTCCGGCTATTTCGCCGGGTTCCTGATCGGCACCTGGCTGGCGCCATCGCTGATTCGCCGCATCGGCCATATTCGTACGTTCTCCTTCTACGCCTCGGTGGCCGCCACCGCCGTGCTACTGCACGTGATGATCGTCAATCCGTGGGTATGGCTGGTCCTTCGCCTGGTCTACGGTATCGCCCTGGTCACGCTCTACATGGTGATCGAGAGCTGGCTCAACGCCCAGGTGAGCGGCGAGAAACGCGGCCAGGTATTCGCCGTGTACATGGCAGTCAACCTGGGTGCGCTGGCGGCGGCTCAGCAACTGCTTGGGCTCGACAGCCCGATGGAATTCACCCTGTTTGCCCTGGCGACCATCCTCATCGGCGGCGCGATGATGCCCATCACCCTGACCCGCCAGCCGCAGCCGACCTTGCCCGACATTCCGCCGACCGACCTGCTGCAGCTGGCGCGCATCGCCCCACTGCCGCTGATGGCGGCCGGCATCTCGGGTTTCGTGCTGGGTGGCTTCTGGGGCCTGGCACCGGTGTATGCCAGCGAGATCGGCTTCGATGCGGCAGGCGTGGGGCTGCTGATGAGTGTCACCATCCTCGGCGGGGCCGTGCTGCAGTGGCCGATCGGGCTGTTTTCCGACAAGCACGAGCGGCGCACCGTGCTGCTCTGGGTAGTGGCGCTGGCGGCCGTTCTCGCGCTTGCCGTGGCACCTCTGATGGCCAGCCCGCTGCTGCTGGGGCTGATGTTCGTCTGGGGTGGCCTGGCGTTTTCCATCTATTCCATCGCCGTTGCGCAGATGGTCGATCAGCTCAATCCCGACGAGATCCTTTCCGGCTCCAGCGGCCTGCTATTGGCCAACGGCTTCGGCGCCGCGCTGGGCCCGGTGGCAGCCGGCGGCCTGATGCATCTGGTCGGGCCCATCGCCTTGCCGCTGTTCTTCGCGGTGGGCCTGGGCGTACTGGCGTTCTATGCCTTCTACCGGCCGCGCAAGGTGTTCGATCTGGTGACCGAGCCGCACGGCCACTTCACGCCGATCCTGCGCACCAGCCCCACCGTCATGGAGCTGATGCCCGACACGCCGGAAGACGCCGCCAAGCACGAGCCGGCCAACGAAGTCGAGCTGGATGACGTGCCGCCCCCCGAGGCAACGCCCGACGTGCGCACCGGCACCTGACCTCAGTAGTCGATCCGACCTCGCCCCGCCTTGATCGCGCCTCGCCGGCTCTTGCCTTCGAGCCGGCGCGTCTTCGAGCCGAGGGTCGGTTTGGTCGGGCGGCGGGCCTTCTCCACCTTGCCGACGCTGCGAATCAGCTCCGCCAGCCGCTCGAGCGCATCGAGGCGGTTCTGTTCCTGAGTGCGATAGCGCTGCGCCTTGATGACGACCACACCCTCCGCGGTGATGCGGCTGTCGCGCAGCGCCAGCAAACGTTCTTTGTAGAACGCCGGCAGTGACGAGCCCCGGATGTCGAAACGCAGGTGCAACGCGCTGGACACCTTGTTGACGTTCTGCCCGCCGGCACCCTGGGCGCGTATCGCGGTCAATTCGATCTCGGCATCCGGCAGCTGCACGGTATTGGAAATTTCCAGCATGGAGTGCGCCATGGACGATTGAGCTGGCGATTGTCCTACGCCGTGCCGAACCACGACATACTTTTTCGAAATTTGCCGATCAGGTGCCGCCGGCGCTTCGGCTAAGGTAATTTCCCCGCCCCCAGGGATCTGCACATGGACTCGATCACCCAGGCCTTACTCGGCGCCAGCGTACAGGGCGCGATGCTCGGACGCTGGCAAGGCCGCAAGGCGCTCGCCTATGGCGCCGTGCTCGGCACCCTGCCCGACCTCGACGTGGTCATCGACTACGGCGATGCAGTCGCCAACATGACCTATCACCGCGGCTTCAGCCATTCGCTGTTCGTCCTCAGCATCGTGGCCGTGTTGCTGACCTGGCTGATCAGGCGCTTCCGCCCCGATGAGCGATACTCCGGCACCCGACTGTTCCTCACCATCTGGCTGGTGCTGGTCACCCATGTGTTGCTGGACGCCTTCACCAGCTATGGCACCCAGCTGCTATGGCCGCTGACCACTCCACCGATCGCCTGGTCCAGCATCTTCATCATCGACCCGCTCTACAGCGTGCCGCTGCTGATCGCGGTGCTGGCCGGCGCGCTGTTTGGCTTGCATGGCCGCACGGCCCGATGGCCCGCTTACGCGCTGGTGCTGACCACTTGCTACCTGGGTTTCACCCTTGCCGGCAAGCAGATGGCCGAACAGCGCGTGCAGGCCAGCATCACCCGCCAGGGCATCGAGGTCGAGCGGATGTTCAGCACACCGACGCCCTTCAACAGCCTGCTCTGGCGGGTGATTCTGGTAGAGGGCGAGCACTACTACGAGACACTGGTGAGCTGGTGGGACGACGCGCCCCCGGCGCTGGTGCGCCTGCCACGCAATGCCCACCTGGCCGATGCGCTGGACGGCTCACCTCAGCATGAACGGCTGCGCTGGTTCAGCGGCGATGTGCTGCGCTACGACGTGGACGGCGACCAATTGCTGGTCACCGATCTGCGGCTGGGCATGACCGGCTTCCATCCGTTTCGCTTTCCTCTGGCCGAACGCAGCGCCGAGGGCTGGCAGCTGGTGGAACGCCCCGAACGCCTGCCGGCCAATCGGGGCGATATGCGCCGCCTGGAGAGCATCTGGCAGCGCATCTGGCAGCAGGAACCCGCGCTGCCCCTGGCCGCCTGGGCGGCCGAGCTGAACGGCAAGGCGATCAGATAACGCGGCTCGTGCGCGAGCCGCGTCTGCCGCGCGCCGTCCCGTCAGGTACGGAACTGGCGGACCAGCTCCTGCAGCTCCACGCCCAGGCGAGCCAGCTCGGCGCTGGCACCGGCGGTCTGTTCTGTGGCACTGGCGCTCTGATCGCCGATATCACGCACGCGCGTCACGCTTTCGGAAATGTTCTCGGCTACCGCGCTCTGCTGCTCGGCTGCCGCGGCGATCTGCTGATTCATCTGCTCGATGGTGGACACCGATTCAGTGATCCGACCCAGCGCGACGCCAGCCTCGTTGGCCAGGTCGACGGTGCGCTGAGTGAGGCTGCGGCTGCTCTGCATCTGCTCGACGGCCTGCTGTGCAACCCGCTGCAGATTGGCGATCAGCCCTTCGATTTCCTCGGTGGAATCATGGGTACGGCGCGCCAGCGCCCGCACCTCGTCGGCCACCACGGCGAAACCGCGGCCCTGCTCGCCGGCACGGGCCGCCTCGATGGCCGCGTTGAGCGCCAGCAGGTTGGTCTGCTCGGCAACCGCGCGAATGACTTCGAGCACGCTGCCGATCCGCCCGCTTTCGGCGTGCAGCGCCTCGATCGCATGGGCGGACTGATCCACCTCACCGGCCAGATTGCCGATCTGCCCCACGGCGTCCTGCACTACCCGATCCCCCTGGCGCGCCTGCTGATCCGCCTGACGCGCGGCGATGGAGGCCTGCTCGGCGTTGCGTGCGACTTCCTGCACCGTGGCCGCCATTTCATGCATGGCAGTGGCGACCTGCTCGGTTTCCACCCGCTGGGTCTGAACGCCGGCACTGGTCTGCGCGGTCACGGCGGAAAGCTGGTCGGCTGCCGCGGCGATCTGGCTGACGCCACCGCCGATGCGACCGATCAGGTTGCGCAGGCTTTGCGTCATGCCATGCATGGCGTCCTGCAACTGCCCCACTTCGTCACGGCGCGAGCTGGGCTGGGAGTGCGTGAGGTCGCCGCTGGCGACGCGCTGCGCTTGCTGAACGGTGGTGCGCAGGGGGCCGACGATCATCCGCGAGATCATCGTGGCAGCCAGCAGGCCAACGAAGATCGCCAGCGTACCGATCACGCCGAGCAGCAGGTAGCTGCTGCGGCGCTGTTGCTGCATGGCATTGCTCGCGTTGTCCAGCGCCTCGTTCGCAGCGGCGATCACCACCTCGGACTGTTGCGCCATCGAGCCTTCCAGGGCGATTCGCTCGGCGCGATTCTGGCGGAATTCGTCGAATGCGCTGCGATAGTGCTCCAGCTCCACCAGCGCCTTGTCCATGGAGGCCTGCTGATCGTCGTTCAGCCAGATCTTCAGATTGCTGCCGATGGCAACCACGTTGGCGTGCAGCTCGCTCCAGCTCTTGGCGGCCGCATCGGAACTGTTGGCCACGAACAGATTTTCCTGGGTCCGCATGTCGAGAATCTGCTTGGTCAGGCCCGAAGTCGCCTCGGCCACCGTCAGCGGGTCGCTGCCCTTGAGGCGATCCCCCTCCAGGCGCAGCACGCGCACGGCGTCATACATGTCCAGCTCGATGAACTCGAACTCTTCGCGGCTGACCTGCGCGGCATCCTGCATGCGCGTGCGCAGCGCCACGCCGCGTTCGATCAGCTGCATGTAGCGGTCGAACTGTCGGCCGTACTCGTCGGCGGCCTGCTGGATTCGCGTCAGGTAGGCACGCTCCTGCGTGCTCGAAGTGGCGGCCAGGCCGGTCAGTTCGGAACCGAGTCGCTGCAGCGATGTGTGCAGCGCGTCGGCCGAGGACTGCTGACGTGTCAGCGCGTAGTCACGCTCTGCGCCGCGCGCCGCAAGAATCGACGCATTGACGCTGGACAGCTGCTCGATCTGTTGCGCCCGACCCAGAATCTCGTCGACCGCAACGAAGCCGGTCGCCGCGACGCCAAGCGTGAGCAGCAGTACCAGACCGAAGCCGCAGATAAGCTTTTTGGCAACCGAAAGATTGGTGAATAGGTTCTGCACTGGTTCCATCAGAAAGGTTCCACAAAAAGGGGCACGCTCGGGAAGTCGGCAGAGATTACTAATAGTTGAGTGTGGCGTCAGGATATTTTTGGCGCCTTAAGACTGGCGGTCGCCGCCTGGCTCGGGGCGGCGAAACGATCATCGGCAGGCGAAACGGCGATGGCCCGGTACTGCGTGAGACGATCAGTGCTGCAGATGCCCATACAGGCGTGCATAAAGCCCGCCCTCAGCGATCAGTTGCTGATGATCACCATCCTCGGCGATGCGCCCACCGTCGAACACCAGCACTCGATCGGCCTGTTTCACCGCCGAGAGGCGATGGGCGATGATCAAGGTGGTGCGGTCGCGGAGGAACCGGTTCAATCCCTGATGCAAGGCGTATTCGGTCGCGGCATCGAGGGCCGAGGTCGCTTCATCCAGGATCACCACCTTGGGTTCGGCGAGCACCATGCGCGCCACGGCCAGCCGCTGCCGTTGACCGCCGGACAGTCGCACACCGGAGCGCCCGACGATACTGTCGAGCCCGTTCGGCAGCTGGCGAATGGTATCGGCCAGTTGGGCGATCTCCAGCGCCCGCCAGCACGCCTCATCGTCCCGCTCGCGCCCCATGGTGAGGTTGGCACGCACGCTGTCATTGAACAGCGCCGGATGCTGCAGCACGACCGCCACATTGTCGCGCACCGTGGCCAAGCCGATTTCCTCGAGCGGAATGCCGCCGAACCGAATCTGCCCCGATTGCGGCTGGTAAAGCCCCAGCAGCAGCTGCACCAGGGTGCTCTTGCCACCTCCGCTGGCACCGACGATCGCGACCTTTTCCCCCGGCGCGATGCTCAGGTTCAACCCCTCGAGAACCGCTTCGTCCTGGTAGGCGAAGTGCAGGTCGCGCACATCGATCGCCACCGTCGCCTGATCGGCGAATGGGTTGCGGCCGCCGACATATTGCGGCTCGTCGGCGCGCGCCAGCAGCTGATTGATCCGCCCCAGCGCCCCGCCGGCCGCGTAGAACGCGTACTGCAGGCTCAGCAGTTGCTCCACCGGGCCGATCATGAACCACAGGTAGCTGAACACCGCGAGCATCTGGCCGATCGACAGGTCGGAAAACAGCACGGTCAGCATCGCCGCGGCACGGAACACGTCGATGCCGAACTGGAACAGCAGACCGCTGGCGCGGTTGGAGGCGTCGGTCTTCCATTGCGAAGCGACGGCGTAGTCGCGGACCTCCCGTGCGCGTAGTCCCAGTCGACCGAGGAAGAATCCCTGGCGGTTGCCGGCACGCACTTCCTGTATCGCATCGAGGGTTTCGGTAAGCGCCTGGGTGAAGCGCGAGGTGCTGTCGTTCTCCAGCTTCTTCAGGTGCTTCACCCGCTTGCCCAGCTGCACGGTGGCGTAGATCACCAGCGGGTTGAAAAGCAGGATCAGCAGCGCCAGCTGCCAGTGCATCCAGACCAGGATCGCCGCTGTGCCGATGATCGATAGCACCGCCACCAGCAGACGGCTGAGGGTGTCACCGATGAATTTGTCGATGGTCTCCAGATCGGTGACCAGATGGGTCGCGACCGTACCGCCGCCAAGGCTCTCGTACTCGCCAAGGGCAATGCGCTTGAGGCGCTCGATCAGCCGCACGCGAATGCGGTAGACGATGTCCTTCGAAAGCCGGGCGAACAGCCGCGCCTGCAGGACGTTGAACACGAGCGCCGAGGCCCGCAGCAGCAGGGTTATGCCAAGCATCAGGCCGATGTAGCCGGCCGCACTTTCCCAGCTGGCGGGCAGAAAGCGATCCATCACGCGCAGCGCCGCATCGCCGGTGCCGAGCAGCACTTCGTCTACCAGCAGCGGCAACAGCAAGGGGATCGGCACGCTGCAGAGCGTGGCCAGAACCGCGACCAGGTTGGCCAGAATCAAGGCCTTGCGGTGGTGCAGCGCAAGGCGGCGAATCTCCGCCCAACTGAGCTGGTCAGGCATGCGCGTTGTGCTCCAGCCAGCGGCCCAGGAATGGAGCCAGCACCGTCAGAGGCTGGTAGCCATTGGTGAGCAGGGCCAGCTGGCCCTGGTGCTCGGCGAGCAAGGTCGGGAACCCGGCGATGCCAAGATTCTCGACCCAGCTGAAATCCGCTGACGTTTCGGCCTTGGTGGCCGGGTCGTCATAGCGCTCGGCGAAGCGCTCGCGGGAGAGCCCGGCCGCCTCGGCCAGCTCCGCCAGCAGCGCGGCTTGCGTGACATCACGCCCCTGCTGGTAGAAGGCCTGCTGGATCAGCAGCGACAGCGGCCAGACCCGGCTTTCATCGAGCCCGCGCGCGGCGACCAGGGCTCGGCAGGCGGGTTCGGTGTCGTAGATCAATCCGGCCGGCAGCCCCGTGTCGAAGTCGAATGACTGGCCGGTGGCAGCGTGCACGGCCTGCCAGTAGGACAGCGTGCGCGAGCGCCCGGCCTCATCCATCGCGACCTGTTCTCGACGCAGGCCGCCGACCCTCAGCACGAGCGGCACGCCGTGCTCCGCGGCCTGCTCGGCAAGCCCCTGCAGCACGGGAGCGAAGCCCCAGCACCACGAGCACATGGGATCCATCACATAGATCAGTCGGGCCACTTCGTTACTCCCCTTAACTGCTTGGCGTGCTCGCGGGCCGGCGTGAATCAGCGTTCCTGCTCCCGCGGATCACGGCCGATGGGGTGAGGCTGGTTGCGCTGGCGGGCCAGTTCGATCTGCTTCTGCCGTTCGCGCGCACCGGCTCGCGTCTTCTCGCTCAGAGTGTCCCAGCAATGCGGGCAGCTGATACCCGCAGCGTAGTGCTCCGATTGCCGGTCTTCCACGGACAGCGGGGCGCGGCAGGCATGGCACAAGTCGAACTCACCGGCACTGAGGTCGTGGCGAACGGTGACCCGGTTGTCGAACACGAAGCAGTCACCCTTCCAGCGCGACTGGGCCTCGGGTACCTCTTCCAGGTATTTGAGAACGCCGCCCTTGAGGTGATAGACCTCTTCGAACCCTTCGCCGAGCATGTAGCTCGAGGCCTTTTCGCAGCGGATGCCACCGGTGCAGAACATCGCGACCTTCTTGTGCTTCGCCGGGTCGTAATGCGCCTTGATGTAATCGGGGAATTCGCGGAACGACTTGGTCTGGGGATCGATCGCGCCCTCGAAGGTACCGATCGCCACTTCGTAGTCGTTGCGGGTGTCGATCAGCAGAACCTCGGGATCATCGATCAGCGCGTTCCAGTCCCGCGGCTCGACGTAGGTACCGACCCGCTGATTGGGATCGACACCGGGTACGCCCAGCGTGACGATCTCCTTCTTCAGCTTCACCTTGGTGCGATAGAACGGCTGTTCGTCGCAGTAGGATTCCTTGTGGTCGATGTCAGCCAGGCGAGGGTCACGGCGAAACCAGTCGAGCAGCGCATCGATCGCCTCGCGGGTGCCGGATACCGTACCGTTGATGCCCTCCTCCGCCAGCAACAGGGTGCCCTTGATGCCGTTTTCGGTAAGCGTCGCGAAGAGAGGGTCACGCAAGGCGACGTAGTCCGGCAGCGATACGAACTTGTAAAGCGCTGCCACAACGATTTTTCGTGTCATGGGGTTTTCCACCAGTGGTCACCCGCGTAAAGGGTGGACCGGATACAAACGAAAGCGCCGGCGTGGGCCGGCGCGAGCGCGATTCTAGCAAAGAACATCCGGGATGTTTCCCGTCCGTTGTCGCCTCTATTTATGCCCACCGGCGCAAACCGGTGATGACGGAGCCACACGCTGCTGGGCCCATTCTTCCGGCGTGTAGGTGTGCAGGGCGAGCGCATGGATCTGCTGCATCAGCGAGCCCATGGCGGCGTAGGCTTTCTGGTGACGCTTGACCGAGTTCAGACCCGCGAACTGCTCGCTGACGATGACCGCCTTGTAGTGCGTCTCCAGGCCGCGGCTGTGAGTGTGGCTTTCATCGAGCACTTCCAGGTGCTCGGGCTGCAGAACCTGCAGGGCGTTTTGGATCAGATCGAGTTTGCGCATTGCCTGCTCTCTCAAGGCTTCTGTTTTTCGAGTTCGGCCGTCATGTCGGCCAACAGCTTGTTCACTTCCGGCACCGCGCTTTCGAGTTTGACCTGGGTTAGCTGGGCAGACCGTGCATTGAGCTCCGGCAGCTTGGCGAGCATCTTCTTGCCCAGTGGCGACTGATAGAAATCGATCAGCTGATTCAACTCGGTTTCGGAAAACTGACTGGTATAGAGGGACACCAGATCGGGCTTCAGCTTGTCCCAGCCTATGGCCTTGTCCAGCGCGGTGTTGGCCTGGGCCTGATAGCGCTCGAGCATCGCCTTCTTGCTCTCGGGCGCCTGAGCCTCGGCGAAACGCTGCGCGAACATCTGCTGTACTTGTGCATAGACAGGCACTGCAAGCCGATCGGCGTTCGCCAGCTTGAGGAAACGTTCCGCGCTGCTGGCGTGGCTGGCGGTGTCGGCCAATGCCGAAGAGCTGATGCAGAAAAACAGCATTGCACAGCGCAACGCCTGGGTACGTAAGGTTGGCATTGGAAATCCCTTGGGAAGGCGATAGGTAGCCCTCAATGGACACATTCTGCGCCGAGAGTTCCAATGCCTCAAGCAACGACCGGCGGGCTATGGAACCGCCGGCACCGCAAGGCGGCCTAAACCAGCAATATCGAGCAGGAGCATGGCATGACGCGTATAGAAACCGACAGTCTGGGGCAGGTCGAAGTACCGGAGCAGGCTTACTGGGGTGCCCAGACGCAACGTTCGCTGAGCAATTTCGCAATCGGCGCCGAGCGCATGCCGATCGAGGTGCTGCATGCGCTGGCGCTGATCAAGAAGGCGGCAGCCAGGGTCAACAACCGCATCGGCGACCTGCCGCCCGACGTCGCGCGACTGATCGAACAGGCCGCCGACGAGATCCTGCATGCCCAGCACGACGACCAGTTTCCGCTGGTGGTCTGGCAGACCGGTAGCGGCACGCAGAGCAACATGAACGTCAACGAGGTCATCGCCGGACGCGCCAACGAGCTGGCCGGTGGCAAGCGTGGCGGCAAGTCTCCCGTGCATCCCAACGACCACGTCAATCGCGCGCAAAGCTCCAACGACTGCTTCCCCACAGCGATGCACATCGCCGCCGCCAAGGCGGTCCACAGTGAGCTGCTTCCGGCTTTGGCCGAGCTGTCCGGCGGGCTGGCCGAACTGGCCGCGCGGCACAACAAGCTGATCAAGACCGGGCGCACCCATATGATGGACGCCACGCCGATCACCTTCGGCCAGGAAATGTCGGCATTCGTCGCTCAGCTCGACATCGCCGAGCGGACGATTCGCCAGTGCCTTCCGGCTGTTTATGAACTGGCGCAAGGCGGCACCGCAGTAGGTACCGGTTTGAACTCGCCACATGGCTTCGCCGAAGCGATCGCAGCCGAGCTGGCCGCCCTTTCCGGCCTGCCGTTCGTCTCGGCGCCGAACAAGTTCGCCGCCTTGGCCGGCCACGAGCCACTGGTCGCGCTCTCCGGCGCGCTGAAGACGCTGGCGGTCGCCTTGATGAAACTCGCCAATGACCTTCGTCTGCTCGGCTCAGGACCTCGCGGAGGCTTCGCCGAAGTGCGATTGCCAGCCAACGAGCCTGGCAGCTCGATCATGCCAGGCAAGGTCAACCCGACCCAGTGCGAAGCGCTGTCCATGCTCGCCTGCCAGGTGATGGGCAACGACATGACCATCAGCTTCGCAGCGAGCCAGGGTCATCTGCAGCTCAACGTGTTCAAGCCGGTGATCATCCACAACCTGCTCCAGTCGATACGGCTTCTGTCCGACGGCTGTCGCAACTTCAATACCCACTGCATCGCCGGCCTCGAACCCGACCCGGCACGCATGGCAGAACATCTCGAGCGCGGTCTTATGCTGGTCACTGCGCTGAATCCGCATATCGGCTACGACCGAGCGGCCGAAATCGCCAAGAAGGCCTATGCGCAAGGCACCACCTTGCGAGAAGCAGCGCTGGAGCTTGGCTACCTGACCAGCGAAGAGTTCGATCAGTGGGTGCGGCCGGAAACGATGCTCGAATCGGGGCAACGGGAGTAACGGACGCTGCTGATGATCGGACGTCGGTCATCTGAGCGATCCTTCCTGGTTCGGTGAGCACGGCAGGGGCGGACCACCCCCGTGCCGGTGCTCGCCAGTGCCGTCGGATTCCAGCCGCAGCCGTCGATTCGATGATCGCTCGACCTAGGTGAATGCGGCGCAAACACCAGTGACAGCAACTACAGCCAGGTTGATGTCTACCTTTCGACCCGCCAGCGGTTCAGCCGCTCGGCCCAGGTGAGCATCCTCGGCGAGCGATGCTGTTGCCGCCAGGCTTCGGCGACACGTCGCAGTGCTTCACCCTGGGTCGGACTCAGCTGGACTGCGTCGCCCAGCTTGTGCAAGCCCACCTTGTATTTCATCGCCACAACGAACCCGGCTAGCGTTTCACTTGCCTGCTCGCCAACGATGGTGACTCCCAGAATGCGGTCGTGGTCGTGCTCGGTGAGCACCTTGACGAACCCCTGCTCGGCGCGTTCTGCAACTGCACCGGGAAGGGTCGCCAGGTCCAGTCGGGTCGTCTGGAACTCGAGCTTCAGCGCCCGCGCTTCGTGTTCGGTCAGGCCCACCGTAGCCATTTCCGGCGAGGTATACACGGCCCGAGGCAGGACTCGATCGCTTACCACGAACCGCTTGAGCCCGCCGAACAGCGCGTTGACCGCTGCGTACCAGGCTTGGTGCTCCGCCACATGCGGAGCCCCGTACGGTCCGGCGACGCTACCCACCGCGTAGATATTCGGGTAACGCGTGGCCAGGTACTCGTCCGCTTCCAGCGTACCGTCATCGCCACAATGCAGCTTCAACTCGTCCAGTCCCAGTCGTTCGACATCGGCGTATTGTCCGAGCATCAGCAACAACCGATCAAAGGGCAGCGATTGCTCTTCGCCCTCGCCTGTCCGGCAAATCAGCCGGTGCTCACTGCCGATCGACTCGACCCGCTGCGCCGTCAGCCCAAGGCGCAGGTCGATGCCAGCGGCAATCAGCGCAGCGGTCAGCGCCTGGGCGGCTTCAGCATCTTCCTGGTCAAGCAGGCGCTCGTCGTGGCTGGCTACGGTGACCCTGGAACCCATGCGCTGAAAGAGCTGGGCGAACTCGCAGGCGCCTGCCCCGCCGCCGAGAATGAGCAGGCGGTCGGGCCGCTCGTGCAATTGCAGCAAGGTATCGCAGGTCAGGGGCTCGACTGCGTCCAGACCGGGGATAGGCGGTAGCCACGGCCGACTTCCAGTGGCAATGACGACCGCCCGGGTGGTCAGCGTGCGGCCTTCCACCTCGACCGTCCAGGGCGAGCTCAGCCGTGCTTCGCCTTCAACCACCTCGACGCCATGCCGCGTGCAATCGTCGACCGATGCGTGATGCCGGGCGGACTCGGTCAACTGGCGGACCTGCATCATCAATTCGCCAAACGCTTCGACGGGGGGCTGGCCGCCGTGCCTTGTATGGAGTTCGTTTGCCAGGCGTCGAAATGCCTTGGTTGGCACGCCGCCCTCATGCATGGCAACGCCACCGAGGCGCTCGCGCTCAACCAGACACACCCGCGCCTTGTAGGTCGCCGCTATGCGCGCCGTCGCCAGCCCGCCCGCACCGCCACCGATTACCACAAGGTTGTAATCGAAGCGCTTCGGCTTGCGCCAGCCGCGGTAGACCTTGCGAGCCTTGTAATAGGTGAGGAGCCGAGTGGCGATGACGGGGAACACCGCAAGCAATACCAGCGTGCTGATGATGCTCGGCGACAGGATGTCGGACAGCGCGCGCACGGCGACCAGCTTCTCGCCCGCGTTAACATAGATGGCATTGCCGGGCAGCATGCCGAGTTGGGTGGTCCACCAGAAGGTCCAGACCTTGATCCGCGTCAGACCCAACGCTGGGTTCAGCAGCACGAACGGTACGATGGGGATCAGTCGCAACGAGACGAGGTAGAAGGTGCCATCGCGCGTCAGCCCCTTGTTGATCCCGGCGATCTGCTTGCCGAATCGCTTCTGCACCCAGTCTCGCAGCATGAAACGACTGATGAGCATGGCCACCAGTGCCCCCGCATTCGAGGCAAAGGATACGAGCAACGTCCCCTCTATCAGACCGAACAGAGCCCCGGCAAGCAAGGTCAGCACCACCGTACCGGGAAACGACAGCGCCGTAAGCGCCGCGTAAACAACGAAGAACACCCCAGCAGCCCACCATGGATGATCCTGGACTTTGGCCTTCAGGGCGCCGCTGTGGGCCTTGATGGATTCGAGGGTGAGGTACTCGCCGAGGTCGAAAGCGAAGAAACAGACCACTGCGACAATCAGCAGGGCCACGATGATCCATCGGCTGGCTTTCATCCGTGCACGGCCTTAGTAAACCGTGAAACGGAACGGCAAGGGACGCGGGTAAGACCGTCTGCGAGATTAAGGAAAGCGAAAAGCATCGGGATGGTGTTCTCCATTAACGTCCTGTTGGAGCTTCGAGGCACGCCGGCGTTCCAGCAGATAAGCAATATGGCCGGGACGGCATGGGCCGATGACCGCTTTACTTAGAACTTCGCAGTCCCGCTCGCGTCAGCTCGACGTCCCGCGACGGTGTTGTCCCACCGGGTTGGAGGCGCGATCCTCAAGGTGCGTAGACTTGCCGATCGTTCAAAAGCCGTTGAGGCGCAGGTAAAGATCCGCGCAGATTTCCAAGCTCCGCGTACTTGACCGATAATCGGGCGCCCGGTGACGGGACGTATCGTCGCTATATGAGTCAAAGTTCTTAGACGACGTCGTGCACGTTTCTCTCGCTGCGCTACCGGGAGCTGATCCGCATGATGCATACCACTTACAACGTCTCTCTGGTCGTACTGTCGGTCATCATCGCGATAGCCGGCTCCTACACCGCCCTGGACCTCTCCAGCCGCACACGAGAGACCGAAGGCTGGCCTCGACAGGCCTTCGTCGGCGCCGCTGCCCTCTGCATGGGCGGCGGCATCTGGGCCATGCACTTCGTAGGCATGCTGGCATTCGGCATGCCGGGCATGCAGGTCCGTTATGACCTGGCGTTGACGCTCGCATCCTTTGCGGTGCCTATCGCAGTTACCGCCATCAGCTTCTTTGCCGTAAGCAAGCGCGGCATTACGCGCCGAACGCTTGGCTTGGGTGGCCTTTTCATGGGACTGGGCATCGGTGCAATGCACTACATCGGCATGGCGGCAATGGTCGTAGATGCCGAGCTCAGTTACGCCACCGGTTGGGTGGTACTGTCGTTCATCATCGCAATCAGCGCCGCGACGGTAGCGTTGTGGCTATCAGGCCGAGGTACCAGCCTGTCAGGGCAGGCGCTGTCGGCTGCCGCGATGGGAGTCGCGATCTCCGGCATGCACTACGTGGCCATGATCGGCGCGCATTTCACGCCATTGGATGACGCCATGAGCGCCACGCATGACGGTGACCTGGATATGTTATCGCTGGCTGTTGCGATATCCGCAGCGACCTTCATCGTTCTGTTTTTTGGGCTGGTGGCCTCGATGTATGACAGGCGTCAGGCGCGTCGTAGCTGGCAGGAGGCTTCGGCCCTGCGCCTGAGTGAAGAGCGATTGCGCGAGTTGTACAGCAAGACGCCTCTGCCATTGCACTCCCTGGATCAGGATGGGCGTCTCGAATCGGTAAGCGATGCGTGGCTATCACTGGTGGGCTACCGCCGGGAGGACGTGATCGGCAGACCGCTCGTGTGTTTCATGACCGAGGCATCGTCTCGTCAGTTTCTCGAGCATGACTGGCCATCGCTGCTCGAAACTAGCGAATGCCGAGACGCGGAGTACCGCTTGGTCGCCAGAGCCGGAACGTTCGTCGATGTGCTGGCCTCGAGCCGGGTGGAACGTACATCTACCGGGCCGCTTATCCTCGGCGGGCTCATCAACGTGACGGAACGCCGGCAGGCTGAAGCGGCCTTGCGGCAGGCGCAAAAGATGGAGGCGATGGGCAAGCTGACCGGCGGCATCGCCCATGACTTCAACAATCTCTTGGCGGTCATCGGTGGCAGCTTCGAACTGTTGCGCAAACGGCTGCCGCCGTCAGATCCCCGTACCGAATCACTGATCGAAAATGGCTTGCAGGCGACTCGCCGAGGTGCGGGGCTTGTGCAACGTCTGTTGAGCTTCGCGCGTAAGCAGGAGCTGCGACCAAGCGCCGTCGCACTGCCAGATCTGGTGATCGGGATGCGAGAGCTCTTGAAGCGCTCGGTGGAAACCAACATCAGCATCGATCTGCGTTTTCCGCTAGATCTGCCACAGGCGTACGTCGATGCGAACCAGCTGGAGATGGTCCTGATCAACCTGGTCGTCAACGCCCGGGACGCCATGCCGGATGGCGGATCAATCTGCATCGAGGGACAGTCCCGAACAGCCGCCGAAGCCGGAAGAATCGATGCGCCCGGCTACGTCATTCTTATCGTTCGAGACGACGGTATCGGTATGGAGCCGGAAGTTCTTGCCCGCGCTACCGATCCATTTTTTACAACCAAGGGCCCCGGCAATGGCACGGGGCTGGGTTTGTCGATGGCCCATGGCCTGGCCGAACAGTCCGGGGGTCGTCTGCAGATCCACAGCCGCCCCGGCAAGGGCACCACAGTGGAAATCTGGCTACCCATCGCCACAGAGCGACAGGCCGAGCAAACGTCGGACCGTGTCGAACCTGGCCCCGGCCCACAGCTAACTGCATCTGCCGAGCTATCGCTGTCGGTCCTGGTCGTGGATGACGATCCCCTGGTGTTGGACAATACGGCTTCGATGCTCGAGGATCTCGGCTGCCAGGTAACCGCGGTCAACAGTGCGGAAACGGCATTGGGTCTACTTACCCAACGTGTTGCTTACGACATTCTGATAACGGACCACATGATGCCTGGCATGACCGGCGCTCAACTGGCGGACCGGCTGCGAAACGAGCAGCCAGAGCTGCCTGTCCTTGTGGTCAGCGGCTACGCCGATCTCGCTGACAGCCCACGTCAGCTTCAAGTCCTGGCCAAGCCGTTCACCCAACAGACCCTTCTGGACGCCATTCAGCAATCGATAGGGCCTTCAGGCAAGGGCGCTGTTGTGGTGGACTTTCACCAGAAGCGATAGTGAGAGCCGCCTATCGCGGCGGGTCCCGTTCCTACAGCGCAAGGTCTGGCTAACGTACGAACAGCTTCAAACCTTCTGAAGTAGGCTCTGCTCAGCCGTGACGCTTGCTGTAGACGGGCATAGGCACACTGCGGCCCACATCGGAATCGTCGACGACTCGAGCACCTCACGCTGCGCGAAACATCCACTCAAACGGCAGCCCTTCGATTTGTTGCATGACGAATGCCGCGCATCGGACGCAGCCGTTCACTCATTCGAGCTGACCGGGATGCAAGGCATCTCCCCGCTCCGCCAGCCAGAGAATATGCCAGAGGCACGAACAGCAATCGTCATTAGGCAGGATTGTTGACTAGGCGGCTGGGTAGGATCGGAACGAGGAAGAACGAGTACCTTGCCTCTTGTCGGTCTTTGGACTTAGACGGTTACTGTGGAACCGCAGTTTGCTAGGCCGCGTTAAATAGGGTGACCTTATCGCACCACCGTAAGCCCTACCCTGCCCACTCTCCGTCACCAGCTGCCTTCCAGGCCCCCAACGACGTGGCTCCAACATCATCAATATGCTTGGCCATATGAGCTTGCCTGCTTTCATCCAGCAGCGTCCGCTTAGCGAGCCAAGCTATCACCGACAATACTGTGCCAGTGCAGCAGCCGTACTTTTACCTCAACCGCCGTAGCGCCTTTACAGCCACCGGCAGCATCGGAGCAGCCTGCCTCGGTTCAGGCTCAGTTCTGCGCGGCCGCTTTTCCGCGCCCCAAAAGCAAACCCCCGACCCGCTTACGCGGATCGGGGGTTTGGTGTAGGAGCTTGACGATGACCTACTCTCACATGGGGAAACCCCACACTACCATCGGCGATGCATCGTTTCACTTC